>OBVE01000179.1_pt1 | contig 44999 bp, 29 predicted proteins | sample 1475991 | NCBI WGS metagenome assembly OBVE01 (sample SAMEA2579969, study PRJEB22360) | human gut metagenome | biome: human gut; feature: human-associated habitat; material: faeces | place: Denmark | collected 2008/2010 | reverse complement strand
CAATTCTCATCACACCCCCCGCCCCCCCCCCCCCCGCGCGCCCCCAGCCGATAGAACCGTTAACGTTCCAGCAGCTTATGGATACGGTCGGTCAACTCACGACGCGCCGACGAACGCAGGGAGGGGAACGCCCGAAGCAGACGAATCTGCTGGCGGCTCAGCGCACGGCGCACATGTTCCCTGGTAAGCCTATCCAACGCCGCGGCCTCGCCCTTGCGCCCAACCGCCCGAATATCAAGAATCGTATCGTCGATGCGGTCGCGGGCCTGGTCAAGACGATCCCGCGCGGAACGCTGCGCCTGCGCGAGACGCTGTTCCATACGCACATTCGCCTCGGCCATATCACTATTCGCCTTGTCGATCGCCTCCAAACGACCGGCCTTGACATCCTCGCCAAGCCGCGCGAGCCTATTGTCCATATCGGCCATGCCCATGGTGCTGATCAGCCAATCGACGAAAGCCACAGCCAGCAGGCCCCAAGCCGCGATGTGCAGCCAAGGCTGCGGCATGGCTGCAGTGAGATGCGCGAGCCCGGGTTGCACAACCAGCTTGATCAGCGTGGCTCCAGCACCGAACGCCAGAAAGCCGTTCAGATAGACACGGCCATTGACGTTGAACGGCTTATCGGTGTAATCCCAAAGCCGAATGCGGAACAGACGCTCATATTGCCATGACACCACGTATTCCAAAGTGCAGGCGATAACGCCACTGCCCAGAAACAAGGCCACCGGATTGGTCACATCATGCAGCAGCAGAATGACCAACAGCGCGCCGTTGCCGTAAATCGGGCAGATCGGGCCATTCAACGCCCCTCGATCCACCCACTTGTGTTTCAGCACCAGATTAAGCCCGGTCTCCCATACCCAGCCGATGCACGAGTAGCACATCCACCACAGCACCACCTGTTCCGCAAGATTCAGCAAATCCATGCGCCCATCCTACGCCTACACCTGCGCCTTGCAGCCCGGCACACAGGAATCCAGCCCGCCCGGTCTCAAGCCCATGAGACACTTAGGACCATGACTACCATCATCATGCGCACCTCCGAAGGTGACATCAGAATCAACCTGTTCGACGACAAGGCCCCGAACACCGTGGCTAACTTCCTCGGCCTCGCCACCGGCGAAAAGCAGTGGCTCGACCCGATGAGCGGCCAGCCTTCCAACGAGCCGTTCTACAACGGCCTGACCTTCCACCGCATCATCAAGGACTTCATGATCCAGGGCGGTTGCCCGCTGGGCACCGGCACCGGCGGCCCCGGCTACGAGTTCGACGACGAAATCGACCCGAGCCTGAAGTTCGACCACCCGTACCTGCTGGCCATGGCGAACGCCGGCCTGCGTCGCGGCCGCGACGGCCAGATCCACGGCACCAACGGCTCCCAGTTCTTCATCACCACCGTGCCGACCCCGTGGCTGGACGGCCACCACACCATCTTCGGCGAGGTCGCCGATGACGAGTCCAAGGCCGTGGTCGACAAGCTCGAAGCCGTCTCCACCGACCGCATGGACCGCCCGACCGAACCGGTGGGCATCGTCTCCGTCGAAGTGGTGAAGTGATTCGCACCGCCTGATCGAAGGCATATGACCATATGGAAAAGCGACCCTCAATAGGGTCGCTTTTCCATATGCAGCAACATGTCGCTACTTCATCTTGCGTAGCCGCGGCTCGGCGGACTCCTTGGCGCCGGTGAGACGGTACACGTCGAACACGCCTTCGATCTTGCGCACGGCGGCGAGCAGCGTGTTCAGATGTTGCGGGTCAGCCATTTCGAAGCTGAACTGGCTGGTGGCCACACGGTCGGAACCGGTGGAGATCGAACCGGAGATGATGTTCACGCCATGATCCGAAAGCACACGGGTCACGTCGGACAGCAGGTTGCGCCTGTCAAGCGCCTCCACCTGGATCTTGACCATGAACACACCCTGCGTGCTGGTCCATTCGACTTCGACCACGCGTTCCGGCTGGCGATTCTTCAAATCAATCATGTTCTGGCAGTCGGCGCGATGCACGGAAACGCCCTGGTTGCGCGTGATGAATCCGACGATCTTATCCCCCGGCACCGGCATGCAGCAACGGGCAAGCTTGACCCACACGTCGCCCACGCCCTTGACGGACACGCCGCTGGAGCCCGTGCGCTTGACGCGGCTTTCGACCGGCTTGAGCGGCAGCACCTCCTGCTCGATCTCCTCGTCGACTTCGTCGGCTCCCGCATCCTTGACCAGATGGGAGATGACGTTCTGCGTGGAGATCTGACCATCGCCGATAGCCGCGAATAGACCATCCGCGTTCGGGAAGTTGAGTTCGTCGGCAACACCGACCAGCGCCTCCGTGGTGAGCAGCGCGTTAATCGGCAGGTTGCGCTTGCGCATGGCGCGCGTCAGCTCGTCGCGCCCCTCCTCGATGGCTTCGGAACGACGTTCCTTGCTGAACCACTGGCGGATCTTGTTACGTGCCTTCGGGCTCTTGGCGAAGCTCAGCCAATCGCGCGACGGGCCGGTGGTGTCGGACTTCGAGGTCAGGATCTCGACCGTGTCGCCGTTCTCAAGCTTGGTGTCGAGCGGCACCAGACGTCCGTTAACGCGGGCACCCATGGTACGGTGGCCCACTTCGGTGTGCACGGCGTACGCGAAATCGACCGGCGTGGCCTGCGCAGGCAGGGAGACAATCTTGCCCTTCGGCGTGAACACGTACACTTCGGCCGAACCGAGATCCTCCTTAAGGGAGCCGAGGAACTCGTTGGAATCCGGCGTTTCGCTGGTCCAATCGGCCAGCTGCTGTATCCACTTGAGGTTATCCGCCTCGCTGATGTCCTGGCTTTCGCCGCGTTTGCGGTCGGAGCTGTCCGGGGAGCTCAACGCACGACCCGCCTGGCCGTTCTCCTTGTACTTCCAATGGGCGGCGATGCCGAATTCGGCGCGCCTGTGCATATCCCACGTACGGATCTGAATCTCCACCGGCTTGCCGCCAGGACCCACCACCGTGGTGTGCAGGCTCTGGTACATGTTGAGCTTCGGCATGGCGATGTAATCCTTGAAACGCCCCGGAACCGGGCTCCAACGCGCATGCACGGCACCCAGCGCCGCATAACAGTCCTGGATCGAATCGACGATGATGCGCACGCCCACCAAATCGTAGATGTTGGCGAAATCATGCCCGCGCACGATCATCTTCTGATAGATGGAGAAGTAGTCCTTCGGGCGTCCCGTCACGTACGCCTTGATGTTCTGCTCGTCCAGATCCTCGTTGATCTCGGCGAGGATCTGCTTGAGATACACGTCGCGCTGCCCTGCACGGCGGGCGACCAACACCACGATCTCGTTGTAGATCTTCGGATAGATGGTTTTGAAGCTCAGTTCCTCAAGCTCGGTCTTGATGGCGTTCATGCCGAGACGATTGGCCAGCGGCGCGTACACATCGAGCGTCTCGTGCGCTTTCCTGACCGCGCCGGACGTCTTCACGTAACGCCAAGTGCGTGCGTTGTGCACGCGGTCGGCGAGCTTGACGACGAGCACGCGCACGTCACGACTCATGGCCACGACCATTTTGCGGATGGTTTCGGCCTGTGCGGAATCGCCGTATTCCATCTTGGAAAGCTTGGTCACGCCGTCCACCAGGCCGGTGACGGTGTCGCCGAATTCGGCGCGGCATTCGTCAAGCGTGTAATCGGTGTCTTCGACGGTGTCGTGCAGCAGACCGGCGGCGACCACGCGCGGCCCCATGCCCAGATCGGCGAGGATCTGCGCGACCGCGAGCGGATGAATGATGTACGGTTCGCCGGATTTGCGCCGTTGCGAGGAGTGTTGGATGACGGCACGCTTATAGGCGCGTTCGAGGATCGTCATATCCTCGCCTGGATGATGCATCATGCATGCCTGCATGATGGGCAGCAACGGGTTTACGGGGTCGGAGCTGACCTCGCAGCCCAGTTTTCTCGCGGAATCGAACTCCATGTCGTCGTCTTCCATACTTGCCTCTCCAACGCTTGCAGTATTACACGCGAACGTCTCCACGTTATCACCGCTTGCCCGCTGACCCGCTTTCGACGCGGCGGGTAAGCCGATGCGTCATGCTTTGATTCCGGTGGATCCGAAGCCTCGTTCCGCACGATCCGACCCCGGCAGCGTTTCAGCCGGAATGAATCTGGCTTCCACGTAGCGCTGGATGACCAGCTGCGCGATACGGTCGCCGATTTCGAAATGCGCGGTATGCTCCGGATCGAGGTTGATCAGCGGCACCTTGATCTCACCACGGTACCCGGCATCAATGGTTCCCGGGGCGTTGAGCACCGTGATGCCCTGCTTGACGGCCAGACCGCTGCGGGGATGTACCAGCGCCACGTACCCCGCCGGCAGCGCGATGGCGACGCCGGTGGGTACCAGTCTGCGTTCGAACGGTTTCAGGTCGAATGACTCGGCGGCTCTCAGGTCGGCGCCGGCATCCCCGGCATGTGCGTAGTGCAACTGCACCAGTTCCGCCGGTTGACCTCCGTTCACGGCCTTGATGAGAACCTCAGTGTTCTCCGGCTCGTTGTAGGTTTCGTCGAACGACATCAGGCGGCGCATTCCTTGCAGACGGGACCATCCTCGGTGGTGTGGTCCAGCTGGCTGCGATGCTTCACCAGGAAGCATTCGGAGCAGATGAACTCGTCGCCCTGCATCGGGATCACCGTCACGGAGGAGTCCTCGTTGCTCAGATCGGCACCGGGCAGCTCGTAATCCTCGGCAATGGCGTTCTCGTCGTCATCAAGATCGTTCGCGGAGTTCTGCGAGCTCTTGCCCAACGCCTGCAGCGACTCCTCATCCTCGTCCTTATTGCGGGGGAAATCGTAATCCTGAGCCATCACATTTCCTTTCTTCGGTCCAAGCGACACACACTCAGTGTCGGGTCTACTCCCGTAGAGGATACACGAAAAGAAATGCTCGTAAAGTTCGACACGTGGGGCATACTTAAAATACTTAAAAGAAGTGCATAAGTTTTAGCGGAAAGTGGTGTGCGCATGGCTGATAATTCGCCTAGGGGCGCCCGTCTGGACCATGTCTCCGACGCAGGTGACCTGGTATTCGTCGCGGGCGGCGAGAAGTTCCTCGTCACGGTGGACGAAAAACTGGAACGAGCCATCCTCGAAGCCAAGCAGATTCGCTTGGAAGCGTCGGGGCAACAGCAGCCCAAGACCCACGACACGCTGCCGATTTCGAAGATCCAGCAGTTGATTCGTGCCGGTTTCACCCCTTCGGAGGTGGCCGAACAATACAACCTCAACGAGGCTTTGGTCCGAAGGTTCTCCTCCTCGGTGCAGACCGAAAAACAGTATGCCATCGAACAGTTCAAACGTGTTCCGGCACCGAAGGAAAGCCGTGCGCACACGGTGGAGGATCTGATCACGCTCGCCATCAGCGAGTCACATATCGAACGCGACACGCTTGCATGGAGCGCGACACGCCGCGGGCATGAACCGTGGCATATCTTCGCCGATTTCATGATCTCCGGCGAACAGCTGCGCGCCGAGTGGACGTGGAACATGCACGACAATTCCGTGGTGAACCTCAACAACATCGCGAAGCGGATCATGGAGGAGCATCGCATCGTCGACCGCTCCCCCAATATCATCTTCGACGAGACGGTTCCGTTGGAGGACATAGCGTCCGCGCATACGGAGGACTCGGATTCCCCCTCGCCGACGATTCCGCTGATCACCGAACGCGTGAACGGCACGCAACGTCTTGCGGTGGACACTGTGGCGCACACCGCGCAAACCGCCGAAGCCATGGCGAACGAGAGCAGCGAATCGAACGACGACGGTGCCGGAAACGCCGTCGAACAGGGCGACTCCCCCGAAGGCAACACCGAGAATGACGCAACCGACGACGACACGGGCGCAGCCGACGGCGACAACGGCCAGAACGGTCAAGACAGCCAGAGCGACCAGAGCGGGAACGCGAATGAAGCGCAGACCGGCGACGCATCCGAACAGCACGAAGGCGGCCAGAATGTGCCTGAGACCCGCAGCATCACGTCAGAACAGGCGATCGCCGCGCAGGACACGATGGATACGGATGAAACGCCGCGCGTAGCCAAAACAGTACGCGCGAAACGCCGTTCAGGCCGTTCTGCGGTGCCCAGCTGGGATGAGATCCTCTTCGGCGATTGACGATAGGCGGGAACGCCCCAAGCCCCTATGCGAACGCTCCGGTGAGGAATTCACCGGAGCGTTCGCATGTTTGCCGACCCGTCAGTGCCACCGTAACGGCACGATCAGGCCACATCCACGATGCAGGGGATATCCATCTCCATCATGGTCTGCGATCCATGCACGCTAGGCAGGTGCGTGGCCTTATCCGCCTGAGTGCGTGAATCGACGATCGTGACCTCGTCGACCGCCTGCACGATCACATCGCCGAGCATCGGCTCCACACGCTCGCTCACCGTGCCGAACAATCCGTCGGCCATCGCCTGGGCCTTGGTACGGACCAGCGCCCTATCCTCCAGGAAATCACGCCACCTTTCTGCCACAGCCTCCGAATCGTCATCCGCATACAGCATCACCGCACGCGGCTCGCCGCCCACGAAACGGACCCCCTGCTGCAATACCGGCTCGCATGCGATGTCGATACGCTTGGACGGATCGGCGTTCACCATGCCATGGTCGGCGGTGATCACAATCAGCGTGCCCTTCGGGGCCTCCCTGGCGAGCAACGCCAGCTGAGCATCGATATGTTCAAACGCGGCGATCCACTTGTCGCTATCCCAGCCGCTGCTGTGGCCGACCTTGTCCGCATCGCGGATGTACAGATACGACAATCCCGGCTTACGTGCGGCTTCGGCGGCCGCCCTGACCCGTTCGCGCGGTGTGACGTTGGCAATGTACTTGCTACCGCGCAACGCGGCCTCGCTCAGCGGCGACCCTTTGAACTTCGCCAGACCCGAACTTGTGACGCGCACGCCTTGCGCGGTCAATGCCTCGAAGATGGTGTCCTGGCGCTGCAGGTCATGCGGGTCGATGATGGGCACAACCGGACCGTTCGTTCTCGGCGCGAGCGGATCCTTGAATTGGATGAGCTGGATGAGCCTATCCCGCGCAGGCGCGAGCTGCGTGTACCCGGCCATGGCCGTCAGCCCCGGGCAGGTACCCGTGCCGAACGTACCCATGGCCGCCGTGGTTGTGCTGGGCGCGCAAGTGGAAATCGGGCGACGGTTCGCCGCATCCCTCATCAACGAACGCAGATACGGCGCATGCCCGATGCGGTCGGTGAGATTCCAGAAGCCAAGCCCATCCACCAGCACCACGATGGCGGAGCGCACGTCGGGGAACCCCAACGCATGCTGCAGGCTCTTCGGGTCATCGTGCACCGCCGTGGGCACGGGATGCCCGATGGCACTGGACAGGGCAGGCAGGATGGAAGACAGGTGCAACGCTCCTCCGCGCTCCCCTTCCTGCGGCAGATGATCACCATACGTCGCTGTGGGCACCAGCCCCAGCAGTTCTTTTCTTTCCGGCATTTCCATGATGCCCCCATCGTAAACCTCACCCCCCAACCGGCAATCCGTTACCGGACCGGCTGAGGGGTGAACAATCGCTTCATATCAAGGGCTCCGGGCCACTACGTTTCCACGCCCGGCTCCGGAACCCTCATGGCGTCACTTGCGACCGTTGCCGATGGTCTTCATCATACCTACGGCCTGCTTCACGGTGACGGTCGGCACATAGGCGCGCACCACCGCCAGACCGATCTGCGCAAGCTTCGCCGAATCGCGGTAACACACGTACACAGGTTCCTCGGCGGGCTGGAACTTGCGCTTGAAGTTGAACAGCGAACGGAAGCCGTACGCCGGTTCCATAAGGTTGGCGACCAGCTGCAGGCCATGCTGCAGGATGACCATGCCCTCGCTGGTGTTGCCGTTCTCGTCGATGTTGTCGCGCTCCGGGTTCATGCCGGCGAGCGGCGCGGCGGACAGGCTCATGAATTCGACGGCGTTCTGCGAATCGGCTTCGCCTTCATCGTGCAGACGCTGGGCCATGCGGGCGATGAGGAACTCCATGATGCCGTTCGGACTGTCGGTGCGGTGACGCATGAAGTCCAACGTCCAACCGATCAGACGGCCATCGCGCCAGGTCGGCATCCAGCTGGTGACGCCGAGTACGCGGCCGTTCTCGTCGATGGCGTACAGCAGCTTGACGCGCGGATCGCGCAACTCCTCCACACCGCCGAGGGTGAACTTCATTTCGGGCAGCGCCTTGCCGGATGTCCATTCGTCAGAGATGTCCTCGATCTGCTCGCGCACATCGAACGGCGCGTCGGCGAAGCTGGAATACACGTCGGTGATGCCCTCGCGCTTGGCCTTGTTGATGGCCGTGCGGATGTCCTGCCACTTCTTGCCGGTGGTCTTCCAGCTGCGCGGGTCGACGACCATCTCGCCGCCGACCTCGATGGAATGCCAGCCGAGCTTGAGGAGGAAGTCACGCTGTTCGCGGTGCACGCTGTAGAACACGGGGATGAGCGACTGCATGGCACAGTAGGAGGAGAACTCCTTCAGGTCGTTCTCCCATTCGGCGGGGTCTCCGAACGGGCCGGTACAGGTCAACGCAATGCCGTTGACGGTACGGTATGCCACGGCGGAACGCTTGGACGGCGACAGCCAGTACTGGTTGCCTTCCCACGTGGCCATGAAGCTCATGGATTCGCCGCCAAGCTCGACCAGACGACCGGTACGTTCGCGGACGGCTTCGTTCTCTTGAGTGGCGTCCTTCATCCAACGCAGCATCACGACGAGCACGACCAGCCAGAACACCAGGCCGACACCCTGGAACACCACGGATGCGAGCAGGGTCTTGGGCCCGAAGCTCAGACCGGAGAAGTGCAGGAAGCCGATGGGCAGGAAGCGGCCCGGCAGTTCGGCAAGCAGACTTTCCATGGTGACCGCTGGCTTGAAGGAGTTCGGGCTGGCCATGCCGTAGATGAGGAACAGCCCGGCGCAAGCGAGGAACGCGATGACCATGGCACACAAACCGTGCGCCAGACGATGCCAGCCGACAGCGATGTTGAATTGGCTCATCGACATGATCAGCGCGACGGCGAACAACAACGACGGCAGCGCAGTGGCGATGAAGGCGAACATCGCGCCGTGACGAACCAACGCGGAGAAGCCGCCGTCGGAGAACGTCAGCGGGATGAACAGGTAGTAGACCACCGCGACGAACACCTGCAGGATGTCGACGACCACGGTGCCGATCGCCGCGAAGCGACGGCCACGGTACACGCCCCAGGCGAGCACCAGCATCACCGCGGTGGGCAAAAGGGAGCGCAGCACACCTCCGGGCATGAAGACGCGCAGCAGATCGAGCTGAAGGAAGCAGCCCTGTTCGGTGTTATTGGCCAGGCAGTCGGCGAGCATGACATCATCGACGGAATCGGGACTCATGAGCAAGCCGAGCGTGCTCAACGGGCCGGCATGGTTGGGCGAGGTGATCGCGGTAAGCGGCCCCAAGGCCATGATGGCCGAGATCGCGCCGAAGATTCGACGACTTTCCAGTACGGGGACGAACTGCCACGGGCGCATGCCGCCGGAGGCTTCGGCTTTGTTCTTGGACGGGAAGGACTTGCGCTTGGGTGCTCCGGCACACACGCGACCGATGATCTGTCCGATCAACGCGGCGGCGAGCACGCAATAGTCACCGGGGTTGCCACCATACAACAGCATCACCAGAATGGCGATGTAACCAAGCAGTCTGATACGACGGCGCATCAGAGTATCGCTGTAGGCGCTGGCCGCCATGAGTGCACCGATGACCAGTACCACCGGGCTGAGCGTGAACTGCTGGCGGGTGATGAATCCGACATCCTGATAGGCCAGGCCAATGCCGTAACACAGGCCGATGCCGACGACCAGACCACCGAGGGCACTCACCAGCGCCACCACGACGGTACGCACAACGCCCATACGCGATTCGGCGACGGCCAGCACGAAGATGATCAGCAACGCGCAGCCGAACATTTGCAGCACGCCTCGGGTCAGAATCAGCGAAACCAGCAGCTTGCCGATGTTGAAGTCGGCGATGGTGGTGTTGAGGTAACGCAACGGCAACCTGTGACCGAAACATGCCAGAATGACCCACAGGACGATGTTGATCGCCACGAACACCGCCGTGGTGATGGTGGCGAAATTATGGTTCTTGTTCCATTGCTTGGCATCGCCCCACAGCATGGTCCAAGGTGTTGACGGCCTTGGTTTCTTCACTTCCTTGGTTTCACCGCTCACGGCAGCACCTCCAATGATTCATATTCGTTGATGGCTTTCGTCATTTTGCCCAGTCCGCTCATGTCGGCGAACCAGTCGATGGTCGGCTTGAGCACCGCCTGCACCGCATGCCAGTCATGGGCGCTGTCAGGCACCTTGATTTTGGTGACCGTCATGTCTGCTTGAATGCCGGCCTTCGCGTTTGTTTCCAGATTGGTGAGCGATTGGTGGTCGAGAGCGCCGGATCCGAGGATCATGACCTGATCGCTGGGCGCATGCTCCTTGATGGCGTTTGCCGGGATCTGCGCCTCATAGGCGGCCTTGTTACCATTGAAATACTCGGAGACCATATGTTCGATGCTGCCGCTGGTCGGTTGCAGTTCGCCACCGACCGCCATGATCAGCGAGTACTGTTCCGCATGGCGCGGCCCCAGCTGCGTGGCGCAGGTTCCACCTTGTGAGAAGCCGCCGATGGCCCACCGCTGGTCGGATACGGGCAGATTCTTCTTCGCCCAGTCGACCACGTCCTTGGTCAGGTAGGTTTCCGCCTTGCCTTGCGACGTGTCGGCACACAGGCTGTTGTTGGAGTTCGACCCGTTCTGGTCCGGGGAGATGACGATCGGTGCCAATCCGTCATGTTTGGAAGCGTATTTGTCAAGCATACCCTTGATATGGCTGGCTTGGAAGAAACGCCCCGGACTACCCGGCTGCCCAGCCATGAGTTCCATCACCGGCAACTCCGGCGGCTCGGCGCTCAACGCCGCCGGCGGCAGGTAGACCATGGCGTCACGGACCTTGAAACCGGATTTCGCGGCGGGAATGGACGCGTCGTAGATGCGCCCCTCCTTCGGGGTCGTGGGCATCTTGCCCTCGGCGGCAAGCTTCTTCCACTCCTTGACGCTCATCGTGCTCTTACGCAGTTTGGCCGACGACAATCTCGAATACCCCGTATAGCCGAACAGGCTGCCGATGGTTGGGAACTCCTCATAGATCGCGTCCACGTGAATGCAGGTGGCAAGCAGCGCCACCACGACGGCCACGGAGGCGAGCGCACGCTTCCAGCGGCGCAGAAACACGATGCCGCAGATCAGCAGCGCCATCATCGCACAACCGATCGCCACGGCGCGAATCACCTTGGCTCCCATTTCGACGCCGAACACTACGAACACGTCGGAGCACAGCCAGGTCAGCAGGTATCCGATCGCACCGCCGGCCACCGTGGCAATCAACGTGATGATGACCCGTTTACGTTCTCCCTCCTTGATAAGGAACATAAGAACCGCAATCATCCCTGCTATGGTGAGTATCCAGAGCATCCATGGCAACGCACCGCTGACCAGCGAGCATTCCATAACGGGTTTCAGCCAAGGTTGATTGAGCATTGCTTCTCTTTCCTTTCGTGATGGCCATATACACCGTAACCAACTACGTACGAAACAACGCCCCGCGGCTTGGTACGAAATCCGCAGCATCATCCCGCGGCATCACGTTTTTCGATTGTATGCCGCATGACAACGGTATCCATCGTTCTGTCGAATGATATCCGGCGTCATCGAACGATATGCGGACGATATACAGGCGGCAAACCGCGGCGGCGGTGAAGACGCTAAAATGGAGCGAGTTTGCAAAATCCAAGGAGTCCCATGGCATCACATCGTAAGGCAGCCGCGCCGGCATACGATCCGCGCACAGTGAAAGAGAACATCGTCGAGACGCCGTTGAACGAGGAGATGAGCAAATCATTCCTCGAATACGCGTACTCCGTGATCTACGCCCGCGCACTCCCCGATGCCCGCGATGGCATGAAGCCCGTACAGCGGCGCATCGTCTACCAGATGGGCCAGATGAACCTGAACCCGGACCGTCCGTACATGAAGTCGGCGCGCGTAGTGGGAGAAGTGATGGGCAAGCTCCACCCGCACGGCGATTCAGCCATCTACGAAGCCATGGTCCGACTGGCACAGCCGTTCGCCATGAGACTGCCGCTCGTGGACGGTCACGGCAATTTCGGCTCGCTGGACGACGGCCCGGCGGCATCCCGTTACACCGAAGCCCGACTCGCCCCCGCGGCGCTCGGCATGAACGCCGATATCGACGAGGACACCGTCGACTTCACATCAAACTACGACAACAAGCTCAAAGAACCCACCGTACTTCCAGCAGCCATCCCGAACCTGCTGGTCAACGGCGGCTCCGGCATCGCCGTGGGCATGGCCACGAACCTCGCCACGCATAATCTCGGCGAGGTCGTGAACGCCGCGAAGTATCTGATGGTGCACCCGGACGCCACGCTTGAGGAGCTGATGCGCTACGTGCCCGGCCCGGATTGGCCGACCGGCGGCATGATCATCGGACGCGACGGCATCCGCGAGGCATACGCTTCCGGACGCGGCACGCTTTCCACTCGCGCCACCACGCATATCGAACATGTGACCGCACGCAAACAAGCCATCGTGGTGACCGAACTGCCCTACATGGTGGGCCCGGAGAAGGTGCTCGAACGCATCTCCGAAGGCGTGAAGAATCATAAGCTCGAAGGCATTTCCGGCGCGATCGACCTGAGCGACCGCCATAACGGCACCCGTTTGGTGATCGAGCTGAAAACCGGTTTCGACCCGCACGCCGTGCTCGTGCAGCTGCTCAAGCACACCCCGTTGCAGGATAATTTCGCCATGAACAACGTGGCGTTGGTCAATGGGCGCCCGCACACCATGGGGCTTAAGGAGATGCTCCAGGTGTGGATCGACCACCGACGTGTAGTGATCAGGCGTCGCAGCGAATTCCGCCGGACGAAGGCACTGGAGCGACTGCATCTGGTCGAGGGGCTGTTGCTGGCGCTGATCGACATCGATGAGGTGATCCAGGTCATCCGCTCCTCCGAAAACGCGGATGCCGCCAAAACACGGTTGATGGCCGTATTCGACCTGGACGACATCCAGGCGCAGTATATTCTCGACCTGCGTCTGCGCAGACTGACCAAGATGAGCCGCATCGAACTGGAATCCGAACGCGATGATCTGCACAAACGCATCGAGGAACTCGAGCGCATCCTGGCGTCCGACAAGGCGCTCGACCGGGTCGTGGTCGATGAGATGGACGGGGCCGTGGCCGAATACGGAACGCCGCGCCGCACCGTGCTGCTGGACACCGACGCCGAAGGCAACCTCGCCCCGGTTGTGGCCGAAGGCATGACCGGCGTCTCCGCTTCGGCGCTCGAAGCCGTCAAATCCGCCAACACAGTGTCATCCGCCGCTGCGGATGTGGCGGCGGCGAAGAAGGCCGGCGAGCAAAGCATGGCTTTGGAAATCGAAGACGAGCCCTGCACGGTGATGATGAGCGCCACCGGACTGATCGCACGGGCCACGCCGGAAGCACTGAGCATGTTCCGGTCACGTTCCGTTTCCGGTGAACGTGCCACCGACGACCAGATCGTCTCCATCTTCCGCACCACCACACGCGCCACCTATGCGCTGATCACATCGGCCGGACGGCTGGTGCTCGCGCAGGTGGCCGATCTGCCGGTCGTACCCGCTACGAACACACTCAGTCTGAGCAGCGGGGTGAAGGCGGATGAGCTGATCGGGCAGACGGAAAGCACCGACCCGATCCGCGGCGAGCATGTCGTCACCGCAATCGCCATGGAGCCCGTTTCGAAAAAGCATTCCGATGACGCGACGGATAGCGACACGACCGAGCCGCAGGCATTGCCGCCATTGGCCATCGGCACACGCGCGGGCGTGGTGAAACGCTGGAACCGCGAAGCCCCGACCACCATGGATTCCTGGTCGGTAATCGACCTGAAGGATGGCGATGAGATCGTATTCGCCGCAATCGCCCGCGACGAGGATCGATTGGTGTTCATCTCCACGGATTCCTCACTACTGACCTTCGAGGCGAAGAATGTACGCCCGCAGGGCCGCACGGCCGGAGGCATGGCGGGCATCAAGCTTGCGGAAGGCTGCAAGGTTGCCACATTCAATGTAGTCGCAGCCGACAAGGTCGCCTGGACCTATGAGGAAGGCGATAACGGACTGACTTCGGCGTCCGGCGCCGTGGTGCTTACCGTGGCCGGCGATTCCGACGCGCTGCCGGGAACCGAAAACGGCGCAGCCAAGGTGACCCCGTTCGAAATGTACCCGACCAAGGGACGTGCCACCGGCGGTGTACGCTCGCAGCGATTCCTCAAGGGGCAGAACACGCTGATCTTCGCCTGGGTGGGCGATTACCCGGTGCATGCCTCCACCGAGACAGGTTCGCCGGTGGAGCTGCCTGAACCGGACATGCGCCGCGACGGCTCGGGAACCGAGCTGGACTCCCCCATCTCCTTCGCAGGGTAGTCGCACGCCGTCTGCGTGCCTGAACGACAAGCGGGGTCTTCCACCTTCCGATGGGAGACCCCGCTTGTCTGTATGGGAACGAATCGGCTACTTGCCGTCACTGAAGTAGTTGATCACTTCGGTCGCGGAGCCGTACGCGGACTGCGCGCCCAGCTTGGTGGCCGCATATGCGGAGACATAGGAGCCTATCTGCGCGGACTGCAGCAGCGTGTAGCCAGCCGCCAATCCGGCGAGCACGGTTCCCATGAAGGAATCAATGCAGCCGGTGGCATCCACGGACTTGACCTGCACCGCAGACACGCGATGCCAGTTGCCGTTCTCAATCACAATCGAACCGGATGCGCCGAGCGTGACCACCACGCGGTCGAAACCGTAATCCTCGAAACGGGACACCGCGTCGAACCAGTCGATGGTGGAGACGTCTTCATCCGGCATGCCCAGCAACTGGGCCACCTCATGCTGGCTGACCAGCAGAATATCCACGGCTTCGATAAGCTCATGGGGCAATTCGTCGATGAACGGCGAATCGTTGAGCAGCACCGTGACACCGGCCTCATGACCGGTCTGCGCCGCCGCGATGACCGTGGCCAAAGGGCTTTCCAGGCACAGGCCCAGCACCTTGGCCTCGGCGATCACATCCTGATGCGACTGCACGTACCCCGCACTGACCTTCGCGTTCGAACCCGGCGAATACACGATGGTGTTCTTGCCTTCCGGATCCACGGTGATGATGGTGGTACCGCTTACACCTTCCTCATGCAGGATTTCGGCGGTGTCGACACCGGCCTCATCCAACTTACGCAGCAGGAAGTTCGCGTTATCGTCTTCGCCCACGGCACCCAGCATGCACACCTGTGCGCCGAGACGCGCCGCCGCGGACGCCTGATTGGAGCCCTTGCCGCCAGGCAGGATCTTGAGGCTGCCGCCGCTGACCGTCTCACCCGGTGCCGGCAAGTGCTTCGCCGCAACCGTGTAATCAGCGTTCATGGAGCCGACGACAACGATGGATCCTCGTGCGCCTTCCAGTGAACGTAATCGTTCCCGAATGGCCACGGGCATCTGTTCGCGCTCTTCACTCTCTTCAAGCATGCGCTTCAGCATAGTAGCCTACCCGCCCAAACGCCATTTTTCTCACATCAGAACACACGAAAATCGTGTTGGCATAAGGCTCAAAACACTGCTATCGCAACGGCTCGTCACTTATTTTGATGAATGAACCAACAATCCGTGAGACCATGGCACAACACGTTTCGAGCCTTACCGACCGACGATATCCGTCAGATCGTCACCGAAAGACGGCTTTCGGCGTTCTCGCTCACGCGTTCCACCGTGATCCGTTCCGCAATCTGCCCTTTCAAGCGCCCCACATGGGAGATGATGCCGATGTCACGGCCGCGGGCGATGCCTCGCAGCACATCCATCACATCGTCCAGGAACTCATCGGACAACGTGCCGAACCCCTCATCGATGAACAGCGTATCCATCGAGACCCCGCCGTTCTCGGCTTGGATGACATCGGCAAGCGCCAACGCCAACGCCAACGAGACGAAGAAGGTTTCACCGCCGGACAACGTGCTGGGCTCGGTGGCGATGTCGGTACGCCTGTCGAGCACCTCGATGGGCAGACCCGTTTTGCCTCCGGCCCGCCCTTCATGATCGCCAAGACGCAACTCGTAGATTCCTCCACGGATGTCTTTGAGCAGCTCGTTGGCACGGTCGAGCACGTCGCGGAAACGTTCGGTGACGGCATAGGTGATGAGCGACACCTTGTGCGCCGCAGGCGAATTTCTATCCCCCATGGCAAGCAGGGCCATGGTACGGATCGGCGCATAGGAGACCATGGCCTGCCGCCAGTCGGACGCCATAACGCGCAACTGGCTCGCATAGCGCCGACGTTCGGCGTCAAGCGTTGCCGCGGTGCTCTGCAAGCGCATGGCCTCGTCACGCCGCAGTCTGGACGCTTCCAACGCTTCGGCAGTGCGCTCGATGCTGTATTGGCCGCCGATGGCCTTCCAGGCATGCCGTTGCCGTGTCAGCTCGTCGTCGGCACGTTCCAGTTCGCCCTGCGCCGCGGCATGATTCCGCTTATAGGAGTCGATGCGCTGTTTGAGCTGTTGTATGCTTCGTTCGTCAAGTGCGGCATGGCATGCTGCGTCAAGGTCCGCGAATGCGCTCGATGCGAGCTTTCCCCGTAATGCGCGCGCGATGGTGCCGCGTTGCTGGTTCAGCGTCTCGTTATGCGCCGTAAGTTCGGTGATGCGCGTTTCGATGGCATTGCGTTCCTTGAGCTTCTGCTCGATCTGCTGCGCACGCCGCTCCTGGCGCTGTGCTTCGGCAAGGCGCCGCTCGGCCCGCTCGCGTTCCTGTTCCACGCTTTGCGCTGTAATGCCCTCCGCTCTTTCGGCGGCCTGCTCCAACGCCTGTCGGGCCGCTGCGCATTGCGCCTGCACCGCCACGCAATCCTGCTTGGCCCGGTCCAATTCGTTCTTGAACGCACGACGTTGTTCCCTGCTGCGTTTGAGCTTCCCGTATTCATCACGTAACGGTTCGAGCTTCTGCAATGCGCGCTTCGCTTCGGCGAGCCGATTTTCGGCTTCCAAAACGTCGCATCCACCGCTGGCTTCATGCTCCGCTTCGATGTTCTGCCCGAGTTCGGCTAATGCAATGCGTGCTTCGCCCAGTTCGCCCGCACGTCGTTCCGCCTGCACCTTCAACGCGTCGATGCCGGCTTTGGTGGGAGTCTGTTCGGGCTGCTGCGCGGGATGCGGATGCTCTCTGCTGCCGCACACCGGGCATGGCTCGCCGTCATGCAACTCCTGAACGTACCGGACGGCACCTGCGGCATACAGCTGCCGCTGCGCCCGCTCATACGCCGCAACGGCATCCTCGTGGGAACGTTCCAATGCCTTGACCGTGGCTTCGGCCCTGTCTCGTTCTGGCAGCAGCGTCTCGTGGCGTTGCGCATGCTCCAATAGTTCACGTGCGCGATTGACGGTTTCGGTAAGCTGCCCTTGTGCCCCAAGCCTGGTGGCGATCTCGTCCAGTTGCTGTTCGAGCCGGCTTTCCTCGGGGAATTGGCCGATTGCCCGCTGTGCGTGTTCCAGCTTGCCTTGGCATTGTCGCCAGGCTGTTTCCGCCTTCTGCAACGCATGCTGCGCCTGCTGCATCTGGCCGACCAGTTTGCCATGGGTTTGCGCGATTTCCATCTCACGTTCGGCCGCCTGAGCGACACCGGCGGCCTGCAACGCCTGAGCATGATCGCGATTGAGGCTGTCAAGGCTCTCGTATTGGTCCAGTTCCGCCTGTAGCCGTTCGCGATCCCGCACATTGCTTGCGATCAGCTCGTCCTGCCGTTTGCGATCCCGGGCGAGATCCATGATGGGGTTTGCCTGCATGGCCTGCTCCACACGTTGCTCATCACGCTTGTTCTCCTGTTCGAGAACGTTCAGCTCTTCCATCCGCACCTGCGCGGACCGCAGATCCCCTTGCGCCTTGCGCACCGCGTTGGCGGTATCGTTTCGCCGTTGGGATTCCCGCCATGCACTGTCCGCTTCGGCAAACTGCGTTTCGGCCTTTGTGACCAACGTCTGCGCGTCGCTTCGCACGGATTCCAGCGTGCCATCGAGTCGTGCCACGATCTGATCGGCGCTGTAGGCTGGCTCGTCGATGTCGCCGGCCTCGTTCAAACCCCACCGGGCATCATCGCCGAACGGCATGGCCTCCGGTTGCGCGGCATCCGAAGCCGCCGTAAGGTCGCTCGAACCGCCATCGATGTCACGATACGCGTTCAACGCCTCACGGATACGCCCAGCATTCGCCTGATTGTCGCGGATCGCGGCGGCAAGGTCATGCCGCTGTTCGTCGACACGCCTGCCGTACTGCTGCCGCATGACGTTCAGCTGGTTTTGAATGTCCTCATATTCCTGCGCGCAGAACAGATCCTTGACCAGTTCGGTCCGCTGTTCCGGTCTCATCCGCAGAAACTCGGCGAACTGGCCTTGCGCAAGCATGATGGTTTTGGAGAACTGGCTACGGTTCAATCCCAACAACCCCGTCACCTCGACGGACACTTCGCTCACCTTGGAGGTGATGGCCTCGGCACGCGCCGGCATGTCGAAGAACGCATAGTATCGTTCCGCTTCCCGGCCGTTTTCGGCGTTTTGCGGCACTTCGTCTATCAGCGAACGAAACTCCGCCTCATAGTCACCGGCGATTCGCATCATGTTCGCCTTGGACTTTTCGCTGGTGAAACCTTCACTACGAGCCTTCGCACGCGGGTATTCCGGGGAACGATACACCTTGTAGTAGTGGCCGCCCTCCTCGAAGATCAGATCCACATATGTCTTCTCCGCTGTGCCATCAAGGAAACGGGAACGCAACCGCTGCTTGTCTCCGGCACCGTTGCGTCCCTCGGTGTTGCCGGAGATGTTGCCATACAACGCAAAGGTGATGCAGTCGAGAATCGTGGTCTTACCGGCGCCCGTCTCGCCGTCGATCAGGAACATGTGCGATCGCGTCAACGCCGCGAAATCGATCGAGAATTCGCCCTTATACGGCCCTACGCCCTGAAATTTCAATCCGATCAGCTTCATCGACCGTTCTCCTTATCCGCATGCTTGACGTTGGCATCCTTGCTCTTCCCTGCCGATCCGGCATGTTCGGCACCGTTGGAACGCACCGCCTCCACGGCTGTTCTCAGCACCTCACGCTCATCGTCACGAACCTCACGCCCCAGTGAATAACGCACGAAACCGGCCAGCACATCCATCTCGTCGACCGCCGAGCGCATGTCGGCCATCACATGGGCGGGAGCCGACGATCGCCTGTCGTATACGGGGTTCTTCTCCAGCGCATGCGCGTATCTCGCATCTATTTTCTGGTAGAGCCCGTGTGGGTATTCCTGCAGATGGACGGTGATGGACACCCAGTCGTCGCCGTACGCATCGGCCAACGGGCCGAGCACTTTGTCCAGATCGCCTTCGATTTGGGCGAATGCCGGTTCGCCGGATGCCACGTCAACAACACGAACATCGCCAAGCGCATTGCCCCCCGTTTTCGGCGCGCTGGCGGCATCCACATCAAGCAACACCACGCTTTTACCGTTTCCCTCGACCGGCGGCGTACGGCTTTCGGAAAACGAATAGGCCAGCAGCGAACCGCTGTAGCGTGCCTGAGGGGTGCGTGACTGGTGGAATATCGATTCATCGGAATCGGATTGGGCGATGGTGACGCTCTGCGGCCTGTGCAAATGCCCCAGGGCAAGATAGTCGAGCCCGCTGTTCGAGAACAATGCCGCGGGAACGCTGTCCACACCGCCCACGCTGATATTGCGTTCCGAATCGCAAGATTGGGCACCGGAAACGAAGGCATGCGCCATGAGTATCGCGGCCAGCGCAGGCCTCCTGCGACGGCGTTCGGCCAGATCGTTGACAATCAGTTGCATAGCCGCCTTCATCACGCCCTCGTGCGACCGGGCGATGCGAGCATGCCCGTCTTCGTCGCGTTCCTGCTCCCCATACGCGCCCAATGCGCCGCCGCGCTCATCAAGCATGCTCTGCAGCACCGGCCGCGACAGGTCGGGATCGAGATATGGCAGCGCATACACAGCCAGTTGTTCGCCGCCTATGCCGATCAGCACAGGCTCGTCGATAGTCTCGATATCGCAGCGCATATGCACGTTCGGCCGCATCAGCGCGGCACCAGTGCCCAGACGATCCGCCGAATCGTGATTGCCTGGCGTGAAGATGATCTCCAACGGGTGACCGTTGACCTCCATTCGACCAAGCATGGCGAATATATCGTTGAACAGGCGCACCGCTTCGGTTGAAGGACGTGGCGAGTCGTAGACGTCGCCCGCCACGCATAGCACGTCCACATGCTCGCTGTCGATGAGATTCGCCAGCCATTGCAGCGCCTTGCGCTGGTATTCAAGCAGGTCGACGCCTTTGAACCGTCGACCGATATGCCAATCGGACGTATGCAGTACCCGTATCATTCGTTTCCTTCGTTTTTCGTCTGTATACCATGCCATGGTTGCCGTCCGCTCAGCCATACAGCCGCATGCCTTGCGGACAGGGGGTGAACCCGCCTATGTGGAGTAACCGGACAAAATCGTTCCGTCGGGTCAGTGGCATGCCGTTCATCTCGTGGAAGGTTATGCTCCCGCTCGGCTGCCTGCGCAGCATGTTGCCCAGTTCGCTGCAGGCATGCCTCAGCAATGCCTCGTCTTCGGTGAAGGTCTGGATGCGATGCGAGCGCGGCATGGCGAACAGTACCGGCGATCCGTGTGCCAATACCGTGACGCATCCTGCACGGCGCGCAGGCTTGACGGCATGACCAGGACCGGAACGCGGCGCCGCCATCCCATCCGTTTTGCCACGGTCTTCTGGCTGATTCGATTGCGGCCATGCGATCGCCGCGCCCGATAGATTGGCCGGGTCGGTCGCGTCCAGCGCCACACATGAACCGTCGTCCCATGCGTGGGAGCGCAAGGCGTCCACAGTGCCCGTATCGGCGAATTGTGCGGCGCCGAATCCTTCGACGAACATGCCGCGCGCTACCATTCCGTGCTCTTCCATACGCTTCAGCACCGGGTATATTGCGGAGAAGCCTCCGGCAACGGGCTGGACTTCAAGCAGTGGCGCCGCTACAACGCCATACCTGTCCAGCAATGATTCGACCAGTGCGATGGCGTGGCGTTCAGGACCGTCCGGACCATGGGCGGCGTTTTCGTCACCGTATGCATTGCGTGGCGTTCCGATCAGCGACCACAGGCCGGTCATGCATGCCGGGGTCGAACCGTACGCCCGCGTGTGTGCCAGTGTGCGCGCCCGCCTTCGCGGGGAAGCCGCCGAGGATAGTCGTGCCCCTTGTATCAGAGCCCGTACCGGCGCGAATGAGCTGTTCGTAACCTCACCCTGCCATACCAGAAGCCATAATGCTTGTTCGAAGCGATGCTCATCCCATACGGGAGGCAGCAATTCACCAGTGATGCCATCCACCTCTTCTGGAGCATGACGCTGCCAGAGCGCTTTGACGGCGGCGGCCAGCTGCCGCGCGTGGAATGCGCCTCCACCGCCAAGCACCATGCGAATCGCCTGTATCACGGTGGGAGGCTCGTTTTCGGATACATCCGCTTCATTGGTGGAGTCGAAGGATTCGGTGGCCTCAGGCGTATTCTTCCTGGCATCCGCATGCACAGTCAGGCTACCGTCCGTTAGCCCTGCCAGCAGTGGCGAATCCTGCGGGTAGAACGCGATTCGTCCGGTCTCCAGGGCGTCGCCGGCACCGGATTTGCCGCCCACCCACACAACATCGCCGCTGGCCAGCAATTCGTCAAGCAACTGCGGCTGATACCCGTTCACCCGTGCAGGGAAAACCGCGGATTCCCAGACCGACGCATTCAGATACACGCCTTCCAGCTGTTCGATCACGCGCATGAGCCCCTCTGCGCCGTAGTGATGTTCGCCGCCGACCGACCCCACACCTTGCCGGGCAAGCAGAAACGACTGGTATTCGCGTTGCCCGACCGGTTTGACGGCCTTACGAGCCTTAGCCAATGACAACGTACGAATACGGCGGAACACTTCGCGATGCAGCCATTGATACGCCTGCCCCGCTCGCCCAGTATCGGATTCGTCTTCCCCGCCGTGCTCGGCTTGGGTGAAATGGCCTCGCAGCACTTCCCCCTTGGCGTACATATCGTTAAGCATCCTCACACCTTGCTCCGCGTCAAGCCCCAGATCCGCAATCATGCGGTCGGCGGTGAACGGACCATGTGTTTTGGCGTAGCGCGCCACCCTTCCAGGCACATCGTCTTCCGGCAGATCGTTCCAGAACGTTCTGCCGGCAAGTTCCCCCTCCACCTGTGCGATCACCTCGCCGTCGAGCAGCGACGGCATATTCGCATCGCCAAGCAGCCGTTCCAATACCTCCGGGTCCATGGACAGCAGACGGCTGCTGCGTTCCGCCTGCGGAACATCGTACTGATACATGACGGAACCGACGAACCCGAACAACAGGTCTTCCGCGAACGGCGACGGGACTTGCGTAATCGTTTCGCTTATGGCTATCGCGCCGGCATTCAGTCCGTCCATGACCTTGCGTAACGCCGGCAGATCGTAGACGTCCTGCAGACATTCGCGTGCGGTTTCCAGCAGCAGCGGGAAATTCCTTTGGGTTCGCGCCGCGTTGAGCAGCTGAGCCGCCCGCAGCCGCTGCTGCCATAACGGCACGCGCCTGCCGGGGCTTGTTCTGGGCAGGAACAGCGACCGTGCCGCGCATTCGCGGAATCGCGCCATATACAGTACCGTCTCGCCGATCTGGGTCTCGATAATGTGCTGCAGCTCGTCCACGTCGAAAAGCAGCAACTGGCGCATCGGCAGTTCGCCGTACCCGTCCGGCATCCGCATGACGATACCGTCGTCGGTGGCATACGCCTGGCAGTCGAAACCGTGTCTCTGCCGAATTCGCGCGGCAATGGCCATGGCCCATGGCGCATGCACCCTTTTGCCATATGGCGCATGGATGATGATCCGCCAATCCTCGCTTTCGTCCTTGCATCGTTCGACAACCACATGCTTGTCGCCGGGAACAGTACCCGTGGCGTGTACCTGGTCGGCGATGATGGCCGCCATATTCCCGATGGCGTTATCGTCGAGCCCGTCATGGCGCAGGCGCTCAACGATGTCGACGGCGAAATCCGGACCGTCGCCACGTTCATGGCACCCGGCAGTCCCACCAGTATGATTGCGCAGCCCCTGCGCCAGACTAGTGAGGAATCTGCCCTGAGCAAGGCCGAAACCGTAGTCACGACCGTCGCCTTCCCCATGCCAGAACGGCAGGCGCGCGGTGCGGCCGGGTGCGGGGACGACCACCACACGGTCACGTGTGATCTCCTGAATCTGCCAGGATGAGGTGCCCAAGGTGATCACGTCGCCGACGCGCGACTCGTACACCATCTCCTCGTCCAATTCGCCCACTTTGCGCGGACCCGTACCGGACTCGCCTTCGGGAAGCACCACCGTGTACATGCCGCGGTCGGGGATGGTGCCGCCGCTGGTCACCGCAAGACGCTGCGCCCCTGGCCGAGCCGAGATGAGACCGGCTTCCTCGTTGTACTGCAACGGCGGGCGGAATGCGGAGAACTCCTCGCTGTTGTACGCGCCGGTCATCATGCCCATCACCGAGTCGAACATGTCCCTGTCCAGATCACGGAAGGGCGCGGCCCTGCGCACTTGCGCATACCATTCGTCCGGGTCGAGATCGTCCATCGCGGCGGCCGCCACGGTTTGCTGGGCCAGCACATCCAGCGGGTTGCCGGGAATGTGCAGCGGCTCAAGATCGCCCGCCGTCATGCTTTCGACACTGGCCGCGACGCCGATGATCTGCCTGCGGGTGACCGGGTAGAACAGGGCGTGCGATACCCCGCCGACCTTATGATCGGCACGCCCCACCCGCTGCAGGCCGGACGAAACCGACAACGGCGGCGCGATCTGGATCACCAGATCGACCGAACCCATATCGATGCCTAGCTCCAGGCTGGACGTGGCGACAACGCAACGCAGACGCCCCTGCTTCAAATCCTCTTCGATCTGCTTGCGCCTGTCTTTGGAAACGGAACCGTGGTGGGCCATGGCGATGACGTCGCCGCCCTCATGTGCTCCCACGAGCATGGTGGTCGAGCCGACGACGGAATCGTAATGCCTGGCGAATCCTTCACGGCCTTCGGGCGAATCCGGTTCGCGATGCCGCGAGGCCCGCAACTCCGCATACAGGTCGTTAAGCCGTGCGGTGAGTTTTTCCGCAAGACCACGGGAATTCACGAACACCAGTGTGGTGGTGTGCTCAAGCACCTCGTCCAGCACGCTACGCTCGATGGCCGGCCATACCGAACCTCCCGTAGCACTGGTGTCGAGCATGTTCGTTAGCGGCTCAACGACTTTCAGCTCCATATTCGGCCGCACACCAGGGTCGACGACGTGCACGGACCGCTCACCGCCAAGAAAACGCGCCGCTTCACCGACAGGATTGACTGTGGCGGACAATCCTATGCGTTGCGCCGGGCGGTCGGTCAGCCTGTCCAAGCGTTCCAGACTCACAGCGAGATGCGCACCGCGCTTGGTGCCGGCCAAGGCATGTACCTCGTCCACGATCACGGTGGTGACGGTGGATAGGATTCGCCGCGCTTTGGAGGTAAGCAGCAGAAACAACGATTCCGGAGTGGTCACGAGAATATCCGGCGGATGATTGACGATTCTGCGGCGTTCCTGCGGTGTAGTGTCGCCGCTTCTGATGGCCACGGCGATCTCCGGCACCTCGCCATGCAATTTGGCGTATCGTTGCCGAATGCCGTCAAGCGGTGTCTCAAGATTCTTCGCAACATCCACGCCCAATGCCTTCAACGGCGAAATGTACAGCACGGTGACGCCGTGAACACTTGTGCCGGCTCTCCCGGCTTTGCCCCCATCGGGATTCCTTTCGGACGACCGCACTGCCTTGGCCGCCATCAACTGGTCGATCGCCGACAGGAACGCGCACAGGGTCTTTCCAGAACCGGTAGGCGCGACGACAAGCGTGTTCTGCCCCGAACCGATGACCGGCCATGCCTGATTCTGCGCTTCGGTGGGTGTACCGAACGCATCGGCGAACCATGCTGCGACGGGCTCCGAAAACAGATTCAGACATTCGTACATATGTTCGATTATGGCATCACGTTCAGATATCGCCGGAACCGTTACGCATACAACGATGCCCACGGTTTCACCGTGGGCATGTCATACAGCACAACGCCGCTAAACGACGGGAATCGTCAGGCGCTTAACGCGCTGCCACACTTGCGACGCAACGACTCATGCATGATCACCATGACCGCCAGGCAGGCCAGCAGGAACCACGGGAACAATGCGACGCTGATGTTCTGCGCCAGCAGGCCGAACAGCGGCGGCATCAGCATGGAACCAGTGTAGGCGAACGCCATCTGCATGCCGACGATGGCCTGCGACTTGTCCTCGCCGAAATAGTCCGGCGTGGAGTGGATGACGCACGGGTAGATGGGCGCGCAGCCGAGCCCTACCAGCATAAGCCCGGCGATGGTGCCGACATGTGCGGGAAGCGGGACGAACAGTACGATCAGACCGAGGAACATGACGCTCTGGCCGATACGAATCATGGTCGGATCACCGAAGCGCATGGTCAAAAAGCCGCTGAGCACACGCCCTGCGGTAATGCCGATGCCGAAGAAACTGGCCCACATGGCCGCCGTGGTCTTGTCAATGCCGTTACCGAGCACCATGTAGCTGCTGGCCCAGAGCATGGCGGTCTGTTCGGCGGCGCAATAGCAGAAGAACATCATCAGGATCTCCTTGGCGCCGCGAATGCGCAGAACCCCACGGATGCCCAGTGGCTTTCGTGCAGCGGGAACGGATTCGGCGGATTCGCCGGATTGTCCGCTATGCTCGGCAACAGTGGCTTTGCGCTGCTTCCATAACGGCAGGCTGGCGATAAGCAGTGCGGTGAGCACAATCTGAATGATGGAGATGTATCGGTATCCCCAGCCCCAGCCTTGACCATGACCGAGCGCATACCCCATAACATACGGGCCGGTGAGCATACCCAGGCCCCACATGGCGTGCAGCCAGCTCATATGCTTGCTCTCATAGTGGATGGCGACATAGTTGTTCAGGGCCGCGTCCACACCGCCGGCACCCAGACCATAGGGAATGGCGAAAGCCATGAGCACCCAGTAGTTCGGCGCGATGGAGAAGCCTGCGAGCGCGGCGGCGGTAAGACCGACGGAGACCGCAGTGACCTTGCCCGCACCGAAATGGAGGGTCATGCGGTCAGAGAGCAACGCGGAGACGATGGTGCCCGCGGAGATGACCATGGAAATGCCACCCGCCCACGACAGCGGCGCACCGAGGTCCTGACTCATGGATGGCCACGCTGCCCCCAGCATCGCGTCAGGTAATCCCAAGCTGATGAATGCGACATAGATGACCGCAAGCAGCAAACTTGCCATGCGTTCTCCCATCCTTTCCCAAGCAAATCAAACCGACTTATTATATCGGTGCGTCTGCCCTGGAGTAGAGACCGAACCGATCGTGGATCGTAGGCATGCCCCCTCCAAACACCCCACCAATGGATCAGTATGGTTCCTATCCCATCAACCGACAATCACGAAAGGAACCGCCATGGAGGAAATCATTATGAAAGTAGACGCCTCGATCCTGTTCAGAATGGACAACGGGCTGAAAATCGAATGGCATGCCGACGCCTGCGCATGCGTGAATGATACCGAACACGAGCACGACACCGACTGGCTGGCGCGCTGCCTGACCGAACACATCCCAGTCGCAGTGAGCGTCATATTGGCCGAGCACGTCGAGCAATAACAGTTTGGCGCCCGCGCAATAGTCCGTTCAATCCCGACGTCCGTACGGTAGCATAATGACTGTATACGCACCGGCTATCGAAGAGGACGCCACGGGACAATTCAAGGACCTGTTCAAGCAGAAGGACTCGCGCATCTATTCGCTGTTCGTTATGCGCAAGCAGGAGGAAGCCGATAAGAAATACTATTATCTCGGCCATGTCGCTTCGATCTCGAACATGCGCGCAGTGCAGAAGCCCGGGGCCAGTGGCGACGATACCGTCAATGTGGTGCTCTCGACCTTACGGCTGCATAAGCCGCTGGACCCTGAGTTCTACAAGTACCTGACAGGCCGGATCGAATAGTCCCAGCTGTGCAGGGCGCCTCCCCCTCAGCTTCTCCACAGTTCGTCATCGAGCGGCCACTCGTTCACCGTGCAGCCGTCCAGATGCATGGACTGTTCCTGCATCAGCGGCGCGGGCTTGCCTGCACCGGCACAGGTGGTCTCATTATCGATATGCCCTAGGGCATGGCCGACTTCGTGGTTGATCACCATGGTGCGGTAGCGTGCGAGATTGCCGCCGGCTTCCATCCAGTTGCCGATGCCGCCGTTCCACCGGTCGAGGTTGATGATGACGTTATCCCCCACACGGCAGCTGTATTCGGCGCTGCATCCGGAGTCGAACGTCTGCATGTATTTCGCTTCGGAAAGTACCACGGTGAGGTTGCATGCGTCGCCGTCGCCTTTGACGAAGGTGGCTCCGGCACGCGGCCAGCCACGCGGATCGTTGAGCACGCGGTACACGGTGTTGGCGAAACCGTCCAAAGCGCCCACATTGCCTTTGCCGGCAATGCAGTAGGTGTATTGCGTAACGGGTTTGCCGCTGTTGTGCGCCGTTTCGTCCGCTTTGGTCTTGATCGTCGCGGACTCGTCATCGCTGATCGAAGCGGCGAGCGCTTCGATCTGCCGCTTTGTCTCATCCGTTGAGGAGCTTGATGTGTCGGACTGTTCCGGGGTTTTCTTCGCCGAACTGTTCTCTGCCGCGGTTTTCCCCGCCGTGGTTTTCTTCGTCGCTTTTGCAGATGGCGATTGCTTGGTCTTACTGGTTTGGGCGCTCAACGCCGTGCCGGTTTTGTCTGCCTGTGTACTGCGATTCGCGTGCACTGATACAGCCACGATAACAACCACGATCAGTACAACGGCTGCTATGCCTGAAAACACGACGGTTCTGCGGATGCGGAACACTTGTTTCGCATCCAGGTTCGATGAGGCGTTGGGATTCAGGGCGCTTACCACAGTTCGCCAGCACTTTGCGATTGCACTGCCTGCAGTGCGCGTGCCACGCACGATGAGGCCGCCTGCGCTGCCGCATGCACGTCTGGCCGCTTCCGGGATTCTTCGCCGTGCCGTTGCCGCGTGTTTAAGCGCCGTGCCTTTTGCGGCTCTTCCCTCGCCTTCGCTCTTATCGACGTTGCCGTTATCTTGCAACACCATGTTCCAATCTGTCGCTCTCTCAACCAACACCCCAGTATATGCGAGCAACGCGCATATTGTCGAAGGCACTTATTCGAAAGGACAATCGTTGCCTCACAGGGTGCGGGCAGCATGGCGCCGCACCTGCAAAAAGCAAATTCCCCGGAGCCATAAGACCCCAGGGAAATGAGGGAAAAAGAAACGGAAAGAAACCGGCTTCAACTAGGTATTCAGCCAAAGGAGATGAGAGAACTTTGAATTATCCATGTCTCCACCGGCTCCTTTCCAGTCTTGCGATCACTGCGAACCACATGACTACAAACTTTATATTATTCGACATTTTTACTTGTTTTGTCGTTTTGAGGATGATTTGCTCTCAGCGAACCTCATCCTTTCGGATGACTCCCCTCTCGCCGGCTCCCTTCGACCAGCGCAGGCTGTAACCTTACCAGTGCAGGAAAGGTGGCTATGGGCAGCATATCTCATGAACGCATCGACGCCCGGCATGACGCCGAGGAGCTCAGCGACTACGTCAACAACGGCTGGCTGAGAACGGGAGAATTCGACGGTCCGACGATTCTATGGAATCATCTGATCCGCGAGGCTTCGGAGCACGATGCCGAGAACCGCAACGACGCGCCTGTCGCTCCCCTATCCGACGCGGACAACGTCATCGGCATGCCCATGCAATGGTATTTCGACTCCATCGCCGCCATTGTTCCCACAGCGGAACGGACCGAAACCGGCGTGGAAATGCCACGCGCCGACATGCCGACCTTCCATCTTGACTCGCAGGCGCTTTCCGGCGTCGACGCCGTGGTCGGCAACGCGCTGGTCAGCACACGCTGGGTCGACGCCGTGGGCAACCTCGCCAAGGCCTTGGAAATGACGGCGAAATTCGTAGGCAACGTGGCGGATCGAGACAACGAAGGATTCGACTACCTTAAGGATCTGATCCAGAACGTACGGGTCTACATGGACGCCGTGGCCTGCAACGCCGACCCGATGACCGGCGAACAGGCGCTGCGCATGATCACCACGGTCGCCTGCAACGATGATTTTCGCCTCAACGCCATGCAAATGGTGGAATTGCTGTCTTGCAGCCTATCGTTCGCCCAATGGGACGACACCCGCATGTTCGCCTATGATGCGTTGAACAAGGCGGTAGCATCAATGGCCGAATTCTCAAGCCGATCCACACAGACAAGCGGGCAGACCGACACTGTCGACGCAGCCGACGATATCAAGCTCAGCGCCGCGGATCTCGACAATCTCGTTTCGCTCGACCCCTCATTGCTCACGGAACGGGAGCTGGCCGCAACCGCATGCCACCAATTCGACCATGCCGTACAATTCCTCCGTCACGATCTGATGCGCATCAGCGGAGATGCGGAAGCCGCCGACGCCTTCCTGCGCGAGCACAATACCATCGAACCGCTCGCCGACACCTATGCCGCACGCCTTATCGCCTCCGAACGCTGGGAGGAGCTCATCGACTTCACCAATCGGGTGGAGCAGGCCAACGCGAACCAAAGCATGGTGATGTTCCCCGAAGAGGTCGTCCCCTACGAATGGGAGACGCTGCGTGAAGCGGCTCTGGAAGCGTTGGGACGCGGCGACGAACTGGTGGCGATGTACCGCAGCCGGCTTGAGGACAATTACGACCCGAACACCGAGCTCAACCAATACAAGCTCGACCTATGGCTTAACCGCGCAGACAATCAATAAGACTTCGCACAGCCTTATTGCAACGAAGGCTCCGGATACGGCCAAGCCGACACCGGAGCCTCCATCGCAGCCGTTCCCGTACACAAGTCGATTCATGCACCGGCGACCGGCCGCCCGATTCTGCAACCGGATCAGGTATCGATCTTGGAACGGTCGAAGTCGTCGGCGTTTTCCACGATGAACGCCTTGCGCGGCGGAACATCGTCGCCCATGAGCAGACTGAAGATCTCGCTGGCCTGCTCGGCATCCTCCATGCGAATACGACGGAGCATGCGTGTGCGCGGATCCATGGTGGTATCCGCCAACTGGTCGGCGTCCATCTCGCCCAGGCCCTTGTACCGCTGGATATCGTCGTTATACCCGATATGTTTGCGATCGAGTTCGGCCAGCTTGCCGGCAAGCTCATCATCGGAATACGTGTAGATGAACTCGCCCTTATGCGAACCGGTCAACGCGATGCGATGCAGCGGCGGCACTGCGGCATACACATACCCGTTCTCGATCAGCGGTCGCATGTACCGATAGAACAGCGTAAGCAGCAGAATACGGATATGGGCGCCATCCACATCGGCATCGGTCATCATGATGACCTTGTGGTAGCGCGACTGTTCGATATCGAAGCTTTGCCCCGAACCGGCGCCCACCACCTGAATGATGGCCGCGCATTCCTTATTCGACAGCATCTGCGTGATCGAGGCCTTCTGCACATTCAGAATCTTGCCTCGAATCGGCAAAAGCGCCTGGAATCCCGCATTGCGGGCGGCTTTGGCGGTGCCAAGCGCGGAATCGCCCTCCACGATGAACAGTTCGGCCACATCATCATTGCCCGGCTGGCAGTCGGAAAGCTTGGCCGGCATGGACGCCGATTCCAATGCGTTCTTGCGACGTGTGACCTCTTTGGCCTTACGGGACTGCACGCGGGCATGCATTTCGCCGACGATCTTCTCCAGCACACGGTTGGATTGCTCCTTATACCCGCGCTTGGATCCGGTGATCATCTCGCCGAACTGCTTATCGCTCATGCGCGTGACAATCGGCTTGACCTGCGCGGTGCCGAGCACATCCTTCGTCTGCCCCTGGAACTGCGGTTCCGCAATACGCACGGTGACCACGGCCACCAGACCGGCCATGATGTCGTCGCGCTCAACCTTCATATTGGAATCCTTGAGATTCACCTTGAGCTTGCGTGCGTTCGCTTCGACCGCCTTGCGGATCTGCCTGGTAACGGAGTTCATCAGACCGTCCACATGCGTGCCGCCGCCCGGAGTCTCGATGATGTTGACGAAGCTGCGCATCACCGTGTCGTAGCCATTCACCCATCGCAGTGCGATATCCACACCGCAGGTACGCGTGATCTTCTCCGCATGCAGTTCGCCGTTCGCGCCGACCGCCTGGGTCTCCTCCTCGTAGGTGCCTTCACCCTGAATACGCCAGATGTCGCTGACAGGCTCGCCTTTGGACAGATAATCGACGAAATCCTTGACGCCGCCATTGTGGAGGAACTCGGCCACACGCGGGTGATCGACCTGTGTGCCGAACGCGCCGTCTGCAATGGTTTCGGCCTCGTTCAAGGCAAGATCCTCATCGCCCTGAGTCTGCGCGGAATCGGATTCGCCGACGGCCGAAGCGGCATCGGCCGTCACGGTCTCGCCGGCGCCGGCTCCTTCCGGCACCGAAGTCATCTCATGATCCGGTTCGCCGGGAGCCGGCTCCTGCGCAATATTCTCATCGATGACGGTGATCTTCAGCCCCGGCACCAGAAAACTGGTCTGGCGGACACGGTCGACAAGCTGCTCATACGAGAATTCGGCGGTTTTGTTGAAAATTTCAGGATCCGCCCAGTACCGGATGCGTGTGCCGGTTCTCTTCGGCGGCACCTTGCCGATAATATCCAGCTCGGTGGGCTTGTTCTTGCGTGTGCGCTTGAACGGGGCATCCGGCGAGGGGTGTTCCGGGTCGGCATCGGTATAGACGCCGGGATGACCCTGATGGAACGCCATATGATAGGTTTTGCCATCACGGTCGACCTCTATGTCGAGTCGGGAACTCAAAGCATTGACCACCGACGAACCGACGCCATGCAGACCACCGACCGCATTATATGAGGAATTGCCGAATTTTGCACCGGCATGCAGCTTGGTCAGTACGACCTCGACACCGGAAAGCTTCGTCTTCGGTTCCTTGTCGACGGGGATGCCTCGACCGTTGTCGGCCACGGTGATGGAGCCGTCCGTATGCAATGTGACGACGATGGCATTGCAGAATCCTGCCAACGCCTCATCCACGGCATTGTCGATGATCTCCCACAGGCAATGCATAAGCCCCTGGGAATCCGTGGTACCGATGTACATGCCCGGACGCTTACGTACCGCGTCGAGCCCTTCGAGAACGGTAAGATCCTTTGCGCCGTAATCCTCTTTAGCCATGTGCCTCTTCCACTAGTTGTCAATCCATACCACGACAAAAAGCTTCCCCAAGGCTGAAGCCTCGGGGAAGCGGCATCGTCACTGATCGAGGAAGTCGCGCAACGTCTGCGAACGAGACGGGTGGCGCAGCTTCGACATGGTCTTCGACTCGATCTGACGGATACGTTCACGGGTCACACCGTATACGCGACCGATATCGTCCAGCGTCTTCGGCTGGCCGTCCTCCAGACCGTAACGCATCTTGATCACACCGGACTCGCGGGGAGACAGCGTCTCAAGCACCTGCTTGAACTGATCCTGCAGCAGCGAGAAGGCCACGGCGTCGGACGGCGCGATGGCGTCGGTGTCTTCGATCAGATCGCCGAATTCGGAATCGCCGTCCTCGCCAAGCGGGGTGTGCAACGAAATCGGCTCACGACCGTACTTCTGCACCTCCTGCACCTTCTCGACTGGCATATCCAGCTCACGCGCCAGCTCATCAGGCGTGGGTTCGCGGCCAAGATCCTGCAGCATCTGACGCTGCACACGCGACAGCTTGTTGATGACCTCGACCATGTGCACAGGCACACGAATGGTGCGAGCCTGATCGGCCATGGCTCGGGTGATGGCCTGACGGATCCACCATGTGGCATAGGTGGAGAACTTGAAGCCCTTCTTCCAGTCGAACTTCTCGACGGCGCGAATCAGGCCCAGGTTGCCTTCCTGGATCAGATCGAGGAACAGCATGCCACGGCCGGTGTAGCGCTTGGCCAGCGACACCACCAGTCGAAGATTGGCCTCCAGCAGGTGGTCCTTGGCCTTCTTGCCATCGTTGGCCGCCCACTTGAGCTCGCGCTTACGCTTGAAGTCCATCGTGTCGCCTTCGGTATCCAGCAGATGCTGGGCGTACAGGCCGGCCTCGATACGCTCGGATAGGTCGACTTCCTGTTCGGCGTTCAGCAGGCTGACACGGCCGATCTGCTTGAGATAATCCTTCACCGGGTCGGCGGTGGCACCGGCGGTGACGACGCGGCGCTTCGGGTTGCCGATCTTGCCGCGGCGACGGCGAGGCTTCACGTCCTCGTCATCGTCATCATCATCGCTGACGACGAACGCGCCCTTCTGCTTGCTGATGTCCGGGGCATCGGACTTATCGTCCTCCTCCTCATCGTCGTCGTCATCATCGTCGTCGTAGTCGTCATCGTCATCGTCCGACTCGCCGTTGATGCCGTCGAGATCGTCCACATCATCGACGTCAAGGTCCTCGTCCTTGGCATCGTCCAGATCGGCGTCCTCATCGAACTCATCGACTTCGTCAAGATCCTCCTCGGACCTCTTCTTGGTCTTGGAGTTCTTCGTGCTCTTGGTGGCAGCGGACTTCTTCCTGACACTGCCCGTTCCTTCGCCAGACTTGGCGGTCTTCTTAGCCGTGGTCTTCTTAGCCGCGGCAGTCTTGCGCGTGGCACTGGCTTTTTTGGCGGAAACGACCTTGGCCTCGTCCTGTACCTGTTCGGTGTTCTCAGCGGCCGTTGTGCTCTTGGTAGCCAAACTATCCCTCCTCGCGGAATACCCGCCCCGCCTCGTATACCATATAGACACACTTCTGGCAAGGGCAAATCGTCAACTATGTGAGTAAACCACCTGATAGGGACGATTATTCCCGAAACGCGCAAGAAACCGCGATTTCAGACGAATCCGCAGCTGCGTAATCCCATCATCCACCACAGCAAGCCGGGTACAGCCCATTGCTCACCGACTTCAGAACAATCGCGGCAAGCGAGCATTCCTCGTCTATGGCAAGGCAGCTGAGCGCATAATCCTCCGCTCTGCTATCCCCAGTCCACCACAATATATATGAGATGATCGCCAGTGGCTGAACCTTCATGGGCTCGGGCATCACCTTGGCCATGGCGGCGAGCATAAGCACCGCGGTGCGGCATCGGTCGCGGTCGGGGCCGTCGCGATCGTCGAACTCGGCGGACAGCGCCTTATGCACGGCCATCACCACATGCCCGGCATGGGGCGTTCGGACAATATCCATCAGCATCTGCGGGTCACGCATGGTGGAGTCGCCGACAACCGAAAGAATCAACGCATCACGCATCGCAAGGACCTCGTTGATGCCGACCGCCAACGGAAGCATCACCTCGTCAAGGTCGATCATGCCCTGGTCGAGTCTGCACAGCCATACCTGCAGCGGTTCCCTCATCCAATCGCCGTCCGCACGGCTCGGCCCATACTGGCGACGCCCCTGCTGCAATCGCTTACGCATCTCATCGGCCACATGCTCGCAGACGGGTTCCAAGGCGTCGAAGAATTCCTCGCAGGCAGCCCTGTCCGCCGATGGCACACTGCCCTCGCCTTCGCCATGCCGGCAATGATTTTCCACGTTGCGCTCCTCGAGCACACGTCCTGCACTATCCGCATCACCGTGCCCGCCTGCGCGATCATTCGTTTTTCCAGCTGCCGATTCCATACGGTTCGTTGTCATGTCATCCTCCTCGATGCCGTTGCCGCCGCCGTCTTCCATAGCGGCGTGCATACAGTATGGCCCGCCCGTGCATGGAGCGCACGCCGGACAGGAGGCTGTGGTCGACACGCCATGAGCCATTGGAAATACAGGAAATACGGTGAAGGATGCCATTCGTAGTGCGATGAGGATACCGTAGATGGCATGTGCAAAACTGACGCCGATCGTTCGAACATCGAATCCCGCATCGTCTCCCTGGTGGACAAATGGTCCGCCATGCCCATGGAAGCCGAGATGCCCGAGGCCTGCCGCCATGTCGTGGATGCTGTCTCACGGCAGGCGACATCCAGCAGCGAAGGTGGCAAAAGACTGCGCGCGCTGCTGATGCTCGCCGCCTACGATGCGTTCGACGGCCATGCCGATACGCGCAACGCCATGCTCGACGTCGCCTGCGCGCTTGAGGTGTTCCAGACCGCCGCCCTGGTGCATGACGACATCATCGACGATTCCGACCTGCGCCGTGGCAAGCCAAGTGCTCACCGCGCGTTGGAGACCGATACGGGAAGCCCTGCCATCGGCCGTGGACTTGGGCTTATGCTCGGCGATCTGTTGGCCACGGTGTGCATCGACATCGTCAACGAGGCCGCTGCCCTGCTCCCCCATGCCACGGCATTGACGTCGGCGTTTCTGAATATGCAGCGCGAAGTCGAAATCGGTCAGATTCTCGATCTGGCCGTGGAACAGGCACCATTGCAGGACGCCGAAGCGCTGGCGAACGCCTCGCTGAATGTGTTCCGCTGGAAAACCGCCAGCTACACCACAATCGCACCCATCGAGCTGGCGCTGTTGGGCAGCGGCGCCGCCCCCGGGCAGGCTCGCGAGCGCGCGCTGGCCATCGGCAAACCGCTCGGCCTTGCGTTCCAGCTTGAAGACGATCTTATCGATGTGATTGGTTCAAGCCGTGCCACCGGCAAGCCGGTGGGCGGCGATATTCGTGAAGGCAAACGCACCGTGCTGTTGGCCGATGCCATTGCGCATGCCGACTGCGCGGCGCGGGACGAGCTGATCGCCATGTTCGAGGCCTCGTCGCGCAGCGAATCGGATGTGAGCCGCGCCATCGGTCTGTTCCAGTCCACCGGTGCCGTCGAACGTTCCCGCCAACGCATCGGGGCCCTATGGGATGAGTCGGTACAGGCCATTCGCGAGTGCAAACTGGAGCAAAACCACGAGACGGCTCTTCTCGAAACGTGCGCGCGCTTCGTCCCGGACATCGCCAAAAGCTAGAATGTCTGTCAGAATTGACGTACGGACTCTTCTCATATCAAGGATTTGACGATAAGACATGAGCGAAGATGCATCACCCCAAGGCCAGCTGATCGACGGCCGCTACCATGTTGTGCGCGAAATCGCACAGGGAGGCATGGCGACGGTATACGAGGCGATCGACGAACGACTGAACCGCACGGTTGCGTTGAAAGTGATGCATACGCAGTTGGCGCAGGGCGTGCATCGCGAACAGTTCATCGAACGGTTCCGCAGGGAGGCGCAGTCAGCGGCACAGATCGCCAATCCTCATATCGTGCAGGTGTATGACACCGGCGAATTCAATGGTCTTGCCTATCTGGTGATGGAATACGTGCATGGCGTGAATCTGCGCTATGAAATGAATCAGCAGGGGACCTTCACCGTGCGCGAGACGCTGCGCATCATCGGCGAGACCCTCGAGGGGCTTGCCGCGGCGCATCAGGTCCATGTGGTGCATCGCGACATCAAACCCGAGAACATCATGCTGAACGATCGCGGCCGTGTGCAGATCACCGATTTCGGTCTGGCCAAAGTGGCGTCGGCGGCCACGCTCTCGTCCACCGGCATGCTGCTGGGCACCGCCGCCTATCTGCCTCCGGAGACCATCGAGCACAATGAGGCGACGCCTCAGGGCGACCTGTATGCCGTGGGGATCATGGCATGGGAGATGCTGACCGGCTCGGTGCCGTTCATTTCCGACAATCCGGTGACGCTGGTGTTCAAGCATGTGCATGAGGATGTGCCGTCCGTGGCGTTACAATGCCCCGACATCGATCCGGCGGTCGCCCGGTTCATCGGGCATCTCACCCAGCGATCCGTGCAGGCCCGCCCGGCGGATGCGGGTGCTGCGCTGCTCGAGCTCAAACAGTTGTGCAATTCGCTTGAGCCGAACGCATGGATGTATCGCAAGCCATCTTCGACCACCGATACGGCACAGACCGGCACGACACCCGTGCCCGCTCCACCGGCACCTCCCGTACAGGCGCGATCCGAGGAATCCATGCCTGACGCGACGACCTCACCGATGCGTCCAAACGCCACCACGCCCATTAGCGAGGGGTCCACGCAGGTGCTGAACGCACCGGATCGAAGCGATGGCACGGCAACCGCCACAACCGCCATGCCCGCCAACGGCAACGGCGCATCGAAGGGGACCCCCGCCGCTTCCTCGAAGCGCGGGAGGAAAGCGCTGATCATCGCCATCATCTCACTGGTCGTAGCCGTAGCGTGCGCGGGCGGCGCATGGTGGTATTTCCTGGGGCCGGGAAGCTACTGGAAGATCCCCAAGCCGGCCGATGTGACCTGCAATGCGGATTCGGCATGCTCCTTGGAAGGCGCCTCCTGGAAGCAGTATGAGCGCGTGTTGAAGAATGCCGGCATCCCCTACAGCGCCACCAAGGACTACAGCGATACCGTCGATGAGGGGCATGTGATTTCGGCCACGGTGGCAGGCTCTCCCGTCGCGGTCGACAGCCATGTGAGCATGCGACAGCAGCAGAAGGTGAATGTCGTGGTTTCCAAAGGCATGCGCATGTCGACGATTCCCGACGATATTCTCGATACCGCCAGCGCCAACGGCAAAAGCCCGCTGGAAGCGCTGAAACATGCCGGATTCACCAATATCAAACATGACACCGGCAAAGACGAGTATTCACTGACCGCCCCCGAAGGCACGGCATTGTCCATCACCCCGGAGCCAGGCACCACGCTCAAGCACAACGCAAAGGTTACCGTCTCGTTGAGCAAGGGGCCCATGCCGGTGACCATGCCGGATATTGCAGGCCGCGCGAAGGACGAAGCGTCGCGGGCACTTGACGATCTGAAATTGAAGGCGACGTTCACCGAGGAATTCAGCGATACCGTTGCCGCCGGCGAAGTAATCTCGACATCCGTGCCCAAGGACACGCAACTGCACTGGGGCGATGCCGTGGAGGTCACGGTCTCCAAGGGCCCGGAAACCGTGACACTGCCGAATGTGGTTGGCAAAACGTACGATGAGGCCAGCGCAATGCTGAAGGCGCTTGGCTTGGATGTGAAGAAATCAGCGCCGTTGGGCGATCTGACGCATGTCGTTCGTCTGCAAAGCCCCAGTGCAGGCGATCAGGTGCGCGTGCGCGACAGCGACGGCAACAAAACCGTGGTGACGCTGACCGTCGTCTGATGCGACGGCTTTTGCAACGTCTCCACATATAGTCTCCACATATAGTCAAGGGGATACGAGCCTTTCTTCGCTCGTATCCCCTTGGGTCAACCGACAGTTTCAGCCCCGCGCCATGGCCGCGGAATTATTCCTGCGGCTGCTGGCTCTCGGCTTTAGCGGCCTCTTCCTTGAACCGCGCCTTGACCTTCTGCGCGTATTCGGGAACATATTCCTGTCCGCTCATCTTCCGAATCGCCTCGCTGACGGCATCGGTCAACGAACGCAGATCATCATGCGTGATCTCATCGGCGGATTTTTTCTCCACCGTAATCGGCTTGCCATACAGCACCTGGGTCTTGCCCTTCTTCGGAATGACCGTACCCACGGGCTGCAGCTTGTCCGAGCCGATAATCGCCACGGGAATAATCGGGCAACCGGTTTCCAACGCCAGTCGCGCGGCACCGGTGTGCCCCTTGTACAAGCGTCCGTCAGGGCTGCGCGTGCCCTCGATATGGATACCGAACAGATGACCGTCTTCGATGATCTCCCGCGCATGCTCCAACGCGCCCAGCGATTTGTTGCCACCGGAACGGTCCACAGGAAACACGCCTACCGAAGTGAACCACCACTTCTTGAACTTGCCCTTGAGCCCCTTGCCCTCAAAGTATTCGGCCTTACCCATAAAATGCACCATACGCGGGCACGTGATCGGAATCAGCGCGTCGTCGATGACGGCCAGATGATTCGCCGCGATAATCGCTCCGCCTTCACGAGGGACGTTCTCCAAACCGGTAACGGCCGGGCCAAGGCGATGCCGGGCGATGAAACCGAATCCGTTCACAAAAAACCAATACAGCACTTGGCGTTCCTTCCATTCGATGCTCACCGTGGTTTACAGTGGTACATATGACTGACCTTAACAATACCAATGCGGGTGACGAGCGGCCACAACACACGCCGGATGGCGAGAACCAGCCGAACGATCTGGACGCCGCTTGGGCGGCATTCGAAGCCGAACATCAGGATGATCTGAACGATGTGGCCGAATCCCGTAACGCGAAGCGTTTCGAAAAGCATGCGCAGCGCAAGGAGAAGGAGGCGCTGCTGAGCGTCGACGATCTGACCGCGGATTCGTTCGCAAAGACCGGCGCCTCTCACGGCCCGCGCGACTTCACCGGTTCCAGCTGGCTGGACGCCGATGACGTAATGGATCGGTATGGTGACGATTTCGTGCCGCCGAATCCGAAGATCGGTCGAGTGCGTTTCTCAAAACTTGTGTTCTGGATTCTGCTGGTCGCCGGCATTCTTGGCGCCATCGCCTCCGTGTTCCTTCCCGCATATACCGGTGTTCTGGGCGTCATCGCCGGCATTTGCGTAATCGTGGGTGGTGCGGGACTGCTTGCACAGCATAAGGGCTTTTCCCAGACGAGAACCGATTATTTCGATGACGGTGCGCGCGTATAACGTCGGCCGCTCCTCCGTCCACTTCCATGGCGGCATACAGAGCAGCACCTGAATTGCACCGGAGCGAATGATGGGGTTGCCTCCAGTTGGAGACAACCCCATCATTGCTATTAGTCATCCGCGGTTTGTCGCACCATACCGCATGCTTACGCGATACCGGCGTGGCGGATGCGGCGCTCAGCCCTTAACCGACTGCGCCGTTGCGATCCACTTGTTCAGCAGCGCCTCGGCCTTGCCTGAATCCACGGACTCCTCGGCAATGGCGTAAGCCGCCTTGAACCGTTCGGCAAGCGTGCCATCAGCGGGCACCTGATGACCGTCCGCCACAATGGCGGATGCGGCATTGAGCAATGCCGTGGAACGGAACGGAACGTCCTTGCCGGCAAGAAGATCGCGCATGGCCTGGGCGTTGACCGCCGGCTTGCCGCCCTTCAGATCCTCTATGGTGATCTTGGCAAGGCCGAGTTCCACAGTCGGATCGAATTCGGTTTCGCTGACCTTGCCGTTTCCAAACTCCCATACGGAGATCGGCCCGGTCGGTGCCATCTCGTCTAATCCTTCGCTGGAGGTGTAGACCATGCCAGTCTGCCCGTTCGCCGCGTAGACTGCGGCCATGATGGGGCTCATGGCACGATTGGCGCAACCGATGGCCATATGTTTCGGATTGGCCGGATTGGTGAGCGGACCGAGCACGTTGAATACGCAAGGCACACCCAATGCCGCGCGAATCGGTCCGACGAAGCGCATGGCGGGGTGGAACACACGCGCGAAGGCGAAGGCGATGCCGCATTCGTTGCCGACCCGAGCCACCTGTTCCGCGGTGAGATCAAGTGGCAGACCAAGCTCCTCGAAGCAGTCGGCGGTGCCGCATTCGGAGGACGCGGCACGATTGCCATGCTTAACCACCTTGACGCCGGTCGCCGCGGCAATCACCGCTCCCATGGATGACAGATTCACCGTGGAGGCGCCGTCGCCACCAGTGCCCACGATATCGGTGGTCTCCCCTTCGATGTTCAGCGGCACCGCATGCGAGACCATGGCCTTGGCCGCGCCACGCACTTCGTCGGCGGTCAATCCCAACTGCTGCTGGGTGGCAAGCACCGCGCCCACGGCAGCCGGATTGGCGTTACCGTTCATGAGGTCATCGACGAACCACTCGGATTCCTCCGCGCTCAGGTGGTCCCCTCCGACCAGCTTGGCGAGAATCGACTTCCATGTGATTTCGGCCATAATGCCCTCCTTGGCGCTCCAATACGCCTGTTGTGTGATTTGTCGCCTAATTGTAACGATTCGGTATTTCCGCGCTGATGAACGTCCGCATCACGAACACCGCCCCTGCCGGTAATGTCATGGCAATCCATGGCAATCCATCAGGAAGACGGTTTCGTCGATATTACAGTGGCAATCACTACCCATCAGTCAATTCGAAAGGGCCATGCCATGAACAATGTACTGTGCTTCGGTGATTCCAATACGTTCGGTACCAACCCGGCGAAACCTGGAACAAGGCACCCCCTCAACATACGCTGAACGGGACGTTTAGCCAAGCTTCTAGGACCGGAAGGGCGCGTAATCGAGGAGGGCATGGGTGGACGCACCTCAAGTATTCGACAACCCTTTGAAGCCGCACCGTTCCGGGTTGGAGGCGCTTCCGATCATATTGCAATCACACTGCCGTTCGCCACACAGCTCAGCACTGCCTATCGTGATTCGCTTGTGCCGTCACTGGTTCCTGGCGGCAATTCCGTCGATGTCATCGAACAGTGGGCATCCATGTTGCCGGAATATGCGCGCTCCCAGGGGTTCACTGTGGCATAGAGCATGCACAGTCGAATTGAGGGCTGCACCCATTTCAATGGGTGCAGCCCTCAACGCAATCGACAGGTTATCGGAATCGGCCCGATAGCTTAATCACTGCTCGTTCTGGCCGTGGCACATCTTGTACTTGCGACCGGAACCGCAGGGGCACGGAGCGTTCTTGCCGGTGCCGGGGAACGTACGGCCGTCGGCCCACGGGGTCTTCAGCTCTTCGCTCTTCGGCTGCTTGCTGGCTGGAACCTTGCCTTCGGCGTGGCTGACGGGGGCCGGACCGACGATGACCGGATTGCCGTCCTCGTCGCGGGTGACCTCGTCGCCGTCCTCGTCGGGGCCTTCCGCCTCGGTATCGGCGGAAGCGGATGACGCGATGCCGAGCTCGGCCTGGGTGGCGTTCACGGCCGCATCCTCATCGGCTTCGGATTCAAGATCCTCGGTTTCGGCGACCTGCTGGATATCCACATGGAAGAGCAGCTGCACGGTCTCCTCCTTGATCGCCTCGATCATGGAGTTGTACATCTGGTAGCCTTCGCGCTGGTATTCGACCAGCGGATCGCGCTGACCCATGCCGCGCAGACCGATGCCGTCCTTGAGGTAGTCCATCTCGTACAGGTGTTCACGCCACTTGCGGTCGAGCACGGCAAGCACCACACGGCGTTCAAGCTGGCGCAGACCTTCGCCGCCCAGCTTGTCTTCGAAGCCGGAATACGCTGCGTCGGCGTCGGCGACGATCACGTCGCGCACCGCTTCGGCGGCCTTCTCGCCCTTCTTGCCCTCGGCGGCCTTCTTGGCCTCCTCGACGGTCACGTCGATCGGAATCACGCTGTTCAATGCCTTGAACAGACCTTCCCAATCCCACTCGGCAGGCTTGTCGGAACTGTTGTTCGCACCCTTGACGTAGCTCATCACAGTGTCGGAGATGAAGCGCAGGATGTCGTCGTGGATGTCTTCGCCCTTGAGCACCGCCTGACGCTCGGCATAGATGACGGTACGCTGCTTGTTCATCACATCGTCGTACTTCAACACGTTCTTACGAATCTCGAAGTTCTGCGATTCGCGGGCCTTTTGCGCGGTACGCACGCCCTTCGACACGCTCTTGGCCGCAATCGGCTCGCCCTCGGGCAGACCCTTGGCCATGACGCGGGCGACCAGCTGCGTATTGAACAGACGCATCAGATCATCTTCGAGAGACAGGTAGAAGCGGGATTCGCCCGGATCACCCTGGCGACCGGAACGACCACGCAGCTGATTGTCGATACGACGGGATTCGTGGCGTTCGGTGCCGAGCACGTACAGACCGCCCAGATCGACGACCTCCTGGTGTTCGTCCTTGACCTGCTCCTTGATCTCGGCCAGTACGCCCGGCCAACGCTTCTCGTACTCGTCGGGGGTGTCCTCCGGGGAGTAGCCGTCAGCCTTGAGTTTGGCATCCGCGAGGAATTCGACGTTGCCGCCGAGCATGATATCGGTACCACGGCCTGCCATGTTGGTGGCCACGGTGACGGCGCCCTTGCGGCCGGCGACTGCCACGACGGCGGCTTCCCTGTCATGCTGCTTCGCGTTGAGCACCTGGTGCGGAATCTTGGCCACATCAAGCAGCGTGGACACGACTTCGGAGCTTTCGACGCTTGCGGTACCCAGCAGCACCGGCTGGCCTGCGGCATGGCGCTTGGCCACGTCCTTGACGATGGCGGCAAGCTTTTCCTTCTTGGTGCGGAAGATGAGATCCTCCTGGTCGATGCGCTGCATCGGCTTGTTGGTGGGGATCGGCAGCACGCCCAGCTTATAGGTGCTCATGAACTCGGCGGCCTCGGTCTCTGCGGTACCGGTCATGCCTGCGAGCTTGTCGTACATACGGAAGTAGTTCTGCAGGGTGATGGTGGCGAAGGTCTGGTTCTCGGCCTTGACCTCCACGCCTTCCTTGGCTTCGATGGCCTGGTGCAGACCCTCGTTGTAGCGGCGGCCCGGCAGCACGCGGCCGGTGTGCTCGTCGACGATAAGCACCTCACCATGGGTGACAACGTAGTCACGATCACGCAGGAAGAGCTCCTTGGCCTTGATGGCGTTGTTCAGATAGCCGATCAGGGCGGTATTGTTCGGCTCGTACAGGTTGTCGATGCCCAGGAAGTCCTCGACCTTGGTGATGCCCGGATCGAGAATGCCGACGACCTTCTTCTTCTCGTCGACCTCGTAGTCCTCGTCGCGGGTCAGCTTGACGACCAGCTTGGCGAACTCGCGGTACCAGCGGGTGACGTCGCCCTCGGCCGGCCCGGAGATGATAAGCGGGGTACGCGCCTCATCGATAAGAATGGAATCGACCTCATCGACGATGGCGTAATGATGGCCGCGCTGCACCAGATCGGCCTTCTCCCACGCCATGTTGTCACGCAGATAATCGAAGCCGAACTCGTTGTTGGTGCCGTAGGTGATGTCGGCATTGTACTGCTTGCGACGCTCCGGCGGCTTCTGATTGGTGATGATGCAGCCGACGCTCATGCCCAGGAAACGGTAGATGCGCCCCATGATCTCGCTCTGGTAGCTGGCCAGATAGTCGTTCACGGTGACCACATGCACGCCCTTGCCCTCCAAGGCGTTCAGATAGCTCGGCAGGGTGGCGACCAAGGTCTTGCCTTCGCCCGTCTTCATTTCGGCGATGTTCCCCCAGTGCAGGGCCGCGCCGCCCATGAGCTGCACATCGAAATGGCGCTGCCCAAGAACGCGCTTGGAAGCCTCGCGCACCGTTGCGAATGCCTCCGGCATGAGTTCATCCAGGCTCTTGCCATTCTCCAGCTGCTGCTTGAACTTAGCGGTCTGCCCCTTGAGTTCTTCGTCCGAAAGCGCCGAGATCTCATCTTCAAGAGCGTTCACGGCCTTGGCGACACCCTCAAGCTTCTTGATCTGACGGCCTTCGCCCATGCGCAGTGCCTTATCGACAATATCTACCACGTTCTGCTCCTGTGTCGGTCGCGATATTCCATGCCCGTGCGGCATTCTCTGCCATGATGTGCGGGCACACTGCCAGTTATCTTACGCGACATTGCCGATAACAGCGCCATTGCCGCGCCAAATAACAGACAATCAGCCATGAGTTGGGGCCCACACCGTATGCGGACGGCGCGGGCCCCAACTTCATCGACTCACGATTGATGATGAGTGATCGTCAGTTCACATGCTCTGGGGTGTCGATCTCGAACACACCGTAGCTCCAGCCGTGACGATGGTAGACGACGGACGGACGACCGGTCTCCTTGTTCA
>OBVE01000161.1_pt1 | contig 48327 bp, 40 predicted proteins | sample 1475991 | NCBI WGS metagenome assembly OBVE01 (sample SAMEA2579969, study PRJEB22360) | human gut metagenome | biome: human gut; feature: human-associated habitat; material: faeces | place: Denmark | collected 2008/2010 | reverse complement strand
TCCATGTCACTTTGAGTGCCCACACAGATTGTCTGATAAATTGTTAAAGAGCAGTTGCAACGCGGCTTTCAGCTCACCGTTGCGAGGTCCCGTATAATACGTTTTCCTCATTCAGAGTCAAGCCCTTATTTTGCTTTTCTCTGTCAGTTTTTAGCGCTGAACTTCACCGCTAAAACCCTGCTGACCCGGCGGCTTGCTTGCCGTTGTTCCGTGTCAGTGGAGGCGCATTATAGGGAGTTCTGAGACGTTGACAAGCCCTGTTTTCAAAAAATTATTCAACCGTCTCTTTTTTGTGCAAAACGCCCTTAGAGCGGTAATTTTTCCAGCGTTGAAAAGCCATAGCGACGCAGAACGGGTAAAAGCTGTTCTGTTTCTGCCGTCAGCGCCATGCAGAATGCTTTATTCTCGTCGCTGGACTTCGCATCCGGCGCTTCATGCTCTAACAGCCAGGCGGTGCGACGGGCAATCGCCGCGCCGGAATCGATCAGCCGTGTGCCTTCCGGCAGAACGCGCTGCAGCTCCTCCTGTAAAAGAGGAAAGTGGGTGCAGCCCAGCACCACCGTATCCGGCGGCTCCTGCATCCGCAGCCACGGGCGCAGGATACGGCGCAGCTCTTCTAACGGCACAGGCTCGCCGTGCAGCTTCGCTTCCGCCAGCTCCACCAGCTCCGCCGACCCCAGCATTTCAATCCGACATTCATTGGCAAAGCGGTCGATCAGCTCACGGGTATAAGGACGCTTTACGGTACCGCGCGTCGCCAGCAGGCCAACAATGCCGTTCGCCGTTAAACGGGCGGCGGGCTTGATCGCCGGCACCACGCCAACGACGGGGAAAGCGAACTTTTCACGCAGGGCAGGCAGGGAGACGGTACTGGCGGTATTGCAGGCGATCACCGCCAGCGCCAGGGGATAACGCTGCTGGACAGCAGTGACGATTTCCACAACGCGCTCAACGATAAACTCCTCGCTCTTCTCGCCATAGGGGAAGGCAACGTTATCGAAAGCATAGATGTAATGCAGATTCGGCAGCAGCTGCCGAATCTCATTATAAACCGACAACCCACCGACGCCGGAATCAAACACCAGCACGGTGGGACGTGGATCAGAAGGTGTAGCTGCCAGACAAGGTGTATTCCCGTCCTGCAGATTGGTAGCCATAAACTGTCTCGTAATCTTTATCGAACAGGTTGGCTATTTTACCACGAACTGTCAGGTGTGAGGTGACGGGATACGATAAACCGACATCCCAGAGGCTCAACCCACCCATATTGACGGTACGCGAGTTGTCGTAGTCATAATCGTAACGCTTGCCGATGTAGTGATACGTCACATCCCACCCCAGATCGTAGACCTGGCCGTTCAGCTCGTATTTCACCTGCTGCTTCGCCCGGCGATAGAGGATCTTATTGGTTTCATCATCGCGAGGGTCAACATACTGCAGCGTCAGATGGTGCTCCACCGGCCCGGTGGTTATATTCCCCGTCCACTCCAGCCCCTTAATCGTCGCCGACTTGACGTTGTAATAGGCGTTGTTGTCGTAATCGATGAGGTTTTGAATCTCATAGCGATACGCGGAGAGGCGCCAGTCGACCGGCCCCGTTAACCCTTCAAGGCCCGCTTCCCATTGCTTCGACTCCTCTGGCTTCAGATTCGGGTTAGAGGCTATGCCAAAGCGTTCTGCACCGTACTGCTGCCCGAGGGAGGGGGCGAGGAATCCTGTGCCGTACGAGAGCGTTGTCCGATAACCGTCGATAAATTCCCAGCCGGCGGCCGTCTGCCAGGTACCGTGCCAGCCAAACTGCTCGTCATGATCCTCACGGCCGGAAGCTTCCAGCGTCACGCTGTCAATCTGCTGCTGTCCCGTCAGATAAAGACCGGTGGTGTCACGCTTATACACGTCGGTACTGGTCGTTCCGCTGGATTTCAGCTTCTCTTGTTTCCAGTCAACGCCGCCGCTCACTGCCCCATGGCCTACCACAACATTATTTCCCCACTGGATATAGCGCTGTTCCATATCATCCAGGGTGGTGCCCGCGGCATAGCGGCCAGCGTCGCTGCTGTAGTTGTAATCTTTGATGCGCTGATAGTTAGCAATCAGCTGGGAGGAGTAAATTCCGGAGTGGTAGTGCAGACCGGTATCCCAGGATTGGGTATAGGATTGATCTTCATCGTTTCCACCTGCGTAGCCCCAGTTACCCTGGTCATAGTCAGCGTTGGCGGAATAACCATAGCCGCGGAAGAACCCCGAGAAGTTGTCATCGAACTGATGCTGTACCCCGCCCCACAGCATTTTATTGCGGTAGCCGTCGCGATCGCTGTCGCCGCTGTAAGAGGAATTCGGCTGGACGTTAAACCCTTTGGTGGTCTGATAGGCGCCAGCAGCGGTAACCAACGTATCGCCAAACCGCTTGTTAAAGGCGCCGTCATAGGACTGATAGCCGTTCGTACCCGCGCCGGCGTTGATCTGCGAACGCTCAGCGTCGGTCATGGTGATGATGTTCACCACCCCGCCGATCGCTCCGGAGCCGTACACCGCGGAGCGCGGGCCGCGGATGTATTCCACCCGCTGGACCAGTGAGATAGGGATCTGACTGATATCTACGCCGTTGGAGATCCCCGGACGCGCCATCGGCACACCGTCGATCAGCACCAGCACGTGACGAGCCTCCGTCCCCCGAACATACAGCGAAGCGCTCTGCCCCATGCCGCCGTTGCGGGCAATATCGACCCCGGGAAGACGACGCATGACATCGTTTAAATCTTTGGACTGCCAGCGGTCGATGTCATCGCGCGTCACAATGTCGGTCGGCGCCAGCACGGTATTGACCGGCTGTTGAAAACGGTTTGCTGTCACCACCAACGTATCTGAATTGCTATCCTGCGCCCAGCCGGAAAATGCCGTGACGGATAAGGCCGTCATCAGCGAAGCTTTTTTAATCATTGTAAAAGCATCCGAAACAGAAAAAGGATGCCGCAGGTTTTATCAGTTGCTCGCGACGATAAAACCCAGTGCGACGTATTCCGGCAGGTCTTCGGGCTTGGAGGCTGTTTCAAGAAATAATGACTTCCCACGGCTAGCCGCAGTGTCTGCACCGAGTGCGCTCATTTCTCACCTTCCTTACCGCTGCGCGTCAGCCCCAGATTTCCACTGGGTTCCCTTTTAACTCACAGGACCGGTAGGCGAATGCTACAATCAGAACCATATAGATGTCCAGACTGCTAATTATATTTCCCGCGGCATTCGAGGCTGGACATCCCCGGCGCTTTCCCTACAATCCCCGCGTACTTATTTTATTCAGGATACATCATGACCCCCGAACACCTTCCTACCGAACAATACGAAGCGCAGCTGGCAGAAAAAGTCGTCCGTTTGCAAACCATGATGGCGCCTTTTGCCGCGCCGGTTCCGGAAGTGTTTCGTTCGCCGGTCAGCCACTACCGTATGCGCGCCGAGTTCCGTCTGTGGCACGATGGCGACGATCTGTACCATATTATTTTCGATCAGCAGACCCGGTCGCGGATTCGCGTTGACAGCTTCCCGGCCGCCAGCGCGCTGATCAATCAGCTGATGACCGCCATGCTGGAGGGCGTACGCAACAATCCCGTGCTACGCCAGAAGCTGTTCCAGATTGACTATCTGACCACCCTCAGCAACCAGGCGGTCGTTTCGCTGCTGTATCATAAAAAGCTGGACGATGCCTGGCGGGAGCAAGCGGAGGCGCTGCGTGACGCCCTGCGAGCCCAGGGGCTCAATGTGCATCTGATTGGGCGGGCGACCAAAACCAAAATCGAGCTCGATCAAGACTATATAGATGAACGCCTGCCGGTTGGCGGGCGGGAGATGATCTACCGTCAGGTGGAAAACAGCTTTACCCAACCGAACGCGGCCATGAACATTCAGATGCTGGAGTGGGCACTGGATGTCACCAAAGGGGCGACTGGCGACCTGCTGGAATTGTACTGCGGCAACGGTAACTTCTCGCTGGCGCTGGCACGTAATTTCGATCGCGTATTGGCCACCGAAATCGCCAAACCGTCGGTGGCGGCGGCGCAGTACAACATCGCCGCTAACCATATCGACAACGTGCAGATTATCCGCATGGCGGCGGAAGAGTTTACTCAGGCGATGAACGGGGTGCGGCAGTTCAACCGGCTGCAGGGTATCGATCTGCATAGCTATCAGTGCGAAACCATCTTCGTCGATCCACCGCGCAGCGGGCTGGACAGCGAGACGGAAAAAATGGTGCAGGCCTATCCGCGTATTTTGTACATTTCGTGCAACCCGGAAACGCTGTGTCGCAATCTGGAAACGCTAAGTCAGACGCACAACGTTACCCGGCTGGCGCTGTTCGACCAGTTCCCGTATACCCATCACATGGAGTGCGGCGTCCTGCTGACCCGCAAATAGGCCCAAAAAAACCGGCAACGTCATATTGCCGGTTTTTTTACCGCTGGCGGCTTACTCGGCTGCGGTATCTTTGCGGTTACGCATCTTGTAGCCGATCCAGAAGACCATCGCGACGGACAGAACGGCCGGGAAGAAGTTAGAACCGATATCCGGGTACTCCGCACGCACGACGGTGCTGTACAACAGCACCCCGAGAATAAAAAAGGCGGCGGCCAGGCCCGGTAGCCCAACGGGCATACTGCGATTCTGATAGCGCTGATGCAGACAGTAGACCGTCAGCAGCAGGGATAAAATGGGGAAGACGGAAAACGGAACTATCGAACTGAACAGCGCCGCAAAGGCGCCATTAATGGATAACCCGGCAATCAGCGCCAGCAGCAGCGTACCTTTATCTTGAACTGAGTGTTTCATTGCTCGTCCTTCACGTTATTCGGAATGATGTGACATTTTTTCTTGTTCACGGCGATACCAGTAATACGCGCCTTTCGAGATCATTCGAAGCTGCAGTACCAACCGTTCCTCCAGCTGCCGGCGCTGCTCAGGGCCGACATCCAGCGCTTCCGCGCCAGCGCTAAAAACGATGGTGACCATAGCTTCAGCCTGCGCTTCGGTAAAGGCGCGCGGCATATGGTTTTCGAGTTCTAAATAGTCGGCGAGTTCCGCAATAAAGTGCTGGATCTCGCGTGCGACGGCGGCGCGAAACGCCGCAGAAGTTCCCGAGCGCTCGCGCAGCAGCAGGCGGAAGGCGTTCGGGTTGTTACCGATAAATTCCATAAAGGTGGAGACCGAGGTGCGGATCACGCTGCCGCCTTTGGCTATCCGCTGGCGCGCCTGGCGCATCAGCTGGCGCAGCATCAGTCCGCTCTCATCGACCATCGTCAGGCCCAGCTCATCGACGTCGCGAAAATGACGATAAAAGGACGTCGGCGCGATCCCTGCTTCCCGGGCCACTTCACGCAAGCTCAGGCTGGCGAAACTCCGCTCAGCGCTAAGTTGGCTGAATGCCGCTTCCACCAGCGAACGGCGGGTTTTTTCTTTTTGTTGTGCTCTTACGCCCATCACGATGTATGAATCCTTCCAATAGCCCTGCTGGCACTATACCAGAGATTAAAACTAATCGGTTTGCCCTGGATTGTGAATGATTGTTTACGAGCCGTTTCTGCTTTTATGCTGCAAAAAAGCACAACGATAATTGGGTTAAAGCGCAGCGAATGTTATCATCGTGTTTATTTTATGTATAAAACAGGTGAGTAATGCCATGTCACACTCTTGGGATTATGATGCAATAGTGATTGGTTCCGGTCCTGGCGGGGAAGGCGCCGCCATGGGACTGGTGAAACAGGGAGCACGCGTTGCCGTCATCGAGCGCTACCATAATGTCGGCGGCGGTTGCACCCACTGGGGCACCATCCCGTCGAAAGCCCTCCGCCATGCCGTCAGCCGTATTATCGAGTTTAACCAAAACCCCCTCTACAGCGACCACTCCCGCCTTCTTCGCTCTTCTTTCGCCGACATCCTTAACCATGCCGACAGCGTCATCAACCAGCAGACTCATATGCGCCAGGGATTCTATGAGCGCAACCACTGTGAAATTCTGCAGGGCAATGCCCACTTCGTGGATGAGCATACTCTGGCGCTGGAGTGCCATGACGGCACGGTCGAGACTGTGACCGCGGAGAAATTCGTTATCGCCTGCGGATCGCGCCCCTACCATCCGGCGGATGTCGATTTCCACCACCCGCGCATCTATGACAGCGATTCGATTCTCAGCCTGCAGCATGAGCCGCGCCATGTGATCATTTACGGCGCCGGGGTGATCGGTTGTGAATATGCGTCGATCTTCCGCGGCATGGAGGTGAAGGTCGATCTGATCAACACCCGCGATCGTCTGCTGGCCTTCCTCGATCAGGAGATGTCAGACTCGCTCTCTTATCACTTCTGGAACAGCGGCGTGGTTATTCGCCACAACGAGGAGTATGAGAAAATTGAAGGGGTGGATGACGGGGTGATCATGCACCTGAAGTCCGGCAAAAAGCTGAAGGCCGATTGCCTGCTGTACGCTAACGGCCGCACCGGCAACACCGACACCCTGGCGCTGGAAAATATCGGTCTGCAGACCGACAGCCGCGGTCAGCTGAAGGTCAACAGCATGTATCAGACCGCCCTCCCGCACATCTATGCGGTTGGCGATGTCATCGGCTATCCAAGCCTGGCTTCTGCCGCTTACGATCAGGGACGCATTGCCGCCCAGGCGCTGGTGAAAGGCGAAGCCTCAGCGCATCTGATTGAAGATATCCCGACCGGGATCTATACCATTCCGGAAATCAGCTCCGTCGGGAAAACCGAGCAGCAGCTGACGGCGATGAAAGTGCCGTATGAGGTGGGCCGCGCCCAGTTTAAACACCTGGCGCGGGCGCAAATCGTCGGTATGAGCGTTGGTACGCTGAAGATCCTGTTCCATCGGGAAACCAAGGAGATCCTTGGCATTCACTGCTTTGGCGAGCGCGCGGCCGAAATTATTCATATCGGCCAGGCGATCATGGAGCAGAAAGGCGGTGGCAACACCATTGAGTACTTCGTCAACACCACCTTTAACTACCCGACCATGGCGGAAGCGTACCGGGTTGCCGCGCTGAACGGCTTAAACCGCCTGTTTTAACGCCTTGTCGAAATGGCCATCCATCGTGCCGCGGATGGCCTCCGCCAGATGTTCATAGCGGCTGCGCAGCGGGGAGCCCGGACGATAAACCAGACCGATGGTGCGTCTTGGCTCTGGCTTAATGCACGGCAGGTAGACTACGCCATCGCGTTTTCTCTCCTGCGGCACCGCCAGCGCCGGCAGCAGGGTAATGCCGCTGCCTGCCGCCACCATATTGCGCAGCGTTTCCAGGCTGGTCGCGCGGAAGTGGGTATCCTCATCCGCCCCCGCTTCAAAGCAGAAGCCCATCGCCTGATCGCGCAGACAGTGGCCATCCTCCAGCATCAGCAGCTTTTCACCGGCCAGATCCGACATCGGCACCCGATCGCGGTTCGCCCACGGATGATCTTCATAAATAGCCAGCATCATCGGCTCATCGAACAGCGGCACCTCGATAAAGGCCTCGCTCTCTTTGACCAGCGCCAGGATGGCGCAGTCGAGCTTACCGCTGTCGAGCTGAGCCAGCAGCTGATGGGTCTGCGCTTCGTGCAGATACATTTCCAGCTTCGGAAAGGTCTGATGCAGCATCGGAATGATGTGCGGCAGCAGGTACGGGCCAATTGTCGGGATCAGGCCGATATGCAGCGGCCCGGACATGGTTTCCCCTTGTTGGCTTGCCATTTCCTTGAGCACTTTTACTTCGCGTAACACGGTACGCGCCTGATCCACCAGCAACAGCCCCGCCTGGGTAAACAGAACCTTACGGCTGGTGCGCTCCAGCAGCATGACGCCAAGCTCATCCTCCAGCTTGCGGATCTGTCCGCTGAGCGTCGGTTGGCTCACATGGCATGAGTCAGCCGCCCGCCGGAAGTGGCGGTGTTCGGCGAGCGCTACCAGGTATTCAAGATCGCGAATATTCATTATTCATCCTCCATCGCCACGATAGTCCATGGCGATAGATAGCATAGCAACGAACGATTATCCCTATCAAGTTTTCTGTTCAATAATACGCCCATAAAGACGGACTACCTGTGAAAATCACTGACCCGTCACACTGTTTCTCTACCCGAACAACTAAAGCCAACGTGAACTTTTGCGGACCTTGCGTCCGCTTTTTTTTGCATAAAAAACCCGGCGTCGCTGGGCTTGGCCGGGTCAGGGAGGGCAGATATCTAAGGATTAGCTTAAACGAGCCTTCGCCTCGTTGATAGCCTGGGCTACCTGCTGCGGCGAGACGCCGCCTTTCGCTGCGCGTTTCTCGAGGCAAGACTGCAGCGACAGGATCGGATACACATCGTCCGCAATCACCGGGCTGAATTTCTGCAGATCGGCCAGGGTCAGCGCTTCCAGCGGTTTCCCTTGCGCAATGGCTTCCACTACCGCTTCACCGACAATATGGTGCGCCTCGCGGAACGGTACGCCTTTCGCCACCAGATAATCCGCCAGCTCAGTGGCGTTGGCATAGCCCTGCTGCGCCGCTTCCGCACAGCGCGGGCGTTTTACCTGAATGCCGTCCAGCACCAGGGCCGCCATATGCAGGCAGTCGAGCCAGGTATCCAGGGCGTCGAAAAGCCCCTCTTTATCTTCCTGCATGTCTTTGTTGTAGGCCAGCGGCAGTCCTTTCAGCGTCATCATCATGCCGGTCAGCGCACCCTGCACGCGGCCGCATTTGCCACGGATAAGCTCCAGGGCGTCCGGGTTTTTCTTCTGCGGCATCAGCGAGGAGCCGGAGGTCACGCGGTCGGAAAGCTCGACGAAGTTCGCCTCGCCGGAGTTAAAGAAAATCAGATCTTCCGCAAAGCGCGACAGATGCACCATGCCGATAGCCGCATCGGAAAGCAGCTCCAGCACATGATCGCGATCGGACACGCTGTCGAGGCTGTTGCGGGTGGCGGAGGCAAAGCCCAGCCAGCCGGCCAGCTGCTCGCGGTCGATCTCATACGCCGTCCCCGCCAGCGCGCCGCAGCCCAGCGGGCTGACATCGAGGCGCTTCAGCGCGTCCTGCAGACGGCTTTCGTCACGCGCCAGCATTTCAACGTAGGCCAGACACCAGTGCGCGAAGGTCACCGGCTGGGCGCGCTGCAGGTGGGTGTACCCCGGCATTACCGCGTCCTGATTCTGCTGGGCGGTCTCCACCAGCGCGCTCTGCAGCTGGCGGTTCGCCGAGAGCAGTTCGACAACGGTATCTTTGCACCACAGTTTAAGATCGGTGGCGACCTGGTCGTTACGGCTGCGCCCGGTGTGCAGTTTCTTGCCCAGCTGGCCCACTTTATCGATCAGCTTGCCTTCCACCCAGCTGTGAATATCTTCGGCATCGCTGGCGAGGATTTGCTGCGGATTGGCGCGCACCTCTTCCAGCAGCACGTTCAGCGCTTCTTCCAGCTGCTGCTGTTCAGCGGCACTCAGAACGCCGACCGTTACCAGCGCTTTCGACCAGGCGACAGAGCCAACGATATCCTGCTCCGCCAGACGATAGTCGAAGCGCAACGAGTCGTTGAACTGTTTGAACCGTTGATCTGCTGCCTGTGTAAAACGCCCGCCCCAAAGTGCCATAACATGCTTCCTTTATTCGTTAGTTCCGCCGGCGGCATTGTGCCGCCCGGCCTACGGTCTTGTAAGCCCGGCAGACGACGCGCCGCCGGGCATGAAATCTTAAGCCAGAATACGTGTGCCGATCGGCGTGCCGTTAAATAACGCCGGCAGCTGCTCGGCGTGACGCCAGGAGGCGATATCCACCGGACGGCCCAGGGCACGTGCGGCGTCAAGGGCCGCATTCACTTTAACAATCATGCCGTCGGTGATAATCCCCTGCTCGATCAGCTGCTCCGCTTTCTCGGCGGTCATCTCGGCAATGCGCTGCCCTTTACCGTCGAGGATACCGCTAACGTCAGACAACAGGATCAGATCCGCCCCCAGGGTGGCCGCCAGCGCTGTCGCCGCCTGGTCAGCGTTGACGTTCATCAGCTGGCCTTCATCGGTCACCCCGATAGAGCTCACCACCGGCAGGTAACCGCCCGCTAACAGGGTGTTAATCAGTGCCGGGGAGCCCGGCTGCGCCAGCCCGACATGGCCCAGCTCAGCATCCAGTTGCGTGACCTTCACGCTATCGCCATCGCCGAGGAACAGGCCTACCGAGGAAATACCATGTTTTTTCGCCCACGCCAGCAGCGTCTTGTTGGCGGTTCCCGCCAGCGCGCCGGTGATGATGTCGATTTGCTCAGCCGGCGTAACGCGCAGGCCATTTTTCTTCTGCACCGGCAGGTTGAGCTGCTTCATCAGCTCATCCACCACGCAGCCGCCGCCGTGGACGATAATCAGCGGACGCTGGTGCGCTTCACGGTAGTTAACCAGCGCGGTAAACAGGCGCTCCAGCGCTTCTTCGCTATCGAGTAATACGCCGCCAAGTTTGATAATTAATGGGTTCATCATCACACCTTAAATAAGAGACTGCGTCTCAGCGAAGCCGAAACGAATATTCGCGCACTGCACCGCCTGCGCTGCGGCGCCTTTCAGCAGGTTATCCTCTGCCGCGACGACGATGAGATGATCGTCCTGCACGGCAAAACCGATATCACAGAATGGCAGGCCTTCGACGCTTTTCAAAGCGGGCACGCCTTTATCATATAAACGTACCAGTGGTTTATCGGCGTAAGCCTGCTGGTAAACCGCCGCGATCTGCGCATGGCCGACGCCCGGCTTCAGGCGGCAGGTGATAGTTTCCAGGATGCCGCGCTTAAAATTACCCAGGTGCGGGGTAAAAATTACCTTTGCCCCGAGGTGGCTGGCAATCTCCGGCTGATGGCGATGGTTAAATATGCCGTACGGCTGCAGGCTAACTTCACAGAAGCTGTTGCCGATCGCGGCCTTACGACCCGCGCCGCTCACTCCGCTGGTAGCGTTGATTACCGGCCACTGGTTGAGATCCAGCAGATTGGCCTCAATCAGCGGCTTCAGCGACAGCTGCGCCGCCGTCGGATAGCAGCCTGGCACTGCGATTAACTGCGCGTCTTTAAGCGCATCCGCGCTCCACTCCGCCAGACCATACACCGCCTGTTTGAGCAGGTCGGGATGCTGATGAGTGAAACCGTAATATTTTTCGTAGAACGCCCCATCGTTAACGCGGAAGGCACCGGAGAGATCGAACACCACGCAGCCAGCGGCAAGAAACTGCGGCGCCAGATCGTGACTCACTTCGTGCGCGGTGGCGAGAAACACCACGTCCACGCCAGCGCTGAATTCGCTGATATCGGACATCGGCTGCAGCGGCATATCGACAATGCCTTTGAGCTGCGGATGCAGGTCGGAAATTAATTTTCCCGCATCATTGCTTTGCGCGGAGACCGTCAAAGCGGTTATGTTCATATGCGGATGACGATTGATATAGGTCACCAGCTCTGCGCCGGCATAACCACTGGCACCCACAATCAGCGTATTTAACATTGGAAGCGCATCTCCTTACATTCGATGGGTTTTCTTACGCTCAACGATATTGTATTTTTATTCACAATAAATGCATGAATATTGATACTATCACGACCCAAGGTGTGTCAACAATGAAAAACAATTTACCGCCCTTTATCGAGATTTACCGCGCGTTGATCGCCACACCGTCCATCAGCGCGACCGAAGAGGCTCTCGATCAAAGCAATGAGTCTTTAATCAATTTGCTGGCAGGCTGGTTCCGCGATCTCGGCTTCAATGTTGAGATACAGCCGGTGCCGGATACGCGCCATAAATTCAACCTGCTGGCCAGCACCGGACACGGCGCCGGCGGCCTGCTGCTCGCCGGGCATACCGATACCGTGCCGTTCGATGATGGCCGCTGGACGCGCGACCCGTTCACCCTCACCGAACACGATAACAAGCTCTACGGCCTCGGCACGGCCGATATGAAAGGCTTCTTCGCCTTTATTCTCGACGCCCTGCGCGATGTCGACGTCACCACGCTGAAAAAGCCGCTGTATATTCTGGCCACTGCCGACGAAGAGACCAGCATGGCCGGCGCGCGCTACTTTGCCGAAACCACCCGGCTGCGCCCGGACTGCGCCATCATCGGCGAGCCCACCTCCCTGCAGCCGATCCGCGCCCATAAAGGCCATATGTCCAACGCGATCCGTATTCAGGGCCAGTCCGGCCACTCCAGCGATCCGGCGCGCGGGGTCAACGCGATTGAGCTGATGCACGACGCCATCGGCCGGATTATGCAGTTGCGCGATCTGCTTAAAGAGCGCTATCACTTCGAGGCGTTTACGGTCCCTTACCCAACCCTCAACCTGGGCGCTATCCATGGCGGCGATGCCTCAAACCGTATCTGCGCCTGCTGTGAACTGCATATGGATATCCGCCCGCTGCCGGGGATGACCCTAAACGATCTTAATGGTCTGTTGGGCGAGGCGCTGGCCCCGGTCAGCGAACGCTGGCCGGGCCGCCTGACGGTCTCTGAGCTGCATCCGCCGATCCCCGGCTACGAGTGCCCGCCGGACCATAAGCTGGTGCAGGTGGTCGAGAAACTGCTTGGCGCGCAGACCGACGTGGTGAATTACTGCACCGAAGCGCCGTTTATCCAGACGCTGTGTCCGACGCTGGTTCTCGGCCCGGGCTCCATCAATCAGGCCCATCAGCCTGACGAGTATCTGGAGACGCGCTTTATCAAGCCGACCCGGGAGCTGATTAGCCAGGTGGTTCATCACTTCTGCTGGCACTAAAATCGCCCTCTTTTTCCGCCCCGTTCTCCCGGGGCGGAACGGTGACGATCGTCACATTTCCATAAGCGATGCTTATCCAGCGCTCCCTGAATTAAATTTCGCAAATTACGGCGATTTACTCGTTTGCTGAAGCGATTTCGCAGTAATTGACGTGGGGGTATTTACGTGGCTTTATAAAAGACGGGTTGCTTATCCGTTGCTCACGTTCCAGCGCAGCGGATATAACAAAATAAAATGAGATGGGGTGTCTGGGGTAACATGAACGAACAATATTCCGCATTGCGTAGTAATGTCAGTATGCTCGGCAAGGTGCTGGGCGATACCATCAAGGATGCATTGGGAGAAAATATTCTTGATCGTGTCGAAACTATCCGTAAGTTGTCCAAATCTTCACGCGCCGGCAACGAAGCTAACCGCCAGGAGCTGCTGACCACGCTGCAGAATTTGTCAAACGACGAACTGCTGCCGGTGGCCCGTGCCTTCAGCCAGTTTCTGAATCTGGCCAACACCGCTGAGCAGTACCACAGCATTTCGGCGAATGGCGAAGCGGCCAGCAATCCGGAAGTCATTGCGCGTACCCTGAGAAAGCTCAAAGACCAACCCAATCTCAACGAAGAGACCATCAAACAAGCGGTGGAATCGCTGTCTCTGGAGCTGGTGTTAACCGCCCACCCGACCGAGATCACCCGCCGGACGCTGATCCATAAAATGGTGGAAGTGAACAACTGCCTTAAGCAGTTGGACAACAAAGATATCGCTGACTACGAGCACCATCAGCTAATGCGCCGTCTGCGCCAGCTGATCGCCCAGTCGTGGCATACCGATGAAATTCGTAAGCACCGCCCTTCCCCGGTCGATGAAGCCAAATGGGGCTTCGCGGTGGTGGAAAACAGCCTGTGGGAAGGGGTGCCTAACTATCTGCGCGAGCTGAACGAACAGCTGGAAGCCAACCTTGGCTATCAGCTGCCGGTGGACTTCGTCCCGGTGCGTTTCACCTCGTGGATGGGCGGCGACCGCGACGGCAACCCGAACGTGACTGCCGACATCACCCGCCACGTGCTGCTGCTCAGCCGCTGGAAAGCGACCGACCTGTTCCTCAAAGACGTGCAGGTGCTGATCTCCGAACTGTCGATGGTGGAGTGTACCGACGAGCTGCGCGCCCTGGCTGGCGCCGAGGGCGCTCAGGAACCTTACCGTTATCTGATGAAAAAACTGCGCTCTCAACTGATGGAGACCCAGGCCTGGCTGGAAGCGCGTCTGAAAGGTCAGAAGCTGCCGAAACCGGCGGGACTGATCACTCAGAACGAGCAGCTGTGGGAGCCGCTGTACGCCTGCTATAAATCGCTGCAGGCCTGCGGCATGGGCATTATCGCCAACGGCGAACTGCTCGACACCCTGCGCCGCGTGAAGTCTTTCGGCGTACCGCTGGTGCGTATTGATATTCGTCAGGAAAGCACCCGCCATACCGAAGCGCTGGGTGAAATGACCCGTTACCTCGGGATCGGCGACTACGAAAGCTGGTCGGAAGCCGACAAACAGGCTTTCCTGATCCGCGAACTGAATTCCAAACGTCCGCTGCTGCCGCGCCAGTGGGAGCCAAGCGAAGAGACGCGTGAAGTTCTCGACACCTGCAAGGTGATCGCCGAGGCGCCGCGCGGATCGATCGCCGCCTACGTGATCTCGATGGCGAAAACGCCGTCCGATGTGCTGGCGGTTCATCTCCTGCTGAAAGAAGCCGGGATTGGCTTTGCTCTGCCGGTGGCCCCGCTGTTCGAAACGCTGGATGACCTCAACAACGCCAACGACGTCATGACCCAGCTGCTGAATATCGACTGGTACCGCGGCTTTATCCAGGGCAAGCAGATGGTCATGATCGGCTACTCTGACTCCGCTAAAGATGCCGGCGTGATGGCCGCCTCCTGGGCGCAGTACCAGGCGCAGGACGCGCTGATCAAAACCTGCGAAAAAGCCGGTATTGAACTGACGCTGTTCCACGGTCGCGGCGGCTCTATCGGCCGCGGCGGCGCGCCGGCCCACGCCGCGCTGCTCTCGCAGCCGCCGGGAAGCCTGAAAGGCGGCCTGCGCGTTACCGAGCAAGGCGAGATGATCCGCTTTAAGTACGGCCTGCCGGAAGTCACCATCAGCAGCCTGTCGCTGTATACCAGCGCCATTCTGGAAGCCAACCTGCTGCCGCCGCCGGAGCCGAAAGCAGAATGGCGCGACATCATGGCCGAGCTGTCCGACGTGTCGTGCAAGATGTATCGCGGCTACGTGCGTGAAAACAAAGATTTCGTCCCTTACTTCCGCTCTGCGACCCCGGAGCAGGAGCTGGGCAAACTGCCGCTGGGTTCGCGTCCGGCAAAACGTCGTCCAACCGGCGGCGTCGAGTCGCTGCGCGCCATTCCGTGGATCTTCGCCTGGACCCAGAACCGCCTGATGCTGCCGGCCTGGCTGGGCGCTGGCGCTGCGCTGCAGAAGGTGGTCGAAGGTGGAAAACAGAGTGAACTGGAAGCCATGTGTCGCGACTGGCCGTTCTTCTCTACCCGCCTCGGCATGCTGGAGATGGTTTACTCGAAGGCCGACCTGTGGCTGGCGGAGTACTACGATCAGCGCCTGGTGAAGCCGGAGCTGTGGGCGCTGGGTTCCGAGCTGCGCAAGCTGCTGGCTGCCGATATCAACGTCGTGCTGGCCATCGCCAACGACTCCCATCTGATGGCCGACCTGCCGTGGATCGCCGAGTCTATCCAGCTGCGTAATATCTATACCGACCCGCTGAACGTCCTGCAGGCGGAACTGCTGCACCGTTCACGCCAGGCTGAAGAAGAGGGCAAGGACCCGGATCCGCGCGTTGAACAAGCGCTGATGGTCACCATCGCCGGCGTCGCCGCCGGTATGCGTAACACCGGTTAATCTATCTCTCCCCGGCCGCCCGGCCGGGGGTTTTCCGCCCGTTCTAGTGGTGCAGCATCTCATCAACGATCTGTTCTTTATGCAGCGCATACGGATAATAGGTCGGCCAGTTATCCATCTCTTTCAGCAACGCCTCCTGTGATTCATTGCCCATGAAAATATGGAAATGCTGTGATTTACGCGGGCCAATGATATGGTCGCTGAATTGCACAAATTTCGGCGCCTTGGCATCGCCCTGCTGGCACTCGAACAGATAACGCACGCCCTTCTTACCGGAGGCGTAATGCAGAATTTTATAGCCTGAATAGCGGTATTTACAGCTATTGACGGTCTGGCCAACGTGGAACTCAATCACGTCATCTTCAATGCCAATCTGCTCCACATCGGTGGCGTAGCCCTTCTTATAATAGGCGCGATACTCCTCCACGCTCTTGCCGCCGGGCTTTTTCGCCTTCTGCTCCAGCACCGGATCGAGATCGCCATTGAGCAGATACGGGTTCACCGACTGCCAGACGCCTTCCCAGTCGCTCAGCGCGCGGTCCTGCACATCTTTATCCGCAAAAATGCCTTCGCTGGCCTGACGCTCCACTTCGGTTAACGCCGGGCCATGGCTATGGTTGCCGTGGGCGAACGCCTGGGCGCTGGCTAAAGCCATGCCGAATCCTAAGGCCAGCAGGGGGATCTTTCTGGTCATTACTCTCTCCTGAGTTTGCTATCAATGGCGACAAATTGTTACGATATAACATATCTTATCTGGGAGGCAAGAGCGACAGGCAAGCGCTTTTACCGCTGGAATAATGTCCGGTATGATGAAAAGGGTGATGCGCTGAACGGAAGAATGATGGACAACGATATCAATCAGCTTATTGATGCATTGCTAAAAAAGCAGACCAGCCTCGGCCGGGTTTATTTCGCCGGCGAGACGCGCTCGCCTGCTGAGCCGGTGGTGCAGGTGGATTTTCCCCGTCTGAATATTCTCCTTGATGGGCAGTTGCCCGACCAGGCCCTCGGCGATAACGCCCCGCTCCTTGAGGCCCATGACGTGCTCTATATTCCTGGCGATAGCTGGAACTGCCCGCAGTGGCAAGCGCCCTGCCTGCTGTTAAGCATCCTGTTCGCTAAGCAGCAGCTGGAGTGCTTGCTGCAGCACTGGAATGGCAAGGCGATAACTGTTGTCGACAAGCGGCAGGCGCTGCGCCGCGGGCCGCGCGTCGGATCATTTCTGCTGCAGGCGCTCAATGAACTCCGGATGCAACCGCAGGAGCAGCAAACCGCCCGCAGCATCGTCGTCAGCCTGCTCAGCCACTGCCATGATCTTCTCGGCAGCCAGGCGCAAACCTCCTCGCGCAGCCAGGCGTTGTTCGAAGCGATCCGCCAATATATGGACATCCATTATGCGGAACCGCTGAGCCGGGAATCGGTGGCCCAGGCGTTCTACCTCTCTCCCAACTATCTTTCCCATCTGTTCCAGAAATGTGGGCCAATGGGCTTCAATGAATATCTAAACCATATTCGTCTCGAACAGGCCCGTATGCTGCTGAAGGGCCACGATATGAAAGTGAAAGACATCGCCCACGCCTGCGGCTTCGCCGACAGCAACTACTTCTGCCGCCTGTTCCGCAAAACTACGGAACGCTCGCCGTCTGAATACCGCCGCCAGTACCATAGCCAGCTGACGGAAAAAGCATCCCCGGTAAAAAACTAGATTTTTGTGTGTTAAACCTGACTTTTGTGCGCGCTATAGTAACCTCCCATCCCAGCCAGCGCCGATAAATGTGATCTAAATCATCCTTAATCACGATGCGTACATTTATCCAGTTTTTGGCAAATTTGTCATCTGGCGATCCTTCGAACGAAAGCCGTATGCTTACCTCAACGACAGCACCGAATTAAGCATTGAGGAAAACACAATGGAACTCTATCTGGATACCGCCAACGTCGCCGAAGTGGAACGCCTGGCCCGCATCTACCCGCTGGCCGGGGTAACCACCAACCCGAGCATTATCGCCGCCGGTAAAGTCCCGGTCTGGGATGTGCTGCCGCGCCTGCAAAAAGCCGTCGGTCCGGAGGGCACCCTCTTCGCGCAGACCATGAGCCGCGACGCGCAGGGCATGGTGGAAGAGGCCAAACGTCTGAGCAATGCCGTGCCGGGCATTGTGGTCAAAATCCCGGTCACCGCCGAAGGGCTCGCCGCTATCAAACTGCTGAAGAAAGAAGGCATCCCGACCCTTGGCACCGCCGTCTACAGCGCTTCGCAAGGCCTGCTGGCCGCGCTGGCCGGCGCAAAGTACGTCGCGCCTTACGTTAACCGCGTCGACGCCCAGGGCGGGGACGGCATCCGCATGGTGCAGGAGCTGCAATCCCTGCTGGAAATGCATGCGCCCGAGAGCAAAGTTCTGGCGGCAAGCTTCAAAACGCCACGCCAGGCGCTGGATTGTCTGCTGGCTGGCTGCGAAGCAATCACCCTTCCACTAGATGTAGCGCAACAAATGCTCGGCACCCCTGCGGTAGAGTCAGCCATAGAGAAGTTCGAACAGGACTGGAATAACGCCTTTGGCACGCTGAATCTGTAACCGGATCCGCGAGCCGCCTGCGGGCGGCGTCACGGTCATCGAGGAGGAATCGAAATGGATCGCATTATTCAATCACCAGGCAAATATATCCAGGGCGCAGGCGCCATCAAGCGCCTCGGCGACTATCTGAAACCGCTGGCCGAGCGCTGGCTGGTGGTCGGTGATAAGTTCGTCCTGGGGTTTGCGGAAGAGATGCTGCGTAAAAGCCTGGCCGACGCTGGCCTGGCGGCCGAAATCGCGCCGTTTGGCGGTGAGTGTTCGCATAATGAAATCAACCGTCTACGCGATATCGCCGGCAACGCGAAGTGCACCGCCGTGCTGGGGATCGGCGGTGGCAAAACCCTGGATACCGCGAAAGCGCTGGCCCACTTTATGAATGTGCCGGTGGCGATCGCCCCCACCATCGCCTCCACCGATGCGCCGTGCAGCGCGCTGTCGGTGATATACACCGACGAAGGGGAATTCGACAGCTACCTGATGCTGCCGCGCAACCCCAACATGGTCATTGTCGATACGCAGATCGTTGCCGGCGCGCCGGCCCGCCTGCTGGCCGCCGGGATTGGCGATGCGCTGGCTACCTGGTTCGAAGCCCGCGCCTGCTCCCGTAGCGGCGCCACCACCATGGCGGGCGGGAAGTGCACCCAGGCGGCGCTGGCGCTGGCCGAGCTATGCTACAACACCTTACTCGAAGAGGGTGAAAAAGCGATGCTGGCCGCCGAACAGCACGTGGTCACCCCGGCGCTGGAGCGGGTGGTGGAAGCCAACACCTATCTGAGCGGCGTGGGTTTCGAAAGCGGTGGTCTCGCGGCGGCGCACGCGATTCATAACGGCATGACGGCCATCCCTGACGCCCATCACTATTATCACGGGGAAAAAGTGGCGTTCGGAACACTGACGCAGCTGGTGCTGGAAAATGCGCCGGTGGACGAAATAGAGACCGTCGCCGCGCTGTGCCACAGCGTTGGGCTGCCGATCACCCTGGCGCAGCTGGATATCAAAGGTGATATCCCGACCAAAATGCGTCTGGTGGCGGAAGCCGCCTGCGCTGAAGGCGAAACCATTCACAATATGCCGGGCGGCGTTGATTCCGACCAGGTCTACGCCGCGCTGCTGGTGGCCGACCAGTATGGTCAGCGCTTCCTGCAGGAATGGGAATAAACCAGAGCAAAACACCCGGCTGATGCCGGGTGTTTTTTATGCATCTCTGCAGGCCGGAGCAGGCTATGCCCCTCGTCTCTTGATACTGATCATCGCCAACGCCAGTACTATCAACGCAATGCCACAACCTTCCACCTTTCCTGGATTTTCATGTAGTAGCCACCAGGAAAATAGCACGCCACAGACCGGTACGGCCAGCGTACTCAGGCCGGCTATACTTGCCGGTAAATTACGCAGTACAAAAAGCCACAGACTCCAGGCCAGCGCCGTTGCAAGGATTGCGCTGTAAGCCAGGGCCCAGAAAACGTCGGGCTGCCAGTCTACCGCCCGTTGCGGGACGAGCCAGGCCACTACGCTCATTACTACGGCGGCATATAGCATCTGCCATGTCGTTAGCGCCAGCAGATCAACCTGCGGATACCGGGTATACATACGCTTCGCGACGATCGCACCTGCCCCCCAGCTCACGCCGGAGAGGATCGCCAGCAAGGCGCTTTTCAGGGAGGTAAAGTCGAGTTGCCAAGGCTGAAGTACGAGTATCAGGCCCACGCATGCCACCCCGATGGCGATATACTGCCATCGCCGCATGCGCTCACCTAAGAATAACGCGGCCATCACCACTACCCAGAATGGCATGGTATAACTCAGGATCGCCACTTTACCGGCGCCACCGCTCATTAGCGCCCACTGTGCCAGACCGACCATGCCGCAGGTTTGCAATAACGCGATCGCCAGGGTGTAGCCGAAAGGCGTCGGCTTGAGCGCTTTACCGCGGATCAACATCACTATCCATAGCACCACGGCGCCAAAAATACAGCGCAGCGCCGTGAAGTCAAAAGCGCCGATATAGCTCGTCACTTGCTTCATCGCGATCCAGCTAAAGCTCCAGATCAGCGTTAATAACGCCAAACCGCCAAACGCCAGTGGATCGCTCTTCCTTGCCATTGCATAACCCATCCCTGTCAATTATCAGGCTGGCACTATACGCGCTTTATCTTCTGCTCTCCCCTGACCTGTATCAGCGTTTTGGGCAAAAAAAAGCGATGGCGAATACCGGCTTCGCCATCGCACTAAACGTTAATGAAAACTCAGGCCGGGCGTACGCCCAGCGTATGGCAGATGGCGTAGCTCATCTCGGCGCGGTTCAGGGTGTAGAAGTGGAAATCCTTGACCCCTTCCCGGCTTAAGATCTTCACCATGTCCATGGCGATATTCGCCCCCACCAGTTGACGGGTTTCGGCGTCGTTATCCAGCCCTTCGAACATTTTTGACATCCACACCGGGATACGGACGTTGGTCATATCCGCAAACTTTTTCGCCTGTTTAAAGTTGGAGACCGGCAGGATACCGGGAATGATTTCCACGTCGATGCCTGCCGAGACGCAGCGATCGCGAAAACGCAGGTAGCTTTCCACATCGAAGAAGAACTGGGTGATCGCGCGGTTGGCCCCTGCTTCTACTTTGCGTTTCAGGTTCAGTAAATCCGCCTGCGCGCTTTTCGCCTCCGGATGCACTTCCGGATACGCGGCGACAGAGATATCAAAATCGCCTACCTCTTTCAGCAACGTCACCAGATCGGCGGCGTACATATCCGGTTTACCGCTGCCCGGCGGCAGGTCGCCGCGCAGGGCGACGATATGGCGGATACCGTTGTTCCAGTAATCCTGAGCGATAGTGCGCAACTCATCGCGGCTGGCATCGATACAGGTCAGGTGCGGCGCTGCTTCCAGACCGGTTCGCTCTTTAATGCCTTTGATGATGCTGTGGGTGCGATCGCGCTCGCCAGAGTTCGCGCCATAGGTTACCGAAACAAACTTCGGTTTCAGACTGCTCAGGCGATCGATGGATTTCCACAGGGTTTGCTCCATTTCACTGGTGCGCGGCGGAAAGAATTCAAAAGACACATTAATCTGGCCCTGGACTTCCGCCAGGCTCTGATTCAGGGCTTCCCGCTGATTGGCGTGAAAAAAGCTCATACCTTACCTCATCAATCGCATGTAATGGCTGTTATATTGCGAACTTCTATACGTTTAGACGTCCAGATGTAAAAATGACGGAAAAGCGCGCGGGCGTCAATAGAAAAATCTGCGTAAAGAGTGAGGAATAGGTCACCTACTTGAAAAAAGTTCATCTTCCGATCATCTGGCCACGCTCAGGAAGCGGCTCGGTGGGCAATATAAGGTGGCTCGCGAGTCAGCCTGAGACTAGCCAGTCGCCAGAATGCCATCCAGCAGAGAAAGCCATTGCTGCACGGACTCTGCCTGGTGAGGCGGATAAATCACCCCAAGGCTTAACGGCATCGCGTCGCCCTCAGCCACCGGGCAGAACGCCACCCCCTGACGCTGAATCGCGGAAAAGGACGCCGGCAGCAGGATCATGCCTTCCCCGCGCGCAATACGCGCCAGCAGCACATCATGCTCGGCCGGCTCTTCCACATACGTCGGGGCATAGCCAGCCCGGTCGAAAATACGGCGCGTGTAGTCAAAGAAACCAGGATTACGCTCGCGTTTAAACCAGAACAGCGGCCGATGATTGAGCGCGCTTAACGTCAGCCCTGGCCTGGCGGCTTCCGGCCAGGAGGCAGGTAATGCCGCAATGAGCGGCTCATGATACGGCAATGGGTGCAGGTGCAGCCCTTCAGTATTGAGCGGCAGCGCGACCAGCGCCGCATCGAGTTTGCCTTTGCGTACCTGCTGAGCCAGCGCCGGTGAGGCGTGGCGGGTGATATGCAACGCGCGGGTATGTTCGCTCAGCGCAGCCTCAACGGCGGCGAAAATGCCCTGTTCGAAGGCCGTCGTCACGCCCAGACGTAGAGCCTGCGGCGAGTGGGCCGCGAGCTCACTCAATGCCGCCAGCGTGCGTTCCTGGAGCGCCAGCAGAGGCTGAATCATCTCCAGCACCTCTCTACCCGCGTCGGTCACGATCAGGCCTTTGCTATGGCGCTGAAACAGCGTCACCCCCAGCTGCGCTTCCAGATGGCGGATATGGCGGGTCAGCGGCGGCTGCGAGATAAATAACCGCTGCGCCGCCCGGCTGATGTTATTTTCCTCCGCTACCACGGCAAAGGCGCGCAGCAGGCGAATATCCAGGGAATGTAATCGCGAAGTTGTCATACTGAAAAGGTATCACGAAAAGGGTATTACTCAAGTCCGGCACACTTCCCTACCCTTCCTCTTAACGCACCATCACAGAGAGGAAAAAACGATGTCCAGCGAACGTTATATCATCGGTCAGGAAATGCTTCAGCGGGTGGATGGTAAGGGCGGGGAAGCCGTCGTCGACAGCCTGCGGGATATCGCCCCCGATTTCGCCCGCTATCTGATTGAGTTCCCCTTCGGCGATATTTACGCCAGGCCAGGGCTCGATTTACGCAGCCGGGAAATCGCCACCATCGCCGCGCTCACGGCGTTGGGTAACGCCGAGCCACAGCTGAAAGTACACATTGCCGCGGGATTAAACGTCGGCCTGACGCAAGAGGAGATTACGGAAGCGATCATGCAGATGGCAGTCTATGCCGGATTCCCGGCGGCCCTCAACGGCCTGTTTGCCGCCAGGGCGGTATTTGCGGCCCACTGATCGCTTAAGGCCGGGCTGACTGCCCGGCCTTAAAAACTTATTTCTTCACATCGACAACGCGCTGCCCGCTAAGCTGCTCATCCGTTATCTTTTGCCCGGCTTTGAAATAGTCTACGACCGCATTTGAAACGTAATAGCCGCCGGAGGTATTACGCGCCTGCCCCTCGGTAAACGCGACAAAACCATCGCCGCCATCTGCAAGGAAGCTGTTGGTGGCAATATGGTAAACCGTCGTATCGTCAATCGGTTTACCGTTTAGCCTGAATAACACAACGCGCTGGCCCACAGGTTTGCTGCTGTCATACTTCATTTCCAGTCCCCGGGAGACCTGCAGCATGCCGTTACTCAACCCGGCGCCATGCTCCATCAGGCTACGCAACTGCTTCCCGGTTAGATCCATGGTGACCAGCTCGTTGGGAAACGGGAAGGTGCTGATAACGGCGCCCATGCTCACCGCCCCGGCGGGGATCTCATTCCGGATCCCGCCCGAGTTGGTTAACGCCATCTGCGTACTCCTACCTGCTGCCAGCAGCAAGGCGTCAGCGGCAAGATTGCCCAACGGCGAAGAGATGCCATACGCACGGGTCAGTTCAACGGGCGATTGTGTAATGACCTGCTGCACCAGTTGATCAAGTTGCTTATTCCAGCCGTCGATGACCTGTTTTGTCTGCGGATCAGGCTTCCACTCATCGGCATAAAGCGTCTTCAGCTCAAAGTGCTTCACCGTGAATTGGTGCGGTTTCTCCTGATAATCCAGCACCAGTTTACCCACATCGATGCCGCCGCTATCGGTAGAAAGGATCAACGTATTACCCACTTTAATGGGCTCCGGTGTGCCAACGTGAGCATGGCCGGTAATTAAAACGTCCAGGCCTTTCACCTGACCCGCAGTCTGAATATCTTTATCCAGCGCACGACGCACATCGGTTCCCCCCTGGCTCGACTGACGCGCCGGGACGCCTTCATGGATCAGGGCCACGGTCAGATCCACTTTACCGTTAAGTTCATCGATATAATGCTGTAGCCATTTCACCTCATCGCGCGCTTCGATACCCACTCGCGTCGCGGCAGAAACGGTGTCATTAAAAGCAAACACGCCGTGCAGGCCAATCACGCCAATTTTCACGCCATCTTTTTCGATAATGGTATAGGGCTTATCCCAGAACGATTTATCGCTGTTCTGATAAAAAATATTGCCCTGAACAATCGGGAATGTCGCCTGGCTAAGCTGAAGCAATGTATTATCCCAGCCGTGATCGAACTCATGATTACCGATAGTCACCGCATCGTAGGACATCGTATTCATAATATCGATTATCGCTTTGCCCTTCGTCAGGCTACTGATGTAAGGCCCGGTAAAATAATCCCCGGCATCAAAAAACCAGGTCGCGTTATTTTTCGCTTTTTCCTGTTTCACCATCGTCGTGATATTCGCCCAACCACCAATATCTCGTTTACCATCCGCTATCCATGGCACTTTATAAGGTTCGACATGGGCATGAAGATCGTTGGTATAAATGATGGTGACATCTTTGGCGCAGGCCCAGAAAGGCAAAGTTAACAGAAGTGCTGCGCTCATTGTTTTTAGTTTCATCGGAGTTCCTTTCAGAGTGATAAAGAACAGCTAAGTTACGTTCTGAAAGACTTTTTTATGTGAGAGCATTCACAGTTGTATGCAACCTGAGCAGGACAAAATTAACGACCTGTAAAAATCGTTGGTATTGCCCTGCCAGTGGATACTCTCTTTACCATTAATGCCTGTAAAACTTTTGGCTGCCGTAATTTAGGTTTACCGTCTGCGGCTGAGTATCATTTCCCGAATTTTCGGCTGGGCTACCCGGCGCTCTAATGCGCAGCCTGCGGCAGCTATCCCCCCCTGTTTAACGAACGGGAATTCCGCCCCTGGCTGGCGGCTTATCTGACGGATCATGCCCGCCGCTACGGCTATTTTTGCCCGGTATGCTATCAGCGGGATATTATTCGCTACGGCCGCAATCCGCAGGGTACGCAACGCCTTCAGTGCCGCCACTGTAAAAAGGTCTGGACGCCAAAATTCCCACACATCGCCCCAATTGAAGCCCCACGACGTATTTGCAGCGTACCGTTGATAGCGCCATTCCAGGGTAATGCCGCCGGGCAAAAGCTCTATTTTTTATTAAGCTTTGATGCCGTGCGCGGTAATGTTATTCATCTTACCTCTAATTTCACTGCTTTCGCGGTAGGCGAATCATTACGCTATCACTGGCGCGGCGGGCAAGCCGACAGGGAGGAGACTGACGATATTATTCAACGTATTTCTCTCACTGAAATGCGCTTTTTACAACGCAGTCAGTTCGATGAAATCCAGTACGGCAGCGCAATGCAAAAGCGCCATGCCCGCGGCAATATATTGCGCCCGGTTATCGCCGCGCACGGTCATTTCAAACTGCTCAGCCAGCGGTTTCCAGAGGTGAAAACGCACGTTATTGCGCATGAATGCTTTTTACGCGGCGCGGCGATCGTTGCCTGGGCGCCGCTTTTTCGTCAGCGACAAGGCGATCTATGGTATGTGGAAGAAGAGATAAGGAACCCAGCCAGCCCGGCTCCGTGGCAGCTACAGGGGAAAACCCATCATGGCTGGTGGCAAAACTCATGGCAGCGTTGGACGCAGGAAGAGAATCAGAAAATGGTCTGCCGGCTTGCCGGCACTGCAGAAGAGAACGCCTTTCTACCAGACCTTGCGGCCAGCCGACGGTTTACAATATGGCTGAAAAACAGACCCGCGTTTGCGCAGAGCGCCCTGTATTCCGCAGGGCGCGTAACGCAAATAGTGGCCTCACTGGTTCAAGAGTATAACGCGACGCTTACAGCAGCTGCGCCAGGCGGTTAATATCCGACTGGATCGCCCCGGCGGTCACATCGCGCCCGGCGCCGGGCCCGCGGATCACCAGCGGGTTATCGCGATACCAGCGGCTTTCGATGGCAAACACGTTATCGCACGGCAGCAGCGCCGCCAGCGGGTGCTCTTCGCGTACCGCTTCCACACCGACGCGTGCTTTGCCGTTGGCATCAAAGCGCGCCACGTAGCGGAGCACCAGCCCCATCTCGCGGGCCGCTTCCAGACGCTGCAGCATCTGCTCGTTCAGCTCTTCGCCATTCTCAAAGAAGTGATCGACCGACCCCTCTTCACAGTGCGCCGGCACCAGTGATTCCACACGCACCTGATCCGGTTCGATGTCATAGCCCGCTTCCCGCGCGAGGATCACCAGCTTACGCATCACATCCTTACCGGACAGATCGACGCGCGGATCCGGCTCGGTCAGCCCCTGCTGCCACGCCTGATCCACCAGGTCGGTGAACGGCACGGTGCCATCGAACTGCAGGAACAGCCAGGAGAGCGTTCCCGAGAAGATACCGCTCAGGCCGAGAATAGTATCGCCGCTGTCGATCAGGTCGCGCACCGTATGGTTCACCGGCAAGCCGGCGCCCACGGTGGCGTTATATAGCCAGTGGCGCCCCGTCTTCTCAAACGCGTCGTGGATCTGACGATATTTATCACTGCTGCTGGCGCCCGCCAGCTTGTTGGCGCTAATGACGTGGAAGCCATGGCTGGCGAAATCAAGATACTGGTCGGCCAGCTGTTCGCTGGCGGTGACGTCCAGCACCACTAAATCATCATACGGGTGCGCGCGCATCCACAGGAACAGCGACTCTTCATCCTGCTCCACCGCTTCATCGTTGAAGAAAGCCAGCGCCCGGCTGGCATCCAGCCCGTCGTAATTCAGCAGGCTGCGTTTACTGTCGACTACGCCGGCGAGAATAAACTCGAAACCGGTACGCGCCGAGAGCGTAGTTTGTTCACGGGCGAAAAGCTCCAGCCAGCGGGAACCAATGTTCCCTTTGCCGAACAGCATCAGGCCAATACGCTTTTCGGCGCGAAACAAGGACTGATGCAGCCCCTGGATCAGGCTTTCCGTCGGCCCGGCGCGTAGCACCGCCACCAGGCTGATCCCCTCTTCAGACTGCCAGGTGAACTCCACCGGCTGCCCTTTGAGCTGCTGCCAGAAACGGTGGCAGTGCAGCGGGTTACGGGTGACTCCCGCGCCCACCATCGCCACCAGCGCCAGCTTCTGACGCAGACGCAGCTCGCCCGGCAGACCGGCTTCATCGAGCAATTTCAGCGCGCTGTCGGCCACCTCGGAGGTATAGCAGAACTGCAGCAGCTTACGGTCGGCATGGACGCCAACGGCTAACGGGCGCAGCTGGGCGCGTTTGAGCAGAGCGTCCAGCTCTTTATGCGCCAGTTTGAAATCGTGACCGGCCGGCACCTGGAACTCCACCAGGCAGACGTCGTCATGGCTGGTGACAATCCGTGCGCCGGTACCGGAGGCCAGCACGCGCTCAATGCGCGTGGAACCCTGTTCCGGCGTGTAGCTGCAGCGTAACTGCAGATCGATATCACTGGCGGAAACCGGCTGTAGCGTGCGGGCATGGAGCACCGGCGCGGCCAGGCGCGCCAGCTCGCTGGCTTCGTCCAGACGCAGCAGCGGCAGCAGGCAGGCGTCTTTCACCTTGCGCGGATCCGCGCTGTACACCCCGGCAACGTCGCTCCAGATAGTGACCCGGGAGGCGCCCGCCAGCGCGCCGATCTGGGTGGCAGAGTAGTCAGACCCGTTACGGCCCAGCAGGACGGTTTCGCCGGCCTGGTTGCGGGAGATAAAGCCGGTCACCACCAGACGTTTGTTAGGATGCTGCGCCATCAGCTGCTGCAGCAGCGGATAGGATAATCCTTCATCCACCTGCGGCTGCGCGGCGCGTTCCGCGCGCAGGAACGCGCGCGCGTCCAGCCAGGCCGCTTCCATACCCAGCTGGTTGAGGACCGCCGCCATCAGGCGCGCGGACCACACTTCCCCATGGCCGACCACTTCCGCATAGACCGCTTCGGAAACCCCGCCGTCCAGCAGACCAGCCAGACGCTCAAGGTCGTGGATAAAGGCGGCTATCAACGTATCCGCCGCCGCAGGCTCCAGCAGACCGCCAATCAGCTCGGTGTGATAGCGGCGAAGCGACTGCTGAACCTGATGCGCAGCAAGGCGATCGCTCTGGCTAAGCTTAAGCCAGCTGATCAGCTGGTTGGTGGTGCTGCCAGCGGCGGAGACGACCATCATATCCCCCGCCTGCGAATACTCCTTCATGATCCCCGCGACGCGCAGGTAACATTTCGCATCCGCTAAACTACTCCCACCAAATTTGTGCAGCTGACGACCCTTCGCCCCTGCCTGCGCAATCACACTCATCTTTATTCCTCGTTTGCTGCCCGGAAGCCATTTTCCAGGTCGGCAATTAAATCTTCACCATCTTCAATACCGGTCGATATACGCAGGAGCGTTTCTGAAATTCCGGCGGCGGCACGCGCTTCAGGCGCCATGCCGGCATGCGTCATCGTTGCCGCATGGGAAATCAGGCTTTCAACGCCCCCCAGCGATTCCGCCAGTGTAAACAGCGACAGCCCGCTCAGAAAACGGCGCAGCGTCTGCTCGTCACCGTCAAGCTCGAAGCTTAACATTGCGCCAAAACCTTTTTGCTGACGCGCCGCAATTTCATGCCCCTGGTTTTCCGGCAGCGATGGATGATACAGCTTTTTCACCAGCGGCTGGGTTTTCAGATACTCAACGATCGCCAGGGCATTTCGCTGCGCCACTTCCATCCGTGGAGACAGCGTCCGCAGCCCGCGCAACAGCAGATAGCTGTCGAAGGCGCTGCCGGTGACGCCAATATTATTCGCCCACCATGCCAGTTCGGTGACAGTTGCCGGATCTTTGGCAATCACCACCCCGGCCACCACATCGGAGTGACCATTGAGGTATTTGGTACAGGAATGCAGCACCAGATCGGCGCCCAGCGCCAGCGGGTTTTGCAACGCCGGGCTCAGGAAGGTGTTGTCCACCACGCTAATTGCCCCGGCCTCACGCGCCAGACCACAGATTTTCGCAATATCCACCACCCGCAGCAATGGATTACTTGGGCTTTCCACCAACACCAGCTTCGGTTTTTCCGCCAGCGCCGCCCGCAGCGCCTGCTCATCGCTTTGATCGACAAACTGGACGCGATAGCAGCCGCGCTTCGCCAGGCTGTCGAACAGACGGTAGCTGCCGCCGTAGCAGTCGTGCGGCGCCACCAGCAGATCGCCCGGTTTAAGGAACACCGTCGTCACCAGCAGGATCGCCGACATTCCGGTATTGGTCAGCACCGCGCCGGCGCCGCCCTCCAGCTCCGCTAAGGCGCGCTGCACCACATCGCGCGTCGGATTGCCACGACGGGAGTAGTCGTGGGCGCGCGGTTCATTAAAGCCGGTGAAGTTATAGGTACTGGAGAGGTGAATCGGCGGGACAACGCAACCGTACTGCTCGTCGTCATTTAAACCGCTACGCACTGCGATGGTGGCCTGTTTACGCGTCATGTTGGGAAGTTCCTGGGCTGAATCGGTGAAAAGTCAGGCTCCAGAGTAATCATTGTCACAATAGACGTCAATACATCTGGACATCTAAACTTCTTTGCGTATAGATTGAGCAAAGTGCAAATAGCCGTTAAAATTATATGCATTAGCGCACGTCGTCGGCGGCTTATCTCATGTCAGAAAGCCCGCGCATACGGTAAACTACGCGCAATTATAGCCCGGGCGGAATATTCTGGCCCTTCACTAATAAACAGAGGATTAAGGTATCTCATGGCTGAATGGAGCGGCGAATATATCAGCCCATACGCTGAGCACGGTAAGAAGAGTGAACAAGTAAAGAAAATTACGGTTTCCATTCCTCTGAAGGTGTTAAAAATCCTCACCGATGAACGCACGCGTCGTCAGGTGAATAACCTGCGTCACGCGACCAACAGCGAGCTGCTGTGCGAAGCGTTTCTGCATGCCTTTACCGGACAACCGTTGCCTAACGATGAAGACCTGCGTAAAGAGCGCAGCGATGAGATCCCGGAAGCGGCGAAAGCGATTATGCGTGAACTGGGAATCGACCCGGATACGTGGGAATACTGAGACGAAAAAAAGGGCGGAATAATCTTCCGCCCTTTTTTTCTTTCCCGCCCAGGCAGGCGGGAGAGACAAAAAAGCCGCCCTGAGGCGGCTTCTTCTGGCAACTTACTTGCTGCCCGGGATGCTGAAGCGCTTGTTGAAGCGGTCAACACGGCCACCGGTAGCAACATCACGCTGTTTGCCGGTGAAGAACGGGTGGCATTTGCCGCACACGTCGAGGTTCAGGTCGTGACCAACGGTGGAGCGGATTTTCATGACATTACCGCAAGAACAGGTAGCAGTAATTTCGTCGTAATTTGGGTGAATACCTTTTTTCATGGGAGAACCTCAGTTAAGGCCGCGTCGCTCTTCCAGCCCTAACGCCAGACACCACGCGATATTAGTAATTTCCCGTCGCCTTCTACGCTGCTGACAGCGTGAAGCACGCGGTAATGGTCAATCTTCAATGCGATATAAAGCGCATCAAAGGCGGCGAATCATACAGAATTTGACCAGCATATGCAAACTGATCCGCGCCGCCTTATCGTAATGTGTATACTATCCCGCCAGATTTCAAGTCAGGAAGATGACATGTCCGTCGCCCACGTTGCCCTACCCGTTCCGCTACCGCGCACTTTTGACTACCTGCTGCCTGAAGGCATGGCGGTCAAAGCGGGCTGTCGGGTGCGGGTGCCGTTCGGCAAACAGGAGCGGATCGGCATTGTCGCGGCGGTGAGCGAGCGCAGCGAACTGCCGCTGGATGAGCTAAAACCGGTCGCCGAAGCGCTGGACGACGAGCCGGTCTTCTCCACGACTGTCTGGCGACTGCTGATGTGGGCGGCTGAGTATTACCATCACCCGATCGGCGATGTGCTGTTCCATGCATTACCCGTTCTGCTGCGCCAGGGCAAACCCGCCAGCGCCACGCCGCTGTGGTACTGGTTCGCCACCGAGCAGGGGCAGGTTGTCGACCTTAACGGTCTGAAACGCTCCCGGAAGCAGCAGCAGGCGCTGGCGGCGCTGCGCCAGGGCAAAATCTGGCGTCATCAGGTTGGCGAACTGGAATTCAATGAAGCGGCGCTGCAGGCGCTGCGCGGTAAAGGGCTGGCGGATCTGGCCTGCGAAGCGCCCGCCCTCACCGACTGGCGCAGCGCGTATTCGGTTGCCGGCGAACGCCTGCGCCTGAATACCGAGCAGGCCACCGCCGTCGGGGCGATCCACAGCGCCGCCGATCGTTTCTCCGCCTGGCTGCTGGCGGGTATTACCGGCTCCGGGAAAACGGAAGTCTATTTGAGCGTGCTGGAGAATGTGCTGGCGCAGGGGCGCCAGGCGCTGGTGATGGTGCCGGAGATCGGCCTGACGCCGCAAACCATCGCCCGATTTCGCCAGCGCTTTAACGCGCCGGTGGAAGTGCTGCACTCCGGGCTCAATGACAGCGAACGTCTCTCGGCCTGGCTGAAGGCGAAAAATGGCGAAGCGGCCATTGTGATCGGCACCCGCTCCTCGCTGTTTACCCCATTTAAAGATCTCGGCGTCATCGTCATCGACGAAGAGCATGACAGCTCCTACAAGCAGCAGGAAGGCTGGCGCTACCATGCCCGCAACCTGGCGGTATGGCGCGCCCACAGCGAGCAGATCCCGATAATTCTCGGCTCGGCGACGCCGGCGCTGGAGACTCTGCATAACGTCCGCCAGGGTAAATATCGCCAGTTAACCTTAAGCAAACGCGCGGGCAATGCGCGCCCGGCCCAGCAGCACGTGCTCGATCTCAAAGGGCAACCGCTGCAGGCGGGCCTGTCTCCCGCGCTGATTAGCCGTATGCGCCAGCACCTGCAAGCGGATAACCAGGTGATCCTGTTTCTTAACCGCCGCGGCTTTGCGCCAGCGCTGCTGTGCCACGATTGCGGCTGGATAGCGGAATGCCCGCGCTGCGACAGTTACTATACGTTGCACCAGGCGCAGCACCATCTGCGCTGCCACCATTGCGACAGCCAGCGCCCGATCCCGCGCCAGTGTCCTTCCTGCGGCTCCACGCATCTGGTGCCGGTAGGGATCGGCACCGAGCAGCTGGAGCAGGCCCTGGCGCCGCTGTTCCCTGAGGTGCCTATCTCGCGTATCGACCGCGATACCACCAGCCGCAAAGGAGCGCTGGAGGAGCATCTCGCCGCCGTCCATCGCGGCGGGGCGCGTATTCTGATTGGCACCCAAATGCTGGCCAAAGGGCACCACTTCCCGGACGTCACCCTCGTCTCCCTGCTGGATGTCGACGGGGCGCTGTTTTCCGCTGATTTCCGCTCCGCAGAGCGTTTCGCTCAACTTTATACCCAGGTTTCCGGACGAGCGGGCCGGGCAGGAAAACAGGGCGAGGTCATTCTTCAAACCCACCATCCGGAACACCCTCTTTTGCAGACCCTGCTGTATAAAGGCTACGACGCCTTTGCCGAACAGGCGCTGGCAGAGCGGCAGACGATGCAGCTGCCGCCGTGGACCAGCCATGTGCTGATTCGTGCGGAAGACCATAACAACCAGCAGGCGCCGCTGTTTTTACAACAGCTGCGCAATCTGCTGCAGGCCAGCCCGCTGGCCGACGAAAAGCTATGGGTGCTCGGTCCGGTTCCGGCGCTGGCGCCAAAGCGCGGCGGCCGCTGGCGCTGGCAAATATTGCTGCAGCATCCTTCGCGGGTGCGTCTGCAACATATCGTTAGCGGTACGCTGGCGCTGATCAATACGCTTCCGGAGGCGAGAAAAGTGAAGTGGGTGCTGGATGTCGATCCGATTGAAGGATAAGCCTTCTCTTGCGAGCCGGATCGAAAAATTTAACAAGCATCACGTTTTTCATGAAAATTCTGTAACTCACTGCCGCGACTATCTGATAAAAATGATGCAGCAGTTAGCGCCCAAGGGAAATGCCAGCGCCATTCAGCGAGGAGAAACCAGGTGAAGCCCAAAAAACAAGTGGTTGCCGCCACCATGAAAGACGTCGCCCTCAAGGCAAACGTTTCCACGGCAACCGTGTCCCGAGCGTTGATGAACCCTGATAAGGTGTCGCAAGCCACCCGTAACCGGGTCGAGCAGGCGGCGCTGGAAGTCGGCTATTTACCACAGTCGCTCGGACGCAATATGAAGCGCAACGAATCGCGGACGATCCTCGTGATCGTCCCGGATATCTGCGATCCCTTCTTTAGTGAAGTGATCCGCGGTATTGAAGTCACTGCCGCCGAGCACGGCTATCTGGTGTTAATCGGTGATTGCGCCCACCAGAATCAGAAAGAAAAAACCTTTATCGACCTTATCATCACCAAGCAGATCGACGGCATGGTGCTGCTCAGCTCGCGCCTGCCGTTTGACGCCAGCGTGGAAGAGCAGCGCAATTTGCCGCCAATGGTCATGTCGAATGAGTTTGCGCCGGAGCTGGAGCTGCCCACCGTCCATATCGATAACCTGACGGCGGCCTTTAACGCGGTAAATTATCTCCACGAGCTGGGACATCAGCGTATCGGCTGTATCGCCGGCCCGGAAGATATGCCGTTGTGCCATTATCGCCTGCAGGGTTATGTGCAGGCGCTGCGCCGCAGCGGTATCACCGTCGATCCGCACTATATTGCTCGCGGCAACTTTACCTTCGAAGCCGGCGCCAATGCGCTGGAGCAGCTGCTGGCGCAGCCGGTGCCGCCCACGGCGGTCTTTTGCCATAGCGATGTGATGGCGCTGGGCGCCTTATCGCTGGCAAAACGTCGCGGTCTGAAAGTGCCGGACGACCTGTCAATTGTCGGCTTCGATAACATCGCGTTGTCTGAATTTTGCGATCCGCCGTTGACCACGGTTTCACAGCCACGGTTTGATATCGGCCGTGAAGGAATGCTGCTATTACTGGAGCAAATGCAGGGGCATAACGTGAACAGCGGCTCGCGTCTGCTCGATTGCGAACTGATTGTTCGCGGCAGTACGCAAAAAATCAGACGATAACCATCAGGCTTTCGGGCCTGCTCTTCTGGTCAAAGGCCCGCCGCTTAAGTAACATGGCGGGCTGACGAACGAATATAAGACAGCGAAACGATAGTGGCACAACGAGATTATGTACGCCGCAGCCAACCGGCTTCTTCGCGGCGCAAAAAGAGCACGACCCGAAGCTCAAGGAATAAGCAAAGCAGCCTTCCGGCGATTTCACCGGCGATGGTGGCGATCGCGGCGGCTGTGCTGGTGGCCTTTATCGGTGGCCTCTATTTCATTACGCATCATAAGAAAGAAGAAGCGGAAGCGATGCAAAATCGCCAGGCCGCCGGCAACGGCTTGCCGCCCAAACCGGAAGAGCGCTGGCGCTATATTAAAGAGCTGGAAAGCCGCCAGCCTGGCGTCCGCGCGCCGACCGAACCGACCGCCGGTGGCGAAGTCATGAAACCGGAACAGCTGACCGACGAGCAGCGCCAGCTGCTCGCCCAGATGCAGGCCGATATGCGCCAGCAGCCGACCCAGCTGACCGAAGTGCCGTGGAACGAACAAACGCCGGCGCAGCGCCAGCAGACGCTTCAGCGTCAGCGTTTAGCGCAGCAACAGCAGCAGGCGCAGCAGCAACAGTGGGCGCAGACTCAGGCGCAGACCGTCCAACAGCAGCCGCCGCGCGTTCAGCAGCCGAAGCCGGTTCAGCAGCAACAGCCGAAGCAGACCGCGTCAAACCAGCAGCCGTACCAGGATCTGCTGCAGACGCCAGCGCATACCAATACCACGCAGCCGCGTACCCAGGCCGCGGCGCCGGTAACTCGGGTGGAAGAAGCGCCGAAAACCACCGCCGAGAAGAAAGACGATCGTAGCTGGATGATCCAGTGCGGCTCCTTTAAAGGCGCCGAGCAGGCCGAAACCGTCCGCGCTCAGCTGGCTTTCGAAGGGTTTGCTTCGCACATTACCACTAACAACGGCTGGAACCGCGTGGTTATTGGCCCGTTGAAAGGCAAAGAAAGCGCCAACGAGATGATCACCCGCCTGAAGATGGCTGGACACGCGAACTGCATTCGTCTCGCCGCCAGGGGTTGAAACCCTCAAAATCCCCCCCATCTATAATTGCATTCGGCCCCGCGGACAGCGCGGGGCCCCTGTTCCGCTTTTGCAACCAAGGGGTCTGCTCGTGACTACAATTGTAAGTGTTCGCCGTAACGGCCATGTTGTTATTGCCGGTGATGGCCAGGCCACGCTGGGCAACACCGTGATGAAGGGCAATGTGAAGAAAGTGCGTCGTCTGTACAACGACAAAGTGATTGCCGGTTTCGCTGGCGGCACCGCCGACGCCTTCACGCTGTTCGAACTGTTTGAACGTAAACTGGAAATGCACCAGGGCCATCTGGTGAAGGCCGCCGTTGAGCTGGCCAAAGACTGGCGAACTGACCGGATGTTGCGCAAACTGGAAGCGCTGCTGGCCGTCGCGGACGAAAACGCGTCGCTTATCATCACCGGTAACGGTGACGTGGTACAGCCGGAAAACGATTTGATTGCTATCGGCTCCGGCGGTCCTTACGCCCAGGCCGCGGCCCGCGCGCTGTTGGAAAATACCGATATGGGCGCGCGCGACATCGCCGAGAAAGCGTTGGATATTGCAGGTGATATCTGCATCTACACCAACCATTTCCACACCATCGAAGAATTACCTTCTAAAGCGTAAGGATCTCCCATGTCTGAAATGACCCCACGCGAAATTGTCAGCGAACTGGACAAACACATTATCGGTCAGGACGCCGCCAAGCGTTCTGTTGCTATCGCCCTGCGTAACCGCTGGCGTCGGATGCAGCTTAACGAAGAGCTGCGTCATGAAGTCACGCCGAAAAACATTCTGATGATCGGCCCAACCGGCGTCGGTAAAACCGAAATCGCCCGTCGTCTGGCAAAACTGGCCAACGCGCCGTTTATCAAAGTTGAAGCGACGAAGTTCACCGAAGTGGGCTATGTCGGTAAAGAAGTGGACTCCATCATCCGCGATTTGACCGATGCGGCGATCAAAATGGTTCGCATGCAGTCCATCGATAAGAACCGTTACCGCGCGGAAGAGCTGGCGGAAGAGCGCGTGCTCGACGTGCTGATCCCACCGGCGAAGAACAACTGGGGCCAGACTGAGCCGTCGCAGGAACCGTCTGCAGCGCGCCAGGCATTCCGTAAAAAACTGCGTGAAGGCCAGCTGGACGATAAAGAGATTGAAATCGATCTCGCTGCGGCGCCGATGGGCGTTGAAATCATGTCCCCTCCGGGCATGGAAGAGATGACCAGCCAGCTGCAGTCTATGTTCCAGAACCTCGGCGGCCAGAAGCAGAAACCGCGTAAGCTGAAAATCAAAGACGCGATGAAGCTGCTGATTGAAGAAGAAGCGGCCAAACTGGTCAATCCGGAAGAGCTGAAGCAGGAAGCCATCGACGCTGTAGAGCAGCACGGTATCGTCTTTATCGACGAAATCGACAAAATCTGTAAGCGCGGCGGCAACACCTCCGGCCCGGACGTCTCCCGCGAAGGCGTACAGCGCGACCTGCTGCCGCTGGTGGAAGGCTGCACCGTCTCCACCAAACATGGGATGGTCAAGACCGACCACATCCTGTTTATCGCCTCCGGCGCATTCCAGGTGGCCAGCCCATCCGATCTGATCCCGGAACTGCAGGGGCGTCTGCCGATCCGCGTTGAGCTGAAGGCGCTGACCACCCACGACTTCGAGCGCATCCTGACCGAGCCGAATGCCTCCATCACCGTGCAGTACAAGGCGCTGATGGCGACCGAAGGGGTGAACATCGAATTCACCGAAGACGGCATCAAGCGCATCGCCCAGGCCGCATGGCAGGTAAACGAAACCACCGAGAACATCGGTGCGCGTCGCCTGCACACCGTGCTGGAGCGCCTGGTGGAAGATATTTCCTATGATGCCAGCGAGATGAACGGCCAGACCGTCACTATCGATGCCGAATATGTGAGTAAACACCTGGATGTTCTGGTGGCAGATGAAGATCTGAGCCGTTTTATCCTATAATCCGGTGCAATGCATTTTCATCACTGTTGATGGGGGCTATCGCCCCCATTTTTATTGGCTAAAATAACTATGACTGATATCAGCCGTTCACAGGCGTGGCTGGAAAGCCTGCGTCCTAAAACGTTACCGCTGGCATTTGCCGCGATTATTGTTGGCACCGTCCTTGCCTGGGAGCAGGGCCATTTTGATCCCTGGGTTGCCCTGCTGGCGCTGATCACCGCCGGCTTGCTGCAAATTCTTTCCAACCTCGCCAATGACTACGGCGACGCGGTTAAGGGGAGCGATAAACCGGATCGCATCGGGCCGCTGCGCGGGATGCAGAAAGGGGTGATTACCCCCCAGCAGATGAAGCGCGCCCTGATCGTCACCGTCGTACTCATCTGCCTGTTTGGTCTGGCGCTGCTGTGCGCCGCCTGGCAGAGCGTCGGCGATTTCATCGGCTTCCTCGCCCTGGGAGGCCTGTCTATCGTGGCCGCCATCACCTACACGGTGGGCACCCGTCCGTATGGATATATTGGTCTGGGTGATATCTCAGTACTCGTTTTCTTCGGCTGGCTGAGCGTCCTCGGCAGCTGGTATCTGCAAGCCCATAATGTGGAAGCGGCCATTTTTCTGCCGGCGACAGCCTGCGGTCTGCTGGCGACCGCCGTGCTGAACATCAATAATCTGCGCGATATCGACAGCGACCGGCAGAACGGGAAGAACACCCTCGCCGTGCGCCTGGGCCCGGTCAATGCCCGCCGCTATCATGCCTGCCTGCTGCTCGGCGCCCTGCTGTGTCTGGCGCTGTTTAACCTGCTGGCGCTGCATTCAGCCTGGGGCTGGCTGTTTATTCTCGCCACGCCGCTGCTGGTGAAACAGGCGCGCTACGTCCTGCGCGAATCCGATCCGCTGGCGATGCGGCCAATGCTCGAAAAGACGGTCAAAGGGGCCTTACTGACCAACCTGCTGTTTGTTATCGGAATTATTGCCAGTAAGCTGATGGCTTAACTGACAAATATCAATTAACAATTGATGATTTTGCCAACAATGCGATTCGCGGGATATACTAAAAACTCTCGCAGCAACTGAACGTTAAGCCTATGAAATACGATACTTCCGAGCTTTGTGACATCTACCAGGAAGATGTCAACGTCGTGGAACCGCTGTTCTCTAACTTTGGAGGACGGTCGTCGTTTGGTGGACAGATCATTACGGTTAAATGTTTCGAGGATAACGGGTTGCTCTACGATCTGCTCGAGCAGAATGGCCGTGGTCATATTCTCCTGATCGACGGCGGCGGCTCAGTACGACGCGCGTTAATTGACGCAGACCTGGCGCGTCTGGCCGTCCAGAATGAATGGGAAGGGTTGGTGGTCTATGGCGCGGTGCGCCAGGTTGACGACCTTGAGGAACTGGACATTGGTATTCAGGCGCTGGCGGCGATTCCGGTCGGCGCGGCTGGCGAAGGCATCGGCGAAAGCGACGTGCGCGTCAATTTCGGCGGGGTGACTTTCTTCTCCGGCGACCATCTGTATGCCGATAACACCGGGATGATCCTGTCGGAAGACCCGCTGGATATCGAATAAACCTTCCGCCATAAAAAAGGCCTTCTCCATGAGAAGGCCTTTTGTTTATCCGGCGCGTAACTTAGTACAGTTTCTTCGCGCAATCCAGCCAGTCGTTCTTGAACGGACGCTTCATGTTCTCGATGGCATCGATGATGTCGTGGTGCACCAGCTTCTCGTTCTGGATGCCGACGCAACGGCCGCCATGGCCCTGCAGCAGCAGCTCAATCGCATAGGCGCCCATGCGGGAAGCCAGGATGCGGTCGTAAGGAACCGGGGAACCGCCGCGCTGAATGTGGCCGAGGACGGTGGCGCGAGTTTCACGGCCAGTCTCTTTCTCGATGTAGCTTGCCAGCTCGTCAACGTCGCACATGTGCTCGGTGATGGCCACGATAGCGTGTTTTTTCCCTTTCGCGATACCGGCTTTGATTTCTGCCACCAGATCGTCACGGGTATATTCCACTTCAGGCACCATGATGAACTCACAGCCGCCGGCAATCGCCGCCGCCAGGGTCAGGTCGCCACAGTAACGGCCCATCACTTCCACCACGGAGATACGCTGGTGCGAAGAGGAGGTGTCGCGCAAACGGTCAATCGCTTCCACCACGGTGCTCAGGGCAGTAAAGAAGCCGATGGTGTAGTCAGTGCCTTTGATATCGTTGTCGATGGTGCCCGGCAGGCCGATGCATGGGAAGCCCATCTCGGTCAGGCGCATCGCCCCCATATAGGAACCGTCACCGCCGATAACCACCAGCGCGTCCAGGCCGCGCTTCTTCATGTTTTCGATAGCCACAGCGCGGATGTGTTCTTCGCGGAATTCCGGGAAGCGAGCGGAGCCCAGGAAGGTACCGCCGCGGTTGATCATGTCGGAAACGCTGTAACGGTCGAGCTGAACCATACGGTCTTCATACAATCCGAGGTAACCGTCATAGATTCCAAAAACTTCCAGACCTTCCGTTAATGCCGCGCGCACAACGCCACGAATTGCTGCGTTCATGCCCGGCGCATCACCGCCACTTGTCAACACACCGATTTTCTTAATCATGACTACCTCTGAACTTAGGAAGCAAAAAATAATTCTGTTGCCTGAAGCGCTCCCTCACCAGGAGTGCACGACGCTAATGACAATAGTATATCAAACGCCTCAAGCTGAATTGATTCAGGTCAGACCAAACGGCGGTAATTTATACAAAAAATGCCGATCTGCCCCACATTTTTACATCGAGTTTACAGACTATAACCTAACGCTCAAAAAAGCCCTGCTGCGCCGCTGGCACCACAGAGCTGGGATCCTGATGGATAATGACATCGGACCCCGGGAAACGGCGCAGAATCGCCTGCTCCACCTGGTCTGCAATCACGTGGGCTTGCACCAGCGGGAGGTTATCTTCCATTTCCAAATGAATCTGAATAAAGCGGGTCGGCCCTGACTGCCGCGTTCGTAGATCGTGCGCCCCGCGGATGCCGGGCCATGCGGTCACGATGGTGATAATGTCCTGACGCTCCTCGTCAGGCAAGGCGCGGTCGAGTAGTGACTGAACCGCCTCATAGCCCATCCGCAGCGCGCTATATAAAATATAGATGCCAATCCCCAGGGCAAACAACGCGTCGGCGCGATGCCAGCCGTACCAGGAGAGGCCCAGCGCCACCAGAATGGCGCCGTTCATCATAACATCAGACTGATAATGAAGCATATCCGCCCGCACCGCCTGGCTCTGGGTTTTTCGCACCACCCAGCGCTGGAAAGTCACCAGCGCCAGCGTACTAACGAGGGCGATCAATGTGACGACGACCCCGACGCCGGCGGCCTGCAGCGGCTCCGGACGCACCAGGTGCTGAATGCCGGTGAGAAACAGGAACAGCGCCGAGCCGGAGATAAACATGCTTTGCGCCAGCGCCGCCAGCGACTCCGCTTTGCCATGACCAAAGGTATGTTCTTCATCAGCAGGCTGTAGCGAATAGCGAACCACCAGCAGGTTGGTCAGCGAGGCGGCAATGTCCACCAGCGAATCCACCAGCGCAGCCAGAATACTGACAGAACCGGTATACCACCACGCAAAAATTTTGATCAAAAGTAACGCGGAGGCCATAGCCGTCGCGGCGATAGCGGCGCGGCTCACCAACCGGCCATAAGATTGATTCATATAGGCTCCTTCTCCTGCAATGCGCTTAGTATAACCCGAACTTGTGACGCTCACGGGATAGGCGAAGGAGTTGATTTACCGTAAAAAGGGCAAAAAAAACCCCCACATCATGTGGGGGAAGACAGGAGTGGCGTCCAAAAAATACACCTAACTCAATGATATAAAAGGACTTATATCATACGCTGTCCACATGACCTCCACATTGACTAAAAAGCCCCTCGATTGAGGGGCTTTATGTTAGTGGTTACATCCACATAATTTGTTGACCTGATGGCAACGGAAGTGGCCTGACGGCATTAACCTCACCCGGCTTAACAATGTAACGTTGTACCGTCTCATAAGTGATAAACGTCGCACTACAATTTACGTTCTGACACTGATGATAACGCTTTTTTGTCGTATCGGTTATGTAACGGTTAGTGCGTGCATGAGCGGCATGCTGGCATAACGGACAATGAAACATATTCAGCACCTCGGCGGTTTGGCTGATACATTAATTTAATTAAGTAAATCCTTGCATAACAAAAAGATATGTAATTTATTTATTCGTCAATTTCCTCACTGTACTGCACATCAGAAAGCTTAACCTCAAGCTCTAAGCTCATCGTGTAGCCACTATTATTTAGATTGTGAGTTAATTTACTGATTAGCCATGACTGCTCGTCTATGGCACGCTTATAGCCCGACACGCGCACCGGTGTCTCAGGGAATAAATCAGCCCGACCGAGCGCTAACCTAATTGAAAACTCCGCAACGCCTCGCTGCAGCTTATCCCACTTAGCCTGAGTGGCGCGCATAGCCTGCACTTTTGATGCGTAGACCGTCGTCAGCGCCAGCACGTTATCGGCCTCACCGGCCATATACTCACCTTCGCGGGCTTCCTGCTGTTTTTTGGCCTTTGTCTTGTTGCCGACCGGCTTTGCTTTCGGATACTCCAGCGCACGCAGGTGCTTCTCTTTTGGCTTGCGCTTCAGTGTCACCTTCTGCTTTTGCGGCTTCGGGTCTTTGGTATGCAACTATTTCGCGGTTACGCCGGAAATAGACCGGATTTAATGCAGGTGCATCTGAAGTGCCGAACCGCGCCAGTGCAGGCGCTGGCTGGTAAAGTCTATACTAAAAATGTATGCAAATTCACGCACCTATGTCGTGCACCGCTAAATCAGCTGAATTTGAATGATTTTCTTCTCAAGGTTGCGCTATATCACTAAAAATATAAGTAATCATGGGCCCTGCTATTTTTGCGCTTGAACCCTCTACAGACTTAAGATAGATCTTTATGATTTAGGGGGCTAGTGAGCAACCTTATACTACACATAAATCATATATGACAAAATGAGGCGTAAACATGGAACTTAGGCTAAAAAACGTCACAAGTTATAATAAAAACATTTTCACAAACTTAGATCTATCAAAAAAAATAAATATTCTATATGGTCAAAATGGTTGTGGGAAATCTACAATTTCAAATTTCTTTTATAATACAACCCACAAAGATTTTGCAGAATGCGAATGCACATTACTAAATGACTACCGTCCAATCGTTTATAACTCAAAATTTATTGAAGATAACTTCTATCATGCAAAAGAACAAAAAGGCGTATTTACACTCAGTAAGAAAAACGCAGATATAGAAAAAGACCTAGCAATAAAAGAAGGTTTAAGACAAGATCTAAAAGAGCAATATCGAAATAAAAGAGAAGCAGCAACAAAGTTAAAAGAAGAACAAAACAACAAAGAAAATGACTGCATCGAGGCCATTTGGGCAAAAACAGAATCGATAAGGTCTTCTGATCTAAAAAACGTCATGCGAGGCCCACTAGGGAGCAAAAAAGCTTTTTTTGCTCAATTACAAAAAACACTTACATTACCAGTTTCAAACTTGGAGCAACTATCTAAAGACTACAGCGAACTGATAAAACACAAAAACAAAGAAATACCTCTCATAACTATTTTATTATCCTTTACACTTCCAGAAGACGATAAGAAACTGTTAGCCACACCGATTATAGACTCAAGTAATAGTTATTTATCAGAAACAATAAAACGACTTCAAAATCTTGACTGGGTAAAAAAGGGGAAAGAACTTTACCTAAAAGATAACACATGCCCATTCTGCCAAGAAAGTACAATCAATGCTAAATTCATAGAGGCAATTGAGTCAATTTTTGATGAAAGTTACTCTAATAAAACAAATCAAATAAGCGCAATAAAATCATCTTATGAGTTAGCTACAAAGGCAATTTATCAAAAACTAACTCAAGAAATATCTACTTGTGAACTGATAAGTGAAGAGGAAAAAGAAATCACCACTTCTCACATCAAACTTCTAGATGAAATTGCAAGCAGAAACATAGAGCTAATAACCAGCAAATTTAATAACCCTTCGTCTATCATCACACTTGAGAGTGATGATTCAATCGAACAAAAGATAATTAATTGCGTTACTGATTACAACACAAAAATTAAAGACATTAATCTTAAAGTTGCAAAATTCAAGGAAACCGAAAACTCAGTTAAAAATAAAATATGGCCAGCTCTTAGAGACTTTTGCAGCCCAGAACTTAATACCTTAGCTGCTCACGAAAAAAACTTCCAAGATAACTACAAAAAGACACTTGATGAAATGAAAGAAATTGAAAATCAAGGAAAGGAGAATGCTAAAAGTATTAAAGAACTGAGAGAACAGATTTCTAATATCGATGAAACAATCGAATCTATAAACTTGAGACTCCAAAGTTTAGGTATAAATGGTTTTAGTGTAAAAAAACATGAAGAAAACAAGGATATGTACATCATTTCCCGTTCAGACAAAGACAAAAATAATGATGTATACAAATCTCTTAGTGAGGGAGAGAAAACGTTAATCACATTCCTCTATTTCTTGGAATGTTGCAAAGGAAAAACGGATAAAGACGACGAAGATAATAGAGATAATTTAATAATCATCGACGATCCAATATCTAGCCTTTCACAAAATTACGTTTATGATATAGCATCAATTATTCATCATGAACTAATCAAAAATGAGACTACAAAAAAAATATTAATACTTACACACAATCTATATTTTTTCCATGAGTTAATAAAACTGTCTCCTAAAAGTAAAGACGACAGAAATTTTAAACGCGACTATCGCCTTTTTAGAATCACAAAAAATGAATTTAGCACCATCACCGAAATACAAAAAAATAGTATACAAAATGAATACCAATCCCTTTGGCAAATATTAAAAGATGCTAAAGAAGAAAAGGTCAATAAAATTATCATACCAAATATAATGAGAAACATTTTAGAGTACTATTTTGGCTTTGTTCATAGAACAGATTCTTTACAAAATGAATTAACTAAACTCGCAAAAGATGAGAAAAATAGCGATTTCAGGGCGTTTTATCGATACATAAATCGAGGTTCTCATTCTGACTCTGTGAATATCACAGATATGGGTGACATTGACCCAGACAAGTACCTAAAACAGTTAAAAAATATATTCTCAGCAACAGGAGATGAAAAACATTATGCTAAAATGATGGATGAGATCGATGAGGAAATCGCTACCGCTTAGGCCGCATATTATCGATTCGGGTATGAACGACGGTGCTTACGCACCGTCTCCCAACGCCCGAAGCGGTAGCGGTTGTACTGGCGTACATTCACTAGCTTTAACATGAGCTTATCTCCATGCAAGCACCATTGTTGCCAATAGCAGCCTTTATACCCTCTGTATAAAGCTAATACGAAGAGTAATGCAATGTAGATATCCCAAGCGGTAGCACAAACATTCTATTAAATTTCTTTCAAAAGTCAAAATTTAACTTGATTTCATCCCACTCCTAAACAAACGAGAAGCTAAAAGACTTATTGTAATAAACTACTGTTGCATCACGCGCCAGCGCGTCGAGCTCCCACCGTACCGGGGTAATGCCCTACATAGCCAAATTGAAACGAATTTTTGCGACGCGATCCCTTTCAAGCTTTGTCATCCTAGCTGAGGGCACTCGCTCACAGGCTTTGAGAGGCGCATTGCCTCTTTGCTGCCACTGTTTGCACGGTGTGCCAGCTCTTAACGCCCCGTTAAGCACCTTCACGACATCCGGCTCATTCCAGCCGATAACCCCGCGCTCAATCAGATTTTACACCGCTGCGGCTTGCTCAGAGGGTGTGGTGGTCATAACTGGATCGCCACCGCCGGTGAGCTTTCCACAGTTATTGACAGGACTCCCAGGCGCGGCGATGCAGCTTTTTAAGGTCAAAGGCTCAACGGCCAAAATATTTGGAACAATGCAACATTCCGACGAACGGGTAATGTGAACGTGACGCGCGCCGAGGTGAGGTGCGTAAATACCGACCACTCTCTCGATTTCTTCCTCATAGTCGTTAATCTCGTCACTAACGCTACGGGTTATCCTGACCGTCTGCCCGTCTCGCGGGACATTTTCGCTACCTTTTGCATTGATATACAGGTCGAAATCACCGCCATCAGCAGCAGCGCTCGCAGCTTCGACACGCTCATCAAACTCGCCAGCAATACTGACCCCGCGAGGCAGCTTACTCAACTCACGGCAAGCACCCATTGTCGGCAGGCCAATCGGCTTAAACTGAGGTATTCGCCACGTTGACACCCATGCAGTAACAGCGGCGGCGGTATCTTTGAGCGGCTTGCCGGTATCGTTATCGAGCTCACCATCAAGCGGATAACCGTCGATATTTTTTGCAATGTATATCGCGATGTACCCAGCTGCACCGCCTTTGTTCAGTTGTTTAGCCTGAAATCGGTTACGAGCAGCACCGCGCTCGTCGCCATCCTCTTTGAGAGCATAACGACGCATAATTTCGGTGATTTCTTTGCGCTGCCAGCGCTTGCAAAACAGCATCGTATGCCAGTGCGGCGTCCTGTCATGGTGCGGCTCAACGACACGCATTCCGTAAACCTGCAAATCGTTATCTTGTATGCGGTACGCATCAGGCTCCAAATACGGCAAAGGTAACGCTGCGCATCTTTAGGGGTATAAGTCGCACCATTCCAGCCATGATTAAGCTATACGGTTTTATCTTTACCCTTCCCGACCTGACGCGTCGGGTGGTACTTCGAGGGTGTTGTCAGTGTGATAAACATACCGACCTCACCCTCAGCAACGGCATAACGCTCAATCCCTATGATAGTGTTTTTCAGCTCTAACCGAATACTTAAACATATTGCTCCCGCTTGCTACTGCAGCATTCGGCGCTGTCGCCGGGGTCTTTAGTACATATTTACAACGAGGCAAAAGCTACGCGTTGTTTTTGATGACGGGAAAGTAAAAAAACTTGATGCGACTAACTACACCCCTGACGAGTTGGTTAGTGCAGTATAAAAAATCAAGGAAATCGACCCGCTCGACTGATGCATCAAATCCTTGCCGAATGTCCACATAGTGTCCACACTCGGAGAACTTTGTAGCCCTTACAGTTTTTTTAACTGGCTGTTTTTAATGAAAACTGATGTGACTGATTGATAAAAAAAACCCCCACATCATGTGGGGGAAGACAGGGATGGTGTCTATGGCAAGGAAAACAGGGTTTGTTACTGGGGTTGCAGGGTGTTGCTACTACTCGAAAGCATCATCGCTGAGCCTTTCTGCATCCTTGCAACCTCACGCAACTGATCCATACGCTGCTGGTGCTTAGCATTTAAAACCGCTTGCTGCTCTGGCGTAAGCAGGTGGTACATCTGGTTGCGAACCTTAGCCATCTCGACCTGGCGGGCAACCTGTTCCTGCGCCATCTTTTCTGCCTGAGCGCGCACAGCGTTTTCATCAAAATTTTCTGCGGTGACAAGGCGATGCATTGTCTCCATTTCGCTAACATTAACGGGGAGCCTGTCGTGGCGTGCCCGTTGCATAAGATCCCGTAACTGCTGACGTTGCTGCTCGGTTAAACTTATGCCGTCAAACATATGGCTTTGGCTACCGCGCTGTCCCCCTTCGTCTCCGGGGAGCCAGTTAACGCTGGTAACGACTTCAGCGGCCTGGCTATATGCACTTAGCGCCAGCGTTGAGGCCATGACGGCAGCGATAACATTGCGCATCACATACTCCCAAAACGTTTGTGTCGCGATTCAACGAGAGACAGTCTACGATTCAGGCTGCAAACATGCGTCAGGGGGTGTAAAACAACGTAAAGTCATGGATTAGCGGGCCTTGATGACGTAATTTCTGCCTCGGAGGTATTTAAACAATGAATAAAATCCTGTTAGTTGATGATGACCGGGAGCTCACCTCCCTGTTAAAAGAGCTGCTCGATATGGAAGGTTTTAACGTGCTGGTGGCCCATGATGGGGAACAGGCGCTGGCCCTTCTGGACGACAGCGTTGATTTATTGCTGCTCGACGTGATGATGCCGAAGAAAAACGGTATCGATACGCTGAAAGAGCTGCGTCAGACACACCAGACTCCGGTTATCATGCTAACAGCGCGCGGAAGCGAGCTGGATCGCGTTCTCGGCCTCGAGCTGGGCGCGGATGACTATTTGCCTAAGCCATTCAACGATCGCGAGCTGGTGGCCCGTATACGCGCGATTCTGCGCCGTTCCCACTGGAGCGAGCAGCAGCAGACGACCGAAGCCGGCTCACCAACCCTGGAAGTGGATGCCTTAAGCCTCAATCCGGGCCGCCAGGAAGCCAATTTCGATGGCCAGACGCTGGAGCTCACCGGCACCGAGTTCACCCTGCTCTATCTGTTAGCCCAGCATCTCGGTCAGGTAGTCTCCCGTGAGCATTTAAGCCAGGAAGTGTTAGGCAAGCGCCTGACGCCGTTCGACCGCGCCATCGATATGCATATTTCCAACCTGCGGCGTAAGCTGCCGGAGCGCAAAGATGGCCATCCGTGGTTTAAAACGCTGCGTGGCCGCGGGTATCTGATGGTTTCCGCTTCATGATTGGAAGTTTGACTGCACGCATCTTCGCCATCTTCTGGCTCACGCTGGCGCTGGTGTTGATGCTGGTGCTGATGTTGCCCAAACTGGATTCCCGGCAGATGACCGAGCTGCTGGAAAGCGAGCAGCGTCAGGGCATCATGATCGAGCAGCACGTCGAGGCCGAGCTGGCCAACGATCCGCCAAACGACCTGATGTGGTGGCGTCGTTTGTTTCGCGCCATCGATAAATGGGCGCCTCCGGGACAACGCCTGCTGCTGGTGACCAGCGAAGGCCGCGTGATCGGCGCAGAACGCAACGAAATGCAGATCATTCGTAACTTTATCGGCCAGGCCGATAACGCCGATCATCCGCAGAAAAAACGCTATGGCCGCTTGGAAATGGTGGGCCCGTTTTCCGTCCGGGACGGGGAGGATAACTATCAGCTCTATCTGATTCGTCCCGCCAGCACCTCACAATCCGACTTTATCAACCTGCTGTTTGACCGGCCGCTGCTGCTGCTGATCGTCACGATGCTGGTCAGCGCCCCGCTGCTGCTGTGGCTGGCGTGGAGCCTGGCGAAACCGGCGCGTAAGCTGAAAAATGCCGCCGATGAAGTCGCCCAGGGCAACCTGCGCCAGCATCCGGAGCTGGAAGCCGGGCCGCAGGAGTTTTTAGCCGCTGGCGCCAGTTTTAACCAGATGGTGACGGCCCTGGAGCGGATGATGACCAGCCAGCAGCGGCTGGCGTCCGCTATCTCCCCCCGGCCGCGCCCCCCCCCATCTGC
>OBVE01000157.1_pt1 | contig 49948 bp, 74 predicted proteins | sample 1475991 | NCBI WGS metagenome assembly OBVE01 (sample SAMEA2579969, study PRJEB22360) | human gut metagenome | biome: human gut; feature: human-associated habitat; material: faeces | place: Denmark | collected 2008/2010 | reverse complement strand
CCCTGCTGAGGCGGAAATTAAGCGGTTCGTTGACGCATGTGACGAGCTGCGCGATGCGACACGTAAGCCGTTGACCGAATGGGAGGCCGAGCAGGAACGCATTAAGGCCGAAAAAGCCATGAACGCACTGCATGCCGAAGCGCTGGCCATGAATGAAGAGTTCGATCGGCAGCTGGCAGCTCGTATTGAGTCTGACCACGAAATGGCCCTCCTGATGAATGACGCTTTCGACCGTGAGCAGGCCGAGAAAAAAGCAGAAGCCGAGCGCCAGCGCATTGCCCGCGAAGAAGAGATCAAGCGCCAGGCAGAAGAGAAAGCGAAACGTGAGGCAGCAGAACAGGCACAGCGTGAAATTGACGCTGCAGCCGCCAGAGAGCGCGAAGCGATTTTGGCCAAAGAGCGAGCCGAGCGCGAACAGCGAGAAGCAGCTGAACGTGCTGAGCGTGAAAAGCAGGCCGCTGTGGAAGCAGAACGCCGCAAGGCACAGGAAGAAGCCGATCGCATCCGCCGCGAGGCAGAGCAACGCGAACTGGCCCGCCTGGCGGAGGAGAAGCGCAAGGCCGAAGAAGAATCGCGCCGCGCCGCTGATGTTGAACATCGCCGCGGAATAAATTCAGCAGCGGTACAGGCTCTTATCAATCAGGGCATCCCTCATGAATGGGCTAAAGCCTGCATCATTGCTGTAGCTCTCGGGAAAGTCCCGGCTACAACCATCAAATACTGAGGTGGTTATGAACGCATACCGCGCATACGACGTAATCGAAGAGCGTAAGTGGGCCGAGCAAACGCTCACCGAAGAGAAGCAAAAGTGGATTGACGATCGGGCGCAGGAAATTATCGACGCTCTGCCGAAAGAGCCGTCAGGCCTGTTCCGCTTCTCTGTACCGATGGACAAAAGCCCATACGAAGGCCTCCGCAGCGATGCAGCTGGCGAGGCATATAACGATCTCATCTCGGCAGTAGCTTACGCCCAGGCGGAATACGACTGGGACCACCGCACCGGCTGCCCGTTTTAACTTTGGGGAATAGCAATGGCTAACGAACTTGTGATTACAGCCAGCTCTCTTGCTGAGCGAGGCATTGACGGCGCCACCTGGAGCGCCCTCAAAAACAGTATTTACCCTGGCGCCAAAGACGAATCAGTAATGATGGCGCTGGACTACTGCCGGGCCAGAAACCTCGATCCGCTTCTGAAGCCCGTTCATCTGGTGCCAATGAGCGTTAAGGACTCGAAGTCGGGTAAAAGCGAGTGGCGCGATGTGGTTATGCCTGGCATCGGGCTTTATCGGATTCAAGCCGATCGCTCCGGTTCTTACGCTGGCGCAAAAGAACCAGAGTTCGGCCCGGACGTCACTCTGACGCTTACCGGTATTGAGGTGACTGTTCCTCAATGGTGCAAGTACACGGTCAGCAAGCGCATGCCGAGCGGGGAGATCGTCGAATTCAGTGCGAAAGAATACTGGGTTGAAAACTACGCCACCGCCGGCCGCGACACTACCGCGCCAAATGCTATGTGGAAAAAGCGCCCTTATGGCCAGCTGGCGAAGTGTGCCGAGGCTCAGGCTCTGCGTAAGGCATGGCCTGAAATTGGCCAGCAGCCCACTGCCGAAGAGATGGAAGGTAAAACGCTGGAAGTGGATGCGCGTGACGTGACGCCGCGCAGCACGACAGAGGCGCTTCCCCTGGTGGCCAGTGAGGAAACGTTGCAGGCAATTACTGACCTCCTGACGTCCATGAATAAGGACTGGGAACAGGACTTCCTGCCTCTGTGCAGCAACATCTTCAAGCGAGACATTTTCCAGGCATCACAGCTCACCGAAGAAGAAGCACAGAAAGGCTTTAGCTTCCTCCAGAAAAAAGCGCAGGTGGCAGCATGACACCAGAAATTATCCTTGCACGCACTGGCATTGATGTTACCGGCGTTGAACAGGGTGATGAATCCTGGCACCGCTTACGCCTTGGCGTGATCACCGCCTCGGAAGTCCATAACGTCATTTCGAAGCCTAGATCAGGCACCAAGTGGACTGACATGAAAATTTCTTATTTCCACACGCTGCTCGCAGAGGTTTGCACCGGCGCGGCGCCGGAAGTTAACGCCAAGGCGCTGGCCTGGGGGAAACAGTATGAGGCCGATGCTCGCACCCTGTTTGAGTTCACCACCGACGTGCAGGTAACCGAGTCGCCGATCCTTTTCCGTGACGAAGGCATGCGCACCGCCTGCTCACCGGACGGTCTGTGCAGTGATGGTCGCGGCCTTGAGCTGAAGTGCCCTTTCACCTCTCGCGACTTCATGAAATTCCGGCTTGGCGGCTTCGAGGCTATCAAATCCGCCTACATGGCCCAGGTGCAATTCAGCATGTGGGTAACCGGTAAGGATGCATGGTATTTCGCGAATTATGACCCTCGCATGAAGCGAGAAGGCATTCACCACGTGGTTGTTGAGCGCGACGACAAATACATGTCCGACTTCAACGAAATGGTGCCGGAGTTCATCAGCAAGATGGATGAATCGCTGTCGGAGATCGGTTTCACCTTCGGGGAGCAGTGGAAATGAAACATTACCGCGACGCCATAACCGTAGGAAAAGTGAAGTGTATGTACTCCGTCCTTCATCGTGGCTGGCTAATGCCATCTGGTGAAGTGGTAAGAAACCCGTTAAAGGCTCAAAGACTGGCCGAAGAGCTGGACACGAAAAGAGGTACGCAATGACTGATTATGGCGGATCGAAAACTCCAAAAAATGAACGTGACTACTGGCAAACACCGATTGAAATTTTCAACGCGCTCGACCGCGAGTTTGGCTTCTGGCTGGATGCTGCAGCCTCTGAGAGTAACGCGCTATGCGCTCACTATCTCACTGAGCTGGATGACTCGCTGAACAGCGAATGGACGTCATATGGGGCTATCTGGTGTAACCCACCCTATTCCGATATTGGGCCGTGGGTGGAAAAGGCAGCCGAGCAATCCCGGCAGCAGTCTCAGGCCGTAGTGATGCTGTTACCTGCTGACATCTCTACCGGCTGGTTTATTTCAGCCAGACAATCAGCTGATGAACTCAGACTCATAACCGGAGGTCGCGTTCAGTTTGTTCCGGCATCCGTTACAGGAAAGCGCAAGAGCAACCCCAAAGGCTCGCTCCTGTTTATCTGGCGCCCGTACATCACCACGCGACACATCATCACGACTGTATCGCTGGCTGAGTTAAAGCGGATCGGGAGTCTGGAGGCAGCATGACGCCAGAAGAAAAGGAAAACGCTCTCCGCGCCCAGGCTCGTCGCTGCGCAGAAGAGATAACCAAAGCGATGAGCGTAAAGCCTAAACCGAAGTGGAACGCTGTATGCCCCCCCATCCTTCGCAAGCACTACGAGAAGGTCCGGCCGATGGGTGTCAGTCTGGTGAAATTTGTCAGTGTTATTGGGCGGCTGAGCGGCCGCTACGGAGTGGAATCATGAGCAAATACCCAAGAGTCGGCAGTGTTGCCGCCAAAAGCAAAAACACCTCTGCCAAATGCAAGTGCGGTGCAGTTGCGAAGTTTAAAACCACGGTGGAAGTAAATGTTTTCCGTGGTGATGACGAAGTGGTCTGGTCTTGTAACGAGCACAAGAAAGACTGCTCATTTTTAGTCTGCGGCCAAGGAGGTGCAGCATGAGATTCTCCAAATTCACTGAGCTGGTAACCCGTATCTGGTCCAGCTCAACAACGCAGCGGCGCGACTCTGAGATTACCATCTCCATCCACTCGCCAGGCAGCATTGGTGCATCGCCATACGTTGCTGTCGAGGCTATTCATCCTGGCTTTGACTGGGACGCCGGGCAGGTGATGATCTACCCAGCCCAGCCGTTGACCACGCTGACGCCTGAGCAGGTGAACGATATCACCGAAAGCGTGCGCAAAGGCCAGTCCTGGCACGCCTATGAGGCTCACAAGAAGCACAAGGCCCAGCTGGAAAACGCTGCGCTTGAGCATGCGAAAGTCGCCGGGCAGCGCGACGAGTTGCTGGCAGCGCTCGAAGAGATGACCGATATCGTTAGCAAACATACCTACCCACAACCAGATAAGCCTAACTCTACATGGGGCCGGTTAGAGGTCGCCAAAGAAGTTATTTCCCGGATAAAGGGCGGTGCAGCATGAGCGAACAAACCATCCTCGACATGTGCTGTGGCTCCCGCATGTTCTGGTTCGATAAACAGGATGAGCGCGCTGTATTCAGTGATATCCGTGCTGAGCAGCACAAACTATGCGACGGGCGCAGCCTGGTTATCAGCCCGGACATTATCGCCGACTTCCGCGCGCTGCCGTTCGCTGACTCCTCTTTCCCGGTGGTGGTATTCGATCCACCTCATCTTGAGCGAGTGGGCGAAAACGCCTGGATGGGTAAGAAATACGGTCGCCTGAACAAAGACACCTGGCGCGATGACCTGCGTGCGGGTTTCAAAGAAGCGTTCAGAGTACTGCGGCCACACGGCGTACTCATCTTCAAATGGAACGAAACCCAGATACCGGTGAGCCAGATACTGGCGCTGACCGACGAGAAGCCAGCCATCTGGCAACGAACAGGGAAAGCGGACAAAACGCACTGGGTAATTTTCGTGAAGGGGACTACAGCATGAGCGCAGAAATCATCGATCAGGCCAACGAGCTGGAAGAACTCCAGCGGGAAGCCGCAATTGCGAAATGCCGCATCAACCATAACGCAGTTTCGGCTACTCACTGCCGCGACTGCGGGGAAGAGATACCCGAGCGGCGCCGGGAACTTGTGGCGGGCTGTCAGCGCTGCGCTGATTGCCAAGAAGAAGAGGAATTACGCGGTAAGCATCGGAGGTGATATGGCATCTGACAAACCGATAACAGCACAGCAGGCCGCCGATTTGCTCATCGTGTCTGCGCGGGTGATCTACCGCCTGATTGAGTCTGGGGAGCTCGCCGGCCGCAAGGTCGGCAATAAGTACAGAACGACCGAGGCTGCGTGTATTGCATATTTGAAAACCCCGCGCGATCCTGTCATCGCGAACGCGGGTGAACATAAAGGAGAAGTTTTATGTCAATCACCCTCAGGGGCGGCGTGTGGCACTGTCATTTCTTTACGCCGTCAGGAGAAAGAGTTAGGCGATCTCTTGGCACGGGGGACAAAAAGCAGGCTCAGGAGCTCCACGACAAACTGAAGGCGGAAGCGTGGCGGGTTGACCAGATCGGCGACCTTCCCGTCAGAACCTTTGAAGAATGCTGTATCCGGTGGTTGCGGGAGAAAGACCATAAGCGATCGCTGGATGATGACAAAACCAAAATTGAGTTTTGGTTGCGGCATTTTTCCGGTCGTGATGTCTCGAAGATAAAGGCGGAGGAGGTTCACGAAGCTGTTAACGGGATGATCAACCGTAAGCATCTGCAGGTGTGGGAGAGTAAACGCGATGCCGCGCTGAGGAAAGGTAAGCCGGTTCCTGAATACAAACCACGGCAGGTTTCTCAGGCGACGAAGGCGCAACACCTTTCCTTCATTCGATCCCTTCTCAGGGCCGCGGCGAATGACTGGGGCTGGATAAAAACAGCCCCTGTTATCAAAACCCGCAAGCCGATCAGTAAGCGGATACGGTGGCTGACCAGAGAAGAAGCTGAGCGGTTGATCGAGTGCATGCCGGAGAGCATTAAGCCAGTGGTGATATTTGCACTGGCGACCGGCCTGCGCCGCTCAAACATCATCGGGCTTGAGTGGCAACAGGTCGATATGCAGAGAAAGGTTGCATGGGTAAATCCGGAGAACGCAAAAGCGGGCAAGGCGATTGGCGTAGCTCTGAATGATACCGCATGCAGGGTATTAAGGGATCAGATAGGGAAGCACTCCCGGTGGGTGTTCGTTCACACCACCGCAAGACATCGCCCGGATGGAACGCTGACGCCCGCGGTGAGAAAAATGCGGGTGGATGACAATAACGCCTGGCGCGCCGGTCTGAAAAAAGCGGGGATCGAGGATTTCCGTTTTCACGACCTCCGGCACACCTGGGCGAGCTGGCTGATTCAGTCCGGCGTCCCGCTTTCTGTTTTACAGGAAATGGGAGGATGGGAGAGCATCGAGATGGTACGTCGTTATGCTCACCTGGCGCCGAACCATTTGACCGAACACGCACGGAAAATTGACGCCATTTTTGGCGCTAGCGACACAAATACGACACAAGGAGGAAATCAGGCTGGTTTAAAACTGGCGTAAGTTACTGTTTCTTAATGGCACGCCCTACAGGATTCGAACCTGTGACCTACGGCTTAGAAGAAAGTAGAGCGTTAAATAACACACTGTAATCACACATGTTTTCCGCGTTCGCATCCGGTTTTGTGTCGTTTCGTGTCGTTTGAATACATCCCTGTCTTTATCGTGCATCCCTGTCACGCCACATCTACGACACAGCAACCACGAACTCTTCAACTCATCTACGGCAACTAAACAACCGCATTGTCCTGGCGCACATCGCAGATAGTAAACGTCACGACGCCGATGACAGTAACATCGCCCAGGGCTTCACCCTCGATCGCTTCGCCATCTTCGGTAATCAGTGACCTTCCTCTCAGCTTGGCAAGCTCCGTCCCGCCGCCGTGCTGTATAAGCAGTTGGCTACCCTGCTTTGGCTTCAGGGAGATATCCAGTACAACGTAACCGCCAGAACGCTCGAACAGGAGGGTGTTAGGCCCGACATTGCAGATCGTGTTAACGGACAGGCGCTGTTCTACGTAGTCCGTCGCGGGTGAAGGGAATCCCATTAGATCACCCTCCCCATGTTGGCCATCATCCACAAACGGTTTTCGCTATGGTAGGTGGTTTTGTCGACAAAGTACGTCTGCTCTCTAGATATCCACGCATTAGCCTCTGAGTCGGTAAAGTGCAGCCCACGCCGGCGCAGCGCTGACACAAAATCCTTTGTGTGCAGGTACTGAAAACCTTTGGAGTTGCGCAATACCGACTCGCGGAATGCCTGATTGATGTCTGACTGTCGATGCATGTCTTCACTCCGATAAATACTGTTGTTATATACAGTAGTTTTATTAGAATGGAAGGTCAAGCGGTTGACAATCAGTTGCCGTATTGTTCTCTGTAGTACGCTTTAATCGCAGCAATATCAGATACTGACTTCACTGCATCAAAGATGAGAATTTCTCCGTAGTTTACGTTATTCGCGGCAGTCGCCGCCAGGTTCATGGGGTAGTTTTGATACGTGATTGCGGATGCCCCGGTTACGGTCATGGTCGCGTCATTGACATACACCGTCTCAGTGTCAGTTACCGGGTCGTAGTTCACGATCACGAGGTCAATGCCTGTGGATAAGGCCACCCCTCCCTGCTGGGTTGATGACCCTGTTTTGTAATAGTAGAGCTTGTTATCTGTCTGTGCCTGTAACCGCAGATGGGGCCCCGCGATTAAAAAGGTAGCTTGTGTGGTGTTATCTCGCTTGAAAGCGAAGGCGTAGCAATAGCCGTTTGCCGCTGTAGCGGGGTAGACATTTTCAGATGTGACGCCACCGTTTGCAGTCAGCGCGCTTTTCATCGTCTTAATGCCGTTCAGCGTGGATTCCGAAATAGCGGAACCTAACGAGATGGCCATATCCCCAGCTCGGTCTGCTACGGTAGATACTCGCCAGTCAAAATAATGTGATGGGTCCCAGCGACAGGTTTTATCGTCGCGCTCGGAATAAGTTGACGCGATGCCGCTGTTAACAGCTACGGGAATTTGCAGGAAAGTCGTTTTAGCCATTTTGTTGTTCCTTTCTGAGAGATTGTACGGCGTAGTTCAGGAGTGCGCGTTTCGCCTGATACGCGCCAATAATTCTGGCTCCGCGTGCGTTGGGGTGCGGGTCTGCCGGATTGGTGGTGGAATAGGCATAACCGTTCTGGAATGCGTAGTTAGAGCTGCGGATAAGGTCACGAACATTAAACCCCAGCATGCCGTATTTAGCCTGAATGACATCATAGACCGCGTCGCGCTTAATATGGTTGTCGCTGTACCAGCGCTCCAGAAACACAGGCACACCCGGCAAAGCATCCTGCACCCGCTCAACAATGGCGCTGTAACCGGCCATAAAATCTGTATCTGACAGCGCGTAATCATTCTCACCGAGATTAATAAACGCGACATCCGGCTGAAAATATTGTATCCAGTATTGCTGATAAGACGCTGTCTGATTCATGAAATACTGAAATGTTGCACCGCCTCTTGCGTACCTGATAACCCGCACACCGCCAGCAGAGTTGATGCAGTTGAAGCTTATCAGCGCAGGATAACCTGCCTGACCAGATGCGGGAGGTTCAATTTCCAGGGCGAATCGACCTGAGTTCGGCCCCAGGCCCTCCACCCTGACGATTGTTATCGTCTCGCTACCCTCAGGGTTATTCGGTATTGTGGCTGTTTGCCATTCCCCGGAACCCGCCGGGCCGGTAGAGCCGTCGTCATTCCTGTCGGTTGCACGGAACCGGAACTGACTAGATGTTCCGGCGTCTCCGGTACCAGTAAAACCGACCTCGACAACATCGTGCTGGTAAACTGGGTTGCTGCGGGACGCATCTTTTACCCGGAAAAATAAATTAGTGCGACCTGCCCACGGAACAAGAGCAAAACTCAATGGTGCGCATTTTTTCCCGTAGGTCTGGTTATCGACCCACCCCGTATAGACCAGCTCCATATTCAGCAAGTCTCGGGAAGCTGTGTTATCGTTTGACGGTGCAAAATAACCGATACCCCCATGCCCAAGATTTGCTGCAAAAAGGCTGTACATAGCGTCAATGGCACCCAACCCCCCCGTGCCTGCAGTGAGAGAGTCACCCTGACAAAAAATAGTGAGGTATCCTCCTGTATATGCCCTCTCTTGCATCGCGATCATGTAATCAAGAAGACCAGTCTCTGGCAAACTTGATGCCGCCTGGGAGCCACCGCCCCCTGGCAGTAGCAATTGATCGTCGCTTCCGAGAATAGCGAATGGCGAAGATGAGTAGCCCTTTAAAATAGAACATCCGGCATCTTCTAAAGAATCAGTAGTTAAAAAAGACGCCATCTGGTTATCGCTTCCCATTACAGATAATGGCTTGCCTGGGATACCGTAACCATATTTGATATCTGCCCCAGCATCGCGCATTCTGTCGCTATCATTGCCGTATTCAAGGACCTGATAATCAGTGCCTATGATTACGAATTTTTCATCTCCGTATCCACTAAGAAATCTTACCCCTGCAAATATCCACGTTGAGGGCATCTGACGTCCGGTAGGCTGCAGCGTTCCGCCAACGTTCATGACCTCGAACGCGAGGGCACTATCGTCTGAGCTTCGAACATAAGTGGTGCTACCCTCAGGAATATTAGCAATGTCTGCCTGAGCATCTGCCAAGGTCATATACTGCCGGCTGAGAGGGATCAGATTCTGCCGCGTTTCTTCAACGACCTTATCCCCTTCCGCCTTCATTCCGTCTACGGTGTAGTGCTCGCCGCCGAGACGATCGATGTATGTCGGTTCGGTACTGGTGACAACCTTATCCAGCATGGCGCCAGCATAAACTGCGTCCCGGATATCAGTACTGGGCACCGGGTTGTCGGTTGGAGTTGGTAACGGTACTTCTGCCATTGTGCATGTCGCCCTATAAAAGGCGCACGAAGCCCTCAGAAGTGAATCTGATGGTGTGCGCGAAGGTTGGTAATTACCGCTGTGTGTTACGGATAAATCGAGTCTGAATACTCAGTCAGGGATAGCGTTTGAGTATCGTCACCGTTAGGCTTGGCGCTATCGACGCGCCAGATTGTGGAGTTGAGTTCCGAGTCGGTAGCGATGAAATACCGGCTGGGGTTTTGCACATTTTCGCGGTCATAAATGTTCAGATCGAAGGTATCGGCTGCAGCCTGGAATGCTTTGGGCTTGCCGCTTACCGGATAGGCTCGCCAGCGACCGCGGTAATTGCCGAGACTGTCGGTCATCACCACCCACATATCCCCGAATGAGAAGTCGATACGCTCAGAGGTCGAGAACACATCCCCGGAGCGCCCTGTGATATAGCCGTTCTGCTGCTTGTTGTCGTACAGGTCAGGACACTGCACAACCGTACCGCGAACCACCTGCGTCGATTCCAGTACTTTGACTGTCATTGTGAGACGTGAGTAGAGGATTTTGCGCGCCTCTAGCCATGCCCGATCAACCGCCTGAGTCCTGTTGCGGCAGCCGGACAAACTCCCCTGCATTGCATTTACCGTTGCATCAGCTACTTCATTAATCCCGCCGCTGCCAACGCTCAGATAGATGTAGGTCTTTTTGTTAGTTGAGGGGTCAACGTAATCAAGCGTGACGCCGTCATACCCACCAGGTAAAGACATTTTCCATGACAACTTGTATTCATCCCAGAACATGTTTGATCGGGCGAAAACTGCATCAGGGTTAGCAACCCTTTCATCACGCCAGAACGTCAGAACATCACCGATCCAGTTGAAACTCACGCGGGCTACGTTACAGATGGTCTGTATACGCTCACCTAGCGGCTGGGTTGCATCGGAGAAGGTCCAGTCAAAATATCCAAGCTGTACATCAGGCAGGGTGTCTTTAATGGCGTAGAGCGACGGCAAATCCAACCGCGCGGGGTCCTGCTTTCCAGTCATTACCCACTCATGCAGAACGGCATCAGCAAATGACCGACTGGCACGCAATGTGTAGTCAATGCCGCTAGACGGTGACCACGAAATGACTTTCCGCTGCGCCAGGCAGTTGTATTTACGTTCGGATGCAACAGTCTGTGTTTCTGTCTGACGGACTGTCACGCGAACAATCGTATCATCAGGATAAACAACGTTCTTACGAACAGTAACAGAGTGAGCGCCAGACAGGTGCAGGACTGAATCGCTGGCGCTGTTATTCGTTCTCTCCCCCTTAAAGGCGTAACGCCCGAACCCGGCTGCTGGAGTGATTTTATAGGTCCGATAGATGTAATCCTGGTTGGGGCCATCGTTATGGACGTTCACATCCATACTCTCTTCTGTACCCGGGATCTGGTCGTTGTCCTCATCAACTTTCCACCAGGTTAATCTTGCCGGACCGTCATACCCACCGTTTTCGTTTGCGTACAAGTGAATCCACAACTGATCTCCTTCCAGCGCGGCAAAGAAAGGACCTACAGCAATCGTGCCGTACTGCGTTATGGTGAAAAGCGTGCCGTTCACTACAGCATCAGCGGGAAGAGCCGCAAAATCAGCCCCACCCAGACCGCTAAACCAGAATTCGTAGTATTCCAGTGGATCAAGTAGAGCTCCATCGTCTGAAATTTCAGACCGAAACAGATTGGCGGTAACATTAATGTCTTTCGTGACAGATCCACTCGCGGTGTTATATGTGACGTTAACAGTAACGGTTACTGCAAATGGTTTGGGGGTGTCGTAGAAAACATCAAAATCGTTGGCTTTGGCTATTTTCGCGTAGAACTGACCACCAGCAAATGCACCCGTTAATAGTGAATTAGTTGTTGCCTGATTAGTAATATCCGTTGTCTGCTCGTTAGTGCCTGGCAATTCCTGGCCGTCAACGTCATCGAACGCGTAACCCTGGATGATTTCCCCTATAACTTCTCCAGGCTGAAATATCTGATAAGTGGCGCCAGCCAGAGCAACCAGCGAGGATTCAGAGTAACGAACTGATGAAATATTGTAATGGCCGTAGCCAATCTCCATCCATTCCGTCACCATTTTGTTGTTATTGATGTATTCAAACATCGATTCCTGTATGAGATCAGGATAAGAGCGCACCTGCCCATAAATATTCGGACGACCTTTATAAAGTCTTGCCCGATTGGTTTGCTGGGTTACATCGTTGTTGGGCGAATCTCCGGTGGCAACAGAAATACTGCCTGATTTTGGCGCAAGCCCAAGCAATTTCATCGCGCCAGAAAGGATTTTCGTGACTGGTCGCAGTATGGTGCTGATTAATTTCCCTACCCCACCCTCTGGCTGGTCGAACACCAGGACCACATCATTTTTACGCAGCGGATAAGCTATATCGAAGTCGTCAGTAAGCTCTCTGCCGTTGAGCTTAATCACAACATCGTTATGCAGCTTCAGTGAGTCGAGAAGCTCAATCAGGGGCGTCCCGGCCTCAATGGTGCCGCGTTGCTTCGGTGCGCCAGGCAGGCGCTGCAATTCATATCGAACCATGCACCATGTACTCCACGCGGCTGTAGACTTTAAGAAGCGCCAGCGGATTGTCGCTGCGCACGAAACCGAACTCCCCCCGGGCGTGCAGGCACTTAACCGGGCTCGTCATTACGCCGATATGCGCCGGGACTTCGCCGCGGTAGAAAACAGCAATGCATCCCGTTACCGCCGCCGGTACCGGTCGCCAGTGCTCCACTTCCTGCTCATGGCAGGTAATGAAGTCAGACCCGGATTCGTAGCCCGGCACATGGTGCAGCTCAAGCCCCAGAACATGCCGGTAATACAGGACAACCAGCGCCCAGCAATCCATCTCGTCAAAACTGCAGGCGCGGTTAGCCCACGGCTTGCCGTTAACAAGCCGGATAAATTCGTCTTGTGTCATGATGTTTTCAGTCCGGGATAGAGTTCGGTTGTGTAAATGATGGGGTTGGCCAGCGTCAGAGGATTGGTGAATCCGGCGTTGACCGTCACGTTATTGGCGTCGGCGGATATATCGCTTACGAACAGCGTCCAGTCTTTCATTGATGCTGAATCACCGATATCGTCCCACTGCTGGTAAAGGCACTGGATCGGCGTCATCCGCGCCGCCCCGCGCCAGCTTTTCAGTGTCTGCCGGACATGCTCCGTCGCGGCGACAAAGGTGATCGTCATGGATATGACCGCAGTTCCATCCTGTGCCGGCTCGGTCACACTGAACCGCGCTGGCTCGAAGGAGTTTCCGCCGAACGTCGCCGGGCGGAACAGGTTATTGACCACCCGGTAATAACCAAACGCAGGGTGATAAAACTCCACCGTCTGTTTGATGTCGCTCGCCGGCCGGCGCTCCTTCCACTCTCTCAATGTCGGCATCAGTCAGCCCTCGGCATAACTTCGGTGATCAGGTAATCCAGCCAGTATCCGTAGCCGGGCTGGGCCTCAACAATCCAGTCATCGTAGTCCTCAGTAATGTCCTCGATACCGTTGCTGATGACCGTTGCGGTCCAGGTGACAATGTTGCCGTTTTTGCTGGTCTGCACCGGCATATCGACGAAATGCAGCGTCTGCTGCTGCACGCCCTGCGTATCACCCAGGTCGATCGGCATCTGGAACCAGTTACGCCCGCGGTCGCAGTATGTCGGCGAGCGCAGCCACGACTTAAATCGCTCAGCCTGGGCCAGTGTGAAAATCCACTGCAACGTCCAGGTTGCTTTCAGGTCCGTAGTGATCGGCGTGATTATCAGGGGGCCGACCGCCGTTTGCGTCGTCTGCCAGGCTGTATCCTGCGTCATGTTCTGATCGGCGCGCTGGGGAAGCGGCAGGAACGGAGGGTATTGAACTGTTGCCACGTTTCCTCCGGGCATAAAAAAACCCGCCGGAGCGGGTATAGTTATTTTTGTTGCTGCTTTTCAAGAGCCTCAGCAATGCGCCTTAGGTACTCATTATTCTTGAAGACCACCATCAGACCCTCAAAGAATATCCGGCTGAATAAAGCCATAAGTAACATTATGATGGTTTTCGCATAATCACCACCTAACGCAGCTAAAATTGCCACGAAGAAAAAACCAACCAATGTCAGCCCATAAAGCCATGAAAGAATTCTTGGGGTTATAAAATCATCAAAACTAATCATCAATCTGCATAAATCTAGTGAAGGAAGATGACGAGGATAGTGGGTTTTGAATAATATCAATAAGCACCCGATGCTTTACGATTCAGGCCAAATGTCTGCTGCATCTGAGATGATACCGGGCCACCTCTTTCCATATCGGTGATCAGCAAGTCCACCACAGCGCTACCGTCCTGCATGTAGCCATCGGCACTCTGTACAGTGGCACCGGTAGACTGGTTGATGACGTTCACCTGCACGCTGATCCCTCCTCCTGACTGCATGTCCTTATTGCTGATGACCTTCCCGTTATCGCCGGGGATCATGTACTGCTTGCCGGTGCTGGCCTGGTAGATCTCTGGTTTACCTTTCTCGCCGACCTGATACAGGCCGCCGGCTGAGACCGGGCCGCCGTTGTAGCGGGCGCCGGCAAGCGCAAGCCCGCTGGCAAGCCCAACTGTCGAACTGATACCAGCAGCAGCCGGGCCAGCGTTAGCACCGAACGAGGCGAGCGATGCCATCGCGGCCGCCGGAGCCCAGGCCGATGCGGTAGTTGCCGCCAGTCCGACTGAGGTCGCCACCGATGCCGCGCCGAGCGTCTGACCGAGAATGTAGTTTTTCAGCGCTTCGACGCCAACCTGGACAATGCTGTTGATCACGCTGTTCAGGATGGTGTTACCGAGCGACCGCATCGCCTCCTGTGCTGACATTGTGCCGGTTAGCAGGCCGGTGATTGCATTGGAGGCATTCCCGCTAAAGGCGTCCACCGCACTCGTCAGCATGTTATAACCGAGGCTCTGCTGGCTGAGGATTTCCCATTGAGCTGCGATCCGCTGCTGCTCATACTGCCGGTCAGCGGCATTTTTCAGCGCTAATGCATTCTCATGGGCGAGAACTCCTTGCTGCTCAAACTGCTGAATCAACGCCAACTCCTGCGCGTGCTGGTTGGCCAGCTGCTGCACCGGGTCAATCTGCCCCTGAGCTTCCTGCATGGGGCTTACATTTTGCTGAGCGCGTATCTTAGCCAGATTAGCCTGGTGTTGTTGCTCCAGTTGTTCGCTGGTCTGATTGTACTGCTGCTGGGTAATCCTCTTCCCATCGAGCGCAGTTTTCAAATCCTTCATATCCTGTTGATAAGAGGCGTTCTCTCTTGTTTCAGGGAGGAGTTTTTGTGCAGCAGCCTGGGCTTTAAGGGCGTTCGCCGTACCCCATGCAGCCGCTGCATCACGTTCAACTTGAGCAACCTGTTGTGGTGTGGCGTTCGTTAACTTCTGTTTAGCTGCCAGTATCGCCTGCTCGCGCGAGAGTTCGCTTGTCGAATCGGCGGCCAATTTCGCTTTCTGGCTGTACTCTTCAACAACTTTTGCATTTCTCTCTGCCTGACTCTCGCCTTTCTTCTGCTCCGCTTTCAGTTTCTTCTGCGAGTCCAGATTGGTAAAGGTTGCAGCGGCATCATCCATCATTCGCTTAGTGTGCGGATCGTCTTTAGAGAATCCCGCGTCCTCAGCCGCAAATTGAGCCGCTAATCTTGCCCTTGCGGCACCTTGTAGTTTAGATAGCGCTAGGTTCCTTTCGGACTGTTGAATTAAACTTTTTTGCCCAGAGGTCAGGTTATCTGTTGATTTTTTCAGTATCTCAAAATTAACGGCGGCATTTGATGCGCCGGTAGACAAATCTGCGAGTTTATTGTATAGCTCAATCAACTCTGGCTTTGCATTTTTTGAGGAGTTGATGATTTCATTAATTCTCAAAACAAGTGTTTGCAATGCCTGCGGAGACGGGTTGTCACTAAGGTCTGCGAGTTGCTTAGTAAGACCAAATGCCGCCTCTTCTGATATCCCCAACTTAGAGGCTACGGCACCGACAGTATTGCCAATAGTGTCAGCCGTTGCTCGGAAATTCATTCCGGCGCCATACGCTTGCTTCATTGCCGAACTGTAATCATCAGTAGTTATATTCAGCGATTTAAGGCGATCATTAAATCCCTCAACCGATGCATATCCGCCACCTAATGCCGATATGGCTTTGTCGCCAAATGAGAGAACAGAGTCAGCTGCATCACCTATCGCTTTGGGTATCTTTGAAATTGCCTGATTGTATTCAATTAGAGCCTGGTTTCTCAGCAGTGTTGCTGCCGTGACATTGACCCTGGCAAGGTTTGCGTATTTGTCAGATAGTGCAGCGATACCCTGAGAGGAAACAGAGATAACATCATTCATTCTCTCGGCAGCATCTTTAAGCGCATCCATTGCGCTTTTCCCACCATTAAGAGAGGAAATTAAAGTCCCTGCAACAACAGTTCCAAGCGCGATTAGCGCCCCGACGATAGCACCGCCCGGCCCGAATGCCCCAGCTAGCTGCGACCCTTGCTGACTAAAAGCAACAAGCGCTGACTGCCCGCCCTGCACCTGAACAATGAAGTCTTGAAGTTGGTAACCAGCTTGCTGAACACTGGATCTAAAACCTGAAGATACGCCCTTAGCGGTGGCGCTGACCTGAGTATCAAGTTTATTTAACTGGCCTGCTGTTTTTTGTGCATGATCACCGATGCTATCTAAAGCTTTGTTTGCCTGCTGCTGACCAGTAAGCAATTTAGCAGTTTCCGCTTCAATCTCTATATAAATTCCACCAACCTTTTCACCTTCAGCCATGCATCCCCCGGGCAATAAAAAACCCCGCCGAAGCGAGGTTTGCGTCATGGGTTACAAGATTTTTGTAACCCGTTTGACCTACAATTTTTTGTAGGCCCCTAACCAATTACGTATTCAGCCTTTCCGCCACGGAACGAGATGGTTTTATTCCCCGCCCGGCGGCAAGCGTCTGCGATAGCCTTCATGCCGTACTCGACATTACCCAGATGTTTGCGCATCGCTACAATTTCGGCCTTCGGCGCTGATACGTCAAAGCCAGCCTCCTCCAGAACGTTAATCAGGCGAATGGCCGCAGAGGTCGAGTTATCGCCGCAAAGCATATCCATCGTCACATCCAGTGCAGGAGCAGTGCAGCCCCTGCCAAATGAGAGGTTGCCACTGCGAACCAACGGGTTGTTATCGATCCACCATTGAAGCGGAATGTTTACGTCAAACTTAGGTGCTGGTAGCGTTTCCTGCTTGCCAAGGAATTCACCCTCAAGAGGCACACGCGCAGCGATAGAAAGCGCCTCGGTAAACTGGTCGTCGTTGATTTCTTTATAACTGCAACCAAAGTGAGATTTCAGTGAAGACCACATGGTAATCATCGCTTTGGCCTGATTCTCTTTCGGCAGCGCCTTTCCGCGAGTCATTACCAGTTGCTTAATTGCTTCCTGTTGCTCTGAAGTGATTTTACCGGGGAGTGACTTTTTAGCCTTACGTGGGTTCTTAACCTCGCCTTTCGTCCAGTACTCGTAAAGAACATCGTCGCACTCTTCCTGGTAGCGAATGACGTTATCGCGAATTTCAGGACGGACTTTGTTGGGACTGATGCTGTTCAGCCAGGCTGCCAGCTTGCGCAGGGCGAGGCAAATCATTGACTGAATACCACCAACTGAGGGTATGGTGATTTCCACCATACCTTTGTAAAAGCGCTGAGAAATCTTTTTGTGCTGAGATTTCCAGTCCAGCCCCATCCCCTCAACAATCGGTTTCATCGGCGTGTAGGCCTCGCCGTTATGCTCAACTACAAAAAGAGAATCGCCATAGAAAGGCACGTTGATTGTACGATCTGCAATTGCTAAACTTGTCATGTCAGTTTTCTCGTAGTTAACTGGTAAATTAGAGACCTCGGAGGTGGCAGCCTTCGGGGTTTCGTTGTTTTTAGGCGCCGAACATTTTCTCATCGTTTTTTAAGCTCCAAACCAACCGCTGAACGATCGCTGCATTCAATGACAACCCCTCTTCTTCTGCTTTTTCCTGAACTGCTTTCTTGACTCTTTCCGGCAGTCTCAGTGAGAACTGCTCGATCACGCGCTGGCTATGTAACAGGTCTTTCATATTCTCCTCCGTTTTAGCACCAAACCAATTTGGAACTAGAACCAATTTAGCACCATTTAAAACAATGTCAAGTTGGTGCTATTGTTTGTCGTCGAAATTGAAACTTTGAGGACTTATGAGCAAATTCCCTAGCCAAGAAATGGACAGGTTTAATGTAAGGTTGCCTGTTGGCATGCGCGATGCCATAGCCGATCGGGCCAAGCGTAACGGCAGGGCTATGAACTCTGAGATTGTCCAGATCCTTCAGGATGCGCTGGAGACAGAAAAGCTGATAGCTGAAAGCGACATAGTTGATTTTGATTCAACTCAGGCGGCCCTGGATTCAAAATCCACGCCAGAGGAAAAAGCCGCGTTTCTTGCTGAGCTTGAGAAAAGAGATCCCTTTACCGCTGCAATTCTTCGTGAGGGAGAGGAACATAGCAGAAGGCTTGCTGCCATCCTAGGAAGGCGCATGGGTTACTCAGATGAGTAAAAGTAAAAAAACCCACCTGATGGTGGGTTGCCTAATCTACGTTACTGACAATTTCTGGAGTTAATTTTTAATTGTTGATCGGCTTTGTTGAATAAATCAGATTCGGGGCGAGTGTCCCTGTAGCAGGGCAGATTTTCAGGCAATGCGCACGCTTTCTGGCATTCCTGCCTTTGTCATCCTGTTCAGCGCTCGAACCATGGCCAGAGCCTCTGCCACCTGCCCATCATAATCACGCAGCGTCAGTGATCCCCCGAACAGCTGTTTTATCCGGTACATCGCCGTTTCCGCTATCGAGCGACGGTTGTAATCTGTTGTCCACTTCCACCGGGCATTGCTCCCGCTCAGACGCTGATTCGCAACGGCACGGTTGCGGTCTGCATACTCTCCGGGCCAGTAGCCCGCTCCTTTTCGGGGAGGGATAAGCGCGCTGATATTCTTACGCCGCAGTTCATCATGACACAGACGCGTATCGTAAGCTCCGTCCGCCGCTGCTGCTCTGATTTTTCTGTGAGTCTGCCGGATAAGACCCGGGAAGGCTTCTGAGTCCGTTACGTTGTTCAGTGACAGGTCCGCACAGATGACTTCATGTGTTTTACCATCAACAGCAAGATGCAGCTTTCGCCAGATACGGCGGCGCTCTTTGCCGTGATTTTTAACTTTCCATTCGCCTTCACCAAAGACCTTCAGTCCGGTTGAGTCAATCACCAGATGGGCGATTTCACCCCGGGTGGGCGCTTTAAAACTGACATTCACCGACTTTGCCCGTTTGCTGACGCAGCTGTAGTCCGGGCAGCGCAGTGGGACACCCATCAGGGAAAAAATGGAATCAATAAAGCCCTGTGCCGCTCGCAGGGTCAGCCGGAATACGCGTTTAATCACCAGAACGGTAGTGATAGCAAGGTCTGAATAGCGCTGAGGTCGTCCGCGTGATGCGGGCGTTGCTGACGCATACCAGGCCTGAATCGCCTCATCATCCAGCCAGAAAGTGATGGAGCCACGATTAATCAGGGCCTTGTTGTAGTTGCACCAGTTGGTGATTTTGAACTTCTGCTTTGCCACGGAACTGCCTGCATTATCAGGATTATGCGTGATCTGATCCTTCAACTCAGCAAAAGTTCGATTTATTCAACAAAGCCTTGTTGATCCAGTATCTTCAGTGCATTGCGACCGATTTCGCTCTTATCAGCCAAGAAAGCAGGCTCTTTTGATTTCTTAATGAAAACATGCCCTGCATCACCATCTGTATAAACGAACCGACCTCCAATTTTACTTATATCGGTATGTCCCGAGACAATACCACAGACAGCGTTTGAGTTTTCATTCCTGAAAACCTTTATCTCTGAGAAATCCAGTCCTAACAATGGGTTGAAATTACTGTCACAAATAATGACAGCAGATCCACTTCTGGCTTTACCGCTAGCTTCAAGTAATCGCCATCTTTCGCAGTCTCCCGGCTTATACTTCTGAGATAGCTCTTTTCTTACTGCCTCTTTTGCATCATTAATGATCTGAGTATCAGATTTTGCATAACAAAAGTGTGACAAGAAAAGTAGCCCGATAATGATTAGCCGCCTCACATCGCTACCCCGCGCTCTTTATGAATAGACTTCTCATTCATCATTTCTATAACGCGCAGACCGAAATCGGTTAGCGTGTATGGGCGCGAGAAGAGGTTAATCATCTGTGATAAATGCTTATGCGGGTCCTTCAAAACAGGATCGTCAGGATGCTTTCTCGCATTGGTATGAGCCACACCAACCAACCCGAAGACCAGATGTTCAAAAACAACGGTCTTGGTAACTCCGTCATAAGTCACCGTGTCGCCGCCGGTTGTTTCTTTTAGGTGCCGTAAATATGCCCCGGCGATTTCTTCACCCAGGCGCTGTAACTGTTCTTGTTCGCTCATATCCCTATCCCCATCAGTAAATGATGCGGCAATCGTAGCAGAGGGGAAGCGATACGACAAAACCACCTGATCGTTTATCAGGATGTTCGGCGGTGAGCTTCCAGGGTAGGTTGGATGGTAAACCCGAAACAAGGAATCAACATGGATAAGTTTGACCGCGCCATCCAGCGAGAGCTACTCCAACGTCTCTGCGACATTTACCCAGAATCTGCCGATAGTAGCTTCTCCAAAGAGTTTTCAGAAAAATTTGGAGGCATTAATATCTTTACTGCCAACTTACTTTATCTTGCTGGTCACGGACTCATTGATATAAGACTTAGCAATGAAATAGGCCGACGACTGCCATCTGTAATGGACTCTTTCACGAAAATCACCAGCAAAGGCATAGATTTCATTCGCCATGACGGCGGTTTGGGCGCCATCCTGAACGTACAGACCATTAAGTTTCACCGGGATGCAGTGATCGTCCTCGAAGACCTGATCGCGCTTTCAAACATGAGTGATGAGCAGAAGGCCAAGGCCAAGTCGACTCTCGGCGAAATGTCTACTGAAGTGCTTAAAACTGTGGTGCAAGCTGCAACTACCGCCGGGTTATCAAAGCTACTCGGGCAATGAAGTTGTACCAGAAAGCAAAAACCCGCCGAAGCGGGTTTACTCATCTTTCTTACCTTGGCGTCTTCCGATAACAAAAACCGACACAAGGCCAATAAGGTCTATGGCAACCAGCGTTCCGGCAAAAGTAGTATTCCCTTTCCATGCAAACACGGCAGCCATGACAAGAATAATTATGGCGATAGAAAAACCCATCCATTGACCGCGGCGATCGAGGTTAATTTCGCCGTCCAGTGCATCCTGGTTGTACTTGTGCCTGGCTGCCTGTTCCTTTTCTGCCATTGCAAAGATTCTCTCTGCGCCACCATGCAAAACAGCATCATACTCTTCGAGTGTTTTAGGTGAAGGTAGCGGCCCAGCATGCATTGTCTGTTGGGTTATTATTGTCTGAAAACTTTCACTGCGAAGAAAAGCATCCAGCACCTCGGGATTAGAGGTGAGCTGCTTATTTATGCTCTCAGCCTTGGTTACGGCTGACTGATGGCTAGCTTGTTGGCTCTTGCTTTGCGGCATTTGCTATTGCAAGTGAACGCCTGAAATCACCACCTATGCGATAGAAATCTTTTTCGATTTCCTGCATATCGGTGGTTTTTTTTGACGTTCCTTGTGTATCTGGCTGACGGAGCGATATCAAGAATGCTTCCGGCAGCGCGTAAGTAGCGGCGTACTGTTGCTTTCATGCTTCCTCCGATAGTTGAATGGGCTACAAGTGCTTACCTGTGTCAAGTGAGTATACAGTCAGTGTCTACAGGTTAGCAATATCAGCTTGATATCAGCCTGACAGCATGTACGAAGCCCACCTTAGTGGGCTATCCAAAACCCACGAATTTGTGGGTTTCATGCTTCGGTAATCGCGCCAGGAAAGCCGGGCAATGCCAACTGACCTTGCTTGTCCAGTTGCTCAATGCGTGAAAGTAACTGCGGCTTCTTCTCTTTACCCCACCGACGCAGCAGGCGACCAGACATACTGGCAACATCCTTCTCTTTCAGGAATTCCAGCATTACGGCGTTACGCTCCTCTTCAAACTGGCGCCGCCCAACCTGAAGCATCGCGTACATCCAGTTGAAGGCGTTGATGTAGGCGATCTTGATACGCATCGCCTCTTTCTTGGTATAGGACATAACCAGAAGCATCAACCCATCTTTGCGGAGCCGATAGAACTTCTGCGGCTTACCGTTCTGCAACTCATTGTTTTTATAGCAAACCTCAAAATTGAGTTTTGTATCGAACTCTTCCGGGCATGCCTTAATAGTCTTTTCGATATCACGAATAACGTTGTCAGGACGTTTCCCAAATGCCTTCGCCACCATAAACGAGTCAGTTACCGGGTCGTTATCGGCCACAAAAATCAGATCACGAAAATCAAGTCCGTTAATTACTGTTGGGTATGACATAGCGGTATTTCCTTTAGAAAGATGAGCCTGTTCGCACAGAAACGCCGCCCCGAGAAGGTCCGCACCTATACGGCGTTCCTCAGGCTCAGCTTTCTGAAAGACTCGGGTTTTGTATGCGCTGCGACGCGCGGGAGGTTTGTTGCGGGTATAAAAAAGCCCAGGACTATGCCGAGGCTGGTTTATTGGTTGGCTTTAGCCTGCCGGCGCTTGCGCCGTGCGAAGTAGTCATCAGCTGCGTGATCGTACTCTTCGCGGGTATACCCTTTCTGCTCAGGGTATTTAGCGATGAGCATTAGCTGAAACTCGGTCATCGTCAGTTGGCCGGCCTCTTCCTTGCTGATACCGAAGTGGTTACGTGCTGCGATGATGTAATCTGATGCCCGGAATTCAGATGTGGTATCGCTGGATTCGTGCCGCTGGAGCTTTCTAACTTTCGCTTTACCTATGATGCCGTGCATCATCAGGCTTTGGGCGACTATAACCATGTTGTGCGGCGGCATGCTTCCCTGGCGCCATACGAAACTGCGCTTTCTGCCTTTACCCGGCTTCATCCATCCTATCAACTCGCCGATATCGTCAGCACAGCAGGCGGTCAATACCGTATGGGCAGCCATAATCGACTTGCGGCTCAATAGACCGCTCTGAATATACTGCAACACGCAATCGGGCAGCCGGTCGTACTCATTGTGGATGTAGGATTCAGCAGCCCGCCTTAACAGAGGGGTCACTTCGTCATTGCAGAGGTCGTAGAACGTCTGAACAATTTCAGCAGGTTCGCCAATTCGCGACATAGCCAGCAGTGACGGGCGGAAGAAATAATCCCTGTCTCCGGCAGTAATCAGGCATTCGCCAAACTCTTTAACTGGTGTCATTTTTCCCCCATAAACAAAATCAAGGGCAGAAATCCTGCCCTTTGTTTTTCTTACACGGTGACGGTTACCGTGTGAGTGGCTGTAAATTCTCCATCCACGGTCTTAACGGTGATTACCGCAGTGCCGGCTGTTGCACCAGACGGTGCGGAGACAGTTACGGTATTGCCGGTGAAGGCTACGGTCGCGCGCGACGGCACAGAGGAAGTGACAGTAAATAGTTTATTGTCAGCATCATCCGGAGCTACATTGACAGTGAACGTGGTACTTGAACCTGCCGCTACAGTGCTGGTAGTCGGAGCGACGGTGACGCCTGTTACCGGAATGCCATCATCTGCTTCGGTGATCTGGAAGGTGTTACCGTCAGCCAGTTTGAACTCAAAGCTGTATGTCACGATTTCCTTCACACCACCGCCATCACTGGCGCCGGTCGGGACCATGTAGCCAATGTGATAGAAATTACCCCAATGGAAACGCATCCATACCGCAGGCTGGCGTCGGGCTCGGACTTCATCGGCGATATACTTCACGAACTGCTGAATGCCGAATTCATCAGTACGGTCCTGAACGCGCACTTCTCCCTCAATGGAATATGTCGGGTCCAGGCTGGCAATCAGATTCGAACTGAACCCGCCATTGTCTGCATCAGACGTCAGCGCCTCCGGGCTCATATCCCACGTTGCAGAAGTCGGCAGACCCATGAGTTTCCAGTCGCCTTCTGCCGGCATCTGGTCAGAACAGCCGTAAGCCAGTTCCAGCGTCTTCGCGCGACCGATAAGTTGTTCGTTATTGGAGCAGCCTTGCATCGTTGCTTACCTCACTTCAGATAATAAAAAAGGCCGCTCCAGGCGACCTTGTGTGATTTGATTTGGTGTTACCCGCCGAAGAGACAGGCGAACTGTAAGCGCCACACCATGCGCCCTTCCTCAGTCATTACCGGTGACGGTATCCCGCCAAGGTTTGATATCTGTCCAAGGCAGGGATTCGTCATCGGGTTCTGCTTCACATAATCGATGATGGCCTGCACATCAGCCTCTGATTTGGCATAGTCACCGGCAGATTTACCAGTTATCACATCGACCAGGACGTAATAATCAGCAGCCATATCGCGGTCTACTGCCGTACCACCGTTGGGCCGGAATACGATGAATCGCTCCGCCAGCTTTCCGGTATCGGTCCATGTCAGTGACTGAACGGTGTACCCGGTGGTTAAGCCGGCATCAACGAGGAAGTTACGAACGCGCTTATGCATCGGAGGGTTCACAGGGCTAGCTCCTTTTTGATTACGGCATCAACGGCGTTACGCGTTTCATCGCCTGCTTTCTTCAGGAACTGAGGCTCGCCTGCCGGGTCCCAGTAATTACCACCGCCCTGTGATGCTGGGCGAGGTTTGCCCTTGAGCGTTCCTTTAGCTTCATGGACGTATACCGCGTAATTAGCCGAATACCCCACTCGCCCGGTAATGCGGGTGCCATTTACCATCATTTCCTGAAATTGCGAGTTAATCAGGTTAGATGTGGCGGCTACAGGTGTCATCCTTGCGGCCTCTGGCGCGACGATTAACAAGGCTGATTTGATAGCCCTGACTACCTTCCTGCCCTGAACATCTCCGATGATACGGTCGAGATTTCGCTTTGCTTGTTCGATGCCGCGGACCTTAACGCCCATACTCAGACTCCCGTCAGAATTGCGTAATCATCCGCCAGGCGCTCGAACGTATCGGCATAACGGATAACCTGCCGCACCTCGTCGGCTCCGGCCACAACCGGGTCGGCCTGGGTCGATACGCCAATCAGCAGGTAATCACCCGCCGCTGCCAGTGCATACTCAGACCAAACGGTATTCTTCACAACGATTTCAGAGCCAATACTGCCGATGCGCTTTGACAAGCCGCCCTCGTAATCACAGAGAATCGACTCAGGGGGCGAGAAGCCGAGCGAGTCACCGTATTCATCGTTACCGAGATTGCGCCAGATTGTCGCCGTCGCCGTGTAGGACCACGAAGCTATCGAGCTCAACGCTAACCCCTCCGCTCAGATTCACGCTGCTCAGCAATGAGATGCGCCACATCCATTTCAATATCGTAATGAATAGCGCCAGCGTGGAGTGTTTCTGGCCTATCAACGGCATCACCATACCAGGCATCGTCGTCGATTTTCCCACCGCAGGCTTTGTCTGACATACCCTATTCCCTCCATCGCAGCACAGCGGCGCCTGTGGCGCGTATGCGGTCGCAGTTGATGTACCACTCACCATTGCTTTTCACGTACGCCGTAGTTTGCTGGCCGGTATCGGTGATCACCCACACCCGGGTAAACGTCCGCGGCAGCCGTTGCTGAACTGAAACCCACGCCATTAGCAGCCCCCGACCACCATAAACAGGCCCACACTGTTGCCGGCGCTGAACGGAAGTTCACTGGTGCAGCCACTGGTATCAAGTTTCGCCAGAGAGTCACGCAGCCAGGTGATGCCATCGTCTCCGTAATCAAACGAGCGGGACGCCCCTGACGGCGCCCCCTGCGATTTTATTCGCCGGGCACCAGAAGACGTCGCCATGAGCGCAGCGGCATACATCAGAATTAGCTTTGCCGTGCAGTCGTCATATCCCGCCCCATCGAGGCACGGGATAATCTTGTTCACCACGCAGAGAATTGGATCGAGCAGCGAGGCGGGAATGGCGTAACCCAACTCACCGAGGAACGCCTGCACGTCTGCCGCTGTGATTGGGTCAGCCATGGTTATTTCGCCTTCTTCGATTTGCTGGCAGATTCTTCCTGCTGCTCTGCCTGCTCTGCCTGCTCTGCCTGCTCTGCCTGCTCTGCAGCATCATCACCCGGAGTGGCCACTTCCAGCATCTGATCGTCATCACTAATGATTTCAACCAGACCAGCGGCTACCCAACGCTTAGCGACATCGCCGCTTACCGAAACCTGCGCACCAACCTCCAGTTTCTGGAGATTGGCACCGGAAAGCAGGTTGTCTCGAACCACTTTTACCAGTGCCATAAATCCCCCTTAGCTGTGCGCGTAGATAACGGATTTGCGATTGTTGATGTCGGTCTTAACCATCAGACCCATCGCGCCCCAGGTGCGCCAGACGTAATCGCTGTTATAGAACTGGCGAGGGTCAGCAACGGTACCGACAGCCTGACCGACAATCGGAGCGATAACACCGGCCGTCAGTGGAACAATCAGGATCTGGTTACCGGAAAGTTGCGCATCTTCTTTGATGGCAGCGATGCCTGAGAGCTTCAGCAACTCTTGCAGAATGGTGTCAGACTGGTAATTGTCGCTGAAGTAGCGCTCCAGGTTTGAGGTGATCTCACCGGAAACATACCAGGTCTGCTGCGCATACTGCAGGTTGGTCAGCTTCATCACGTCGCGCAGTGCGATAGCCGCGTTGCGAATTTGCTCCGCCGTTGCGCTGGCACTGGTGAAGTCGATGTTCAGGCCGGAAGCGCTGAGATCTACAATCTGTACGCGCTCATCGGCTTTGACGCCCTTCCAGGTCTTGCCATCGAAGGCGATATAGTTGCCGGCGGAATCGCGGAAACCGTTGAAGACGTAATCCACGTACTGACGACGAACATCATCAACAGAGCCGCGCTGAGCATCGGCCAGAGAAGCCAGAGCGGAGCCTTTGTTGAAAATCGGGTCACGCCACTGGAATTTGAAGCCAGAGTCGTGGATCGGAACCATAGTACCGTCGAAGGTGTACGCGCGCGCATCAAGCGCCGCACCAATCTGGCCGGACATGGAGGTATGCGCCCAGCCGCGGCCACCGGTGCGAGCATACTCGTACACGGACTCTTCAAGACGGACAGAGCGGGACAACGGGATCAGGTCGTTAAGCAGAGTGAATTCAGTAGTCGGTTCGAATTCAGCCAGCACAGTCTGATCATAAGCTCGATACAGGCGGCGGATATCGTCGACAGCGTTCGTCGCGTCCAGCACCGGAGTGTTTGCCGCATCACCACGCCAGCGGGTGCGGGATACGAAATCAGCAACGGCCTGAGCACTCATATTGCGAGCCTGTTGCAGCTCATTGAACTGCGCCTGGTTCGCTTCGAGGTTGCCCGTCTCAGTCGCGCGTCGGGTGGAAAATACAAACATTCAGTCTCTCCTTACTTGAACACGACGCGAACCAGATCGCCTGCTGCAGCGGTCAGGGACTTGTCTTCTTCGACATAGGCAAAGATGGTTTCATCTGCTGCCAGTGCTTTGATTTGGCCGTTGGCCACAGAAACCGGCTGACCTTTGGTGTAGGTGCCGGCGGCAGCGCGAACGTTGAGGAATACGCCCGGAGTTGGCTGGATGTTTACCACCCAGTCGCCGATAGCATAGGCATCGTCAACTGTTTTGCAGCGCAGATAGTCGTAGTTAGCGACGTAGAGGATCGCATCTTCGGTGCCGTCAACCGACGGAGTCGGCTTAGCTGCACTGAAGAAAATAACGGTACCCGGCAGAAACGCTGCGGCCGCAGAACCTTCACGATTAAGTTGCGGGTTGGGGAAAATACCGCCCGCGTGAATTACGTGTTTCCCGTCTTTAGCCATTTTTTACTCCGGCATTTCGCTGAAAGAATCGTTGTTGTTGACCGGGCGGAATGCACCATTCAGGCCGGTAGATGTCTGACACTGAGCAAACAGGCCATCAAGGGCAGCGCCGTCGAGAGCGTTCACTGCGAGGTCATCCAGCCCGAATTTCGCTTTTACGGCAGCGCGTTTTTCGCCTTTCTCTTTGTCAGAATTCACTGCCAGGCCTGACTTAACGGCTGCCAAATCATCAGCAAATGGCTTAAACCACGCCGGCACTTCTTCGCTGTTGCTGGCCTGCTCTTTTTTCTTAGGTTTGCCGGTAGCGGGATCAATTTCATCGCCACCTTCTTTCTTGGCTGCTGCTTTCTCTGCCGCCAGCTGGTTGTAAGCGTCCATCAGTTCGGCATCGGACTTGCCTTCAGTCGGCTTACCAGCGGCTTGGAGCGCATTGATAATCAGTTCTTTCATCGGATCGTTCTCTCCGTTGGTTTTAATCTCGTACTCAATGGGTTTGCGCACGACTTCTACAGGTTCGCCGACGAACACGGCTTTGCCGTCATCATCGATGAGGTACTTCTGCTTTAGGTATCTGGTGTCATCGCGGTAGATGAAGCTGTCTGGCCACACCGTTTCTGGCCATAGCCACTTATCTTCTGTGTCACCCTCGCGAAGCTTGTCGCTGATAGCGCGTGAAATGTCGTCAAAAGAGAAGTTGGAGGCATTGGTGAAAAAGAATTTGGTCTTGTTGAGCAGACCTTCACGGGTGCAGTCGATACCATCAGCAAGGCGAGCAACTTCGATCTGCTGCTCATTACCTTCTGAGTTCACGAAGATGCCGACGCCTTCTGCAGGCGTTCCGGCGCCGGGTTCGTCGAGCAGCACCGCCACATGGTCAAACATCATGTTGGTGGCGATCTCGTTGTACTTCTTGCCCTTCGACTCGCCATTAGCAGCAATGCCGGAATACAACAGTCCTGTGGAGATATGGATGGGTTCTGAGTTGGTACCGGCAATCATCTCATCAAGGCGGTTAATCAGGCGCTTGCCCTTCTCGCTTGACTCGGCGTACTGGCGGTTAACGTACATATCACCCGTCACCTTCCCACCTTCATGGCTGACGTTCTGCAGCCATGCGCCTACGTGATATTCATTCACCGCCCGGACATCGCGAGCAGACACATGCTTGCCGTCAACCTTCGGGTGGCCCAGCGGCATCGGGTTACGCTCAAGCGTGTTGTAGGCCTTTTCGATTTCTGCTGCCGGGTACAACTTCCGGTTCATCACGATATCGTCCACGACAGGCGTGATGCCGCGAACCACGATATGTGGCTTGCCGTCGATGGTTTCAGTAGTGATGTTTGAAGCGGAGTTGACGACGGTCAGCACGTTAACGCGGTTGCGTTTCATGCTGGGTCCTCGTTAGTGGATTTCAGGCAATAAAAAAGGCCGCCGTGGCGACCTATTCATGTATATAAAACACTACCGTGTGTTTAAATCTGTAATGATTTTGTTGTATATGGCTTCAAAGAAACGAGTCATATCTACATTACCGTCAACTTCATAGCATTTGATTGTATTTGTTAATGCATTGGATACAAAATCATATTCATCTCCGTCTCTGCAGACGTTTATATCAAATAATATATTTGATGTGCCGTCACTTGCACCCACCCCACCTATTCTCAGGCAGCAGTAGAAGCATAAAAAATTATTATCCTTCGGCAACTGGCTGTCAAAGGCATCATCAACGCATTGCTTTTCCTCATCATAAACGCCAATTGTTAGCACTGGAATTCGTTCATTTGATGAATCTTTAATTATTTCGTTGTTGACGCCAAGGAATTCTGAGAAATCCTTATTGAATTTATTATAGACCTTATACAAACCACTCCAGTACAAGTCTTCTTTCTGACTTTTCCTTAATGCCGCACTCCGAAGCTCATCATATCTGGACATCTGAACCTCCAATTTTAATGAGATTCAAATCTATCATCATTCTATGGTGTCGTCTCTAACCAACTTTTACGTTCTTTCTCCAGCTTCTCAGCCAACCCCTGATTGAAAATGCTACCGTCGTCATTGAGCAACACCGGAATCTGGCTGCAATAGCAGTTGTACCGGTTTCCGTTCTCGGCGTAGAAGTCTCGCACCTGCTCGGTGGTGTAGACCTTTCCGTGACGGCTGGCATGCCAGCTGCGCGTGGTCGGTTTGAGCGCAGATAGCCACAGCAGGCCAGTATTCAGGCCAAGCCGATCCGCTGCCCAGTCCGTTTCGTTCCATTGCGCCTGCCGCAGTGCGCCGACCTGCTCAGTCTGAGCGATGGTCTTGGCCTTCGACATCGAAACATCGAGGCGCTTGCTGATGACGCCAGACGTTTCCCGTGGGTTAACTCCGCGCGCCACCGCATCGGTGATGATGTTGGTCAGGTCGCCGCGCGCGGTATCACTGATGACCTTCCAGTCACTGAACGTTGTCAGCCTGGCCGCCGCTATCTGATTTTGATAAGCGGGGCTACTCAGAAGCTGTGAGAGAGTTGTCTGGCTGGCGTACACCTGCGACTGCTGCGAGAGGTTGTTGTATGCCTCCAGCGTTCCGCGCTGAGCTTCTGCGACGACGTAATCCATCGCCCACAGGTTTTGTTCTCCGCCTTCCAGCAGGTAATCGTCGAGAATGGCCTGCACCGCTTCGAGCAGGTCGGCCATCTCCTGTGCTGACATGTCGTAGATAAACTTGCCGGCGTTGACCTGGTAGAGCGTTGGCTCGGCGCCGTTAACGTGGCACAGGAAGTGCCAGTTGTGGCTGTTAACCTCTCGCTCTCTCCCGGTCAGGCGCTGGTCGAAGAGCGATTTCAGAGCGCGCTTGATACCGAGATACCGGACCTCGATATCCCGGAACATCACGCTGACCTGCTTCGCTGATCGAGTCGGGTCAACCTTGCTGCGCGGAACTATCGGCAGCCCCACCTTTGCCGTCTGCTCCGGCGTCATCGGCCAGTGGATCATCGGTTGTCACCTTGTCATTCGGGTTAGGTGGCTGCTTTGGCTCAGGCAGAGGGTCAAGGCCTACAATCTCGCGAAGTTCGTTGGCCGTGAATGGCGGCTCGCCACCATAGAAGCCCGACGTTTTCTGCACGATATCGGCCAGTTTCGAAGCGTTCTCGATTTTCTCTTTTTCGCCAGGTGCAAGCAGGTCAGTCCATGAAATGGTGACCTCTCCATTTGTCGGCGGATCGATAATGCCCAGGGTCCAGAAGCGCTCCAGCAAGGCTGTGATTCGGTCAGTCAGGAAGCCGTTGCGGCGGGTATTGCGGCGAATGGCCCAGTCTGTTTTATCCTCATCGCTCGCCAGGCGTCCGGTCTGCTGCCCAAACAGGATGGTGAAAGGGATTTGCACTGATGCCGCCAGCTCGTTCGCGGTGACTTCCCACGTCGGCCCAGGGTCGCCGGGTGTCACGCTCAGAACGTGCATCTGCCCGGCCTGCATGACCGCCGCTGCATCGGTGCCGCGGTTAAGCTTGTTGACCTTATCGCCCATCGCTTCGCCGAGGTCAGCATAACCAGCCTTCTTCGCCAGATCGGACAGCGTAGCCATGTCTGTTTCTTTGCTGAACTCGACCGCGATTTGCCGGCTGGCATTCTTCAGGAAGCCCTCAGCGCCACCGCCAGAAATCTTCTCAAGGTCGAGCCCTTTGTTGTATCCGGCCTCAAGAAGCGGGATACCCGACAGAACGTTGTCATCCTCCGATCCTTCGCAGAACAGGATCACCCTGCTCGGATGCACTGGCTCGCCGCGAGTCGGTCCGACGAAAGCCTCATCTCCTACCGGCTGCTCGTTGAAGTTGAACATCTTCGGCTGGCCGAACGTCTCGGACTGGCGATCGTTATCCCATTCGGCAACAGTCAGTTGCGGCTCCCACACTGGGATGAGTTTAACCAGCGCTGCCTCGCCAAGACTCCTCACAAGGGAAGTGTCTACTTCCTCATTCCATGGCCGGTTATCTTTGATCTGCAGTAACAGCGCGGAGTAGCGCCCCACCATATTGCGGCGATCGGCATCCTTCACCTTCGGCCACCATTTTTTCATGAACCTGGTGACTTTCTTTTCCCACGGGTTAGTTTTCTTCGCCTCCTGGGACTCATCACCATCAACGATGACCGGATAGTCCTGCCAGCATCCATCCAGAAGGCGATGCACCACAGCGAATCCGACGGCGTTGCGCCGGTACATGTTGTAAAAGTCATGGAAGGTAATGGTGCGCGGGTAACCAAACTCCTGATAGAGCGTCGGGCGCTTGGTATTGCCCCCGCCGATACCGATGGCGTTAAGGTAATTCGCTCGCCGCATTTCAGTGGCGAGATTGTTCACAGCCAGTTGAAGGCCGTTATCTTGTTCGCTCACTGGCGATGCTCCTTAGAAGAATACTGTACCGACGCCCTGACCACTTAACTCAGTCATTGCCCATACGAGAGCATCAAGCCGATCGGGTGATTTTTTGGCGGTAGTTGGGATGTATTCCATTTGCTGATTTTCGAGGTTGTAGAGATTGCCGTGATGGGCAACCCGCCCCTGCGAATAGAGTGCTGAAATTGGCTCTGCTCGGGCAAATTTACCCTTACTGGCGTGTACGCGGATAATCCGCCCCTTAAACCCAGCGTTTCTTAGCGTGTCCTCAGCCATGTCTCCGCCCTGATTGGTTTCAATGACGATCGCGTCAGCCTCATGAAGGTCGTAAGCCTCCATTGCCTTTGTCGCCCAGCCGTTAGGTGAATATTTTCCGCTGTAATCGCCATCAGCAGAGTATTGCCTTCGGTCTCCAGTACCGTAAACACTGGCGGCTATGATGCCTGTCTCGTCGCTTTCTTCGCTGTTCGTGGCCTGCGGGTCAATTGCGATAACCGTTCGCGTAAGCTCTTCAGTGATATTGAGCGCCCTAGCGGCGCTGATCATCTCCTCGTTCCACAGAGCCCCCTCCGCATTGAAGCGTTTTGGGTTCTGCATGTACTGAGCTTCGGCGGTGCGCCGGTGAGAGAACAGAGATACACGGTGCGATTCGTTATGCTTAAACGGCCATAGCCAGCCATCTGGCAGGCCGTGGTCAATCGGGATAGCGTGAGTGTTTTCTGGATATGTTTCTTCGTAGCTGCGGCTGTTATCGATAATCACCGGCAAATTCAGGTGATGCCACTTTTCCCCACTCCCACCACGCAACAGATAGCCGCTCAGGTCGTGGTAGTGGATTCGTTGCATGATGACAATCATCGGCGTCGTCTCGATCGCCAGTCGTGATTTGATTGTCTCGTTGAAACGGTTATTGACTCCGTCGCGGACGATCTCAGAGTAAGCATCATCCGGCTTAACCGGGTCATCGATAATCAGCGCGCCCTGCCAGCCTGGTTCCATGTGTCCGGCGCGAAAGCCCGTAACCTGCCCGGCAGCTGACGACGCATAAACCCCGCCGCCATGTTCAGTCCACCACATAGCCTTACTGTCTGCATCATCACGCAGCGCCATCGGCCACATTGACTGATAGGCCTGCGACTTAATCATTCCGCGCGCGGTGGAAGAGTTCAGCAGCGCCAGGTTATGAGAATAGGACAGATGCATGAAGCGGGCCCGGCAGTTAAGCGCCAGTCCTCGGCCCATCATATTGATGGTCGCCAGCTCCGTCTTCGTATAGCCAGGGGGGACATTGATAATTAGGCGCTGAATCTCACCATCAATGACGCGATCCAGTGTTTTCTGAATCACCTTGTGGTGAGGCGCAACTATCATCTTGCCGCCGGTGCGCTGCTTGAAGAAATATCGAGCGCAGTAAAGCCCGTCCTCCTCACATTCCACCTTTCTGGCAAACGCCTTTTGCTCAGCAGTCGTCATCCTCCATCATCTCCTGCCGTGCGGACTTGTATTCCTCTTTGCTCATGGTGATCGTCTGGATGGCGCCACCATTTGGGCCGGAATGTTCAAACTTGTGCTTATTGGTGTAGGCATCTCCGCATTCCTTGGCGGCTTGCTCAATAATCTCAGCGGTGAGCGCGAGGTTTTTCATTCCCTCGGCGCGCGCAGCCATGCGGTCCAGAACGCGAAGCCGGTACGCCTTGTTTGCGATTGGGATGTCGGAAATTTCGTTGAGGAAGCGGTCACGGGTACGGTTGAAGAGATCGACCCATTTCTGCGCCAGGCCCTTGCCGCTTATCTTCGTCGGGTCGTTTTGCTCAACCTGTTGGCGGGTAATCTGAACACCAAATTCTTTCAGGACGGACTCGACCACTTGAGAGGGGGTATCAAAGCACGCAACTGATTGAACTATGAAGGCTTTAATCTCTGGTTTTAATGCCGCCATAATTCACCATCCGTCCTAACTAGTCCTGAATTTATGCCAACTTCAGCATGCACGTCCCGCACGCTCTGGCAACATCGATATGAGCAACCTCCGCCGGCCTGTTCGCCGCATCTACCATCTCTTGCACGTCTTTGCTGGCGCCGTAACGCCGAACTACTCCGACGAACTCCTCGACGTCATGGCCGCGAAGTTTGAGTACCGGCATTCCGGTCTCTTTGTTGAACTTCGGCGCGCCATAGTCATCGGTAGCCTGGGCGATGTGGTAAAGTTCATGCTCTACCAGTGCGCAGAACTCCAGATCGTTGCATTGCTCGCAGTAGTCAGCAGCCAGAGTGATGATGAACTTCGGTATACGACCGAACCATTCATGCATCTGCTGCTCCATGCGGGACTTCTGCCAGCCGCCGGCGCGCATCATTACCTGTTCACACTGACCCAGCACAATGCGCCCGCTTTTGGCGAATGAGCCAGAGGCCCACATGAACGCGACATCAGCATCGAGCAAGTGCGCATGGTCAGGGTTATGGATTCGTCCGTCTTCGGAGAGGATGTTCTGGTTAACCCACTCACCAATTTCGGCGGCAGGAATCAGCCGGGTATATGGCAACCAGTTTTCGCCAGTGAAGTTGGCGGGAGGGTATGGCCTGCGGTTGTCATTTTCAGCCATACAGAACAATCCTCTGGTTTACTTTGATACTTACCCGGCAATTTCGAGACAAGCGAATCAGAAAACTTACATAAAACTCTGTCAATGGCGCTTTTATGGCACCGTTTGCAGAACTTTATATTTACGCCTGCTTGCCAATTACAGGGGTAATCCGGATGCACTTCTTAGTGAGCCAGCCCCAGCGCAAAAGCACTGAAAGGATGAGCAGCGGCTTCATATATGGGCGAAGCGTAATTTCCGCCATTAGGATTCCAGTAGTGCGCATATGGATTACCTCGTTGTGACATTGTCGAGCCACCTCTTGAAGTGGCTCTGTAATGCCCTACTGACGTTTTGCTTCTGCCTGCCTGATGTCGGCCTTGTCGCGGTTACACTGCCCCAGCGCTGATAGCAGGCTGACGTTTAAATCGAGGCTCTGGCCCCACGTCAGATTGTCAGGGATTTCCGGTTGCGGGGTGTCAGCCGTCAGGTTGGCCGGTAGCGGGACCTCCGGCACTTTGACGTAGACCGTTCGCGAATTGTTGCAGCCGCTTAACTGCGCCAGCAGGCACAGGGCGATTAGTGCAATCATCATTCGCAACAGCAACCCGGATATCAGCCGAGGCTCCCGATGCGTCCAGTGCGATCTGCTCTTTTGCATGCTGATTGGCCTCTACAATGGTGTTGAAGATGGTCATGGTGGTCAGAACGTTGGATATTATGGCCTGAGCTGCGTTTACCTGCTGTTCGGCTCCATCGGCTCGCTGCTTTTCCTGCTCGGCTTTGTCTTTGTAGTGGCTGGCAGCGATAGCCAGCGTACCAATCAGCCCGGCCATGATAGCCGGCAGCCAGAACTTTTTAACCAGCGCCAGAATGGCTTCGGCAGTCATTGCGGCTTACTCTGGTTAACCAGACGACCAACCACGCCGCATGCAGCGATTACCGCTGTAATGGCACCCATCGCACCCGGAGGGATTGCGGTCTTAAGGTCTGGCGGTAGCTCGGCCCATACCGTGGGGATAATCCCGGCCAGCACCAGTGCATGCATGGAGAACCAGCGCCATGCGCTTTTCCAGTCATCAACGAGTTTCATGAGAGAAATACCTCACGCTCTGCCTTGCGGCGATTCGTTAACCCAGCCATTACCTTGCCGCCTGACCGGTTCCAGCGAAGGAACTCATCAGCTGCGCTTTTCACATCGCCCGCATTCAGCTTCTTCATCAGCGTTGATGTGGATAGCGCTCGCGTACCGATGTTGTAGGCCAGCGACACAAGCGCGTCGTACTGGTTCTGGGTAACGGAGACTTTGAGCATCTTGCTTACCGCCTGGTCAAAGCTCACTACGCCAGTGCGCAGCAGGCGATCCGCCGTTGCGTCGTCAATCTTCATTCCGGGCTTGATAGGTTTGCCGTCGACTTTCCCAGTCCAGCCGTAACCTATCGTCCAGGGATCACCGCCGGTGCCCGGGTCGGGATATGCAGTTAACCGACAACCCTCAAATCGCTTAATTAGCGCGATACCGTTATTACTGATTTGCATCTTTAATCCCCGTCAGACGCTCCCAGAAATATGTCAACGCCACGGAACCCATCGCGCCGCTTATCCCCGCGGTTGCCAGAATCATGTAAATGCTCAGTCCGCTTTCAATGCTCACCAGGCCAGCAATAACGCCGGTAAACCCTGAAACCACCATTTGGGCAAGAGCATTGATCAAGCTCCACGTCGCCTTGCTCTGCTTCACATCTATCAGGTAGCGGACAAGTCCACCCCAGCAAGCAATGATCAGCAGAACCAGCCAGGACATCCCGGCAATGCTCTCTTTGTCTTGCATACGCTTAGCCATAGTTACCGCCTCCGATGAAAGATCGGGAAGCTGTGTGTGAGAAGGTCAGGGCCGTCGGGCTGATTTACCAACAAAGCGTCGAGGGTGATTCCCAGGGGCCCTGAAAATGTAGAATTATTAATCCGGATAGACTCGCATGCTTTCTATTTTGGTTATGAGTCCGCCATACAAATCAGGGTGCAGAGAATCACACAGCTCTTTGTAGGAGATTGCCATCTTCAGCTTTTCATTAAACCAAGCGGAGTGAGCTTCATGCGGATCTTCAAAGAGTCCTAAATATTTTCTTTCGCCATTAACTTGTATTTCTGATTGATACTTCCGGCTGTTGCTAACTTGGTATACGCCAATCGGAAGGTTGTTGTTTCTTGGCGGCCTAACAGTGATAAAGGCGTTGAGGAATGGCGGAATGAAAACGCACCTATCTTTTGAGTAAACTTTATTGCCCAGATAAAGCAAATCCTTGTCTAACTCGGCGCCTTCGAAGTAGTTCTTGTCGTAAAATTGCTGAAAATTACTGAACTTATGCCATTGTTCATCGACTGAGCATCCTTGGTATTCACTTTTAAATGCTGTTCCCTTTCCGTAGCATCTTTTCAGCATCCCAAACCATACTCTGTATGATCTGAGTTTTACTCCTTTATTGATAACGGGGTGCACATCGAGTTTGCCAACCCCAAAGACCAACCCGCTCGTTGAGTCGTGCATTGCGTTTACCTTCTTTGAGATGAACCTTTGTCGCATAGGAAATCAGCCCGTCGAGGCTCGCCAGCACTAACTGACTTCCTCAAAGGCTCATTTCAAAGTGATTGGTTCGACGTTATTTGGATGCGCATGCGAAGCGCGAAAAAAAAACCCGCTCAAGGCGGGAAGTAATACCAAGGGTAAAAGTGACGGCGGTAACGGACTTGAACCGCTACCCATTCGCTTACAAGGCGACTGCTCTACCATTGGAGCTAAGCCGGCTAATTTGGTGGAGCCCGATGGAATCGAACCATCTCCTGATACTCTTCAGGCATCCGCGCGAACCATCTACGCCAGAGCTCCGTAATTTGGCGGGACGACGTGGAATCGAACCACGATAAGCAGGTTAACAGCCTGCCGTAATTACCTTTATACGATCGACCCTCAATCTGGTTCAGGGCTCTTGCGCTGCGGGTGTCGACGTGTCGTGCAGCACGTCTCTACCCAAGAGCCCTGACCGGATTGCACAACCACACTCTCGCAGTGGTCCGCGCTCATGCCCTTGAGTCCATGCCGCATCATCGCCGCTTATAACCGGTGCACGTCTGGCATTCGCGCTGCTTTACCGGAGCTTCTTTTGATATAAGAACCTTGACCCGTCGCTACACAGGCTCGCTCAATGGCGACTCAGGGGAACATCACGACTGCTCCATTGCCTTGCGGCTGCGGTCTTACCGTTTATTTATGCATTTTTTCACCCTCCAGATACGGAAAAGCCCCGACGTTTCCGCCAGGGCCTTTTTATTCTTCATGCCGCCACTTAAAGTTAAGGCAGCATATCAAAGTAGACTCAAATATGACGCATTTAATTGACTTTTGCAAGACCTTGCTGCGAAAAAGTCGCTTTTTGTTGTGATCGTGTTCTCACGGCACAGAGAAGAGAGTCGCTATCAAGCCGCTTAAAAATGGCGCACATAGCCCGCCAGTAATCAGCGTAGTTATGGCACCAGTTATCAGGCTTAACGCCACACAGGGCTGCAAGATCCTGGTGTTGGTATACATACTTACCCGCCAGCTCTGCTTTCACGTCCTGCGCCGCCAGCCATATCAGTTTCTTCAGCCGCTCCATCGTCTTGCCGGCCACTTTCTTAGCGCCGAGTTGATCACGGAATTCTTCCCATGCCCACTGTGTTATCGCGACCTGATATTCAAAGCGGATGTTCTCGCTGTAATTCCACAGCAGCCAGGCTTTCTGATGCTCTTCCAGCGACAGCAGAGCCCGGCGCCAGCTTGCCGTCGAGTACTCAACGGGCAGAACGAGAGCGATTGATGAACCTTTTGCGCGCGACTGCTGCCCGGGGATTGGCGGGCTGGATGGGTTTACCATGCGGCCTGTTACCGGATCGGCTACTTTCTTCCTTCCCCGGCTGCGCGCCGTAGCGGTGAATTGTGCGTTCTCTGCAAAAGCAACCAACTGTCCTTTCGTCGCACCGCTCAGATCCGCGGTGGCCACTATCAGCTGCTGGCGAACATACTCAAGGTACTGGGTATTCATGCTTTCTCTCCTGAAGCCTGATAGATGCGGACGAAATTCTTCAAAATTCGGTAGTCAACCAGTACGGTGCCACGGTGCCGGCATAGACGCAGCTTTTGCCAGCGGTCGCGGATGCGTTCGATAACGTCACGGCTCATGCGGCCTCCTGATGGCGGGCGCGGCGCTTTTCCAGCGCGCGGGCTCTGCGGGTGAATATGGATTTGATTCGCTGCAGGTAGGGAATGTCGAACCGGCGCGGCTCGTTATCAGCCTCAAGGCGCTCAACGCGATCCAGGCCAATGCGTTCAATCAGGTGAATGCGATATTCAACAGCGTTGCCGCTCAACTGCCGGTTGCAGCGGGTGCAGGCGGAGTGGACATTGAACACGTTGAATTTCAGGTGAGACGCCGCGCCGCGGGAACGGTAGTGACTGGCATCAATGGCGCTGCCGGTCAGGTAGTTGCTCTTGCCGATGAGCGGGCTTCCGCAGCTGACGCAGGGCTTACCTTCGTCACGAATGCGAATATACCGGTTGAAAGCCGACTGAGCCTCTTTATCCCACTGGGCCTTTGTCTTGAATGACTCGCGCTTGGCCCGGCGACGCTGGCGCCCTTCTTTCTCGGATTCTCGCTGGCGCTTCACCGCTTTGGCCTTCGCCGCTTCACGGGCTTTTGCCGTCTGTTTTTTAGCGATCGCGCTGGCGCATTCAAAACTGCATACCACCTGCCCTTCCCGGGCCGGATGGAACCACTCCCTGCAGTGGGCGCATTTACGACGTGCTGGTTTACGCATGCTCACCACCTTGGATCTGCACCAAGGTCAGGCGGCCGCAGAACACAGCCCCGGTGTCGATATACATCTGGTTGGCGAACTTGAGGGGCTGCCGCGCCGGGGTGTGACCGAAGATAAACAGGTCGGCACCAGTGATTTCACTAACGTTTCCGTCCTGCGCATCACTCACCCGATCCCGGTTCCAGATGACCATTTCCTCTGGTACTGGCTTGTCGAACTCATATTCGTTGTGCGGGTAGTCAGCATGACAGATGACCACTTTGCGGTCGCCGGTCACCAGTTCGATGATCAGCGGCAGCTCAGTGGCTTTGTGAGCCAGCGCTTTAGCCAGAATCTCTTTGTCGTAGTCCAGATAGAAGAACCACCCGCCGCCGTTAGCCACCCAGTGATTAACATTGCCATGCGCTGACAGGCCATCAATCATCATCTGCTCATGGTTTCCACGAACGGCGCGGAACCACGGCATTGTGATGAGCTCCAGGCACTCAACGTTTTCTGATCCGCGGTCGATGAGGTCGCCAACGGAGATAAGCAGGTCCTGCTCCGGGTCGAAATCCACCTTGCCGAGTTGGGTCATGAGGTTCGTGTAGCAGCCATGCAGATCGCCGACTACCCATATATTGCGCCAGTCAGCGCCGTTGATGCGTTGATAGATGCTCATGCGATTTTCCTTCTGGCAGCGCGGCGCAACCAGCGGACATCTGCCAGGTGAGCCGTATAGTGAAAGGTGGGGATATCGGAAGGCTTAACTTCGACCTTGCGCTTGCGGCGAGCGGGAACGCGGAAGATGCCGCGATCCATTACTTTGGCGAGAAGACATTGCATAGCCATCACCCCGCAAAGCTCAGCAGCTGACTGGCGGCATTTTCAGCCTCAGCTGGCGAGTGGAATTTGCGACGCAGAATGTAGTTCCAGAGCACATTCAGCACTGATTTGTAGACGCCGTTAAACTGGCTGTCGTCCATGCTGGCGAAGGAGATCGACTTTGCGACACGACGACGGCTGCCGTCAGGCATCTGGTATTCGTCGTAAAAGCCAGCCTGAATGGTTGCCCACTCGCGGAAGGATTCGAAGTGTTTCAGCAGCGCCATATCGCGGGAACGAGAAATACCGACAGAGGAGAGATACATCTCCGCGGCGTTCTGGAGCGCAGCGCGCTGATCGAAGTCGGATGAGAGGAAGTCGATAAACCCGGATATGAGGGTGCGCTCAGCGGGCTCAATGAGGCCACCGGAAGGCGTCCAGTAGTGATAACCGAGAGTCAGAAGCTTGAAGAACTTCTTGTGGAATGCGTAATTCCTGGGCTTGCGGAACTCACCGCAAAGCAGTTGCCCCACCGGGATAAGTTGCAGGTATTCGCTGGTTCCCGGCTCTGCGGGAATCAGTACGTTTTGATAACTCTTCTCAAATTGCAGTGTTTGCGCCATGTGTCCCCACTTGGCGCCGGATAATCGTGTCAGTTGCTCAGGCTGACGAGGTAATTATCGCCCGTTACGGGGATAAAAGCAAAATGAGCATATACGATAAAAACCCCTCCGGAGAGGGGTTTGATTTCAGTTGGAGGCTTTGCGTTCTGCGGGGGATTTAGGCATCACCAACCTCCTGCGGGGCGGCTGGCAGCGGCATCCAGTGCGACGGCTCCCAATAGCAACCAAAACCATGCTCAAAATTATGTCTACCGTATACAGCAACCCTTACATCCGAGTCGCCACCTTCATGCGCTTTAGGCCTGTACACAAGCACCGCCTGCCCTTTTTCAGGCATCCGCTCGCTTACCGGAATCCATTTACCCGGCACGGTAGCGGGTTCACTGCCAGGTGACTGCTGGTTATCCGGATACGCACTTCCTTCCTGACCAGGCTCATTGCTTCCGGTGCAGGAATTTCTATGGTCATTCGCTCGCGGGCATCGCTTGTTTCCACAGTCTGGGCACACCACGAAGCGCATATCATTCAAGACCACAGGACGGCATGTGCGGCACCAACAATCCGGATTTGCCGGAGAATTGCCGGTCAGCGACTCGGCGTTTTTTGGCAATAAATCCAGAGTTGGCGCGGGATTGATGGTGGTCAGCGACTCAACGGTAACGACATCACCATTGGTAAACAGTTTACCAGCAGTGACATCGTTAACCGGAAGGTTGCCAGCCTTACTCACAAGAATGTCGATAGCTCTCTGCAGGAGCATTGCTTCAGCGAATGATATTCTATGCCCCATCTTCAGCTGGTTTCTGAGTAGCAGTAGCTTGTCTTTCATGACTTACCTCCGTTGAGCATGGCGGCGCGGCAGGCGTTCCAGCCTTCTACGTACTCGGCCTCATCCTTAACAATCGCTGTCATTTTATCCGGCACTACCGGCGCTGGCTGCGGGGCGGCGTAGACTGGCATAGTGCAAGCCTTGTTGAAATCCCTTCTTGCCAGGATATGCGGAAAACCGGCATCAAAGTCTGCTTTGCTGATGTACGCCACCGGATCGCTGTTGGCCTTGCGGCGCTCCTGTAGCTCAACACTCAGCAGAACATAACCCGGCATCCATTCGCCAACGTCAGCGATATGGGTGATTTTCACATTGATAAACTCTCCCGTTTGATGACAACTACCGCGCGGTGTCTCCATCAGGTGAAGAGTGTCGCCAACACGATAATCACGGTCATTTTTACGCAGCTCCGCGCGTTTAACGCCAGTACAGACAGCAGAGAAGAATTCAGGGTAAATTTTCAATTTGTGAGTGATTGGCTCTCTGGTTAATTTGCTGGTCATTGGTTGGCTCCCCGTGAAATTTTGTGGCCCGGCGCATAGCAACGCTGGCGGTCTTTGCTGATGCGCCAGCCAGCTTTGCGCGCCTGCTGAGAAATGTCGGTCATATTCCGGCCAATAAAATCAGCCTGCCCCTGCGGATAGATTTTCCCTGACTGACAGCCATCACAGTCGCAATACAGGTCAGCGCAAAACCCTTCAGTTATGCCCATCACTCAGTCTCCCCGGTAATTTCGCTGTAGCCGTAATTGCATTGATTCAGGAAAATATCCTTAGCTTCTGCTGCAATCTCTTCATCGGTTGCATCATCTTCAACTTCGAATATTTCCTCGAAATTTCCGCCAACAATCCCGGTCTCAATGGTCACTTTGAATTTACGCATCACTCAGCCTCCACCTTGATGCCAGCGGCAACACACGCACGATGAAACTCAAGTTTCACGCCGACCAAAATCTGTTTCCGCTCTTCAATGGCTACCTCTGCGAGATAGTCTTCGAGCATTTTGAGCTTCGGCAGCTTCACGGTGACGGTGCGGGACTCCAGCCCGGCGATGCGCTGGCGCAGTGCTGTGTTATCGTCGAACAGCTCACAGATGTGGCGATTCTGCTTGCGAACGCGATTTTCGCTTTCAGTCGTTTGCTGCTGCGCCTTCTCCAGCGCCTGCTCTGCGGTTGCGCACGCTACGGCGACCTCATGAAGCCGTGATTCTGAATTCTCCAGTGCCTCTACCAGCTCCATGGTCTCCGCCGGGGAAAGATGCTCACCGCATTCAGCATTGATTCTGGCTCTCTGCGCCAGTTCGGTGATATTAGTCATGGTTGACTCCCTAAATCTCAAAGGCCAATTGCGGCATAAAGCGGTCGCGTTCGGCGTTATAGTTGAGCGCACTGGCGCTGTTCATTGACTCGATACGCTCAACGAGTACAGCGGCTCTCGTTTCTTTGCTGGCCGGTGCATAGGCTGATTTCTGCCATGATTTATCGATACCGATATTGCGGGCCACGTTTGTGCTATCAGCTGATGACAGCGGTATATGGCGGAAAATATCGGCATTGAGCATACGTAGGCCGTGCAGTTTGCAGATCGGGTAGCCGTTCTCATCCACAACATGCCGGATTAAGTCACGCAGGCGAGCCACACAGCGGCGCGGCCGCTTTGCGTCATATTCTCCCATGCTGCCGATCGCCACGCGGGGGAACTCATTGCAGAGTTGAATAAACCGCTCGTCTGGTTCGTTCATGTGCCACACTGGCGCCCCAATGAACTTTCCGTGCGGCCACTCTGCAATCAGCGCATCGTTTTCTTCGCTACTACCGCCGATAACGTCCGGGATAATGGCGAATGAGAACCGCGGGTGATTAGCCCAACGCTCGACGAACCGGTAATACTCGTTCCAGTCCACAACTCGTTTTTTCGTCCAGAAACTGAATGCGCCGTTATCCAGAGCAAATGACTGAGTAACTTCGCTAGCCAGCGCTAATTGACCTGAGTTCGCGAAAGAGATAAATGCGTGCCGGCCTTTCCATGCCTTCAGCGCGCAGGTGTCGGGGGTTATTGGGCCTCCGTGGAAGTGGATCATTTGTCGGCCCCCTCGCTGCGGAACATCATGATTGTCAGGTCGCCTTTAGTGGCCAGGCGAACGGTAGAGCCAGGTTCCAGGCTGTTAAGCTCAAAGGCGTCATAAAACTCATTCACAGCTTTCTGGCGACGAGATTCCTTACGACGCTTGTCCCACTGCCTCAGAGCATTTTTGGTAATCCACTGGCCTGTTTTAACCATGATGTATGCCCATCCCAGAATGGCTAAACCGGTATTGAGATAAGTGGCAATGCTCATTTGGCCCCCTCGCGCAGCTGATTGGCGAATGCGTTGGCAATTGCAACGTAGTCCTGATGCCTGCCACGTGACTCAAGCTTTTTCGCGAACTTCTCAATTCCGCGCGCCTCGGCTTCGGCTACGATGCGATCGGTGGCGGGGGTTTCGGTCAATTCGCTAACCCAGTCCTGACCGAATTCTTCAGCGCACGTATTGTCGAGCTCTCGCTCTGACTGCTTCAGCTCCACATTCTCCGCAACCAGCTGCTTAAACGCTTTCGCCAGCGCCATAACCTTTGTCTCTTTGATCGACAGCTCGCCTGCGTTCTCCAGGGAGGCGATGAGCTCGTTTACTGCCTGTAGTGTGATAGTCATGCTGATGTTCTCCCGTAAACAGCCAGTACCCGCTTCATCGCCGGGCTTTGCCGACACTCGTTGAAAATCTGGTTCGTGCTCTTTCTGCCTGAAATTTCTTCCTCAGTGGCCAGCCGGTAGTAAACCGTCCGCCACACCCGAGCTTCAGCTACCAGAACACCCTGCTTTGCCAGGATATTTGCAGCCTGGTTGATGCAGGTATGCGTCATCCCGGAAGCTGCAGCTACATCTGGAGAGCTGCAGGTTTTATGCGTTTTCAGGTAGTTCAGAATTGCGTCTTTTCCTGTCATGACCGGTTCTCCCGATAGCTGTCCCAGGTAAACGAAATCGTGCAGCCGCCGCCGTCGTTCATGCGGTCGATGACGCGCTCGCCGATAAACTGCGTCAGCTCATCTTTCGGCAGGTTGCTGATCAGGATCGTCGGCTTCAGACGCTCGTAGCGGGTGTTGATGATTTCAAACATGATCATCTTCTCGGCTTCACTGCCAAACTGCACACCAACCTCATCGACAATCAGAAGGTCTGGCTTCGTGAAGTAGCGGATCACCTCATCCTCAGTGCGCGTGGCTGTTTTTGACCAGGTCGACTTAAACTCCCGGGCAATCTTCAGCGCCGTCGTGAAAATGACCGAGCTTTGGTGGTGCTCAATCACATGGCGGGCAATGGCCAGCGCAAGGTGGTTTTTACCGGTACCAGGCTTGCCACACATAACCAACCCACCGCCCTGCTGGAGGCGATCAGTCCATTTCGATGCGTAGGCCTGGCAGACCCGTAGTGCTCTCTCAGAATCCTTCCCAACAGGCTTGTAGCTGTCCAGAGTGCACGTGGAGAAGCGCTCTGGTATGTCCAGCTGGCGAAGCAGCCTTTCTGCAGTTTGCTGGCGAACTCGCTTATCCCAGCGAACCTTTTCATCCTTCAGAAAATTCAGTTCGTCTTCCAGGCAGCCCGGGCAGCGCGTAGGTGGTGATGGCATCTTGACAATGCCGTTAGTAAACATCCGCTTGCGTTGCTCGTATTCACCATGCTTTTCGCAGAACACGCGTTCACAAACCAGCTCGCAATTAGCGATCTGCTCAGGTGGCTTACTCAGCTGATCAAGCATCCGCTCAATGGCTGTGATTTTTTCTTCCAGTTCCATGATCAGTCCCTCGCCCATGATGGGATTTCAGTCTGCCCGTAATCCTTCCCTGCGAAATTTTCGGCAACTCGCACCTGTTGACTTGGTTGAGGCTTGGCACTATTTGGCTCAAACAGGCCTTGCCAGCCATTGGCGATGCTGCGGTTGATAATTTCTTCGGGCGCGTAACCGTTCAGTCTGCAGCGGTCCAGCAGGTTGATAGCCTGGGTGACCGTCTGCTGAGACTTGATCGGCTTTTTCAGGTCGCGACGATATGCCACCCATGACGACCAGATTTCTGCAGAAAGCCAGTCAGGCAACTGAACAGCTAACGCATCGAACGAAACCGCCCGGGGGGATTTAGGGGGGTTATTAATATTGTCTTTATTGTCTTTTGTATGTTTGTCTTTTGTGTTTACCTGATTCGGGTAATAGGCGTTACCTGATTCGGGTAAACTTTTCTTACCTGATTCGGGTAATGTTACCTTTTTCAGGTAAGCTCCTTTTTCCGTACCTTTTACGGGTAAAGATGACCATTCGCTGACCGCTTTATTAATCCCGATTACGCGACCGGTTTGAGTTAATATCCCCCGCTTAACCAGGACGCTTTTTGCAGCTGAGCACTTATGCGGGAGAATGCCGGTCAGCTCCGAGAGCTGCTCGTTACTGACCCAGTCAGATTTCTTGTTGAAGCCGTATGTTTTGCGCATGACAGCCATGAACACCAAAAGCTGATGCTGCGACAAACCTGCACGCATGACAGCTTCAAGGAGCTCATTGGCGATGCGCGTAAACCCATCGTCGAGATCTGCCACGCGCAGCTCCTGTAGTGCCACGACAGGCACAGGGAAATTGATTACTTCGGCAGTATTTGCCATAATTACTCCTGTGAATTGATCCAGTTAATTCGCGTAGAAAGCCGTTAGTGTTCCCGCACTGCGGCTTTCGCCTTTCTGTTTCCACTCATGCTTCAAAATCACCTTTCTCTCCCGGCCTGTTAGAAATCAGGATGGCCAGCAGTAGCGACATGTTCGGCAGCAGACTTTCCCGCCAGCGACTCACCGTCGACTTATTCACTCCGGCCACTTTGGCGATATTCGTGGCTCCCAGTTCAGCTATCTGGCTGTGTAACCAGCTTTCTATCCTGCGAGCCTCCACTTTGTTGCGTGTCGTTGAACTCTCCATTTGTGATACTTCCTCTGGTGTTGATTGAAAGGCCGCGGGTTAGGCGGCCGGTGAATGCGCGCTCAGCAACTGCGCAAGGTCAGGCCGGATCTCTGCCGCCTTAATCTTGCCGTTAGTCGCAGACACAATTTTCATTACATAGCGAGCATCAATTCCGCCGCCATGCAGCCAGCGCCAAACTGTCGGCTGCGCTACGCCACACAGATCGGCCAATTTTTTCTGACTGCCAGCGATATCAATTGCCTTCTGGATGGTTTTGTTCGTCATGTTCCAATTCCTATAAGTATTGGTGCAAAGTGATAATAGCAATGCGTATTGGTTTTAGCAATAGCAAAACGTGTTTTGACCAGTAATACGCAAGCGTATAAATTTGAGATTATGAAAAAAGAAACTCTTGCAGATCGTTTAAACGAGGCCATGGCTTCGGCCGGAATGTCACAAGGGGCGCTTGCGAAGGCCTCAGGTATTGCTCAGCCGACCATTTGGCGCCTGGTGAGTGGAAACGCCAGGGGTTCAACAAAAATTGTCGAGATAGCTAATGCTTTGGGCGTCAGGTCTGAATGGTTATCAACCGGAAATGGACCGATGCGCGATGATGGCCAACTACCTCGCGCTTCCCAGGTTAAAAGCCATGATACCGATACATTCAGGATTGATGTTCTGGACCTTATGGTCAGCGCGGGACCGGGCATTGTGAACCAGGAGTTCGTCGAGATTCTCCGTTCTGTTGAGTATGATCCAGCGGAAGCGCGCCACATGTTCGATGGACGAAAGGCCGAGAACATCAGGATCATCAACGTCCGGGGCGACAGCATGTCTGGCACGATTGAGCCTGGTGATCTGCTCTTCGTCGACATCAGCGTAAAGAGTTTCGACGGCGACGGGATATACGCGTTCCTGTACGACGACACCGCTCACGTCAAGCGCCTGCAGAAGATGAAGGACAAGCTGCTGGTTATCTCCGATAACAAGAGCTATGCGGCGTGGGACCCGATCGAGAAAGACGAGATGAACCGGGTGTTCGTGTTCGGCAAGGTGATCGGCAGCATGCCGCAGACGTACAGGAAGCATGGGTAGCAAGCAAGTGGCCTGATTAGATGCCTTGGCGATTTGACACAACAAGGTGGTCATCATCACAATAATTAAGGAATTCAAATGGATAACTTACCTTTGGCATTATCTGGTCACCAGCTACAAATGGAACTATACCCGATAAAAGAAGCCGATGTTGATGGCATTCAAATGGGCGTTATGAATGATGGGTCTCCATTTTTAACTCAGCGAGGTTTGGCTAGATTATGTGGCGTGGACCATGCAGCTCTCCTTCGGCTCGCCTCAAACTGGGACGATGAAAGGACGAAACCCAGAGGCCAATTCATAGACCAAAAGCTTAGAGAGCAAGGATTAAATCTCAACCGATTATTTCATAAGACAGTAATTCAAGGCACAGAGACAAACGCATTCCCTGATGTTGTCTGCATGGCCTTTCTTGAGTATTACGCATTTGAAGCTATTCAGGGTAGTCGTGAAGTAGCTTTATCTAACTTTCGTAAGTTAGCGGGTTCTCAACTGCGTAGATTCATATACTTAAGTGTAGGGATTGACCCAGAGAACCCACAGAGGGGCGCTCTTGAGTGCTTCCATGAAAGACTATTAATGAATGATCAGGTTCCATTTGGATATTTTTCTGTATTTAGAGAAATGGCAGATCTTTCATTAAAAATGGTTAAAGGTAACTTTGACTTTGGTCCCTCGGCAATTCCAGATATAAGTGTTGGCACCATGTGGTCAAAACACTGGGTCGCGAATGGTTGTGACGAAAAGTATGGCCAGCGCACAAAGTCGCCACATGTTTATCCAGACTGGTTTCCTCAACATCGTGCAGGCCCTGTTGACGCCTGGATCTACCCGGATGACGCATTAGGGTTGTTTAGACGGTGGATGCAAAATGAATACATTCCTAATCGTCTTGGAGATTATTTATCTAAGAAGTCCGCCGATGGAGCGATTTCAGCAGCTGATGCATTAAGAATTGTTGAGGCAGTTAAGAAACCAGAACTTCCTAAGCCACATTGACCACCTTTACACCCCGGCCCCTGCGCCGGGTTTTCACTGCCCTACTCCTTTCCATGCGATATCAATCGCTTTATAGCCTCCAGCTTACCGGTCTGTCTGCGCATCTCCAGCAGTCTCAGAGCCTCTAACGCCTCCAGCCCTACTAGCTGCTGCTCTGCCAGCATCTCCATATCCTGCATCAGCAACTCGACTTCTTCCTTTGTGATCGGCGGTCTCATGTAGCCTCCTGTGTTTTTTTTGAGCATACCAGCACAATAACAAAAAATAAATTCATTTAGCTATCAGTTATTTAATAGCAAATGCTATCAATTAATATCAATACGTATTGCTATGGTTAATACTCATTGCTATTATCATCTCATCCAAACAACACCGGCAACGCCGGATAATCATAACAATGCTCAGCTGGCCGGCTTTAAGGCAAAGGTGAAGAGATGATCCGTGAAGAAGATAAAACTGAGTGGTTTAAGTTTCTGGCACACGCATTCGCCATCGTCGTATGCGTACTGATAGCAAGCGCATTCTGCCTGATGCCTGGTGGTTCAGCATGAGCAGAAATGGCATTCGTTCACTGATTTACTTCCTGCTGATCTGCGGCGTTATCTGGACAGCGTTGATTATCAAAATTCTGCACGTTACGGGGGTGTTCAATGGCTAACTCAATTCCTAACAGCGGACGCGCCGTGATGATGCGTAACGCTAAAACAGGCGCCACCTGGAAGGTTTCACGTGACTACCTGAAGGACACCTTCTGGTTCGAACCGCAGGGCAACCTGCGCCACATTCGCAAAGCATTTGAGGCACGCGACCTGTTGCCGAACCTGGTGCCAGCCGGGACGCATTAACCGCGCATATCAGCGCACGAAATTAACTGAGCTATCAGGCGGCTTTCATCGCGCCGGGGATTCTTACAACCAAATTTCAGGGGAAACCATGAGCGAAATAATGGATTTAACCGTCATTGAAATAAAACCAGAGCAGGCGCCGACCCTGTACCGGGCTGGCGGTCTTGACGCTTACCTGGAGCAGATTCGACAGGCCGTGAACGAGGTTCCGGACCTGACCACCAAGAAAGGGCGTGACCGTGTTGCGTCTCTGGCGGCGCAGGTATCACGCAGCAAGACGGCAATCGAAAAGCCGGGGCGCGAGTACCTGAAACGCCTTAAAGAGGCTGTGCGCCCTGCTGAGGCGGAAATTAAGCGGTTCGTTGACGCATGTGACGAGCTGCGCGATAATACATGTCCGACTTCAACGAAATGGTGCCGGAGTTCATCAGCAAGATGGATGA
>OBVE01000156.1_pt1 | contig 50173 bp, 47 predicted proteins | sample 1475991 | NCBI WGS metagenome assembly OBVE01 (sample SAMEA2579969, study PRJEB22360) | human gut metagenome | biome: human gut; feature: human-associated habitat; material: faeces | place: Denmark | collected 2008/2010 | reverse complement strand
TCGGCTGCGATTGTGCGCCGCGCCGGGCGGCCAGCGCGCAGCCGTGGCTGCAGCAGATATGTCCGGGAAAAGGGTGGCGGGAGAGATGATCCGCCAGCCAGGTCAGCCCCTGAGACACTTCGCTGAGCTCCTCATCAATATGCAAATCCAGATCCAGATCCCAGCGGGCCGCGCTGCACAGCAGATTTTCCATGGCGGTGGCGTCCCAGTTGGAGGAGTGGATGAAGCCGCCCAGCAGGCAGCGCTCTCCGCTGTTGGCGACCGTCCGGGCGATGGCCTCCGCTTGCGCCGGCTCGCGAAACAGGGGCAGCGGGACCAGCGCCACCCGCTCCAGGGTGATGCCGCCGGTATCGAGGCGGGCGATCTCCTGCCAGGCGTCCGGCGCGTCGGCGGTAAACCAGTCGACATGGCTGCGCAAATGGGTCACGCCATTCGCTGCCGCCCGGGCCAGCGCGGCGGACGCCCGACGTTGAATATCCGCCCTGGTCCAGTGCCGGCGATCCTCGTGCATAGCGTGGATCGCCGCCAGCAGCCCGGCCTGCGCCGGACGGCAGCGTTCAATGGTGAATGTCTTGTCCAGATGGGCATGGGGTTCCACCAGGCCGGGGAGCGTCAGGGCTCCCGCCAGGTCCCACAGGCCGGGAGTCGGCTGGTCGGTTGGGGTCAATGCGGCAATCCGGCCGTCGCGAAAGGCCAGGTCCGCCAGCAGCGGCTCACCGTTGGCCCGCGTCGGCCAGCCGTCGGGCAGCGCCCAGGCCGGGAGTCGGGCGCGGCTGATCCCGACGAGCGGCGCGGAAGAGGAGGGGAACGTCATCGTCAGTCTCCTCACAGATCCAAAACCAGAAGCGGGGATTTCGCCCGCGAACAGCAGAGCGTGATCTGGTCGTTGTCGGCTTTCTCTTCCGCCGTCAGCACGCTGTCCCGGTGCTCGGGGATCCCGTCGAGGACCCCGGTAATACAGGAGCCGCACATTCCCTGCTCGCAGGAGAGCATTACCTCCACCCCGGCGTGCTGTAATACCTGAGCAATGGTTTGATCCGCGGCCACCTGCAGGCGCTGCCCGCTGGAGGTCAGCTCAATATAAAACGCATTTTTCGCCGCAGTATTATTTTCCGCCGCGGGAGTAAAACGCTCGAATACGAACTGCGACGGCGACCAGCGATATTCCTCCATGACCGACCGCAGTCGCTGAATAAAACCCTCCGGGCCGCAGGCTATTACTACGGTATCAGGGTGGGGCACAGTTAAGCATTCGGGGACCCGCTGGCGAAGCGACGCGCCTTCCTCGCTGCAGTGAATGGCCACCGTGCCGTTCGCAGTCAGCTGGTTCAGGCGCGGGGAGAAGGCGGTCTGGCGCGAACTGGCGACATAATAATGCAGCTCCAGCGCCCCCTTTCTGGCGGCAATCGCTTCAGCCATCGCCAGCAAAGGCGTGATGCCGATACCGCCGGCAAACAGCAGGTAGCGCCCGGCCTGCGGCAGGGGAAAATGGTTGCGCGGCGGCGAAATGGCGAGCCGATCGCCGGCTTTGAGCTGCTGGTGCAAATAGCGTGAGCCGCCGGTGGAGGTGTCAGTCAGTCTGACGCAAATTTCATAAGTATTACTGCGGTCAGGCGTGCCGCACAGGGAATACTGCCGCGGGCCGACGCCGGGAATAATAATATCGATATGCGCCCCGGCGGAGTAGGCCGGTAATATTTCCCCGGCCGCCGTCTGCAAAATTATGGATAGGTTTCCCTGTCCGTTGGGGCGTATTTCCCCGACCGAGACCGAAATAAGATCGTGGCTGTGCATTACCGTTTTCTCTCCCTCACTCCGCTGTCTGCAGGGCGGCCAGGGGCGGCGAAGAGATAACTCCCCTTCGCGGTGAACTGTCCGGCATGCAAGAAAATGGGTGAAACGATCGTTTCTCCGCTATGAATGCTACGGTATTGTGATAAAACTGTTGCGTCCAGAGCTTTGATTCGCACAACCCGTTGCAAAAAAGAGAGCACCCAAACCATGTTTGCCTTCTCCCGATTTCTGCTCTATTTCACCGAAGTGGCCCGTCAGGGATCGTTTCGTAAAGCGTCAGAGGCGCTGCATGTGTCGGCGTCTTCCATCGACCGTCAAATTTTGCGCGTGGAACAGGAGCTGGCGATGCCGCTCTTCGAGCGCCATCCCACCGGGCTGAGGCTGACCGCCGCCGGGGAGCTGCTCCTGCACGCGGCCAATAACTGGAAAAAGGACTTTACCCGGGTCTGCGAGCAGCTGGACGATCTGCGCGGGTTGCGGCGGGGGCATGTGCGCATCGCCACCATCGATGCCATTAACCGGCATTTCTTTTCGACGATGCTCAAAGAGGTGCATAAACATTATCCCAACATCTCTTTTACATTGACCACCATCAACAATATCCACATCCAGCAGGCGCTGATCTCCGGCGAGGCGGATTTCGGCATCATGCTCAATCCGCAGACCTCCCGTGAACTGCAGGTGAGGGCGTTTGCCGAAATGAATATGGGTATCGTGGTGCCCACCGGCCATCCGCTGGCCAGCCGCAGCGCGGTGCGCTTTAGTCAGTGCCTCGACTACCCCTTTATCCTGCCGTCCGCCCCATTGATGATCAGCGAGCCGGTGGAGGCGCTGGTGAACATCAGCGGCAACGAGGTAAAGGAGGTGGCGGTATCGAATAACATTCACATGATCCGCACCCTGATCAAAGAGCAGATGGGCATCGGCATCCTGTGCCGGCTGGATATTCTCGATGAGATTGAGTCCGGCCAGCTGGCGTTTGTGCCGCTAACCGATCCGCAGCTTAAGCCTTTCACCCTGGCGCTGTGCGTCTCGCCCGCCCGCCAGCTTTCCCTTGCCGCCTCGATGATGCTGAACCAGCTGGAGATGCTCTTCAGCCAGCTGTGAAATGTCGGGCAGGCACTAAAATCATTCATTAGCGCACCATTATGGTGCGTTTCTTGTGAGCATGAATCAAAGGTTGCATGCCCAAGGGCGGCGGCGCAGGCGATTTCTCGCGGCCGCTCGCAGGCGTTTAAATCTGGCATTGTTTTTGTATAGCTGAGTGTGAGTAGAAGCGGTCAGTACGGGTTATCCATACGGGACATTGCTCAGTCACCATGTCGCGGTTCAATGTTGACCGGGATGGGAGGCTGAGCCACATTCGCTCGCTCCCCCTCCCGGCGTAAAGAGGAGAGGGATATGAAAACAGGCGCACGCCTTCCCCGGGGCATACGCTGGCTGGGCCTGATGGCTCTCGGCGGTGTCTCGCTGGCCGTTCAGGCCGAGGAGAAAATCGTTCTGCTGACCTCCTGGTACGCCCAGGCGGAACAGGGGGGGTATTATCAGGCTCAGGCCACCGGGCTGTACAAAAAATACGGTCTCGACGTCGAGATCCGCTCCGGCGGACCGCAGGTCAACGGCATGCAGTTGCTGTTGTCGAAGCGGGCCGATGTGATCATCGGTTACGACCTGCAGCTGCTGGAAGGCATTCAGCGCGGCTTCCAGGCAAAAGCCATTGCCGCGCCCTTTCAGTACGATCCCCAGGGGCTGCTGACCCATGCCGATGTCACCTCTCTGCAGGGGCTGAAAGACAAAACCCTGCTGGTCTCCAGCTCCGGTCAGGCGACGTGGTGGCCGTGGCTGAAGGCGCAATACCAGCTGAGCGACGCGCAGGTTCGCCCCTATACCTTCAATATTCAACCCTTTGTCGTCGATGACGCTGTCGCCCAGCAGGCCTATGTCAGCTCCGAGGTGTTCCAGGTGCAGAAGGCCGGAGTGAAGGCGAACTTCTTCCTCTTTTCCGAGCACGGCTATCCCCCCTACGGCGGCATCCTTATCGCCCGCCCGGATACCATCGCCGAGCGTAAAGCGGCGATGGCGAAGTTTGTCCGCGCCTCAATGGAGGGCTGGGTGAGCTATCTCAAGGATCCGGCGCCGGGCAATGCGTTGATTAAGCAGGACAACCCGAAAATGACCGACGATCTGCTCGCCTGGGGCGTGACCCAGATCCGTGAGCATCACCTGATCGACGGCGGGGATGCCGCCAGCCAAGGCTGGGGGACGATGACCGACGCGCGCTGGCAGAAGACTCGCGACTTTATGGTCAGCGCCGGTCTGCTGGCGGCGGCCACCGACTGGAAACAGGCCTACACCACCGAATTTGTTCAGGCCATGCAGGTTAAACCCTGAGGAGCGACGCCATGTCATTAATGATTAAAAATGCCCATGCCATCCTCAGCGGTCTGCCCGGAGAGGCGGCGCGGCTGGCCGGGCCGGATATTCGCATCCGCGACGGCAAGATTGCCGCCATCGGCAGCCTGACGCCGCTGCCGGAAGAGCGACAGATCGATGCCCGCGACTGCGTGATCTATCCGGCGTGGGTGAACACGCACCACCATCTTTTTCAGTCGCTGCTGAAGGGCGAGCCGCAGGGGCTGAACCAGAGCCTGACGGCCTGGCTGAGCGCCACGCCGTACCGCTTTCGCGCGGCTTTCGATGAACATACCTTTCGTCTGGCGGTGCGCATTGGTCTGGTGGAGCTTCTGCGCTCGGGCTGCGCCAGCGTGGCGGATCACAACTACCTGTACTGGCCGGATATGCCTTTCGATACCTCGGAGATTGTCTTCAGCGAAGGGGAAGCGCTGGGGATGCGCATCGTCCTGTGCCGGGGTGGGGCGACCCAGGGCCGGGCGGTGGAACAGGATCTGCCGGTGGCGCTGCGTCCGGAAACCTTCGACGGCTATATGGCGGATGTCGAACGGCTGGTCAGCCGCTATCACGACCCCCGGCCCGAGTCTCTGCGCCGGGTGGTGATGGCGCCCACTACCGTCCTGCACTCCGCGCCGGGCGCCCAGCTGCGGGAGATGGCGAAGCTGGCCCGCCAGCTGGGGATCCGGTTGCACAGCCATTTATCGGAAACCGTCGATTATCTCGACGCCGCGCGGCAGAAATTCGCCATGACGCCGGTGCAGTTCTGCGCGGAACACGACTGGCTGGGAAATGACGTGTGGTTTGCCCATCTGGTGAAGCTGCTGCCGGAGGAGATTGCCCTGCTGGGCCGTACCGGAACCGGCATCGCCCACTGCCCGCAAAGCAACGGCCGGCTGGGCAGCGGCATCGCCGATCTGCTGGCGTTAGAGCAGGCCGGGGTCCCGGTCTCGCTGGGGGTGGACGGCGCCGCCTCGAATGAAGCGGCGGATATGCAAAGCGAAGCCCATGCCGCATGGCTGCTGCAGCGCGCGCGCAAGGGGATGCTGGCGCAGCCGCGCTACGCCGGGGGCACCTTTGAGGGTGGGGCCGATGCGGCCACGGTGGAGGATGTGGTGCGCTGGGGCAGCGCCGGCGGGGCGCAGATCCTCGGCTTAGCGCAGAGCGGCACCCTGCAGGTCGGCATGCAGGCGGACCTTGCCATTTACCGGCTGGACGATCCGCGCTACTTCGGCCTGCACGATATGGCCATTGGGCCGGTGGCCTGCGGTGGGCGCGCCGCGCTGAAGGCGCTACTGCTCAATGGCCGCCCCATCGTGGAAGACGACGCCATTCCCGGTCTCGACGTTGACGCGATGCGTCACGACGCGCTGGCGGCCGTCCGTACCCTCCAACAGCGCGCCGCTGTTTAACTGATAACAGGATAATGACGATGAACGCAACCACCCAGAATCAACGCTACGCCTTACAGGAACTGGAAAAAGAGGCGCTGATGGGCGCCGGGGGTGAAGAGACCTTCGCCCGCGAAGTGCGCTGTATCGACCTGTCGAACTTTGCCGCAAGAAAAAATGACATTGCCGAACAACTGTGGGAGGCGGCGGTGGAGATTGGCTTCTTCCAGGTCAGCCATCACGGTATTCCGCTGGCGGATATCCGCCAGGCGTTCAGCATGACCGAGGCGTTTTTCGACCTGCCCGACGAGGTGAAGCGCCAGTATCCGCTGGCCGGCAACGCCGGCTGGGAAAGCAAAGCGCAGGTTCGGCCGTCGACCCGCACCCCGGATCAAAAAGAGTCGTATCAGATAACCCGGCCTCTGATGGCCGGGCGCTGGCCCAGCGATCGGGAGTTGCCAGCATTCCAGCAGACAATGCTCGGGTTTGAGTCGCAGTGCTGGCAGCTGGGGATGAAGATCCTCTCCTGCTTTGCTTTAAAGCTCGGTTTTCCGGAATCGTTTTTTACCACCGCGCACGATCCGCAGCGTGACACCTATCAGAGCACCTTGCGCATGCTGCATTACTATGCAACCGAGCAGTCGCAGCAGGGGATGTGGCGGGCCGGCGCGCACACCGATTTTGACTGTCTGACGCTGCTGTTCCAGCGCCCCGGCCAGGGCGGCCTGCAGGTTTGTCCCGGTAAAGACCGCGAAAGCCAGCAGTGGACCAGCATTGAGCCGCGCGAGGAGGTGATCACCTGCAATATCGGCGATATGCTGATGCGCTGGAGCGACGACCAACTGCCGTCTAACTTCCACCGGGTGAGAAACCCGCTGCCCCACGAATATCAGGGGCCGCGCTACAGCCTGGCGTTTTTCTGCCAGGCCAATAAAGATGTCGAGATCCTCGGGCCGCAGAGGAAGTACCCGCCCATCAGCGCCGAGGATTATCTGCAGCAGCGGATCCAGGCCAATTTTGCCAAAGGGTAAGATGCTCCCTTGCGTGGTATACCTGCCGCCGGCTTTCGCTGGCCGGGCGGCAGGATATCCGGCGCTAAGCTTTTCAGGTGGTAGGGCTTGCCGATGCGGGTGACAAGGGTATCTCTGCCGCAGCCATAAAATCGATAAAACAGCGTATTCGCGGTGACAGATAGCGGCTGGCGGGCCACAGGACCGAGAAATGCCCATCCTTGACGCAACAGCCGGGCAACACCTCCTGCAGTTGTCCCTCATCCATTGCCTCGCGCACGACAAAATCAGGCACATAAGCGATGCCCATCCCCGCCGCGCTTAAGCGAATGGCGGCCTCAATGTTATTGACCGTCATCACGGCAGCGGCCCTGAAATCTCCCGTCAGCCGCATATCGCGCAGTTCCCAGGGCTGGATCAGCCCCGTCGCGGGGAAGCGAAAAAAAATGCACTTGTGCGCCGCCAATTCCGCTGGCGAGTCGGGGGCGCCGTATTCCGCCAGATAGGCCGGGCTGGCACAGAGCACAAAACGAAAGCCTCCCAGCGTTCTGGCGATCAAGCGGGAGTCCGCTAATTCACCGCTGCGGATAGCGACATCAACTCCCTCATCGATCAGATTGACCAGCCGGTCGCTAAAGTCGAGATCCAGTTCAATCTGCGGATAAAGACGGCTAAAGGCGGTAAGGGCGGGGAGCAACAGGCGGTAGCCAATGACGGGCAGTGAAATCCTCAGTTTGCCGGTGGGCTGTGAGAGACTGCTGGTCAGCTCTGACTCGGCCTCCTGGATCTGCTCCAGGATACTCTGACAGCGGGTCAGAAATGCGGCCCCCTCCGCCGTCAGGCTGACGTTTCTGGTGCTGCGGTTGAACAGCCGGACCCCCAGTTTATGCTCAAGCCGGGCGACATTCTTACCCACCGCCGAGGCAGATATGCCCAGCAGCCTGGCGGCCTGAACAAAGCTTAGCGTTTCGGCGGTGCGGACAAAGGACGTCAGCGAGGTGAGGCTGTCCATCGATTATAAACCTTATGTCTCTTAAGAAGATATTTTCAGTCTATTTATCGGCAAGAATATCCGCAATAGGATGGCGACAGTTTATTCTTTCTTGCCGACTGATGAGGGCCGCCCGATGTTACTCCCCGCCAGAACACCTTCCCGATACGCCAGCGCCCTGGCCGCGCTTTCTGTCTTTATGGCGGCCTTGCTGCTGCCGTTAAGTTTTACCGGCGGCGTCATGACCACCCCCGCGATACAGCAGTCGCTGGGCGGCTCTCCCGCTGCGCTGTCGTGGCTGACCAATGGCTTTATGTTGACCTTCGGCAGCTTTTTGCTGGCCGCAGGGGTGACGGCGGATGCCATCGACAGAAAACGTATTTTTATCGCCGGCGCCGCGCTGTTTTGCCTGAGCAGCCTGCTGTTTTGTCTGACGCACAATCTCTTCCTGTCAGGCGTGTTGAGGGCGCTGCAGGGCCTGGCCGCGGCGATGATTTTAGCCAGCGGCAGTGCGGCGCTGGCCCAGCTGTATGATGGCGCCCAGCGGACCAGGGCATTCAGCATCCTGGGCACGGTGTTCGGCATTGGCCTGGCGTTCGGTCCGCTGCTGATCGGCTTCATGATCGACGCGGTGGGTTGGCGCGGCGTATACGCCCTGTTTGCGCTGCTCTCGGCAGGGGTTCTGCTTATAGGCCTGGTATCTCTGCCTGCGACAGAAAAAAGCGAGCCGCGGACACCCGACAACCTGGGCTTAACCCTGTTTACGCTGGCCCTGATGCTTTTTACTGCATCGCTTATGGTCATTCCGGCCCGCGGTTTTTTATCCCTGACCACGCTGGCCTTGCTCATCGCGTCGGGGGGGCTGTTCGTGGCGTTTGTCGTACGCTGCCGGAGGGTGAACAACCCGGTGCTGGAACTCTCCCTGCTGCGTCATCCGCGTTTTGTCGGCGTACTGTTGTTGCCTGTCGCCACCTGCTGTTGCTACGTGGTCCTGCTGATTATTGTTCCACTGCATTTTATGGGCGGAGAGGGGATGAGTGAGTCGCAGAGCGCACTGTATCTGATGGCGCTGACCGCGCCGATGCTGGTTTTCCCATCCGTTGCGGCCCTGCTCACCCGCTGGTTTTCACCGGGGCAGGTGTCCACGGCGGGACTGATGATGGCCTCCGTCGGGTTGTTGTTGCTGGGCGATGCTTTTCACAGTAACCACCTCCCGCAACTGGTGCTGGCGCTGATCCTCTGTGGGGCGGGGGCGGCGCTTCCCTGGGGACTGATGGATGGCCTGGCGATATCCGCTGTGCCGGTCGCCAAAGCCGGTATGGCGGCAGGCCTGTTCAACACCGTACGCGTTGCCGGCGAGGGGATCGCCCTGGCGGTCGTCTCCGCGGTATTAACGGCAAGCAATACCCTGACCCTGCAGAGTCGCGTTCACGGGTATGCCCCCGAGGTGATTCACCGCGCCGCAGGCTGGCTGGGGGCCGGCAATATGCCGCAGGCGGCTGCGCTTTTGCCTGATTTTTCCCTCCGGGTGCTGCGCGAGAGCTATGACTCTGCTTATACGCTACTGTTTAGCGGGCTGGCGGTCGTCACCCTGCTGTGCGCCCTGATGATCTGGCTGACGCTATGCCGGAAGGGGGGCGCTATCTAAACCCGCGACAGTGGATCCTGAACCCCCTTGATAGCCTTACATCTGGGCGTATCTATCGCCACGATCGGAACCCACCTTAGCGCCCTGTACCAGAAAACCCATACTCGACATCAGGCAGAGCTCCTGCTGATTCTCCGCGTAATCGACGGCGAATGGTTTCGCTCGGTCAGGAATGATGGTCGCGCAGGAAAACGGTCAGCACCTCTTTCGGCGGCACGCCGCCGCATTCGCCAATCATCCAGCCCACCGCGCCGCGGTGATAGGCGCCGTGAAAGAGCATGTGGTTCAGCATCTCCATCGCGGTCATATTGCCGTCGCCGCCGTCGACAAATTTGAAGGCGATACGTTCGTGGAAATCGGCGGGGGTCATGGCGCTGACGTACTGAATGTATTTGTCCGTACAGGCGCTCATGGCCGTTTCCAGCTCATCAACGGTTGGCGTCTCAGGGGTATTCAGCGCGGTGTAGCCGTGCGGCCTGCCGCGCAGGTTCGCCCGGAAAATCATATCAACGACATGGATATGGTTCATCAGCCTGATGGTCAGGTGACGCTTTTCGCCATGTACCGTTCCGTCAATCGCGCGGATCGCCTGTAAGGTGGCAAAGTCAATCCAGCGCTTGTATTTCAACAGCGTTACTACTGTGTCTTTGTCCATAGTCGGTCCCGGGTTGGTTGAACCGTTATCATACTGGTTATGCCGGTGAACCGTCACTCACCGGCATCAGGCACAAAAAAGCCTCGCCGAGGCGAGGCTTTTCAATAAGCAGGTGATTTAGTCAAACACACCGTTAATCACGGCGGTGACGATCGCGGTGCTCAGGGCCACCAGCACCAGATCATCGCCGACCGCCCGCCATTCATAGCCCGGATAATAGGGCAGGTCGTTAATCATAGAAGCTGGCAGGGTCTTTTTGGCGATCCCCGGAGGGAGCGGTTTGCCGCGGGCAACATTTTTGGCGATACCCGGCGGCAGCGCCTGATAGCCGACCAGACCGTAGTTCACGGCAAGGGAGCGCGCCCGTGAGAAGCTAATATCGCTGTCGACGTGGTCGGGCTTGCCGTAGTTTTTCCGTTTGCCGTGATCTTCAGTGGACTGGCCTTTATTTTGCCCTTTATTGCCATGGTCGCCACTGTTACCGTTGTTACCATGATTGCCGCTATTGCCATGGTTACCACTGTTCCCGTGATTACCACCGCCGTTGCCATTGCCATTACCCGGGTTGGCATACGCTGGCGCGGCCATGACGGCAAGAGAAATAACCGCCGCCAGTGCTGTTTTGAGAGTGCGACGCTTAAGCATGATGTTGATACCTTAAGAGGGAGTACACGCTTAAAAAATAAGATAAAGCTATACCCCAGGCAATCTCATGTTGTCTTATTTTTTTGCCCTTATTTAATTAGCGGCGGGAAAAGGGTAGCGGGACGCGGACGAGCAATTCCATTGCTGCGTTTTGACAGACGGGCGACCGCGCCCCGCTAAATATCTTGCCGGGAGGATCGCTCCCGGTCGTGGAGAAAAAATGCCCGAAGCCATTGGGCAAAAGAGTACTAAGATGTTCCGCTTCATTTATCGCGCGTCTCACAAGACGGGGCGGATAGTAAATCCTGGCGCTGCCGCGCACAATCGGTCGGTTGTTTAGAAATAAATAACCCCATCGACCGCGCTCAGGATGCGACCCAATGGCAGGCGACCCGATGGCCCGGGGCCAACTCGCGCAGCGCCGGAGGCTCTCTGCGGCAACGTTCGCTGGCCAGCGGGCAGCGGGATGAAAAGCGGCAGCCGGCGGGGGGATTGGCCGGATCCGGGATCTCGCCTTGCACCAGCGCCTGCGGTTCGCTGTGCGGGTCGAGGGTCGGCACCGCAGCCATCAGGGCGCGGGTATAGGGATGGAGGGGGCGGCTGAACAGCGCATCGCGGCTGGCGCTTTCCACCAGTTGCCCGAGATACATCACCGCCACATCGTCACATAAATGCTCCACCACCCCGAGGTCGTGGGAGATAAACAGAAACGTGACGCCGCGGTTGTCGCGCAGGTCGGAAAACAAATTGATGATCTGCGCCTGAATCGACACATCAAGGGCCGAGATGGGTTCATCGGCGACGATAAAATCCGGGTTGAGGATCAGCGCCCGGGCAATACCGATCCGCTGACGCTGGCCGCCGGAGAACTGATGCGGGAAGCGGGCATAGTGTTCCGGCGCCAGGCCGCAGATCTTCATCACGTCGATCACCCGGTCATATAGCTCATTGCGGGCGCACAGTTTGTGCTCCAGCATGGCTTCGCCAATCGCGTCGCCAATACGCAGCCGCGGGTTCAGCGAGCTATAGGGGTCCTGAAACACCAGCTGCATCCTGGGCCGGATAGCGCGCAGGGCAGGCGCGGTCAGGTCGGCCAGCTCCTGACCGTGAAATTTCACGCTGCCGGCGCTCTTCTCGTACAGGCCAAGCAGGTTCCGGCCGACGGTGGTTTTACCGCTGCCGGACTCGCCCACCAGGCCAAAAATGGTGCCCGGACGGATATTAAAGCTGACGCCGTCCACCGCGCGAAGCTCGCCGGTCTGCTGACCAAACAGGCCGTCGCGCAGCGGAAAATATTTTTTCAATCCATCCACTTCAATGACATAGCGTTCGCTCATGCTGTCACCTCCGCAAATTCGCTATAAAAGCAGGCAGCACGTTGGCGGTCGCCGAGCAGCGGCGGAATCGCCTCCCGGCAGCGCGCCGTCGCCCGCTCGCAGCGCCCGGCAAAGGCGCAGCCCGCCGGCAGGGCGGCCAGATCCGGCACCTGGCCGGGAATTGAGTACAGCCGCCGACGCCGCTCACCGGGCACCGGTCGGGAGGCGATCAGCCCCCGCGTGTAGGGATGCTGAGGATGCCGTAGCACTTCCGCGGTGGCGCCTTGTTCCACAATTCGTCCGGCATACATCACCACCACCTGCTCGGCCATCTGCGCGATCACCCCCAGGTCGTGGGTAATCAGCATCATCGCCATCTGGCTGGCCCGGGCCCGATCCCGCAGCAGGCGTAGGATCTGCGCCTGCACGGTCACGTCGAGCGCGGTGGTGGGTTCGTCGGCGATCAGCAGTTTGGGCCGACAGCTCAGCGCCATGGCGATCATCACCCGCTGCAGCATGCCGCCGGAAAGCTGGTGAGGATAGCGGGTCATCAGGCTGTCCCCGCGCGCCAGGCCGACCTCGCTTAACAGCTGGATGGCCTGATGCCAGGCGGCTTTCGGCGTGGCGCCGAGGTGGCGGATCGGCGGTTCGCAAAGCTGCTCCCCGATGGTCAACACCGGGTTGAGGGCCGACATCGGTTCCTGAAAAATCATTGCCAGCTGGTGACCGCGCAGATCGGCCATCTGTCTGGCTTTCAGCCGCAGCAGATCGCGGTCCGCGAAGCGGATCTCGCCGCCGTCGATGCGCGCCGTCTGCGGCGGCAGGAGGCCCATCAGCGCCATGGCGGTGACGCTTTTGCCGCAGCCGGATTCACCCACCACGCCAACGGTTTGCCCGGCCTGAATGGTGAAAGAGACCTCCTGCACCGCGCGCACGCGAGAGCGTTCGCCGGCGAAAGAGACGGAGAGATGATTAAAGGAGACTAACGGCGTGGTCATTTCAGCCTCGGTTTCATATTGGGATCCATGGCGTCGCGCAGGCCATCGCCCAGCACGTTGATGGCGATCACGGTGATAAAGATGGCGATGCCCGGCGGCATCCACAGCCAGGGGCGGCGCTGGAAATCGATCAGGCTGTTAGCGGCATCCATCATATTGCCCCACGACGGCGTCGGCGGCACCACGCCGAGGCCGAGATAGCTCAGCGCGGATTCACTGAGAATGGCGTTGGCGACGGCCATGGTCGCCATCACCACCAGAATCGGAATGGTATTCGGCAGCAGGTGGCCAAACAGCCGGCGACGCGCCGACAGGCCCAGCACCTGGGTGGCCAGCATAAAATCGCGTTCGCGCAGGGAGAGACATTGCCCGCGCACCAGCCGCGCCAGTCGGGGCCACTCCAGCAGGCTGAGCATCACCACCACCATATAAATGCGCGAGTCCGGCGAAAAATCGAGCTCGGAAAGCATCGCCCCGGCGACGATCAATAGCGGTAACCCAGGGATAGTCATCACCAGGTCGGCCACGCGCATGATCAGTTTGTCGGTTAACCCGCCGACGTAACCCGAGAGGGCGCCGAGCAGGTAGCCGAGGCACACCGACATCACCATGGTCAGCAGGCCGATAATCAGCGAGATGCGCCCGGCCAGCAGCAGGCGGGTGTAGACATCGCGACCGAGGAAATCGGTCCCCAGCCAGTGTTCCGCCCCGGGCGGCTGGTTGATGCTCAGGGCGTCGGTGGCATCATCACTCCACGGCGACCAGACGGGCCCCAGCACGCACCACACCGCCATCACCGCCAGCAGGAGCAGGCAGAACATGGCCAGCCGGTTACGGCGCAGCTGTCGCCACCCCTGGCGCCAGGGAGAGGGGGTAATGTGCGCCAGCGCCGGGATAGCCGCCTGCCGCTGGCGGCGACGGGAAGCTAAGTAAGACAGGATCATCATGACCTCACCCGAATACGCGGATCGGCCCAGGCGTACAGCACGTCGGCGAGCAGATTCCCGACGATCGTCAGCACCGCCAGAAACAGGGTAAACCCCATCAGTACCGGATAGTCGCGGGCGGCCAGCGAGTCGATATGAATGTGGCCCGCCCCCGGCCAGTTGAATACCTTTTCGGTAATGATCGCCCCGGAGAACAGCCCCGGCAGCTCGAAGCCCAGCAGGGTGATAATCGGCAGCAGGGCGTTGCGCAGGGCATGTTTGAGGATCACCGTGCGCTCCTGCAACCCCTTGGCGCGGGCGGTACGGATAAAATCCATTTTCACCACGTCGAGCATACTGGCGCGCACATAGCGCGTCAGGCTGCCCGCCTGCAGCATCACCAGCGCCAGCACCGGCAGCGCCAGATGGGCAGCCACCTGCAGCACATACTGCCAGCCGCTCTCGTCGCTGCCGGTATTGGTCATCCCGCCTACCGGCAGCCAGTGGAGATCGACGGCGAACCATTTAATCAGCAGCAGGCAGAGGAAAAAGGTGGGGAACGACATGGCGGCAAACACCGCGACGCTCACCAGATGATCAAACCAGGAGCCAGGGCGCAGGGCAGAAACCACGCCCACCGCCAGGCCGATGCCCCAGTAAAAGACCAGCGCGACGCTGGCCAGCAGAAAAGAGTTCCAGATGTACTGGTTGAGCAACTGGCTGACCGGGATCTGATACTGCAGCGAAAAGCCTAAATCACCGCGCAGCAACTGTCCCAGCCAGTGGAGGTAGCGGGTCAACAGCGGCTGGTCGAGGCCGTAGATCGCCTTCAGCTCCGCGGCGCGGGCAGCGGTCAGGGTGATATTGCCATCGATAAAGTCGCCGGGGGTTTTGGCAAACAGCAAAAAAATAATGAAGGAGGCCAGCAGCAGCATCGGCAGCGTTTGCAGCAGGCGCCTCAGGATGAAATTTCTCATGACGGTCTCACATCAGCCGCCGGTTAACCCGGCGGCCAGGGATTTATTTGACGATTTTTACATCCGGCAGGCTGCCGGTCAGGCCGTTGTAGATATCCGGCTTAAAGCCGCTGACGCGGGCGCTGCTGGCGGAAAGGATCTCGCGATAGCCGAGCAGGATCACCGGCGGATCGTCGGCCAGCACTTTATACAGCTGGTGGTAGATCGGCTTGCGCTGTTCGATGTCGAGCACCGCGTTGCCGGCGTTAATCAGCTTATCGACTTCCGCGTTATGGTAGCCGGACTCTTTAGCTTCGCTGCTGTAGAAATCCCATACCCCGTCGTGCGGGTCGTTGAGGGTGCTGGTGCTGAACGAGGCCAAATCGTAATTTCCGGCTTTGCGCTGCGCCATCAGGGCGTTGAAATCCACCACCTGCGGCTTCAGCAGCACGCCAATCTGCCGCCAGTTCTCCTTGGCGATGGGGATCAGCGCATCGTTGAGCACCTTCTTGCTCACCAGCAGGGTCAGCTCCAGGCGCTGGCCGTCTTTGGCGCGGATACCGTCGGCGCCTGGTTTCCAGCCGGCCTCATCCAGCAGCTTTTTGGCCTGTGCCGGATCGTAAGGGTAAGGGTTGACGCCTTCAGCGTTAAAGGCCCAGGAGATCGGCGCGATCGGTTCGATGGCGACTTTGCCGTATCCCTGATAGACCACGTCGATCAGCTTCTGCCTATCCAGGCCATAAATCAGCGCCTGGCGCACCCGCTTATCCTGTAGCGCCGGGCGATGCACGTTGAATTCCACCTGGCTGTAGTCGCTGGAGCCGTAAAGATTAATATTGGCGAAGCCGAGCATCTTCAGTTGCTCAATATCGTCGGGGCGCGAGGTAAAGGCGTCGTAGTCGGTCTCCCCGGTCTGGAACAGCTGGAAGTTGGTGGACGGATTGGTCACGCGATAGATAAAGCGCGGCGTTGGCGGCGTCCCACGGTAAAAATGGCTATTGGCATGGAAGCGTATTTCCTGACCGGGAATATATTTGTCGTACACGTAAGGGCCGTTGCCCAGCGGCTTGCCGTGCAGTGAGCGCAGATAGTCGAGATTCCCCCGCTGATACCCTTTGCCGTACCAGGCTTTCGACAGTACAGGCCCGCCAATTTTGGCCAGCGTGGTGGCGCCTGGCTGCGTGGTGGTCACCTGCAGGGTGAGCGGGTCGATGACCTTCAGGCCGCTGACGCTGTCAGCCTTGCCGGCTTTGTAGTCCGCCCCGCCGGCGATATTGGCCAGGGTGATGTCGGTATCGCCATCATAGCTGGGGTCGAGCAGGACCGTCAGGGTAAAGGCGACATCTTCCGCCGTCAGCGGTGAGCCGTCGCTAAAGGTGAGACCAGGGCGCAATTTGATGGTATAGACTTTGTTATCCGGGCTGACCGTCCAGCTCTCCGCCAGTCCCGGGACCAGCTTGCCCTGGCTGTCCCAGTCGATCAGGCGTGAAAAAATGACGTTAGTCACGTTCTCATCCCAGCCGTTGACGAAAAAGTAGGGGTTAAAGATCCCTTGCGGCTCGGAGATCCCGGCCACCACCGTGTCTGTGCGCAGTTTGGCGCTGGCCGGGATCTGGCTGGCGTCGCTGGCCGGGGTGATGCCTTCTTTCAGGATCACTTCCGCATGGGCAACAGAAGAAAATGCTACCACGCCGCCGAGCAGGGCCACTTTTAGCGCCAGGGCGAAGCGGGTTTGTCTGGTTTTTAATCCTTGTTGTAATCTGGACAAAAGTGCTACCTCATCAAATGATTGCGTGGTTATTTACAATTCATGACGAAAGATAAGAGGCGCACTTCGCCCTGTCTAACACTGAAACGCTATGATTTATAACTAATTATCCTTAGCAAAGGATCGGCAATATAATCCCATTTTATGGCTATGAAGCAGTGGTTTCCGCTGTCTGATGATGGTTGGTCAGCATGCTGTCTGTGACCCAGTTTTTCAATCGCGAGGTTCTGAACAGGCGTCACACCTGCGCGGTATTCGCCGGCTGAAAGGGAACGATGATAGTGGCCCCGTACCGACCACCGTGTAGGGAGTAAGGCTCCCTGGCGGTCAGTTCCGGGCAGACGTTAACGCTCCTTCGCCGCTGGGGGCAGCAGGGAGGGTGCGGTTTCGGTTAGCGGCAACCAGAGCCGCTCGGGGTCATTAAATCCCTCTTCGACAAGGGCATAAAAGCGGCTGGCGTGGAGACCATCGACGAAGGCATGGTTAAACCGCCCGGCCACCGGGACAACGCCATTCTGCAATTTTCCCCAGGTGAGCGCGGGGACCGCCGCGCCGACGGCATATTCCGCATGGGTCATCGAGGTGAAGTGGAGCCATGGCAGACAGCTGGCGCAGATAAAATGCTCGCCATCGACGATGAGCGGCGCCGGGGATGTCTCTCTTGCCGCGACAATCTTCGGCGTGGCCGCGGCGCTGAAGGCGGTGAACTCGGGGGCGTTGTCGCACCACACCTGACGGAATCCCTCTCCGACGGTCATCACCGGCGTCATTACTGCCAGACTGTCATATTCAATCACCTCATCGTTCCGCACGCGCTGGCGTAGCTGCGGTACCCCGTTGGCCGCGCGCAGCAGGGCATAGAGCGCGAGCTGAAAAAACGAGACCCGACGTTCCTTCGCGCATTCATACAGGCGCTGCGCCGCTATCGGCACGCAGAGATTAAAGCTGGGGTTGGCGAATTGGCGGTAAAAAGTGAAATGGTCCCGGCGGGGCCAGGATGCGGTGTCGATAATCCGGTAATGTGCCATGGATGCCTCCTGAATACTGGCGTTCTGCTGACTATGCGACGATTTCGATCAGGTTGCCATCGGGATCGGCGATCACCGCCTCATAATAGCCGTCGCCGGTGGTGCGCGGCGGCGAAATCAGTATTCCGGCGGCCCCGGCGCGTTGGGCGATGGCATCGACCTGTTCCGCCCCGCCCACCGAGAGGGCCAGATGCGCCCAGCCGGTATGGTTATTATCCGCGCTGGCCTGCTGCAGGCCAGGCTTGCTCATCAACTCTATCACCACCTCGTCGTCGATAGTAACAAAATAGGAGGCAAAGCCGGGGTTGGTCTGGCTAAGGTATTTTTCATTGATGCTGGCGGCAAAGAAGTCCACCCAGAAGCGGGCCTGGACGTCGAGCTGTTGGGTCCACAGGGCGAAATGGGCAATTTTCATGGTAAACCTCCGGGCAGGAACGTTGACAACCAGAGCAGGGCAGACGATCATGCTTGTTACTGCTCGTTTCTGATTATTTAAGGATTGTATTATGCTCGATTATGCTGCTTTCCCTCAACAGCGACAAGCGCTGATTTGCCAGATCCTGCAGGAAAACGGCAGAGTGGTGTGCGCGGAGCTGGCGGCGCGTCTTCAGGTGTCGGAGCATACCATCCGCCGCGATCTGCATGAGCTCAGCCGCGAGGGATTCTGTAAAAAGGTGTATGGCGGGGCGGTGCTGAGTCTGCCGGAAGCGGGGGATTACAGTGAGCGGAAAGATAAAAACCGCGCGATAAAGCTCAGGATCGCGCAACAGTGTGCCCGGCTGGTGAAGCCCGGCGGCACTATTTTCATTGATACCGGGACCACCAATCTGGCGATGGCCGAGGCGCTGCCCACCGAGCTGGCGCTGACGGTGGTAACGAACTCGCCGGAGATCGCCGCGGTACTGGTGAAAAAACCGCTGTATGACGTGGTGATGCTTGGCGGCCAGGTACAGCGCGCGAGCGGCGGTTGCGTCGGCGCCGCGGCGGTGGCTCAGGTGCAGGGCATGTTATTCGACCAGGGGTTTATCGGCGGCTGCGCGATGGCGCCAGAGTCGGGCCTGACCGGCTTTGACTATGCCGACTGCGAGTTCAAGAAAGCGGTCATTAAACAGTGCAGCGAAATTATTGTTGGTCTGACTTCGGATAAAATTCCGGCAGCAGCGCGGTTTGTGGTGGCCGCCAGCAGCGATATCGATGTGCTGGTGGTGGAAGAGAATATCAGTCGCGAATATCGCGTTGCCTTTCAGCAGCACGATATTCGCATCTATACCGTGTAACCCGCTAGCGGGTGAGGGAGGTGGCGATAAGCCGCAGGCCCAGCGCCCCCAGCACCGTCGCGGTGGCGATGTCGATCCGCCGCTTCAGCCGCAGGTAGACGCGCCGCGGGCGGTCGGCAGACAGCACCAGCGCCACCAGCGAATACCAGCTGACGTCGATCAGAAAGCTCATCAGCGGCACGATGTAATAGAAGGCGGTGGGGATCTGCGCCGGCAGCAGGGCGGTAAAAATAGAGGCGAACACCAGCGCCGTTTTGGGATTGCTGAGCTGAGTATATAGCCCGTCGCGGAAGGTCTTCAGCAAAGAGCGGTTGCCGGCCATCCCGCTGGCGGAAAAGTCCATCGGCTGCGCCGACCCGCGAAAAATTTTATAGCCCAGCCACAGCAGATAGAGCCCGCCCGCCACCTTCAAACCAATAAACAGCTCCGGCACCGCGGTGAGCACCTTCTGCAGGCCCAGCATCGCCATAATGGAGAAAATGGCCGCACCGGCGCCGGTACCGAGGGCGGTCACCATACCGTGCAGACGCGAGCGAGCGACGGCATTGCGCGCGACAAAGATAAAGCTTGGGCCGGGACTGATCACGCCCATGATCAGCACCGCGGCAATGGCCATCAGGCTGGATAGGAACATAGCGACTCCTGTTATGTCCGCCGCAGGCAGGCGGTCGGTAACGTGTGGACGGTTGGAGCAGACAGAGTAGCAAACTGGTTCAGGAAAGCACGTCAAAAAGGTGTGTATTAGACGGGGAGAAGCAGGCGTTGGCGGCGCGCGTTTTCTGCGCAACTGTTTGAATAACGATTCCCATTCTTGTCATCGATGGTAAACTGAATAACTGTGATCTTTGTCATACCGTAATAACTACAGAGAAGAGACACTGCTATGCAACATATCATTGAGGGCTTCCTCAACTTCCAGAAAGAGATCTTCCCCCAGCGTAAAGAACTCTTCCGCAGCCTGGCCTCCAGCCAGAATCCCAAAGCGCTTTTCATCTCCTGTTCTGACAGCCGTCTGGTGCCGGAACTGGTTACCCAGCAGGAGCCGGGACAGCTCTTTGTCATTCGTAATGCCGGGAATATCGTGCCGTCTTTCGGGCCGGAGCCGGGCGGCGTTTCCGCGACCATCGAATATGCCGTGGTTGCGCTGGGCGTGACGGATATCGTGATCTGCGGCCATTCCAACTGCGGCGCGATGAAAGCGATCGCCACCTGTCAGTGCCTTGAGCCGATGCCGGCGGTGTCTCACTGGCTACGCTATGCCGATGCCGCGAAAGCGGTGGTGGAAAAGAAAACCTGGGCTAGCGAAACCGATAAGGTCAATGGCATGGTGCAGGAAAACGTCATCGCCCAACTGAATAACATCAAGACCCATCCTTCGGTGGCGGTTGGTCTGCGCGACCATACCCTGCGCCTGCATGGCTGGTTCTACGACATCGAAACCGGCGATATTCAGGCGCTGGATAAAAACACGAAATCCTTTGTTTCGCTGTCGGAAAATCCGGACGTCTTTTTCGAATAAAGTCTTTCCAGGGCACGGAGGCCCTGCAAACCCTCACCACGCCACGCAAATTTTGCCAAAACGGGCGCCGCTTTGCAGACAGCGGAAGGCCTCCGACTGATTCGCGGCGACAGACCTCTCCGCTTTACGCCGACAAGCCGCAGATAATCCAGCCAATCGGGTATTTATTGCTATCAGGCTCTTTTTGTGCTGAGAGTCAGTATTGTCCGGGATCCGGCGAATGCCGCATGGACCTGCCGGGAAATGTCAGGAAGGGGGAAAAACTAAAGCGCCGTCCAGGCGGCGCTTTAGGAAACGTTTAGGGGCAAGGGTTTATTTGCTCAGTTCAGCCGTCATATGAACACGGTTGTTAAACTGGGCGCTGGTAATTTTATAGGATGCACCCTGTTCTGCGGCCTGGGCGGCAATTTTAGCTTCCGCGCGGTCCAGCGTGGAGGCAGTGGCGCTGACGCTCTGAGCAAAGCTGGCAGCAGAGAACAGAGACAGCGCAGCAACAGCAACGAAAGTTTTGATGAATTTCATGGTCGTATTCCTTAATTTGGTGTCTGATAAAGGGCCTGTTGCCCTGATGTGATAAAGAATACGCTTGATTGCTGGAGCCTAAAATCAAAACAATTTGCGAAACTCTTTCAAATAATATGAATGATTTTCCGCCAGCCTCGAGGCTGCGCGCGGCGGCAGGGTTGCATTAGCTGCTGTGGTCAGGCATCGGAGGTCGGCAGACAGGCGACTAAAAGAGAGCCTGTCGGTCATGAAATGATGAAAATGGCTATGACTGACCAGGCGGAAATTCACTTTAATCCTTTCCAGGCCGTTATAAACACGCTTGCGATTAATCCCCAGCGTAGCGGCCATTTGATGAACCGACTGACCCTTCATGGTGGCATCAATCATCCGCATCTCCAGGCGGTTGAGCGGGGCTCGTTGACGGAAAGAAACGCTCTGACGTTGGTGACGCGGCACGAGTGGCCAGCGGCGCTCGGCCAGGCAGCGCAGAAGGCGGCTCACTTCACGTACCGCTTCGCGCTGGCTGACCCACAGTAGGGTATCCGCGAAAAAGGCGCGTCCGCGCCTTACGTTGCCGGCTGACGTAAAGCCAATGACCAGGCCCTGAAAGTGCTGAGCGATTTCAGCGGCAGCCAGGTAATCATGATAGTTTTCCAGTGACAAAATAATCACATCCAGCCCGGACAGTTCTGGAAGATGGCTGAGGGGCAGGGAGTGAATAACCTTTAATTCGGGCGCTGTTTTCTGAATATCCCGAAAACACTGGGCGATACCGATATTAAAATAAATATTATTGCTGTGAATTAAAATATTCAACGAATAAACCCTGTTGCTGGCGATGTAAACGGCGCGGGGAGGGGGTTAGCTGCGTACCAGAAGCTTATTCATATCAGCAGGCGAAGTGTTTATATAATTCATCATCCCCGGCGGTTTGTATGAATAAATTTCGGCTACGTAAACGTTATTAATATAATACCCCGCACACTTAACGCGGATGATTAACGCGCTCTCCACGCCAGCCTGGTGTAAGCGAGACTTTAAGCTCTGAATAACCTGCCATAGGCGCTGCGCGGAAGGGCGGAGATTATTTTTTTCCCAAACGTTAATCATTAACTCTTCATCGCTGACCAGACGTTCTCTGCCGTGCGCCAGCAGGTACTCCAGTAAACAGGCCATGGTGCTGCGTAGCTGGACTTGCGTCCGTGTCCCGCGCAGCGTGATAATTTCCCGATGATGCAGGCAGTAGAAAATATTATCCGCTAACTTATAGCCAAGTAGTTTATAGCCTTTAGTCATCCACAACTCCCTGACAAATCCTCTTCTTGCCGGTGCAGAGTACCTGCCCGCTGCTGACTGACCAAGTGAATTTTATCAGTTAGAATAATCAAAACAAATAACCACATAGGCATACATAACTAGAATAAAAATCTGATAATATCGCTTGATTCTGTTGTATTATGCGGTATAGGAAAAGTCTTAATCAGGCGGCTGGCGAAGGTAAGCGGTTGAAAATATAGGTGGCATCGAAAAATAAATGCACTTAAATTGATTTGGATCAATTTAAGCTATTTCAGAGGGCGATGACCATTTACATTCTAAAACAAAGATTGAAATAACTTCCGTTACGCGGTGATACGCTAATTCTGAACTTGTGGAACTACCCAGGGAATGGTTCATTACTTTTCAGGAGCGTTTTTATGGTCATTGCAACTCGTAAGCCTCTGTGCAACAAACGCTGGTCGGCCAGCCCGGCCTCCCAGGATCTTCAGTTGACTCAGCTACGTCACCCGTGGGTCGCCACCAAAGCTAGCTGCAAAAGTAAAAAAGGCTGGAAGAGCCGCGGTTAACGGCTCGTCCACTTTCCCGGACAAAACGCCCCGGTCGTGCTCATGCCGCGACCGGGGTTTTACTGTGGTCATTGTTCTGCTCAACGATCACACCGAGCGCAGACAATAGCCTGAGGCGGTGTTCTCCACTCTGGCGAATCCCGGCAGGCCAAGATGCATACCGGCAATCAACCACCGTTCGCTGGCGGCCTGGCGCAGCAGGATCTCCCTGGTACGCCGGGCCTGTTCAGGATCGACGTCGAAGGCGACCGAGGCTTCTGGCCGCGCAGACTGAATGGACGGGAAATGGACGATATCCCCCCAGATCAGCAGCGAGGTATCGCCCGCTTCGAGACGATACCCGGTATGCCCGGGCGTATGGCCGGGCAGAGGGCACGGGCGGATCCCGGCGATCACCTCCTCATCATCAACCCCGCTGATTTGCGCCGCGCAGTTCGCCAGTACACGGCGAACAAGCAGCACGTTGCGCCGGCCGCGATCGCTGGCGTTGTCGAACGTGGATGTTGCCAGCCAGTAAGCGCTTTCCCGCGTAGGCAGGAACACCGTGGCGTTGGGATACGCTGGCGTACCAGCGGCGGACAGCAGGCCGCCGATATGGTCCGGATGGGCGTGGGTGAGAAGGATGGCGTCGATCTCCTCAGGACCAACGCCGAGCCGCGCCAGATTGGCGATAAGTTCGCCGCCAACGCCATTGGCTCCGCCGGTGCCGGTATCCACCAGCACCGTATTCCCGCGACCGCGGATCAGATAGGCGCCAATCGCAATGGTCTCCGGCGAGGCTAATCCTGAATGCCGCTGCAGATGCTCCGCCTCCTCCCGCGAGATACCCGAGAGTAAGGACAGCGGCGCTGACATCAGACCATCACTCACGGCAGTCACCGTCAGGTCGCCAGCGGTCAACGTATAAAAGGGAGCAGGTGACATGGCGACCTCACGCGCGCTGCGCCGGGTTGCGTAACCGGGCGGTGATGGGCTGATAGATAAAGACGGCGGCAGTCGTGGCCAGGTGATGCAGGTTGTCTCGTGGGAGGATGGCGGCATACCGGCTTTGTTCGGTCGCCAGGCCGCCTGGCTGCAGGAGTATCGGCGCAGCGACGGGCAAGTCCTCCGCGGTATCGCCCAGCAGCAGCACTTCATCCGGGGCAACCTCCCGCAGCGTATTATTCGTTAGATAGAGATGGCGATGCCAGTCGGCGATCGCCGTTTGCCGGCGGGCAAAATGGCCGCCGCCGTTGCGGCGGTAGGCGTCGCTGTCGATGACGGTAGCATCATGGATATCGTGCAGCGCCAGGTAGCAGGGGCAGCCCTCGCTGAGAGCGCGGAAGCGCTGGGAGGCGTAGAAACCGGGCACAGAGACCAGCGCCGGTAGTTTTTCCTGATTGTAAAAGGTATTCCACGCCGCTTCGCTTTGGGGATCGGTGTAGGCGCATTCGACGACATAGAGCATAGTGACCTCGATGAACAGATGATGTGCGCACAAGGCGCTTTAGTGAGTTTTCATCATCCTATCGGCTAAAAATGGCGCTGAAAAACGATGTTAATTCAAGGTTCAGTGATATTCTGTCACTGACTTTCGGTGAGCCTGCACAAGGAGCATTGGCTATGCGTCGTAAAATCCCCAGCAGCGCTGCGCTACTGGCTTTTGAGGCCGCGGCTCGTCACGGCAACTTTGCCCGCGCGGCGGCGGAGCTCGCGTTAACGGAAGGGGCCATCAGCCGGCAGATTGCCCGTCTGGAAGCGCTCCTCGACAGTAAACTCTTCGACAGGACGGGGAGCCGGGTGCGGCTCAATCCGGCAGGCGCCCGCTATGCTCGTCAGGTCCGCGAGATCCTCGCTCGTCTGGAACGGGACACCCATGACGTCAGCGGGATGCCCGTCGATGGCCGCAGTCTGGAGATCGCCGTGCTCCCCACCTTCGCCAGCCGCTGGTTAATTCCCCGGCTCGGGCGCTTTGCGGCGCAGCATCCGCATATCGTGGTCAATATCGCCGCCCGCAGCGATCCCTTCATTCTGCCGGGAAGCGGATTTGATGCCGCTATCCATTTTGAACACCCGGCGTGGACCGGAATGGAGGTGACGTTTTTATTTGCGGAGTATTTGCTGCCGGTCTGCCATGCTGCGCTGCTGACGGATGACGATCTTCCGGGGCTGCTTAACCGGCTAACGCGCATTCACCGGCGGCAAAACCCGGACGCCTGGCTGCACTATGCCCGTGAGTGCGGTCTGGCGCTGGATAACCCCGCCCAGGGGCCGCGCTACGATCTGCATGAGATGGCGATCGCCGCGGTACTAAGTCAGCAGGGAGTGGCCCTGGTGCCGAAGATGTATGTGGAAAGCGAGCTGCGCGCCGGAACGCTGGCCGCCCCGTGGCCGGGCTCCCCGACGCTGGCTAAGCGCTTCTGCTTGATCAAACCCGGCGGCGGGGAGGGGGAGCCAGCGCTGCAGATGTTTGAGCGCTGGCTGCAGACGGAGATTGCGGCAGGTTAAGTCAGAGCTGGTCGGGAGACATTTAGCGCCGCCCGCTGGCGGGCATATTTGCCCGGCGATATCCCGGTATAACGGGTAAAAGCTACGCTGAACGCGCTGGCCGAGCCATAGCCGATGCGCTCGGCGATATCCGCAATGCTGATGCCCGTCTCGCTCAGCCACTGCATGGCCAGGGTCATTCGCCAGCCTAACAGATAGCCCATCGGGGTCATCCCGGTCAGGTCGGTAAAGCGTTCAAATAACGTCGAGCGAGACAGCGCGCAGTCGGCGGCCAGGGCGTTGACCGTCCAGCGTCTGGCGGGGGCCTGATGCAGCAGACGGATTGCCTGGGCGACCCGCGGGTCGCTCAGCCCGCGCATCAGACCGGGGGTCGCGAGCGTGCCGGAGGAACGAATGGCCTCGATAAAAAGCAGCTCAACCATTCGCGCCAGAACGAAAGATTTGCCCGCGCGATCCGCCTGCGCTTCCTCTTTCAGCAGCCCGACAAAGGTGGCCAGCCGCGGTTGATTGCGGACCACCACAAAGGCTGGCAACAGCGAGGCCAGCAGGCTGGCGTTCGTTGAACCGGAAGCGCAGTGGCCAATCAGCGCCTGCATCTGCGCAGGCTTGTCGAGGGCGCCCAGCCGAAAGTGTCCCTCCGCCAGTTGCACCGGGATGGTTTCCAGCGCCGGTGAAGGAGGCGGGGTCAGGCTGGTTAGCGAGAAGCGGTACGCCGCCGGGATCAGAATAAAATCCCCGGCGCGCAGGATCTGCGGCTCATGCTGGTCAATTTCCAGCCGACAGCCGCCTTCCAGCACGACGCCATAAAATGACAACCCCTGATCCGAGCGCCGGACTCGCCAGTCTCCCGCCCCCTCGATGGTTTTGGTCAGCACCGCTCTGAGATTTAACATCGCGATGACCTCCGCCAGCGGATCGCTCATTTCCGGACTCCTGCTAAAGAATGATGGATTATTGACCATATATCGTCCGGCACGGCCTGTCTATGATGAAAAGGAAGAAGCCATTCGGAGACAGAGATATGCAAACGATAATGATCACCGGCTGTTCATCGGGTTTTGGCCTGGAGACGGCGCGTTATTTTCTCGAGCAAGGCTGGAAGGTTATTGCCACGATGCGCGCTCCGCAGGAAGGTGTGTTACCCGCCAGCGACCGCCTGCGGCTGGTACGCCTTGACGTCACTTCGGCGCAGAGTATCGCAGAGGCCATTGCCGAAGCCGGAGAGATTGATGTGCTGGTTAACAATGCCGGGGTGGGGATGCTTAATGCCCTCGAGGGCGCCCCGCGCGAGGCGATAGCCAACCTGTTTGCCACCAATACCCTGGGAACGATTGCCATGACCCAGGCGGTGATCCCCCGGTTCAGAGCGCGCCGAAGCGGGACCATCGTTAATATTACCTCGGCGGTCACCCTGCAACCGATGCCCCTGCTGGCTGTCTACACCGCGAGTAAGGCGGCGGTGAATGCCTTCACGGAGTCGCTGGCGCTGGAGCTCCGTGCTTTTAATATTCGCGTTGGGCTGATCCTCCCGGGACGCGCCCCGCAGACCCGGTTCGGGGAAAACGCCCGCCGGACGGTGGGGCAGCTCCCGGAGAGCTATGCGGCGCTCGGCCAGCAGATCTTCGACAGCATGCAGGATAACGCCAGCGTGACGCAGGCGACCGATGTCGCTCAGGCCGTCTGGCGAATGGTGCACGATCCTGATGCCCCTTCGCGGCTGCCGGCAGGGGAAGATGCCCTGGCGATGGCGCAGGCCAGTCATCGCCTTGTCTGAAGGCAATATGCGGGACTTGTCTGTCAGACGGTAGGTGCGCAAGCTGCCGCTGCGCTTTATGGTCGGGGAATATTATCCCTGTCAGGATCGCCTGGATAATATGAGCTGTTATACGATATAACGGTCGGGGGGGATTTACTGATATAAATCAGGACAGCAATGTATTTCATGGTGCGTTTTCGTAGCTTATTCTGGATGTGTGCGATCCGTCCGCTATATTATTAGATGATCAATAGCTCAGGTCATTTATATGTAAATTCTCAATGTAATTCGGGCGTTAATCTTAAAAAGTTAGTCTGGCCCGGTCGGGGCTGGACTTTCTTTATTTTACTGTGGCATGGTTTCCTCCCTGTTGTACCGCGCGCTCGCTTTTTTACACCAGGGAATAGTTATCAGTATGGAATATTGTTGTTACGAAGCCACTGCTTCGGCCCTGCGTCCAGACAGCTTCCTTCTCTCGCATGACAAAATATTATCAGTTTATTTGTTTTATTCTGCTTATCGTCTTTTTCAGCATTACGCAGTCACTCGCGATCTGAACCGAGATTCCGCTGAATTCAAACTGAATATACTCCGGCAGTACGCGGATACGAACGGGATTTTCTTGTGCATGTATTGCTGAGCGACTGCTATTCCGGGCGTTAAATAAAAGATCACCGTTCTGCCTTACCCAGTGCGCTTTGGGTTCCTGTAGGGAGACAGCGACGGGCGGTAGCGTTCGCGAAAGCAGGCGGGTGCGATAGCGCGGCCAGTGGGTGGGATGGCGAAGGGTAACGAATGGAGGACGTAATGATGAATCTTAACGCCAGAAAAGATGGAATGAAGCGATGAGGAACAGGCTGATAAACGATGTAACCAGTTTGGTAAAGCAACCGCCGGGGCAGTCACGCTACCGGATAGACGTTCATGGCTGTACAGAATTTCTTGATGTGCTGAACTTCCGTTCTGTGGAGTCCCTCAGTCAGCCCTGGCGATTTGATATCGCCGTGACCTCCTCTACGCCGGATATTGCCAGTGAAGCGGTGCTGTTAAAACCTGCGTCATTTACGTTCCAGACACCGATATTTAACGGGGCGCCGGCTGTTCCAGTGCGTACCGTCTATGGCGTAGTGGCATCGTTTGAACGGATATCCATGTCAAATGACGATACCCGTTATGCTATGACGATCGTTCCCCGCATCGCCCTTCTGGACTATACGAAAGGGAACGAAATCTATCTCAATCAGTCAGTCACTGAAGTTGTGGAAAAGGTACTGCGTAAACACGGTCTGGAAGGGCCTGATTTCGAGTTCCGGCTTTCCCGCGAATATCCGTCCCGGGAGCTCATCACCCAGTGGCGGGAGACTGACCTTGAGTTTATCCAGCGCCTGCTGGCGGAGGTGGGTATTTACTGGCGCTATGAAATGGACAGCCGACTTGAACAGGACGTGGTGATTTTTCAGGACAGCCAGCAGCAGTATGAATTTGGCGTCACGCTGCCACTGCGCAACCAGGCCGGGATGAGTGACAGCGGACAGGAGAGTATCTGGGATATTCAGACTGCATATAACGTGGTGAGCGGAAGGGTGGCCACCCGGGACTACAACTACCGGGAAGCGCTGACGCCGCAGGACAGCACGGAAAGTATCAGCAGTCAGGAAGGGATCACCGCCGGTGAAATTTACCACAACGCGGAGCCTTTCCTGACAGCGGGTGATACGGAAAGTACAGAGTCCGGGGCGTATTTCGCCCGTCTGCGTCACGAGCGCATTCTGAACACGCAATATCATGTCACCGGGCATTCCTCCAGCCCTCATCTGGCGCCGGGCCAGGTTCTGGAAACGGACGGCTCGTTACCCGATGTCGTTAAGGAAGGTATCGTCATCACCACGGTACGCACCAGCGGTTCACGCAAAAGTAGCTTTACGCTGACATTTGAGGGGATCCCCTACAGCGAAACCGTCTGTTACCGTCCGGCGCTGCTCAGTCGCCCGGTGATATCCGGCTCGCTGCCTGCCCGGGTGGAAAGCACACAGAAAGGTGATACGTACTCCTGGCTCGACCCGGAGGGCCGCTATCGTGTGAAACTGGACTTTGACCGCAACAGTACCGAACAGGGCTATGCGTATCTGTGGCTGCGGCTGGCGAAACCGTATGCCGGTGATACTTACGGCTTCCACTCACCGCTTCTCGACGGAACGGAAGTGGCCGTCGTATTTGACGGTGGAGACCCGGATCGTCCCTACATCGCTTATGCCTTGCATGATTCAGAGCATCCGGACCATGTTACCAGCGACAATCATACGCGGAACGTGTGGCGCACACCGGCGAACAATAAGCTGCGGATGGAGGATAAGCGCCAGGAAGAGCATATCAAGCTCGCCACCGAATACGGCAAAAGCCAGCTCAATATGGGCCATCTGGTTAACGCACAGCGTGAGCAGCGCGGCGGTGGTTTTGAGCTGCGAACGGATGAGTTTGGCGCGGTCCGCGCAGCCAAAGGCCTCTACCTGACGGCGGATGAACAGGCAAAAGCGCAGGGGCCTGTGCTTGAAATGGCCCCTGCCATCAACCAGATTAACCAGGCCAACAGCCAGATGCAGGCCCTGAACAGCGCCGCCGAAGCGGCCGGGGCCCTGATCTGCGACATCAATACCCAGATAAATTTTGTGACCGACAAAATCAGGGATCTCCAGTCGGCGGTGCTGCTGGCGAGCGCGCCGCAGGGAGTGGCACTGACCTCAGGCGAACACCTTCAGCTCAGCAGTACCCGCAACACCATGATCAATGCCGGTCAGCATCTTGATATCGGTGCGATGAAAAATGTTTCTGTAACGGTTGAAAAAGCCCTGGGTATGTTTGTGCATGAAGACGGGGCGAAGCTAGTCGCCAATCAGGGGGATATTGATATTCAGGCGCAGCACAACACGATGGCGCTTCTGGCAAAGCAGCAGGTGACGATAACCAACTGCGAGGACGGGATTACCATCAGCACGCCGGAGACACTGACGCTGAATGGCGGCGGATCGTATCTGAAGCTGAGTAAAAACGGGATTGAGCATGGTTCTGAGGGAATGATGGTGATGACGGTAGCGAGCTATCTGGTGCCAGGAAGTGGCAGCAGTCTGCCACTGGAGACACCGGACTTTAAAACGACAGACGTGAAGGTCATAACAAAAAATTCCGCCAAATGGACAAGTGAATAATATGGAAAGTCATTTATGACAGCAAAGCTACCCAAAATCAGTTATCCCGTACCGTCAAACAAAAATGGTCATGCCTTTTCCTCTGCGGAAGAGTTGTTATCGACGCTCGGAGAGGAAAGCTCAGGACTGTATCTGGTGGGAAGTCAGGGAATGTGGCATGGCGGTATCCATATTACTGATGCCACTATTCCCTGGTGCGCCCTGAGTACTGACAGCGAAGCTGAGAATGAATATTGTCGTGAGCTCTATAAAGGGGAACAATTTATTCGTTGTATGGCGGATGGTGAGATAGTCGCCTGGCGCGTCAGTAAGGACTATGAGAGTGCTGCGATTGAATGGTGCGGTGAAAAACTGTTCCTTTCCACTTCCTTTGTGCTGGTGAAACATTATATCCAGCCGGGTGATATGGAAGAGAGCGGACTGACATTTTTCACTCTGTATATGAATCTGGCGCCTTATGCTGCTTATCAACAACAGGGAAATCTGTCTGACAGAAAAGTGGCAGGCGTCCAGCGCTATTATACCAGTGCCGAAGATGTGCAGGCAGAGCACGAAGCCGGGAAACTGGATAAAGACACGCTTGTCACGCTGAGTGACGCTATTGTCACCCGCAGCAGAGACAGGCGTCAGGTTACTGAAGTGACCATTGTCAGTGAGACGAAAAATGCAGCGGGGGACACCCTTGTCGCTGGCACTAAAGTCTGGACGGTGTCTGACCGGGGTTCTCTGAAAGCGCTGGCATCAGCGCCCGTTCCGTCCTGGTGGGCAAAATGTACTCCGGCTTACACCACTCAGCCGGAAGGGGTGGTGAAGTGCACCTCACGTACAGACTGGGCGTACTATCTGAGCCGGGAAGATGTGCTGCACTATAAAAAGGCCGGCAGGCTGGCGGCAGGTTTCCCGCTTTCTTACGAGCCCGGTAATACGGCGCAGCAGGTCATCCGCCCGGGTAAAGAACCTGACAAGGCGGCAAGGACATTTAGTCTGGTCACGCTGGGCCGGGATAAGGATACGCTGAAAAAGGGCGACCGGGTATGGGTGGTTTCAGACGGTGACAGCCTGACGTCGGTTGCTCCGGCGGCATCCAGTAGTGAACCCGTTTTTAATGATGTGTGTGTGCCGTCATCGCCTGTACCTGTCAGTGCCGGAGACAGCCTCGGGCATATGGGCTTCTATCAGCTACCGGAAGAAAACGGCAAGCGCTCGCGCTACCAGGTGCATATAGAGTGCCTGAGTACGGATGATATGGAAAAGTTCATCACCAATCCCGGAAGAGTGGGGGAAGATGCGCTGGTGTATCTGACCTGGAAAGCCGATGCCCCACTATCTGACAAGAGCGATACCGGAATAACAGCGGGCAGTCGTAAAACAAAGATATCAGGTGTTCTGACGCTGGCAAAAGTCCCTGGCGTTGATGCTGAGGGGAATACGCTGTCCGGTAATCAGGATGCGGCATATTATCAGATACGTCCTGAAGGTGGCTGGCTGGCCGCAGCCAGTGTTAAGAAAGTTTCGCAGTATGCGTTAGGTGAGCTCGGATTTGTCACGCTGAATAAGGCTTCGGAAAGTTTTGACCTGATTGATGGTATAAAACATCCGAATAACGTGGTGAAGGGGATTCTGGAGCAGTTATATAAAGCGGCAGAGGATGAAACCCGTACATCTCACGCGCTGAACAAATATAACTACCAGCGTCTGCTGACGTTGATAGACAGTAACCAGGACGGGTATTACCAGGAGCAGGAGTATCTTCAGGCGGTACATAATATCTCTTACCGCGACCGCCTGTACCGTGTAATTGCAAAACACGCCAGTGAATGGTACTAAGGCAAGGATGACCCGCTCTGGAAGACATACCTGGATACATTAACCACGGATGCGCCGTTGTGGAAAACGTATCTGGAAACGTTTCTGGATAAGATGACGTGGATGAAGACGGTATACGAAAAGGGCGTTGCGCTGGGGCCGGAGCCGTGGCATATGCATCCTATAGTATTTTTAAATTCTATAAAAAAAGTTAAATCCAAAATTACACGAGAGATGCTCAGGAGAATTTGGTCTGACCCAGGAAATGTTTCTGACTCTGTTCTTGATGTTGTTGCAGAAGAATTTTCGAATAAATTTGAAGTTTGTAATATTAATACTAAAAATAGACTGTATCACTTTTTTGCTCAAATATATCAAGAAGTAGGCCCCACTTTCAATTTGAATGAGGGGTTTAATTATAGGCCACAAGTACTTATAAATAAGTTTGCATATTATCGTAATCATCCTCAAGATGCTCAAACGGATGGATATATTCCGGGAAGACAAGTAGCAAATAAACAGAATATTGCGAACAGAGCATATGGTGGTCGAGAGGGGAATGATAATATTGCAAGTGGAGATGGATGGCGATATCGTGGAAGAGGAATGAAACAGTTAACATTTAAGAATAACTATAGATCTTTTACAAATTATCACGAAAGAGTTTGGGGAGAACGTGTTGATTTTGAATCCACCCCAGATCTCCTAGTTGAAACGGTTTATGCGGCAAGATCTGCTTTGTACTTTTGGGATCAGAATAATTTATTTAGTAGCGCTGATAATGGCATTAGTAGAGCTGTATCAGACTCAATAACGCGAATTATTAATCTCTATGATAATCACTATGAAGATAGACATAATAATTTAATAAGATTTCTACAAGAGGGCATTTTTGATGAAATATTCTAAAATATTGATGTTTTTATTTGTCTCTTTTGCAAGGCTATCATATGCAGCAGATTTCAAATTATCACCTTCTGACCCAGTTGAAGATGTCAAATATTTTTCATTGCAAGTAAAAAACGATAATGGAATTAAAAATATTGATGTGGGACTCGAAGGTAACTCCAGTAATGTTACGATAAAACAACACTATACTTTTTCCTGTCAATGGGGAGACGTTTCTGGAGTTAGATTAAGCATGGATTCACCTTCTATTGATGGAGTGTTATTATTTGATAACATATATGCGCTAGATAGCAAATTAAATATAGTTTTCGCAAAGTCATATAGTCGTATGAGTAAAAAATGGGTTGACCCTATCAGCTTAAATAGTGCTGTTTGTAATCGTTCAGGTGGTGGTTTAAAAAACGATTCGATAACTAAAAAAGACTACATTGTCGATTTTGAGTCTATACAGCAGGGACCTTTTATTTTAAAAGGAGTTAATAATGTCGCTATTAAATATGTAAGAGATAATTCTTTGCATCTTATTCGTGAGGATACGAGTGGTGAAGTCATTATCGATGCGATAAAAAATCATGATAATATGGCTCCTTCCGTGCGCACTGTCTTTTTTATGAAACTTAAGTCAGAAATGAATATCATTAGCCTGATAACGTGGGGGGGCGTCGACGAAGGTAATTATTATAAAATATATGGATATATATATGATAAAAATGGACGCATGCATACTAATGAGATCTTGGATAAAGATTCTAATTTATCAGGATATAATGCAAAGAAAAATCCATTTAAATATAAGAACGCGAATTCTATAAAAGAATATTTACTTAAAAGATATGATTCCTAACCGGTGTTCAGAAAGTTCCGTAACTACATAAAAATAAAGCTTTAAAAGTGGCAGGAGTCTAAAGTTATTACACCAGTGCGGAAGATTTTCATGTAGAGCGTATAGCCGGGAAACTGGATAAAGACACGCTTGTCACGCTGAGTGACGCTATTGTCACCCGCAGCAGAGACAGGCGTCAGGTTACTGAAGTGACCATTGTCAGTGAGACGAAAAATGCAGCGGGGGACACCCTTGTCGCTGGCACTAAAGTCTGGACGGTGTCTGACCGGGGTTCTCTGAAAGCAACAGAATCGGTGCCCGTTCCGTCCTGGTGGGCAAAATGTACTCCGGCTTACACTACTCAGTCAGAAGGGGTGGTGAAGTGCACCTCACGTACAAACTGGGCGTACTATCTTAGCAGTGACGATGTACTGCAATATAAAAAGGCAGGCAGTCTGACAGCAGGCTTCCCGCTTTCTTACGAGCCCGGTAATACGGCGCAGCAGGTCACCCGCCCGGGTAAAGAGCCTGACAAGGCGGCAAGGACATTTAGCCTTGTCACGCTGGGCCGGGATAAGGATACGCTGAAAAAGGGCGACCGGGTATGGGTTGTGTCGGATGGTGACAGTCTGGCGCCGGTTACAGTGGCCGCATCCGGTAATGAGCCTGTTTTTAATGATGTGTATGTACCTTCGGCGCCTGTACCTGTCAGTGCCGGAGACAGCCTCGGGCATATGGGCTTCTATCAGCTACCGGAAGAAAACGGCAAGCGCTCGCGCTACCAGGTGCATATAGAGTGCCTGAGTACGGATGATATGGAAAAGTTCATCACCAATCCCGGAAGAGTGGGGGAAGATGCGCTGGTGTATCTGACCTGGAAAGCCGATGCCCCACTATCTGACAAGAGCGATACCGGAATAACAGCGGGCAGTCGTAAAACAAAGATATCAGGTGTTCTGACGCTGGCAAAAGTCCCTGGCGTTGATGCTGAGGGGAATACGCTGTCCGGTAATCAGGATGCGGCATATTATCAGATACGTCCTGAAGGTGGCTGGCTGGCCGCAGCCAGTGTTAAGAAAGTTTCGCAGTATGCGTTAGGTGAGCTCGGATTTGTCACGCTGAATAAGGCTTCGGAAAGTTTTGACCTGATTGATGGTATAAAACATCCGAATAACGTGGTGAAGGGGATTCTGGAGCAGTTATATAAAGCGGCAGAGGATGAAACCCGTACATCTCACGCGCTGAACAAATATAACTACCAGCGTCTGCTGACGTTGATAGACAGTAACCAGGACGGGTATTACCAGGAGCAGGAGTATCTTCAGGCGGTACATAATATCTCTTACCGCGACCGCCTGTACCGTGTAATTGCAAAACACGCCAGTGAATGGTACTAAGGCAAGGATGACCCGCTCTGGAAGACATACCTGGATACATTAACCACGGATGCGCCGTTGTGGAAAACGTATCTGGAAACGTTTCTGGATAAGATGACGTGGATGAAGACGGTATACGAAAAGGGCGTGGCGCTGGGGGCAGAACCCTGGCATATGCATCCTATTGCATTTTTGGACATGTTCAAAGACGCGAAATGTGATTGCGAAGAGCTCTATGCTGATAAATTTGGAGTAGTCAAATATGGAACTCAATATGGCCCACTCTATAAAGGTGGGATTACGTTAGCCAGCTATACCCGATGGGATGGTTTGGTTTCATCGGGCAAGATAACGTCTGATGAAAAAACAATACTTATTGCCATGTCTGAGAATGAGGGCAATATGGATGCAGTGCAATCATATGACAGTGAAGTCATTACTGCGGGAGCTATGCAGAAAACAGTAAAAGATCAGGAAAATTTAGAAGGGAAAGGCGAGTTATCAACTCAATTTGCTAAATTTAGAGATGCTCACCCTGATTTATATGCAAGTTACGCGAAATCATGTGGCTGGACTGTTGAAGGGACAGGGAGTTCAGCTGTTATTTATTATAGTGACAGTTTATTAACTCAGGGAAATAAAATAACTTCCACAGAGTTAAAAAAATTATTAAGGCAGGGTTGCATAGAAAATACATACAACCAAAAAGTACATAACAAACCTCTTGCCGCACTTGTGAAGGTTTTGACATTGCCTGAATATTTAGATATTCAAGTTTTAGATTTCATAGAAAGACTTCATAGCGCAGAAAATAAAGTGGTTTTAAGTGCGGGAAATAAAAAAATAAAAGATTTTATTAAAAGTAATTTTGGAAGAGCTGTTGTCCTGGATCATTCGGTTAATCGCCCAGGATATGTAGCACCTGATTTTAGTAAAGCCATCGAAAATTTCCATAAAAATAACCCAACTGTAAGTTTAGACCCCCAGACTTGGGGTAATGAAAGTGCATCATATGAAAGCAAGCTTCTGGAAGAGTATAAATTAACTAGGAGAATGACCAATTCCTCCCTTCGTTTTAATACATTAAAGGCAAAGTTATGATTAAACGCATGTACGCGAGTGTAGTGTTATTCACTATTTTTTTTCTAAAGTCAGCTATGCTGATGTTACGATCCAATCCCCGATTGGAGGGAGTATAACTTTTTCACAGAAAAAAATGGTGAGCACTACGATGATAATTCATGGGAGAAAATTATCTTTTCCAATCATAGTTACTCTGCTGATCTCAGTCGGGATGACCGAACTTACATTGAAGACGGTTCTTCAAAAGTATCTCCGTCTGGGAAATATTTAATTGTTAATAGTGTCTCTGGTGGAACCGTTGAATTCGGAGATGGCACTTCAAAGTATGTAGATAGAGCCTATTGTAGCATTGTTGACATGAGCAATGGTTGTATCGTTAGCGACTGGGATGGAGAAGCATGTGGGTATACCTGGACGGAAGGGGAAGATGTATTAGCCAATTCAGAAGATACAGGCGCTGATGTTTTTGATTTTAATTCTATGCGACCTTCAATCAATAAAATGAAAAATAAACTATCTTCATTGGATATCAGACGTGCAAGTAATATGCTTCGTTGTGATGCTCCCTCAAAAGAAAATATAGATAAATATCAGCAATTAGCGAAAGAGAATGAAAAGACAAAAAAAATTGTAACAAATGCCATCTTTGATTACTTGCATAGCATTGAAAATGAAGCATCGATTAACTCGAAGGTATATTTATTCACTGCTCCAGATAGTAATGCTCAAACTAAATCCTATCTTGTACCTGGAGATAAAATAAAAATAATACAATATTCCTCTGATAATAAATGGGTAAAAATTGGTTATAATAATTCAAAAGGAACGCCGCTTGTTGCCTGGGTCAAGGTTGACTCTGTAATTAAATAAATGTTTGTTTCTAAGTCATAAGGAAAACAGGAATGCGAATTTTGTGTGCGCTAAAAATAGAACATGTAAATAGACCTGTTTTAGTTCCATGCATTTTTTGCGATCCCGGCCAGATAATGGTGTTGGCGGTATTCCTCCGGCGTCATATTGTTCAGCGATTCATGCGGGAGTTCACAGTTATATTCTGACAACCATTTTTCCGTGATTTCCCGCACTTCATTCAGCGTTCTGAACAGATAAAAATCGAGTATTTCTGTACGGTATGTCCGGTTAAAGCGCTCAATGAAAGCGTTCTACGTCGGCTTACCCGACTGGATAAACTCCAGTTTTACTGCATGCTTCTCTGCCCATTCAGCCAGTGCCAGAGAGATAAATTCCGGACCATTATCCATACGCAGCATGACCGGATAACCGCGGTTTGCCGCGATCCTGTCGAGCACACGGACCACTCGCGGAGCTGGCAGATTCAGATCTATTTCAATCGACAACGCCTCACGGTTAAAGTCATCAACAACATTGAACGTGCGAAAATGACGCCCACAGACCAGGCATCATGCATAAAATCAACAGACCAGCTCTGGTTCAGCGCTTCCGGCGTGGCCAGTGGCGAGGGATTACGCACCGGCAGCCGTTGTTTACCCTTACGGCGAAAATTCAGCTTCTGCAGACAATAAATACGGTGGATCCTTTTGTGATTCCACGCGTATCCCTGCCGCCGCAGAACCTGAAAAAGCTTCGGAAAACCCTATCGTGGATACCGTTCAGCTGCCGCCTGCAATACGGTAATAACGGGTTCGTCATGTGTGTTATCCGGACGGTAATGATAAACCGTTCTGCTCAGATTGTGACTCCGGCAGGCCTGACGGATACTGAGTCCGAATGTCGTTATCAGATGAGTGACCAGCTCACTCTTAAAGGCTGATTTTAAAGCTTTTTTTCGATAACGTCTTTCAGCGCCCGGTTCTCAAGACTCAGGTCGGCAAACATCTGTTTGAGACGTCGGTTCTCGTCCTCAAGATCCTTGATTTTTTTAATATCAGAAGCCTCCATGCCGCCGTATCTGGACTTCCAGTTGTAGTAGGTGGCTTCAGAAATACCGGCCTCCCGGTAGACATCTTTAACAGTTCGTCCGGCTTCAACCGACTTAATCACAGCGATGATCTGATGCTCAGTAAAACGGGCTTTACGCATAGCGATCTCCTTCGTAGCCAGACTGATTATGCCGGATGATCTCTAAATGTGAATGGCACGATTATGCGGGATACTTACACCACGCCTGACGGATGAGCTTCGTGCCCAGGCTTACCGGTTCAACGTGAAAACCGTGGCTGCCAGCCTGCGTCGTCAGGGGCTACGGGCGAAAGCTTCACGAAAGTTCAGTCCGGTCAGTTACCGCGAACATGGTCTGCCAGTCTCAGAGAATCTGCTGAAGCAGGACTTTTACGCCAGCGGCCCGAATCAGAAGTGGGTGGGTGACATCACGTATCTTCGCACTGGTGAAGGCTGGCTTTATCTGGCCGTGGTTATCGATCTGTGGTCGCGGTCAGTCATTGGCTGGTCGATGTCCTCACGGATGACAGCACAGCTTGCCTGCGATGCGTTACAGATGGCGCTGTGGCGGCGTAAACGTCCGGAAAACGTCATCGTGCATACAGACAGAGGCGGTCAGTACTGTTCAACGGATTACCAGAGCTTGCTGAAACGCCATAATCTGCGGGGGAGTATGAGCGCCAGAGGTTGTTGTTACGACAATGCCTGTGCGGAAAGCTTCTTCCATACGCTGAAGGTGGAATGTATCCACGGAGAGGACTTTGTCAGCCGGGAAATCATGCGGACAGCAGTGTTTAATTATATTGAGTGTGATTACAATCGGTGGCGTCGTCACGGTGCCTGTGGCGGTCTCAGTCCGGAACAATTTGAAAACCAGAACCTCGCTTAGGGTTGTGTCCATATTACGCGGGTAGGATCAGATGGCATTCACTGAGCTGACCGGAGTAAAATTAGGCGAAGCTATAGCCTCAAGAGGAGTGTCCGCTTTTTTTGCAGGAAGTCTTGCCGGATTATTATTATCCGTTGGAGCTGAAACATCCAGAGCAATATACACGTCCCGATAACTGAAGCGCAGAAATCCGGTACTGCATGATAAACTGCAAAATCTGCGAGATCTGGATCTTCTGTATTTTCTTGTTGAGGATATTGTAAAACCTTTCGAAACAGCGTGTATGGTCAGTGATAAGAATCCAGCAGAATTTAACAAAATATGTGAATATTTCTTTCGTGGATTATGAATATAAAACGAACATTACTCATCCTGCTTTCCCGTGTTATCAGAGGGGCTGGGATGGGATTAGGTGCTTCAGGTATCGCGCTGGCTGGCTGGTTCTTTTTTTTCTCAGTAAATGAATATAAATTTCTCTGGGGTTTACTTTCAGTTATGGGATTCCTGGTGGGGTATCTGATATATCGATTTGCATATGCATATATTTATGATGAATGGAATGATTATCATTAAGAAATTAAACGGCGTGGTCTGTTGATCGATTTTTGATGCTCATTAAAAGGGTTGGCTTCCTTAGCACTCATGTGGACTAGTATGGACTATGCAAGGAAAACGCTTTGCCAAAACACAACATTTTAAGTCAGCAATACCAACGGGGAGCAGGTGATAAAATTCAGGAATTACAGAAGGAAAAATGATTGGTGCGTCTGAATGGACTCGAACCATCGACCCCCACCATGTCAAGGTGGTGCTCTAACCAACTGAGCTACAGACGCATTATGGTGCGTTTAATTGGACTCGAACCAACGACCCCCACCATGTCAAGGTGGTGCTCTAACCAACTGAGCTATAAACGCATTATGGTGCGTTCGATTGGACTCGAACCAACGACCCCCACCATGTCAAGGTGGTGCTCTAACCAACTGAGCTACGAACGCAATGTTGTGGTGACAACGGGGACGCATATTAGCGGCAGGGAGGGGATGTGGCAAGAGGTAAACGTCACTTTTCTTGCACATTGCATGCGATTGCGGAACTTTTACTCATTCCGGATATATTTTACTGAACCACAAGGATATTTCTTCGCCAGCGAGCATCACGGGTCTTATTTTTCAGCCAGTCCAAACCTGCGCGGAAGGGTTGCCGATGTGTTAAATTATCGGCCACCAGAAGAGAAGGAGTCATAACGAAGATGAAATCGATTGGTATTTTCTGCGGTTCTTCAGCTGGCGAACATCCGCTGTACCTCGAAACCGCCCGTCTGGTTGGACGTACGCTGGCGCAGCAGGGGTTGGCGCTTGTCTATGGCGGCGGCAAAGTTGGTCTGATGGGGGCGGTCGCCGATGCGGCGCTGGAGGCCGGTGGCGTGGTGATCGGCGTGATGCCGCGCGGCCTGGTGGAGCGGGAAATTGCCCACCGCGGCTTGACGGAGCTGCATGTGGTCGAGGATATGCACGAGCGGAAAACCAAAATGGCGGCGCTGGCGGATGGCTTTATTGCCCTGCCGGGCGGGGCGGGGACGCTCGAGGAGATTTTCGAACAATGGACCTGGGCGCAGCTGGGGATCCATGAGAAACCGTGCGCGTTCCTGAATATTAAGGGTTATTACGATCCGCTTCAGGCGATGGTCGACAACATGGTACGGGAAGGGTTTATGCACCCGCGCTACGCGGAGATGCTGCCGTTTGCTACCTCGGCAGACGAGATTATCGCCGGTTTTCGCGACTATACGCCGCCGGCCCGTAAATGGGTTCAGCAGCCAGCTATTTAAACATCAAGCGCAGGGTAAACAGCGCGCAGACGATGAGCAGTAACAGCAGCAATTCGAAGCGATAGCGTTGCAGCATGATGTCCTCCTGAAAAAAAACCGGCGCTGTTCAGCGCCGGTTGATCACCTTAACGCCCTGACCATTATGCCGCCGGTTTAACCGCCGGTTTAGCTGCATGGTGCGTCGTTTTATGGTGTTTCTTCGCCGCCTGCGCTTTCTGCGCTACTGCCGGTTTAGCAGCGGCTTTATGGTGTTTCTTCGCCGCCTGGGCTTTTTGCTCAGCAGCCGGTTTTGCAGCGGCTTTGTGGTGTTTCTTCGCCGCCTGCGCTTTCTGCTCGGCTGCCGGTTTCGCGGCCGCTTTGTGATGTTTCTTATGGTGAACGGTAGTATGGCTGGCTGCTGCACTCGGGGTGGTGCTTGCCGCATCGGCAGCGAAAGCAACTGATGACAGACCCATAGCAGCGGCAACGACCAGAGCTAATACTTTTTTCATTCTGAAATCCTCGACTTGGTTTCTTGAGTAACCCCACTGCGGGGCTGTTGGCAACACTATAAGCGCCTGCCGGGAGGCTATCAGTGAGTCTTTGGTGTCAGGGAGTAACGGAATGTACAACGCGCCGTTATAGCGAAGAACGAAAAAGCCCGCCGGAGCGGCGGGCTTAGACAAGTTAGCGCGCAGCGCGCTGTAAGATGATGCTGGAAGGCTGGCGCTGCAGAAAACGCATCCGCAGCATCATCATGATGGCGGCGGAGGTCAGACCGATGATAAATCCGCACCAGAAACCGGCAGGTCCCATGCGGGGCACAATCATATCGGTCAGCGCCAGCAAATAGCCGCTCGGCAAACCCAGCACCCAGTACGCGGTAAAGGTAATAAAAAAGATAGACCGCGTATCTTTATAGCCGCGCAGAATGCCGCTGCCGATCACCTGAATAGAGTCGGAGATCTGATAGATAGCCGCCAGCAGCATCAGGTGCGAGGCCAGCGTCACCACCTCGGGATTATCGTTATACAGCAGCGCAATCTGCTTACGCATCAGGACGGTAAAGATAGCGGTAAATACCGCCAGGCAGACCCCCACGCCCACGCCGGTGCGGGCCGAAACCTGGGCATCGATCGTTGAGCCCTGGCCAAGGCGGAAGCCGACGCGAATGGTGACCGCCGCCGCCAGCGACAGCGGCAGAACGAACATCAGCGAGCTGAAATTAAGCGCGATCTGGTGACCAGCGACGTCAATGATCCCGAGCGGGGAGACCAGCAGCGCGACGACGGCAAACAGAGTGACTTCAAAGAACAGCGCCAGAGCAATGGGCAGCCCCAGCTGCACCAGCCGTAACAGGACGGCAAAATCAGGGCCGCTGAAGCGCTCGGCGCAGCGGATATCGCGCATCGTACGCGCCCGGCGCACCCACCACAGCATGCTGGCGAACATCACCCAGTAAACGGAGGCCGTCGCCACACCGCAGCCGACGCCGCCCAGCTCGGGCATGCCGAAATGACCATAGATAAAAATATAGTTCACCGGAATGTTGACCAGTAATCCAATAAAGCCCATGACCATCCCGGGCTTGGTTTTTGCCAGCCCTTCACACTGGTTACGGGCGACCTGGAAGAACAGATAGCCCGGAGCGCCCCACAGCAGCGCGCGCAGGTAGCCAACCGCCTTCTCTGCCAACAGCGGATCGATGTTATGCATGGAGCTGATGATGTATCCGGCGTTCCACAGCACGACCATGATCAGCACCGAGACAAAGCCGGCCAGCCAGAAGCCCTGACGCACCTGCGGCGCGATACGCTCCCGCCGCCCGGATCCGTTAAGCTGCGCCACCACCGGGGTCAGCGCCAGCAGAAGGCCGTGGCCGAAGAGGATCGCCGGCAGCCAGATGGAGGTCCCGATGGCCACGGCGGCCATATCCGTGGCGCTGTAGCCACCCGCCATCACGGTATCGACAAAACCCATCGCCGTCTGCGCCACCTGCGCAAGGATGACGGGTATAGCCAGAGCTAATAACTGACGCGCTTCAACGAAATACTTCTGCACGTGAACACCTTCGAATTGTTGTTATTTTGCGACTAAAAAAGCCGCCGTAACTGGCAGCAAGGGGATAAAAATGAGGAATTTCCAGTCTATTGTAGCGAGGATTGGCTATTAAGCCAGTGAAAAAAGAGTCGAGGCACGAAGCGCGCTGGCAACCGCTTTGCCCTCCTGTTATTGTTCCCGATAGCGAAAGCGGTAATGATACCGTCATGATTTTCAACAGGAGCCAAACATGTTTACTGGTATTGTTCAGGGAACCGCGAAAGTGGTCTCCATTGATGATAAACCCAATTTTCGCACTCACGTGGTTGAGTTACCGGCACATATGCTGGAGGGGCTGGAAACCGGCGCCTCGGTAGCCAACAACGGCTGCTGCCTGACGGTGACCGAAATCAACGGCGCGCGCATCAGCTTCGATCTGATGAAAGAGACGCTGCGGATTACCAATCTTGGCGATATTCAGGTCGGCGATGAAGTGAACGTCGAGCGAGCGGCGAAATTTTGTGATGAAATCGGCGGGCATTTAATGTCCGGCCACATTATGACCACCGCGGAAATCGTGAAGATTCTGACTTCCGAAAATAACCGTCAGATCTGGTTTAAAGTGCAGGATCCAACGCTGATGAAATACATCCTCTATAAAGGATTCATCGGTATTGACGGCATTAGTCTGACGGTGGGTGAGGTGACGGCGACCCGTTTCTGCGTGCATCTTATTCCGGAGACGCTGCAGCGGACCACCCTGGGAGCGAAAAAACTGGGCGATCGCGTCAATATTGAGATTGATCCGCAGACCCAGGCGGTTGTCGATACGGTCGAACGCGTGCTGGCCGCGAAAGAGATGGCGGCTAAGGTCAATGAAGCCTGAAAAAAAATCCCCCGCCGATAAGCGGGGGAGTGTTATTTAACGGGCGACGCGCAGTCCATGTTCAATACCGCGCGAGAACACCACCTGCCAGAGCTGAATGTCGCGGGCGCGGAAGGCGCCGGCGCAGGCGTTCAGATAATAGGTAAACATGCGTTTGAAACGCTCAGAATAGTTATCGGCAATTTCCGGCCAGCTGGCGAGGAAACGCTCATACCAGGCCATCAGGGTCGTGTCATAATCGGCGCCGAAGTTGTGCCAGTCTTCCATCACAAAGTGCTTCTCGCTGGCTTCGGCAATGTGACGCACGGAAGGCAGGCAGCCGTTCGGGAAGATATATTTATCGATCCACGGGTCAACGTTATGGTCGGTGACCTTGGAACCAATGGTGTGCAGTAAAAAGCGGCCGTTGGGTTTCAAATTACGGTCGGCAACCTCAAAGTAGGTAGCGTAATTTTTCGGCCCCACGTGCTCAAACATGCCAACGGAGACGATGCGGTCAAAGCTGTCGTGCAGATCGCGATAATCCTGGAGACGAATCTCTACATCGAGATCGGCGCAGCGCGCCTGGGCCATTTTTTGTTGCTCGGCGGAGATGGTTACACCCACGACGCTGACCTGATAATTTCGCGCCATATATTCGGCGAGACCGCCCCATCCACAGCCAATATCCAGTACCCGCATGCCTGGCTCCAGCTCCAGTTTGCGGCAGATGAGATCCAGCTTAGCCTGCTGGGCGGCCTCGAGGCTCTGCGCCTCTTTCCAGTAACCGCAGGAATATTGCATATAGGGATCAAGCATCCGGCTGAAGAGATCGTTGCCGAGGTCGTAGTGCTCTTTACCGACAATCCAGGCACGTTTTTTACTTTGTAGATTAAACAGACGAGCGCCTGCGATGCGGAGTGTGTCTTTGAAATGGTGTGGGAGCTGCTTTTCCAACCCGGCGCGTAACACCTTGTGGAAGAATATATCCAGACGCTCGCATTCCCACCAGCCGTCCATATAGCTTTCGCCTAAACCCAGCGAACCTTCCTGCAAAACCCGTTTAAAAAAGAGAGGATTTTTAACCCGCAGGTCGGACGGCGCGGAGCCATTGATTTCAATTCCCGCACGGCCTAATAATTCAGCTGCAATCCGGTACCAGTCATCATTTGGTACACTTACTTCTTCTATACACGATGAACTCATAGCTTCTCCATCACGCCCAAGTGATCAGAACCTTAAAACAGCGTAGACGCTTTTTTGGCTTTGTGAGAAATCTCACGGATAATCCGTGAAGTCGCTATCCGACGTAAACAGAGGAAGGGAGATAACCCTTGCCGAAAGGCCTTCCATGGTGAAACGGAGGCATCCTGCATCCGTTAATCTGTAACTATTTTCTATTTATGTGAACCCGGATCCAGTATAGGACGCTAAGTACTGGCTTTCAATAAAAATTTCTTAGCATGCTAACGACTGGTCCGGGCCCTGGCGACGGGCATTACGCGTGGGAAGAGTGGGGTGTCAGCTCCGGCGTCTGCTGCAGGCGATAGCCTATTCCGGCTAAGCCAATCGAAACCAGCATGACGCTGGTGGTGGTCAGCAGCGGCGTGGCGATCAGCGCGGATACCAGCAGACTGGTCAGGAAGCACAGGCCAAGCTGCAGGGTATTTTGCAGCGCGGCCGCGCGGCCGGTCGCCTGCGGAAAAGGCTTCAGCGCCTGAGCAACCACGATGGGGTAGATCCCGCCGTTGACCACCGCCATCATGCAGAACGGGATCATTAACGCCACCAGCGAGGCATGGGTTTGCAGGCCCACCAGCCAGGTGGCGGCTACGCTGACGGCAAAAATCACCAGCAGCCACGGCAGCATCTGTTGACCGGACCATTTCTGCAGCAGCGCGCGACAGCCATAGCCTCCCACCAGAAAGGCGATGGTCTGCGGAATATAGCTCAGGCCGATAGCGGTTGGGCCATAGCCCATTTCATGCAGGATAAAAGGTGAACCGGTAAGCCAGGCGAAGAAGCTGGCGGAACAGGCGGCGTAGATAAGGACGTTGCCGCTGTATTCCCGGGAGCGCAGGAGCGCGAGAAAGGTGATCTTTTGCTGCGTCACTACTACTGACTTCGCGGCTGCCTTCAGGCGCAGGGCAGGCAGCATCAGCAGCAGAGTGATGGCGAACAGGGTGGCGAAGATGGCTTGCCACTCGAAGTGCACCAGCAGCCAGCTGCCCAGCAGCGGGGCCAGCGCCGGCGACAGTCCTACCAGCGGCATAATGGTGGCGAAGATGCGGTTCGTGCGCTGGGCAGGATAGTAATCGGCGACCATCGCCTGCCAGGTAACGGCCGCGGCACAGACGCCAATCGCCTGCAGAAAGCGCAGCGCCAACATCAGGGTGGCGTTGTGCACCCACAGCATCCCCAGACAGCCGGCCGCGAAAATCGCCAGGCCGCTCAGCAGCACCGGTTTACGTCCATAGCGGTCCGACAGCGGTCCCCAGAACAGCTGGCCCAGCGCGAAGCCGGCGAGGAACAGGCTCAGGCTGGCGCTAATGGAGGCGGCGGAGGTGTTGAGATCCTGCTGCATGGCGGCAAACGCCGGCAGGTACATATCGGTGGCCAGAAAGCCCAGCACGCTCAGGCCGGCCAGCCAGACTAAAAATCCTTTCCCGGGTTGTGACATAACGTTCTCATAGTTGGTGTACAGGTACGATGCCGCAGAGTGTAGGGAGTGCATTGTGGCTTGTGAAACGCTAATATTTGTCACATGCATTCAAAAATTTTGCAGGCAGAAAATGTGGTCTGAATACTCTCTGGAAGTGGTTGATGCCGTCGCCCGTAACGGCAGCTTCAGCGCGGCCGCGCAGGAGCTTCACCGGGTGCCTTCCGCGGTCAGCTATACCGTGCGTCAGCTCGAAGAGTGGCTCGCCGTTCCCTTATTTGAGCGTCGCCATCGTGATGTGGAGTTGACCCCCGCCGGGGTCTGGTTTTTACAGGAAGGGCGCTCTGTTATCAAAAAAATGCAGATCACCCGCCAGCAGTGTCAGCAAATTGCGAACGGCTGGCGCGGACAGTTGTCGATCGCAGTGGATGATATTGTGAAACCGGCGCGGATGCGTCAGATGATCGTCGATTTCTATCGCCATTTTCCCGACGTCGAACTGATCGTCTTTCAGGAAGTATTCAATGGTGTATGGGATGCGCTGGCCGACGGCCGCGTTGAGCTGGCGATTGGCGCAACGCGATCTATTCCGGTCGGCGGTCGCTATGCGTTCCGCGATATGGGGATGCTGAGCTGGGACTGCGTGGTGGCGAGCGATCATCCGCTGGCAAAGATGGATGGACCCCTGAGCGACGACGTCCTGCGTAACTGGCCGTCGCTGGTGCGAGAGGATACCTCGCGCTCGTTGCCTAAACGGACAACATGGTTGCTGGATAACCAGAAGAGGGTCGTCGTCCCTGACTGGGAATCATCAGCAACCTGTTTGTCGGCAGGACTCTGCGTCGGCATGGTGCCGAGCCATTTCGCCCGTCCATGGATAGATCGCGGCGAGTGGACTGCGCTGGCGCTGGAAAATCCGTTTCCGGATGCCGCCTGCTGCCTGACGTGGCAGCAGAACGATGCCTCACCGGCGCTGAACTGGATGCTTGACTATCTGGGGGACAGCGACACGCTGAATCGGGAGTGGCTGCGGGCGCCGGAGAGATCCGCGCCCGCCAGATGCCTTAACGACGATAATCGACAAACGGGCCATCCGCTACCGAGCGGCGCTCAACCAGACGAGGGTGCACTTCGATAGACTGCGACTCTTCACGCTTGTTGACGATACGATCCAACAGCATGTTAAATGCGGCCTCGCCCAGGGAATCTTTCGGCTGATGAATGGTGGTTAACGCCGGGCTGAAATAGCGGGCGTTGCGCACATTATCATAACCGATCAGCGAAATGTCCTGCGGCACCCGCAGTCCCATTTCATCCGCCGCGCAGATAGCGCCCATCGCCATGATATCGCCGCCGCAGAAGACCGCCGTCGGGCGGTGCTGCTGGTTTAGGATCTGCTGCATTGCGCGGTAGCCGGACTCCGGCTCGAAGTCGCCCTGCACAATCCAGTTTTCCGGCACGCTAATATGCGCCTCTTTCATCGCCTGCATGAAGCCGGCCAGTCGCCCCGCACCGGTGTTGCGCTCCAGCGGGCCCGGGATCACGCCGATTTCGCGATGGCCGCGTTCAATCAGGTAGCGTCCGGCGATATAGCCGCCCTGGAAGGCGTTATCGATCACCGCATCGGTGAAGTCGGCTTTCGCCTCGCCCCAGTCCATCACCACCATCGGGATATGGCGGTACTCTTCCAGCATGCTCAATACCGAATCCGGATACTCGGAACACATCACCAGCAGACCGTCTACGCGCTTTTGCGCCATCATCGACAGATAGGCGCGCTGTTTTTCCAGATCGTTCCACGCGTTACCGAGGATCAGAGTATAGCCCTTCTGGAAGCAGCTCTTTTCAACGGACTCAATAATTTCAGCGAAATAGGCGGCTTCGCTACTGGTCGCCAGCAGGCCAATCGATTTGGTGTGATTGACTTTCAGGCTGCGCGCCACGGCGCTCGGCGAGTAGTGCAGCTCTTTGATCGCCGCCCATACCGCATTACGCGTCTCTTCGGCAACGAAACGGGTTTTGTTAATTACATGTGACACAGTTGTAGTGGAAACGTTTGCGCGTTTCGCTACATCTTTAATAGTTGCCATTACATCTCACTCCATGCCTTGACCTGATCGCCTGATCATCGATACGTAAACGTTTGCCTACACACACCCTGAATACAATTTTCAACATTGCATCACGTCGGGAAAACGACACAGAACGACAGGAAGGGGTCAATGGCCGATACGCTTTTAAATTAGCGTGGGATTTTGTCCGATCTTGGGGCAAAGTGGAAGAGCAAAAATGTGCATCGCCCTAAATCCCGGAAGATTTTTGCGATTTTTTGTGCAAAAATGAGCAAGCTCACTTTTGGTGTGGGGATAACAAGAGGGAAAAATGATGGATACCAATTTAAAGTTTTCGCTGATCACCACGATTATTGCTCTCGGCGTGATTGTCGCTTTCAGCCTGACCGCCATACTGCACTAATGTTTCGCTGAGGGAGGAGCGCCGCTTCCTCCCCATATCCCGCTATTATTATCAATTCTGCAAAAATCTTTTGTCATTTCGTTCACTTTTGTTTTTTTGTGATTGATGTCATGCTTTTGACTTCTGATGTTACGCCGTCCTCTCTGACGGTCTGATGGAGTCATTGAATGAAAATCAACTTTCCTTTACTTGCGCTGGCGATCGGCGCCTTTGGCATCGGTACCACCGAGTTCTCCCCGATGGGATTGCTGCCGGTGATTGCGAAAGGTGTGGACGTCTCGATACCGGTAGCGGGAATGCTGATCAGTGCGTATGCCATCGGCGTCATGGTCGGCGCACCGCTGATGACGCTGCTATTGTCGCATCGCGCACGGCGCAATGCGCTGATTTTTCTGATGGGGATCTTCACCGTCGGCAACCTGTTGTCATCCATCGCGCCGGATTACACCACGCTGCTGCTGTCGCGCATTATTACCAGCCTCAACCACGGCGCTTTTTTCGGCCTGGGATCGGTGGTGGCGGCCAGCGTCGTGCCAAAGCATAAGCAGGCCAGCGCGGTAGCCACTATGTTTATGGGCCTGACCATCGCCAACATTGGCGGCGTGCCGGCGGCCACCTGGCTTGGCGAAACCATCGGTTGGCGGATGTCCTTCCTTGCTACTGCGGGATTAGGCCTGCTGGCGATGGTTAGCCTGTGGTTCTCCCTGCCGAAGGGCAGCGCGGGGGAACGTCCTGATGTCAAAAAAGAGCTTTCTGTCCTGCTGCGCCCGCAGGTGCTCTCCGCGTTGCTGACCACCGTGCTGGGCGCCGGGGCGATGTTTACGCTGTATACCTACATTTCGCCAGTGCTCAATACGCTGACCCACGCTTCATCGCTGTTTATAACCGCGATGCTGGTGCTGATTGGCGTCGGTTTTTCGCTAGGCAACTATCTGGGCGGCAAATTTGCTGACCGGTCGGTCTCCGGCACGCTGAAGGGCTTTCTGCTGCTGCTGATGGCGATCATGCTGGCGATCCCGCTGCTGGCGCAATCCCAGGCCGGGGCGGCCATCAGCATGATTGTCTGGGGCGCAGCAACCTTTGCGGTGGTTCCGCCGCTGCAGATGCGGGTTATGCGCGTAGCGCATGAGGCGCCGGGGCTCTCTTCTTCGGTGAATATCGGCGCGTTCAACCTCGGCAACGCGCTGGGCGCCGCCGCCGGTGGGGCGGTGATCTCTGGCGGACTGGGATATGCGTTTGTGCCGGTGATGGGCGCAATTATCGCTGGTCTGGCGCTGCTGCTGGTCTGGTTTAGCGGGCGAGCGCAGCCGGAAGAGGCTTTCGCCAGCCAGTAATCATCGGCTGGGCAAGGGCAAAAAAAAACCCCCACGCAGAGGGAAAATGCCGA
>OBVE01000149.1_pt1 | contig 53146 bp, 48 predicted proteins | sample 1475991 | NCBI WGS metagenome assembly OBVE01 (sample SAMEA2579969, study PRJEB22360) | human gut metagenome | biome: human gut; feature: human-associated habitat; material: faeces | place: Denmark | collected 2008/2010 | reverse complement strand
TTATGCGTGATCTGATCCTTCAACTCAGCAAAAGTTCGATTTATTCAACAAAGCCGCTCAATTCTGTCAGAGCTGATTGAAGGCGCTGCGAACGGTACCTTCAAACTTTGGTAAAATATCGCCCAGAGTCATAGGGTTATAATTAGCCGATTCATATTTAATATATTTAACAAAGGTCTGATTATTCAGACCTTTTTTCAAAAAACAAAAGCGATACACATGTCAAAAAATCTCTATCGCAAGGAAGCGATCGAATACAAAAGGCATCACTGGAAGGGTAGAGCCTTGTTACTCGCAGGCTTACCAGCCTGGTTGATTGCCTCTTTAGCAGCATTATTTCTCATTGCGCTTATCTGTGCACTGATATTTTGCAAATTCACCCAACGTGTCGATGTTAATGGCGAAGTGATTACCCTTCCTCACTCTATTAACGTATTTGCCCCCCAACAGGGATTTATCGTTAAGCAATTCGTGAAAATTGGTGACGTTGTTAAAAAGAACCAACCGCTCTATGAAATTGACGTTTCACGAAGCACCACCACTGGGAATGTTAGTGCTGCGCAAATAGAAGCCATTAACGAGAAAATTTCCAATTCTGACGAAATTATCAAAAAGTTGGTAGAAAATAAAAAGCAGACATTAAATGCGCTTAATGAGCAGTTAAAAACCACCTCAGCCTCCCTGAAGGAAACGAACCGTATGTTGGCCAACGCCCAGGTAGGTCTGAAAAAAATGCACGACAATCTTTCAAGCTATGACAAATACCTGAGCGATGGACTTATTACTAAAGACCAATATAATTATCAGCACTCTTTGTACTTTCAGCAGCAGAGTACCTATCAGTCTTTGGTTAGCCAAAAAATGCAACTGGAATCGCAAATCACACAGCTTAACAGTGACAAAATCACTAAAGCAGCAGATTTTGACAACCAAATTTCCAGTCAGTACAACCAATCCAATGATTTTAAAAATCAGCTAGTCGAATCCAATGCTAACGGTAATATTATTATCAAAGCCACCAGCGATGGCAAAATAGAGTCTTTATCTGCTACACAGGGACAAACAGTTGATAATGGTAGCAGCCTGGCGCAGATCAAGCCGACGGGAAACGTTGAATATTATCTCATTCTATGGCTACCGAACAGAACCATTCCATATTTAAAAACTGGTGACACTATTAATATCCGCTATGATGCTTTCCCATCAGATAAATTTGGGCAATTCCCTGGAAAAATTATATCAGTATCCTCAATGCCGGCATCTCGCCAGGAGATGTCTGAATATACTAACGTCAGTAATGGGGGTAATCAGCAGCAAGAATTGGCGCTGTATAAAGCAATTGTCAAAATTAAAGACAAACAGTTCGAATATGACGGTAAAAAGCTAAGTCTGTCCAACGGGCTTAAAGCACAAGCCGTTGTCTTCCTTGAAGAACGCCCTCTCTATATGTGGATGTTTACCCCGGTTTATAAGATAAAACAAAGCGTGAGTGGACCGATTCATGACTAATGAACTGTTTGAAAAAATCACGGCCAAAGTTAATTTTTCAATACTTAAAAAGACGCCTGTAATATTGCAGTCTGAGGCTGCTGAGTGCGGCATTGCCTGCCTGGCCATGATTTGCGGCCATTATGGGCTGGATATTGATCTGTTTAACTTTCGTCAGCGTTTTGGCAGTCCCTCTCAGGGCGTGACGTTAATGTCATTGAGCAAAACGGCGGAACATGCCGGCTTAAAAAGCCGGGCGTTGTCACTCGATCTTGATGAAATCAGGCAATTAAAGCTGCCCTGTGTTATTCATTGGGGAATGAACCACTATGTCGTTCTGACTAAGGTGCGCAAATCGAGCTTTATTGTCCACGATCCGGCGCTGGGTAAACGTATTATTGGCATTCAGGAAATGTCGAATAATTTTACCGGCATCGCGTTAGAGCTTTGGCCCGATCAACATTTCCAGCAAGAGAAAGCCAAATCTCGTCTGCGTCTGTTAGATTTGATGCGCAATATCGTCGGATTGAAATCAGCGCTGTTGAAAATCTTCGCCTTCTCGGTCGTGGTTGAAGTTATCGGCCTATTGCTGCCGATAGGCACGCAGTTGGTGACTGACCACGTGATCATGGCCCACGATCAGAGCCTGCTATCGGTTATCTGTATCGGTTTGGTCTTTTTCACCCTGTTCCGCACTTTTATCAGCATGCTGAGAGCCTGGACGTCCTTGACGCTAAATACGCTGACCAACATCCAGTGGAAAACCACCCTTTTTGATCATCTGGCCAGCCTGCCACTGTCGTTCTTCGAAAAACGTCATCTGGGAGATATTCAGTCACGTTTTTCCTCCCTCGATACTATTCGATCGACGTTTACCAACAGTATCGTCAGCGGCATTATTGACTCGATTATGACCATCGGTCTGCTAGTGATGCTCACGCTGTACGGCGGTTGGCTGACCTGGGTCGTTGTTGGCTTTACCCTATGCTACGCAATTATGCGCCTGGTCACCTATCGCTTTTATCGCCGCGTAGCAGAAGAGCAGGTGATTAAAGGCGCCCGCTCAAGTTCGCATTTTATGGAGTCGTTGTATGGCATTTCAACGATTAAAGCGCTGAACTTGAAAGAGCGTCGTTCCCAGCACTGGCTAAATATTAATATCGACGCCTGTAATGCGGGGATCAAACAAACACGTTTCGATATGATGTTTAGCGGCGTTAATACCTTTATTTCCGCGATCGATCAGGTTGCTGTGCTCTGGCTTGGCGCGATTATGGTTATTGATAACGAAATGACCCTCGGTATGTTTATGGCATTTAACGCCTACCGTGGTCAGTTTTCGCAGCGGGCTTCAAGCCTGGTGGATCTCTGTATGCAACTGCGGATGCTTTCTTTACATAATGAGCGTCTATCAGAGATTGTCTTTAGCGAACCGGAAAAAGAGCTTCCCGCGCGGGAGGTCTTTTCTTCTGATTCTGGCGCCAGACTGGAAGTCAAAAACCTCTGCTATCAATATGACCCATTTTCTCAGCCTATCTTTTCTAATTTAAATATAACCGTTGAGCCCGGTGAGTCTGTGGCCCTGGTCGGTCCTTCTGGGGTCGGTAAAACCACGCTGTTAAAAGTGATGTGCGGTTTGTTGTCGCCGACCAGTGGCGATGTGCTGGCTGATAATCTTGATATCACTAAAATTGGTCTCAATAATTATCGCCTCGGCACCGCCTGTGTACTGCAGGAGGACCGTCTTTTCTCCGGGTCGATTATCGATAATATCAGCGGCTTTGAAGATAACGTCGATTTAGATTTTGTGATGGAATGCGCCAGGCGCTGCAACATTCATGACGAAATCGTGAGGATGCCGATGGGCTATGAAACTATCGTCGGCGAACTAGGTCTGGGGATCTCCGGCGGGCAAAAACAACGTATTTTGATCGCTCGTGCTCTCTATCGCAGGCCAAGCATTTTGTTTATGGATGAAGCCACCAGCCACCTCGACTTAAGGAATGAATCAGTTATCAACCAGTCAATCTCGGCGTTAAGTATTACCCGGATTATCGTCGCCCACCGGCCATCCACTATCGCCTCTGCCGATCGCGTTATTGACCTGTCGCAATCGGAAACGCTCGCAACAGCTTAAAAGGAGAAAGTTATGCAAGGAACATTCATTAGTTTTAATACTGCGGGAATCACTTTTGAAGAACGATTCCTGGCTCTACTATTGAAAGTTAAGCAGAAAAATGGTCAGTGTCAGACCTATTATTTACAGGCCCCAGTGCTAGCAGATCTCCTTACGATATTACAGTACAGACTGCTTAGGACATTCCAACGGCTACAGGAGCAAGGCGATAGCTATAAAGAAGAACTGATTGCCTGCAATGAATCATTAATGGCCAGCATACCAGAGGTCGACATGGCTGAAATCCAACAGCCTGATCCGGAAAAGCGCATTATGTCGATCGTCCCTAAATTTGGGGAATCCGACACGACTCTGATTCTGGCATTACAGAACGAACATATTTGCACATTATGTATCGAAGACAAACAGGTAGAAGCCATGACTCTTGCGATTAATCAATCGTTAAAAGTAGCCGATGATCAGACCGTTATTCAGTACATAAGTTCAAGCATGGATTTTTTAATGTGCTATGCCGTCGACTTAACCACTCAACCCAATATTGATTACCAGCAGTATCCCCAGGAAGAATGGAAGCTAAACCTGTTTTCGCATTATCTGGGCGTGCTGTACTGCTGCGAGACAGACGAAGGCAAGAAAATTGTCTCCGGGGCGGTGGTGAAAACCAGCGCGCCGCATTTATCGGAACTGGAAAACAACGTCGTGACGCGGCTTATCGAGAAAAGCCCCAAGCTCAAGGCGATGCACGCGGAGCTGGCGCCATGCCAGATCTTCAGTACTATCATCCCTTCCCAGCCGGGAAGAATGCTCAGTCTGGAAGAATGCCTGCGTCCCCTACACGCCTTCTACCTTGAAAAGAAAGCGGAGCTTAGCGCCTGATCCTCATCTAACGACCACGCCTCTCTCTGCGCTCGCGGAGAGAGGCGTCACGCATCAGTTCGGGCACTTATAAACCTGGCCGTTCATTTCGCTGTCGGTAGGCACAAAGCTCGACAGCAGGTTTTGCGTCGGGCTGCTGACGCCGTAAATCACGTTGCCGCCCATCGCTGCCGCCTGGTTGCGCAGGGCGTTTGCCGCACCGCGCATGGAACCGCCCTCATCGCCATTCTGGCCGGAGAGCCAGTTGCTCTGTTTACCCGTCGCGGTCCCTAACAGCTGACACTCTGCGCCCGGCTTCTCCTGCACGAAGCGCACATTCTGGCCGGCAGAGGTTAATTCATTGCTGGAACTGCAACCTGCCAACAGTAAGGCTGCGCCGACAATCCCTGCTAAATATTTTACCTGCATGTTATTCCCCATGATCGATGAGCTGGACGCACTGGCCCGGATGTAAATCTGTCATCCTTCAAACTGCGCCGGCATGAGCCGCGTTCATTTCCTCCCCGGTCGCGCTTGTCAGTTCACGCCCGAAACGGAGGTGCTTGCCACTCTGATGCAGCTTAAATGATTTTTATGTATAAGCCTTATACTAAAAAGCGCGCCAAAAGAAAAACCCCCAGCCATTGCTGGCCAGGGGTTTCTGCTTTTTTATGCCGTAGAGCGCACGATTACATCATGCCGCCCATACCGCCCATGCCGCCCATACCGCCAGCAGCACCTAAGTCAGGCGCGTCGCCTTTCGGCAGGTCGGTCACCATGCACTCGGTGGTGATCATCAGGCCAGCCACGGAAGCCGCGTACTGCAGTGCAGAACGGGTGACTTTGGTTGGGTCCAGGATACCGAAGTCGATCATGTTGCCGTATTCTTCAGTTGCTGCGTTGTAACCGTAGTTACCGTCGCCAGCTTTCACGTTGTTAGCCACAACAGACGGCTCTTCGCCGGCGTTGGAAACGATCTGACGCAGCGGTGCTTCCATTGCGCGCAGCGCAACTTTGATACCGACGTTTTGATCTTCGTTCTGACCGGTCAGGCCAGCGAGTTTCGCCGCAACGCGAACCAGCGCTACGCCGCCGCCAGCCACCACGCCTTCTTCAACCGCAGCACGGGTTGCGTGCAGGGCGTCGTCGACGCGTGCTTTTTTCTCTTTCATTTCAACTTCGGTAGCCGCACCGACTTTGATTACTGCTACGCCGCCAGCCAGTTTAGCGACACGTTCCTGCAGTTTTTCACGATCGTAGTCGGAGGTCGCTTCTTCGATCTGCTTACGGATCTGAGCTACGCGGCCCTGGATTGCGGATTCTTCGCCAACGCCATCGATGATGGTGGTGGTGTCTTTGTTGATAACCACGCGTTTCGCCTGGCCCAGGTCTTCCAGAGTCGCTTTTTCCAGCTCCATACCGATCTCTTCAGAGATAACGGTACCGCCAGTCAGAGTAGCGATGTCCTGCAGCATAGCTTTACGACGGTCGCCGAAGCCCGGTGCTTTCACCGCAGCCACTTTAACGATGCCGCGCATGGTGTTAACCACCAGGGTCGCCAGCGCTTCGCCTTCAACGTCTTCAGCGATGATGACCAGCGGTTTGCCAGCTTTCGCTACGGCTTCCAGAACCGGCAGCATTTCGCGGATGTTGGAGATTTTTTTGTCAGCCAGCAGGATGAACGGGCTTTCCAGCTCAACGGCACCGGTGTCCGGCTTGTTGATGAAGTACGGAGACAGGTAGCCGCGGTCGAACTGCATACCTTCAACTACGTCCAGTTCGTCTTCCAGACCGGTACCGTCTTCAACGGTGATCACGCCTTCTTTACCAACTTTATCCATCGCTTCCGCGATCAGTTTACCGACGGTTTCGTCGGAGTTAGCGGAGATGGTACCTACCTGAGCGATAGCTTTGGAGTCAGAGCACGGAACGGACAGCGCTTTCAGCTCTTCTACTGCAGCCAGTACCGCTTTGTCGATACCGCGTTTCAGATCCATCGGGTTCATGCCTGCAGCAACAGCTTTCAGGCCTTCGTTCACGATAGCCTGAGCCAGTACGGTTGCGGTGGTGGTACCGTCGCCTGCTGCGTCGTTCGCTTTAGAGGCAACTTCTTTCACCATCTGCGCGCCCATGTTTTCGAACTTGTCTTCCAGTTCGATTTCACGTGCAACGGAAACACCATCTTTGGTGATGGTCGGCGCGCCGAAGGATTTGTCCAAAACCACGTTACGGCCTTTCGGGCCCAGGGTCACTTTAACTGCATCTGCCAGTACGTTTACGCCGCGCAGCATTTTTACACGAGCGTCGTTACCGAATTTTACGTCTTTTGCTGCCATTTCTTTTATTCCTCAAATTCGTTCAGGGTCGTGCGAATTAAGCTTCAACAATTGCCAGGATGTCGCTTTCGGACATGATCAGTACTTCTTCGTTGTCGATCTTTTCAGTCTTCACGCCGTAGCCATCGTTGAAAATCACGATGTCACCAACTTTAACGTCCAGCGGCTGCACGGTCCCGTTTTCCAGGATGCGGCCTTTACCGACAGCGATGATTTCGCCACGAGTTGACTTAGCTGCTGCAGAACCGGTCAGAACGATGCCGCCCGCAGATTTGGTTTCAACTTCTTTACGTTTGACGATCACACGATCATGTAACGGACGAATACTCATTGATAGCTCTCCTTCGAGAAAGTCATTATCAGTTATGGGTGACGCCGGGCCGAACGCGGTTTACCGGCTAGTGCAGAGAGAGATGGGGATGGCCATTTCCGGCTTCAAGGGCAAAATTAAAAAAAATTTTTACCTTTGCGCTGGCGCACAAAAAGCGGCCATGTCAGGCAATCGGTCATAAGGAAAAGCGATTGTGATACTCTCTTTTTTTTCACTGGCGCAGGATTGAATCATGAGTGGTTTAAAACAGGAGTTAGGGCTGGGACAGGGAGTTGGGTTGCTTTCCACCTCATTGCTGGGTACCGGCGTCTTCGCCGTCCCGGCGCTGGCGGCGCTAGTCGCTGGCGATAACAGCCTGTGGGCATGGCCGCTGCTCATTCTCCTTGTTTTCCCGATTGCCATCGTCTTCGCCCTGCTCGGCCGCCATTTTCCCAGCGCGGGCGGCGTGGCCCACTTTGTCGATATGGCCTTTGGGCCACGTCTGGCCAGCGTCACCGGCTGGCTGTTTTTATCGGTTATCCCGGTCGGACTCCCCGCCGCTCTGCACATCGCCACCGGTTTTGGCCAGGCGCTGTTCGGCTGGCATGATGCGCAGCTGCTGCTGGCGGAGCTGGGCACCCTGGCCATCGTCTGGTGGGTCGGTTCGCGTGGCGCCAGCTCCAGCGCCAACCTGCAGACGTTGGTTGCCGTACTGATTGTGGCGCTGATCGTCGTAGTCTGGTGGCGCGGCGGGATAAGCCCGGCGCAGATCCCCTTCCCGGCCCCGGCGGAGATGGACCGCGGGCAGCTCTTTTTGGCGCTGTCGGTGATGTTCTGGTGCTTTGTCGGTCTGGAAGCCTTCGCGCATCTCGCCTCGGAGTTTAAACATCCCGAGCGTGATTTCCCCAGGGCGCTGATGATAGGCCTGCTGCTTGCCGGCTCGGTCTACTGGGCCTGCACCGTGCTGGTGCTGCACTTCCACGCCTTTGGCGAGGAGATGGCGGCGGCGGCGTCATTACCGAATATCGTGGTCCGTCTGTTCGGCGTCGAAGCGCTGTGGGTAGCCTGCGTCATCGGCTATCTCGCCTGTTTCGCCAGCCTCAACATCTATATTCAAAGCTTTGCCCGCCTGGTCTGGTCGCAAGCGCAGCATAAGCCACACAGCTACCTCGCAAGGCTGTCGCCACGGCAGATCCCGCGCAACGCCCTCAACGCCGTGCTGGGATCCTGCGTAGTTAGCACCCTTGGCATCTATCTGCTCGATATCAATCTGGACGCGCTGATCGTTTACGCCAATGGCATTTTCATCATGATCTATCTGCTGTGCATGCTGGCGGGTTGTCGTTTGCTGCGCGGTCGCTATCGGCTATTGGCGGTGGTGGGCAGCATTCTCTGTCTGCTGCTGCTGGCGATGGTCGGCTGGAAAAGCCTGTACGCGCTGGTGATGCTGGCGGGGCTGTGGCTGTTTTTACCCAGGCGCAAGCTGGCGACGGGAAGCGTGTAGGCCTGCAAAGAAAGCGGCCCGGTCGCATCTGCTGACCGGGCCGGGGGAATGTTAATCGCGGCGATCGTCCTTATGGTCCAGACGGTCGCGCTGCTCATCTTTGCGCTGGAATTCCCCTTCGAAGGTCTCTCCGCCGCCAGTTCCGGCGCTAAAGCCGCCGCCCGGCATCCGGCTGAAGCGCAGGTGCGGCATCAGCTTCATCGTCAAATGCTTTTGCACCGGCGGCAGCAATAGCAGCAGGCCGAGGAAGTCGGTAAAGAACCCCGGGAGCAACAGCAGCAGACCAGCGATAATCAGCGATACGCTCTTGATCATCTCCGCCGCCGGGCTCTCGCCCGCGGCCATCTTCTGCTGCATCAGCAGGAAGTTTTTGAAGCCCTGGTTACGCACCAGCGACATCCCTACCACCGAGCTAAAGATCACCAGGATCAGGGTCATAAAGACGCCCAGCACGTGCGCAACCTGGATAAAGATCGATATCTCAATGTAAACGTAAAGAAAAAAAGCAATAAACGGAATCCAACGCACCGGCGTCTCCTTCATCAACGGGCGCTGCGTTCAGCGCCCGTAATCATCAATTTGCTGATCGCATCCCACTAACATGGGGATGCTGAGCGGCTTTTCAATCAGCGGAAAGGCTTATTTTTCTCAGGAATAAGAAAGCGGTGACCCATTTCACAGATTAATAAATCTTCTCATACCCGCAATGTAATAAGTGATCAAGCTTACTGATATTCGCTATCATCAGCATATGATCTTGGGCACCGGGCCGGTTAAGGAAATAATCGTCGGCCAGAAAATATACTGAATACTGGATATTCTGTGTGTTTGGTGAATTCATTGGCAGCTTGAAAAGAAGGTTCACATGTTAAACAACATTCGTATCGAAGAAGATCTGTTGGGCACCAGGGAAGTTCCCGCGGACGCTTACTACGGCGTTCATACTCTGCGAGCGATTGAAAACTTCTACATTAGCAACAGCAAAATCAGCGACATACCAGAATTCGTGCGCGGCATGGTCATGGTTAAGAAAGCCGCCGCGCTGGCGAACAAGGAGCTGCAGACCATTCCCAAAAGCGCGGCAAATGCGATTATCGCCGCCTGTGACGAAGTCCTGAATAACGGCAAATGCATGGACCAGTTCCCGGTCGATGTCTTCCAGGGCGGGGCCGGTACCTCCGTAAACATGAACACCAACGAAGTCCTGGCGAACATTGGCCTTGAGCTGATGGGCCACCAGAAAGGCGAATACCAGTACCTGAACCCAAACGATCACGTCAACAAATGCCAGTCCACCAACGATGCTTACCCCACCGGGTTCCGCATTGCGGTGTATGCCTCCATCCTTAAGTTAATCGATGCAATTAAACAGCTGGGCGAAGGCTTCCAGGCGAAAGCCGTGGAGTTCCAGGACATCCTCAAAATGGGCCGCACCCAGCTGCAGGACGCGGTGCCGATGACCCTCGGCCAGGAGTTCCATGCCTTCAATGTGCTGCTTAATGAAGAGACCAAAAGCATTTTGCGCACTGCGGAGCTGCTGCTGGAGGTGAACCTCGGCGCCACCGCCATTGGTACTCGCCTCAACACCCCGGACGGCTATCAACAGCTGGCGGTGCAGAAGCTGGCTGAAGTAAGCAACTTACCGGTCGTCCCGGCGGAAGATCTGATTGAAGCCACCTCGGACTGCGGGGCGTACGTTATGGTTCACAGCTCGCTGAAACGCCTGGCGGTGAAACTGTCCAAGATCTGTAACGACCTGCGCCTGCTCTCTTCCGGTCCGCGCGCGGGCCTCAACGAAATCAACCTGCCTGAGCTGCAGGCTGGCTCTTCAATCATGCCGGCGAAGGTTAACCCGGTGGTGCCGGAGGTGGTCAACCAGGTCTGCTTCAAAGTTATCGGCAACGATACCACTGTGACCATGGCCTCCGAAGCCGGTCAGCTGCAGCTGAACGTGATGGAGCCGGTGATCGGCCAGGCGATGTTCGAGTCGATTCATATCCTGACCAACGCCTGCTACAACCTGCTGGAGAAATGCGTTAACGGCATCACCGCCAATAAAGCGGTATGTGAAGGCTACGTCTACAACTCCATCGGCATCGTCACCTACCTCAACCCGTTTATCGGCCACCACAATGGCGATATCGTCGGCAAGATCTGTGCCGAAACCGGCAAGAGCGTACGGGAAGTGGTGCTGGAGCGCGGACTGCTGACGGCGGCGGAGTTGGATGATATTTTCTCTGCGCAAAACCTGATGCATCCCGCTTATAAAGCAAAGCGTTATACCGATGAAAGCGAACAGTAATCTTTCAGGTTAGTCATTCAAAGGCATGTCAGCGATGACATGCCTTTTTTGCTTTTTGGTTTTACTAAAATACAACAATTCAATATCAACTTGTTAAAAAACAAGGAAGGCATATATGTTTGGTGCAGAACTGGTTATTGTCCTGCTGGCGATTTATCTCGGCGCCCGGCTCGGCGGCATCGGTATCGGCTTTGCCGGTGGCCTTGGCGTCCTTGTCCTGACGCTTATTTTTCAAATTAAACCGGGTGCGATCCCCTTCGACGTTATTGAAATCATTATGGCGGTGATTGCCGCTATCGCCGCCATGCAGGTCGCCGGCGGGATGGATTACCTGGTCAGCCTCGCCGAACGGATGCTGCGCCGCCACCCGAAGTACATTACCTTCCTTGCCCCGCTGGTGACCTGGTTTATGACCGTGCTCGCTGGCACCGGCCATACCGCCTTCTCCACGCTGCCGGTGATCACCGAAGTTGCCAAAGAGCAAGGCATTCGTCCGTCTCGTCCACTGTCGATTGCGGTGGTGGCCTCCCAGATAGCGATCACCGCCTCGCCCATTTCCGCCGCAGTGGTCTTTTTCGCAGGTATCCTTGAACCGCTGGGCGTTAGCTATTTGACGCTGCTGGCCATCTGTATTCCGGTCACGCTGCTGGCGGTGATGCTCACCGCTATCGTCTGCAACTTCCTCGGCTGCGAACTGAAAGACGATCCGGTTTACCAGGAGCGGCTGGCCAAGGGGGAAGTCAGACTGCGCGGCAGCCAGGTATTTGAGCTGCAGCCGCACGCCAAACGCTCTGTCCTGCTGTTTTTGATCGGCATCGTGGCGGTGATGTTCTACGCCACGGCCATCAGCGATACCGTCGGCCTGATTAAGAACCCGGTGCTGCCGCGTAACGAGGCGATCGTGGTATTTATGCTGACCATCGCCACCCTGATTAGCATCACCTGTAAAATCGACACCGGCGAAGTGCTCAACGCCAGCACCTTTAAGTCCGGGATGAGCGCCTGCGTCTGCGTCCTCGGCGTCGCCTGGCTGGGAGATACCTTCGTTAAAGCGCATATCAGCGACATCCAGGCCGTGGCCGGCGATCTGCTGCACAATTACCCATGGCTGCTGGCGGTGGTACTGTTTTTCGCCGCCACGCTGCTCTACTCGCAGGCAGCCACCACCAAGGCGTTGATGCCTGCCGCGCTGCTGCTGGGCGTCAGCCCGCTGACGGCTATCGCCTCGTTTGCCGCGGTCTCGGCGCTGTTCGTTCTACCGACCTACCCAACCCTGCTGGCGGCGGTAGAGATGGACGACACCGGCTCAACCCGCATTGGTAAATATGTCTTTAACCACGCCTTCCTGATCCCCGGCGTTATCGCTATCACGCTGTGCGTGATCCTCGGCTTTATCTTTGGCGGGATTATGCTGTAAATACCGCTGGCGGCGGGCCCACTACGGGCCCCGCCTCCTCCCTTCCCAGCAGCGCGGATACCGCTGGCGGCGGGCCCACTACGGGCCCGCCTTCCGTTGCCCTCACTTTCCCCGCTCGTTACGCTAATATCCCCGCATCTTGCGTGTTATAGTGCCTCTTTTCGCTGATACGAGGTTCATGATGACTACGCCTGATGCTGTTGTTGTGCTCTGTACCGCGCCGGACGAAGCGACCGCCCAGGATCTGGCGGCAAAAGCGCTGGCGGAAAAGGTGGCAGCCTGCGCTACGCTGCTGCCGGGAGCCACCTCTCTGTATTACTGGGAAGGGAAACTCGAGCAGGAGTATGAAGTGCAGATGCTACTCAAAACTGACCTTGCCCATCAGCAGGCGCTGCTGGACTGCCTGAAGTCACACCACCCGTATCAAACCCCAGAACTGCTGGTTCTACCCGTCACGCATGGAGACAACGATTACCTCTCATGGCTTACCGCATCATTACGCTGATCCTGCTGCTGTGCAGCACATCAGCCACCGCCGGGTTATTCGACGCGCCGGGGCGCTCGAACTTCGTGCCTGCTGATCAAGCTTTCGCCTTTGACTTTCAGCAGCAACAGCATGACGTCAACCTGAGCTGGCAAATCAAGGATGGTTATTATCTTTATCGTCAACAGTTTACCTTCAGCGCCGCCGGGGCGACGATCGACGAACCGGCGCTGCCGGCGGGAGAGTGGCATGAAGATGAGTTTTACGGCAAAAGCGAGATCTTTCGCCAACGCCTGACCATGCCGGTGACGGTGAAGGAGGCGGACAAAGAGGCTACTCTCACCGTCACCTGGCAGGGCTGCGCCGATGCCGGATTCTGTTATCCGCCGGAGACTAAAGTGATCCCGCTGAGCGCCGTGCGGGCGGCCTCAAACGACGCTCAGCCAACCGCCGCCGCGCCCGTGTCGTCGCTGAACCATCGCCCGGCCTTCAATCCGCCGCTGCCGGTTGAACCGCGCCCGATGGAGGAGAACGCCGTGCCGCAGGCGCCTGCCATGGCGCCGCCAGCAGACGTCCCCGCTCGTCTGCCCTTCACCGCCCTGTGGGCGCTGCTGATTGGCATTGGTATCGCCTTCACCCCCTGCGTGCTGCCGATGTACCCGCTGATTTCGGGCATCGTGCTGGGCGGAAAACAGCGGCTTTCCACCGCGCGCGCCCTGCTGCTGGCCTTTATTTACGTCCAGGGGATGGCCCTGACCTATACCGCGCTGGGGTTGGTGGTAGCCGCCGCCGGGCTGCAGTTCCAGGCGGCCCTGCAGCACCCATATGTCCTGGTCGGCCTGTCGGCGGTGTTTATACTGCTGGCGCTCTCCATGTTCGGCCTGTTCACGCTGCAGCTGCCGTCGTCGCTGCAGACCCGGCTGACGCTGCTCAGCAATAAGCGCCAGGGCGGCTCGCCCGGCGGGGTCTTTGCGATGGGCGCTATTGCCGGGCTGATCTGCTCCCCCTGCACTACCGCGCCGCTAAGCGCCATTCTGTTGTATATCGCCCAGAGCGGTAATCTGTGGCTGGGCGGCGGCACGCTGTACCTCTACGCGCTGGGCATGGGTCTGCCGTTGATCCTTGTGACCGTGTTTGGCAATCGCCTGTTGCCGAAAAGCGGCCCGTGGATGAGCCATGTGAAAACCGCCTTCGGTTTTGTGATCCTTGCCCTGCCCGTCTTCCTGCTGGAACGCATACTCGGCGACCAGTGGGGGTTACGGCTGTGGTCAATGCTCGGTGTCGCCTTCTTCAGCTGGGCGTTTATCACCTCGCTGGGCGCTACCCGGCCGTGGATGCGGCTGGTACAGATCATTCTGCTTGCCGCCGCGCTGGTCAGCGCGCGGCCTCTGCAGGACTGGGCGTTTGGCGCCCCGGCGGCCGAGCAGCAGGCGCACCTGGCTTTCACCCGCGTCAGCTCGGTGGCCGAGCTTGACCAGGCGCTGGCGCAGGCGAAAGGTCAACCGGTGATGCTCGATCTTTACGCCGACTGGTGCGTGGCCTGCAAAGAGTTTGAAAAATACACCTTTAGTTCACCTGACGTGCAGCAGGCGCTGAAAGGCACCGTGTTATTACAGGTTGATGTGACGAAGAACAGCCCGCAAGACGTCGCGCTGCTGAAACACCTGCAGGTGCTGGGTCTGCCGACGATCCTGTTCTTCAACGCTGAGGGTCAGGAACAGCCTGAGCGGCGAGTCACCGGCTTTATGGATGCCGCGGTATTCAGCGCCCATTTGCGCGATTGGCAAGCGTGAGCGACACTTTAGGAGGAAAGATGGAGGAGAACACCGTGCTACGTGAAGACGTCCTGGCAGAAGCCATTAAGATTCTTGAAATTGAAGGTATCGCCAACACGTCGCTGGAGATGGTCGCTGAGCGCGTGTCCTGCCCGACGAGCGACCTGAAACGCTTCTGGCCTGACCGCGAAGCGCTGCTGTACGACGCGCTTCGCTATCTGAGCCAGCAGGTGGATGCCTGGCGTCGTCAGCTCCTGCTGGACGAGACCTTAAGCGCAGAGCAAAAGCTGCTGGCACGCTATGCCGCACTCACCACCTGCGTAAGCAACCAGCGGTACCCGGGCTGCCTGTTTATCGCCGCCTGCACCTTCTACCCGGATCCTCAGCACCCCATTCACCAGCTGGCGGAACAGCAGAAGCAGGCTTCGCTGGCCTACACTCACGAGCTGCTGACTCAGCTGGAGGTGGATGACCCGGAAATGGTCGCCAAGCAGATGGAGCTGATTGTCGAGGGCTGTCTGAGCCGTCTGCTGGTCAAACGTAGCCAGACGGATGTGGATACCGCCCGGCGGCTGGCTGAAGATATTCTACGCTTCGCCCAGTGCCGTATGGGCGGCGCCTTGACCTGATTCTGATATCCTAACCGCCACGTCGCGCCTATAATTTCCCCCTCACTGATTGCTGACAGGGATTGATATGCGCGCGTTCTTCTGGGCTGCCTGGCTGGGCCTCTGCTCTACGCCCCTGCTGGCGGCTCCCCTGCAAGGTTTTTCCTTTGCACAAAAAGACTGGGAGCTCGCCTGCGATAATACCGGCGCCTGCCGGGCGGCGGGTTACGGCGTCCGCATGGGTGAGGTCAGCGTGCTGTTGACCCGCAACGCGGGCAGCGAACAGCACCTCACCGCCACGGTAACCTTTGCGCAAATCGAGCACGATATCCCCACCGACTCCACCGCCAGCCTGCTGATCGACGACCGGGATTTTGGCGCGCTGGACGCTCTCGACGACAGCCACTTTCGCCTCGACAGCGATCAGACCACCGCCCTGCTACAGGCGTTAACGAATCAGCGCAAAATCGAATTCACCCTTAACGGCCAGCACCTGCCGCTTTCCAGCGCCGGCAGCCGCGAGGTGCTGGGTAAAATGGATGCGTTTCAGCGACGCACCGGCACCGCCGATGCGCTGCTGGATAAAGGCGATGCCGGCGACGATGCCATTTTGCCAGCCACTCCAGCCCCGGAAATTATCGCCGCCCCGGTTCTCCATAACGCGCAGCCAGTGCCGTTGAGTATGCTTCAGCGCCAGAAACTGCTGCCCATCCTGACGCCGCTGCTGAACCAGCGCTGCGACGACTGGCAGAATCAGGCCATTCCGGCGGCAGATCGCCAGATCACGCTGACCGCGCTGGATAAAACCCATTCTCTGGCGCAGGCGCTCTGCTGGCGAGCGCCCTATAACGACGGTTACGCCCTGTGGCTGGTCGATAACGCCCAGTTGAGCAAACCACGGCTGCTCACTACCGAAGCCTCCAGCTACGCCGACGGCGCTATCGTCTTTTTGCACAAAGAACGGGGCATGGCCGACTGCGTCACCGGCGAGACGCGCGTTTGGGATGGTAAAACCTTTACCCCCAGCCTGAAGTACAGCACCGGTATGTGTCGGGAAATCACCCCGGGTGGCACCTGGATGCTGCCGACCTTTGTCAGCCAGGTGATCCCCAGGCAGCAGAAAGAGGCGGATAACCTGGCTCTGCGCACGTTGTATTACGCAGTGTTGAAAGCGCAAAAAAGCGATCCAGAATTGTCGCTGAATAAGGTCGCCGAGCAGTTTCCGTTAACCGGCCATATTACCGACTTCACGCTCACTTACGCCGACGATACGCTGATCACGACCAGTAAACCGTCCCCGGATATCAGCGATGATGAGTGGCAGGCGTTTCTGCGCTCCTCGATTAGCGCGGATTCAGAAAACGGCAAAGTCAGCTTTACCCTTATCGACCTCGACGGCGACGGCAAACGCGACCTGATCATCGACAGCTACGTGGGCGGCACCGGGCTCTTCAGCTACACCGGGGTGCTCAAGCGAGGTAATGATGATTTTGCCGCCGTCAACGGCAGCGACAGTGATAATGGTGATGATTTCGATGCCGGGGTGCCCGGCGCCCTCTTTTCCATTAATGGCCGCGGGGCTAACCAGTGGAACCACTGGGTCAAAATCAACGGCCAGGTGTATGCCCTGTGGTACAACGGCCAGTTTGGCGAAGATAACCTCTACCTGCTACGCCCGTTCAGCACCACCAGCCAGACGCCCGCGGTGACGGTTCGCTATCGCTATACGCTGAACAGCATCCGCTCCCCGGAGAAAGACCAGCCGCTGACCCCCAGCCTGAGCGACGGCGATAAAGCGGACCTGCTGCGCTCGCTGGAGGTAATGCAGGGCAGCCTGCTGAAAGACAGACCCGCCAGCGACAACGACGCGCCGATCTGCCCCATCCCGCCGGGCACCTCAGCTGACGAGGCGGATAACTACTACAGCGGCGTCGCCGTTAACTATATCTATGAGACGGTGGCCTATATTCCGGTCTGGCTGAACGGGAAGTGTTATATCGGCACCATTTTCAGCCATCATGGCGCCTATCGCCACGGCGTGGATGCGGAAATTACCCTGAGCTCGCCGCGTGAGGACGAGGAGGTCATTGGCGATTATCTCATCTCCGGACTACGCCACGTTATCGCCATTACCAGCGGCTGGAAAACCCGCGAGGGCGATAACGGCATGCAGTGAAGTTAAGCCAAAACGCGCCTTTGAACGCAGAATTGCCGCAAAGATAAGCAATCGATAAGTAATTTAAGAAATTTGGTTGACGGGGTGGGCGGATTACGGTTTAATGCGCCCCGTTGCCCGGATAGCTCAGTCGGTAGAGCAGGGGATTGAAAATCCCCGTGTCGGTGGTTCGATTCCGCCTCCGGGCACCACTATTCGAAGCACGCTGGTCAGAGGTGAGAAAACTGACGGGCGTTTAACGGGAGTGGTACTTGTTGATGTTGATCCTCACATCAGCATACATCAAGAAGTTACCCTCTCGATTAGGGAGCCTGTTAGCAGCAGGCTCCCTATTCTCGATCACCGTGAATAATTACAATGACGTGACTGAATGTCAACCATTGTAAAACATCTCTTCAGCCTTATCGGTGTAAAGTGCCATTTCCTTTTCCAGCGCCTGGCTCACAATATCCATACTGATATCAACATATTCCATTGTTGTACTCACGTTGCGGTGCCCCAGCAATCCCTTAACCAGCTGCAGGTTTCGTTCAGGCGAGCTCATCAGTGTCGTGGCAAGGGTGTGCCTGAACCGGTGGGGAGAAACATCAAATCCGCACTCTTTTGACAGCCTGCGAAAAAAAGAGCGTAACGGTTGCAGCGATGGTTTTTCCGAAAGAGACGCCCTTTCTGCAGGCGAAGAGACAAATCGCTCATAGTGAAAAAGCGCATCATTATTGCCGGCACCGCAGTCCCTTGCACGCTGAAGCAATGCTTCCAGTCTCGGTCGTAAATGACTGACAACGGGAACCCGCCATTCCCGGTACGTTTTACTGCCTTCCGCTCTTAATTCAATCCACCCATCATCAAGAGACACATCTTTCAGACGAATATGGAGCAGTTGATTTTGCCGCATACCAGTGTAACGCAACGTGTCCAGGACAGTCAGCCAGTACCATACTGGCCTCAGAGCGCATTTAGACTCGGTTCTGGGCTCAGATGCAAATTGCTGCATAGTTAGCCAGATTTTTGTCATCTGGTTTTTTGTTAGCGTTTTTTTACGCTTCTTGTCCTGTTTGACCGATACGCCATTGAAGGGATTTTTACTTAAGTTCGTCAGTTGAGAAGTGATGGCAAAATTGTACAGGGCACGCATATGGCTGACCTTATTGTTCCAGGTATGTGCAGAAAGGCACTGTTTTTTGAGCACATGCCTTCGCCACTCAAGCACATCACGACTGGTTATGCCGTAAGGCGGACAGGCTTCCCCGATATGCTTCCTGAAACCACGAACAACCTTCTTATAACTCCACTCGGTATCTTCGCGCAGCGATTTACAGAAAAAGTACTCATCCATAAGTTCCTGCCAGAGCCAGTCAGCACTATTTTCGTTCATTTTTTCCATTCCTCTCTTAGTAACAGTAACGCACCAGATGTCAGACCGACGTTGTGGTCAGGGGAACAAAATGAACTGACTGTCCTGAGGGATGGTCTTTCTGTATACCCGCCTGCTTTTCACCAGGTAGCCTTTTACCCGTTTGAACCTCCCGGACTTGTCGGGTGTATCGTAAAGCTGAGCAAAATAAAATCTCCTGTTATCACGACGCTTATGAAAGTTAAGTCGCTCAAAAGAAGCCTGAATGCTTTCCCGTTGAATAGTCGAACCAGTGGCCTTAAGGTAGTCGAAAAAGATACCGGGGACGGGTAAAAAGACATAGCCGGCAATAACATGGATTTTGTCTGCTTTACCATTAGAACTAATATCTCCCCGATTGAGTCCCTCCCGAAGCCAGTCAAAAAACTGTTCTCCTTCCGCTACGTCAGTACCGGAGACTGCTACGTCAGTACCGGAGACTGCTACGGGTACGGAATCTGATCTTTCATCACATTTGTTAACAATTGCAACCTGAGAATAGTCCGAGTTTCCTTGTGCAGACGGTTCCTTTTCATTTGCGTGGTCTTCTTTCTTTTCAAGGGGTTCTGACGATTGCTGTTCCTCTGCATTCATAACGGACACATCTGCCTGTACCTCACCTTCATTTTCTGAAGCTTTAGCATCTTCTGATATGTCGAAAAGAGAAAGGAGAGCATCAGCATCATCTTCAGAGGGCAGAGGGTCAGAGCCAGTACTTTTTATGATTTCGCTTAAATCACTTTCTTCTTCGTTTTCTTCAGGGCTTTTAACCGGTGAATCACTAAGTGGAATGGGGTTATCAATACCTGTGGCAAGTGTAAAGATCTCAGGGGAAGATGGATCAGTTGCCCCGCTAAGAGCTGTTTGTTCAGATAACATATCTTTAGGTAAAACCGTAGCGCCCCCCTCATTTGAAAGGGCTGTATTTTCTGAAATTTCACTTGCATAAGAACTTAAAATTTCCGCAGGTTTCCTCTCCATCAAAGGAGACTCTGTTTTCTCAGCTGCTTGTTTCATCAGGCTTCGAATCAACGGCATTGCCGGATGCTGGTTCCATAAGGCCCCGGCAAAATTGCCCAGAGCTTGGGGATTTTCTGCCAGCCAGCCTGTCGCTTCTGCTGGCATAAGTTGTCCGGCTGCCAGCGCTGCAAAAGCTGAGGCGTTGTCAGCTTCCCGGAAGCGAAATCTATAAGGCGAGTCCGGAACGGTTATTCCCGGAAGCCAGCGTTTACCATCAAGCAGCTCACCTTCCAGAGACGCCAGGAGCGGCAAATGCCAGAACAGTGCAGACCAGAAAATGACCGCATTCCACATCACGTTTTGCTCTGCCTGCTCTTCTGGCGCAGCGCCGGGTGGAAACATGTATCCTTTGGCCAGTCTGACCGCACAGGTTGTGAACTGCAGCGTAAGGTCCCCGAAGCCGTCTGACTGCGACCACCTTCCCTGCTGTGTTGCCGGCACATTCTGTGCCCTGGCCAGTAAGCCATGCAGTGGCGTTATGTAAAACCGGTGATAAACATCCGCCGGAAGTGAGCTGTTTTCCCATATTTGTTGCAGGCAGGTTTTCCTCAGCGGACTACTGCACAGCGTATCGACCGTACGCGGAGTGTGGTAGCCGGCAGGTGTGACAGCGGATACATGATGTGCTGGTTCCGGTTCACCTTTTGAAAACAGAAACCTCAGAGTCCTGATTCTGTCGCGCATGATTTTCTCCTGGTATAGGGCTGCCCAGTGTTCTGACACTCCCCGCGCTTCACCATAAAAAACCAGTTACTCATTCTCAGAAGTTTTTCCCGTTTCTTCGTGCCTGTCGGTGCTCTCTCCATTTCCGGACGGTACGGTTTCGTGCGTCGTCTCGCGGTTTTTCCCGCTTTCATCGCTCAGCCAGCGCATCAGCTCGTTAAGCACAAGTATTCTTCTGGCCCGGGTGATAGCCACGTACAGCAGGTTAGTCTCATCCTGCCGCTCATCCTGCGAAAGAAGCGGATCGGTAATGTCAGTAAAATCCTCACTCAGCATTACCACCGGCCATTCCAGCCCTTTGCTGCGGTGTGCGGTTGAAACCGTGACCTGAGCGTCTTTTTCATGGGTGACGACCTGGCGGCGCATAATTGCCAGCTTTTGAGGGAGCGGGAAAAAGTCATCGAGCAAGCGAATAGCCTGATTCATCTCCACGTCCTGGGTGGCCTTTGCTATCGAGCAGTATTCATCGAAATCCCGGTAGTCCCGGCTGAGGCGCGGGGACTGCATATTTTCAGGCATATCGGCCGAGAACCAGTACAGGTCTTCCAGCTCCTCCGTTTTGTAGCCTTCAATCCCTCCGACCCAGAAGACTTTTTTCTCCATGAGACTTGCCGTCAGGGCGCTGCCAATCACGCCGGACACCGTCCGGCTCAGTACAGCTACGTGCTCAGCCTCATCCGGGATGCTGCTGACGACGGCGTCCTGCCCCCCGTTACCCGTCACCCGCTTTTCTTCTCCGGCACGCTCCAGCAGGATATTGGCCATACGCGCGACCTCAGGGCCAAACCGAAAACTCGCCGTCAGCCATAACCGGTCCGCCTGCGCCAGCTGGCTGGCATTGAGCGCATTATCTGCCCCGCGAAACCGGTAAATCTGCTGGTAACGGTCGCCGACCAGAATGACCCGGCAGGGCTGATTCAGAACAAACGCACTGGTCACCGGGTTGGCATCCTGCGCCTCATCAAAAAGGATGGTGTCCCAGCGTTTAGACAGGTCAGGCTGAGAAAGCTGGAACAGTTTGAGGTAGGTATCGTGCGTAACGGGGAAGGTAGAATCGGTCCGGCTCATTTCATACCAAAGGATCTGAATCGCCCCCAGTATCTTACCTGCATCAAGACCGTGGCGATCATCCTCTGCCGGCAGATGTACCAGTCCGGGCTCGGGGTCGACGCTGCAGAGGAACATGTTCAGCCCGCTGAGGGCCAGTCTGGCCAGCGGCCAGTGGCGGGTGTTAAGTTTTCTGGCCACATCCGTAATGCGCAAACTAGCTGTCAGCCGGTCACGGAAATGTTTCCCAAAGCGGGCCCATGCCAGCTGATGTGATGTTTTACACTCTACGTTATAGGGAAACCTGCGTTCAGCCTCATCCCGCACGGCGCGGTTGTAGGCAAGGTAAAGCATCTTACTTTCCGGGTTGGCTTCGGCATAACTCACTAAGGTGGAGGTTTTACCTGTACCGGCAAAGGCATTGACTACCAAGCGTGAGCCGCACCAATTGATGATATCTTCCTGCTCCGCAGTATTGTTCCACGCCATATGAACCTCCGTTCGAGTTTAGTCGTTAGTTCAATTTGACCATGGTGTCGATAAGTCACAATTCAAAACTAACTTCCCAGCCCAAAAGATTTCGTTTTTCATCAAAATACATACCCCAAAATGGTCCTGAACTTGATGTGTTAAGGCCATATCCCCTCCGACGGAGAGATATCCCCGTCAGGGTCCACAACATTTTCTGACCGGCGTTCATCAACCGATCAGTTCAGTGCATATGAATCAGATTGCTCCTGATACATATATTCAGGATTAAAGCGCAGGCTTTTCAACGCAGCTACCGACAGTGGATCTACGGAATTTATGCCCGAAACGGCCACGCCATCCAGTATGTCGTCAGCCTCCACCCGGGGAGAATATCCGTAATACTGACACCATACACAGAGTTCGGGGTCAGCCGGATCACAATCACCGAGCGGTGCGACAAAAACCTGTTCGCCACAGGAAACGTTATCTCTGAGGATTTCGCCCCGGATGAAAGCGCCACTTACGGGGCCATACTGAGCGGGACATACATCACGGCGCGCCTCAGACATCGACAGAATACGGAAAGTGACATCGTGCAGTGTTTCAGTCATGAGAATGCCCTCCGGAAAGAAAACGGTAGCGTAGGTGTGCCAGATGCTGTGCCTGACGGCAGGCATGGCGGTATGCGTTTCGACGACCTGTTATTCCCTCAGGAAAGGAAACCGGCAGGCGGTGAAAAACATACTCGGCGCGGTGGCAACCTGTACGAACGGTAAGAAAGACATTAATGCCCTGGTCTTTGACAGAGGTGATATGCGCACGGACGGCATAATTGCCCGAACCGTTGACATACCAGCTGCTGTTGCGATGCAGATAAATGAAAGATTTCAGTCTCCGGACCGCTGCGTCAGCAGACTGCTGAAGCTGAGTAAGGAGATGTTCAGGGAAAACCGCAGAAGAGATGACAGACATTGTGTTTCTCCATAAAAAAAGGAAACACCTGCCCGACCGGGAAGTGTTTCCCGTCGGGGAGTCAGAAAAAACAACATTCTGACTGTCTGATAAGTTGAAATGACCTCAATCACTATTCAGTGATATCCGTTTCCAGAGGTTAAACGGATTTACCACCCGAAGGTATCCTCTCTCAGGCTGCGAGGATTTTCCGGTCACCCGAAGGTGTTTCTCTCAGACCGGTAAAACGTTGGCTGGCAGTCACCCGAAGGCGCTCCTCTCAGACTGCCGGAGCATTAGCTGGTTGCATGTAGCAACAAGTAAGCCTGTCTATTTTCAGAGCAAATAGTGATTATGTCAACCTGGGTATCAAGTGGGTATACCTATTAAATACCATGAATCACCACGGGTTTAACAGACATATCAGAGACATTTATAGGGCAGGATCGTCTACGGGAGTTAGGTCAGTTCAGTCCACATTTTATGGCGAGCACATCACAACATTACTGCATGAATTTCCTTAAATATAGCAATCTCTTCTTTCCTTAAGCTTAAAACCTTTCTAGAGAAAAACCCTTCACGCAAAAATATCATGTAACTTTACATGTTTCTTGTGATAGCCTGTCTCATGACTCATATGAAGTTACATGATTTCGCTTTTTGATACCAGCTAGCCAGATCCTTTTGCGTCCTCGTATCAATAAAGCAACTCAGACAAAAAGTTTGGCGTTAAGCATCGATAAATTTCTTAACGTCCGGTTTCATAATCAAATCATTTCTGGACTGATTTATGACTGTATCGCTCAAACGTCGCATGTTGTGCTTAACCGGTACACTGGCTGTCATCGGGCTGTTCCTTTCAAAACAGAGCGTCATACCCGGCGCGTACGCACTTGAGACATCAAACTTTAAAACGGTGCGAACTACGTCCGCAGTTGTTCATACGGTAAACGACTGGGCCGAATTCTCGGGTAAACTGGAAGCCACGGATGAGGTCGCTGTACGTTCAAAAGTTACAGGCTCGATTGTGGATGTTAAATTCAGGGATGGTCAGTTGGTCAGGAAAGGCGATATTTTATTTATTATCGATCCAGCCCCTTATAAGACTGAACTGGCCCGGGCTCGTGCAGCATACGCGCAGGCAAAAGCGAAGCAGGACCTGGCATTGCTGGATCTGTCCCGGGGTAAAAAACTTATCGGGACCCATGCTATCTCACAGCGCGATTATGACGTTCTGAACAATGCCGCCCGGGAATCGAAAGCAGCCAGAGAGATTGCTGAAGCTGAGGTTGAGAGCGCCAGGCTCAGCGAAAGCTATACCAGGATTACCGCACCGGTAACTGGCCGTATTTCCAGAGCAGAACTGACAGTCGGTAATCTGGTCGCAGCCGGTATTGACAGTCCTGTTCTTGCATCCATTGTTGCTCTTGATCCCTTGTATGTTGCTTTTAATGCGGATGAACGAACCTACCTTAATTATATCGACAAGCTTTCAAATAAAGACAAACCTGAAGTGCTGGTAGGACTGGCCGATGAAAAAGATTATCCACATAAAGCCATTCTTCATTCTGTGGATAATCACCTCAGTACTGAAACCGGCACTATCAGGATGCGCGCACTTCTTGATAATCCATCATCAAGGTTGCTTCCCGGTTTACAGGCCCGGGTCAGACTCCAGGCAAGCAAATCTTATACAGCAGTATTGATTGACCAGTCACTGATCCGCACCGACCAGGACAGACGCTATGTTCTGGTAGTCGGAAACAATGACAAAGTTGAATATCGCCCCCTCGAACTGGGAAACAGACAGGGGGAACTGATTGTTGTGAAAAAAGGCCTCAATAAGGGTGACAGAGTTATTTCCGGTGGGGCGCAGTTGGTCAGTCCCGGTGAAACAGTCATTGTCAGCCAAGACGAATCACCTTCTTCAAAATCCCGGGAAGGAAATAAGTCATCATGAAAGTATCAAAATTCTTTATCGACAGGCCGGTTTTTGCTGGAGTACTGTCTGCGTTGTTCATTCTGGCAGGGATTATCGCCATATTTCGTCTGCCGGTATCGGAATACCCACCGGTTGTCCCCCCATCCGTTATCGTTCATGCCCAGTATCCTGGAGCCAATGCCACCACGATTGCACAGACGGTTGCAGCTCCCATAGAGGAAACTGTGAACGGCGTAGAGAATATGCTGTATATGCAGTCACTTTCAAATGAGGATGGCAATCTCTATCTGACAGTGACCTTCAAACTGGGCACAGATCCCGATCAGGCTCAGCAATGGGTGCAGAACCGGGTGTCGCAGGCTCTGCCCCGGTTACCTGAAGATGTCCAGCGACTGGGTGTCACAACGAATAAAAGCTCGCCGAATATCACACTTGCCGTTCATATGATATCGCCTGATGGCAGATATAACGATAATTACATCAGTAATTACGCCATACGTAACATCAAAGACCAGCTCTCGCGTATTGAGGGAGTTGGCCAGGTATCAGTATGGGGCCCCGGTGGTTACGCGATGCGAATCTGGCTTAATCCTGATGCTATGGCTGCTCGCGGACTGACGACATCAGATGTCGCCTCTGCTATCCGTGAACAAAACGCCCAGTCACCAGTGGGAAGCGTTGGCGCAGCCCCTATGGCAGAAGAAACACCGTTACAGTTGTCAGTTAATGCCAGCGGTCGGCTTAAAACGGCTGAAGAATTTGGCAACATTGTGCTCCATGCCCGACAGGATACCAGAACGACATTATTGAAGGATGTCGCCCGTATTGAACTGGCCGCTGAAAATTATGCCATGCGTACTTACCTGGATAAAAAGCCTGCGGTAGCGCTGGCCATACAGGAGTCTCCGGGCGCAAATGCTCTGGAAATTGCCTCACAGGTAAGTCGCACAATGGAGGAGCTAAAAAAACAGTTCCCTGAAGGACTGGATTACCAGATAGTTTACAATCCAACCAAATCAGTCAGGGCGGGTATAGAGGCTGTGCTTCATACTCTTTTTGAGGCCATACTCCTCGTGGTACTGGTTGTTTTTCTTTTCCTCCAGACCTGGCGAGCCTCAGTCATTCCTCTGCTGGCTGTTCCCGTTTCGATAACCGGCACAATGGCATTTCTGTACCTTTTTGGGTTTTCAATCAATGCCCTGAGCCTTTTTGGCCTCGTCCTGGCTATTGGCATTGTCGTTGATGATGCCATTGTTGTTGTTGAAAATGTAGAAAGAAACATAGAAAGAGGCATGACGCCATATCATGCCGCCTGCAAGGCTATGCAGGAAGTCAGTAGTCCCATTATTGCGATCGCGCTGACGCTGAGTGCCGTCTTTGTTCCGCTGGCTTTTATGAGTGGCCTGACCGGGAGGTTTTATCAGCAGTTTGCAGTGACAATAGCAGTTTCAACGATTATCTCCGCTATTAACTCCCTTACGCTCTCACCGGCTCTCTCTGCCATGCTGCTGAAGCCACGTGATACAGACAGCGACTGGCTTACGCGCATTATGCATCGTAGTTGTGGACGGTTCTTTACTTTTTTCAACCGCCTGTTCAACAGTAGTGCCAGGCGATATGAAAAAGGTGTTGGCGCACTTGGCCAGCGCAAGTTTCTGATTATGGTGATTTATGGCATTCTGCTGGCAATTACGCTGTTACTGGGCAGGTCTGTACCCGGGGGGTTTATCCCTGCTCAGGATAAAGAATACCTTATCAGTTTTGTGCAGCTTCCTGCTGGCGCATCATTGTCCAGAACAGACCGGGTACTGGAAAAAATGAATGAAATAGCACGAAGTGAGCCAGGAGTATCTTCCACATCTTCTTATGCTGGATTGTCCGTAAACGGCACCACCACAAGCCCTGGTTCCGGCCTGACATTTGTCCTGCTCAAGCCTTTTGAGCAACGGCCTGGCATCAGCGCAGATGATGTTGCCGCCTCTCTGAATGCCAGATATCAGTCACTTCCTGGCGCAGATTTTGCGGCCGTTTTCCCGGCACCACCCGTTATGGGTCTGGGTTCCCTGGGGGGATTCAAATTGCAGCTTGAAGACAGAGGAAATATCGGTTATGACGGAATGGCCGAAGTACTTCGACGCTTTCAGGCAGAAGCAGCTAAATCACCTGTGCTGACGCCACTTTTTTCAACATACCAGAATAATTTTCCACAAATTAATGTCGATATTGACCGTAATCGCGCCAAACAACTTGGGGTGAACATCAGTGATATCACTGAGACATTACAATCCTATCTTGGCTCATATTATGTAAATGATTTCAATATAATAGGTCGTGTATATCAGGTAAGAATGCAGGCTGACGCAGAGTTCAGGGCGACCCCGGAGGATATACTGAAACTACAGACCCGAAATGCCGATGGCAATATGGTTCCGCTGTCTGCCATAGCCCGTATTGAGCCGACACACGGTCCTGAGCTGGTTACCCGTTATAACGGTTTTACAGCGGTCGATCTTAGTGGCGCTCCTGCTCCAGGCTATTCTTCAAGTCAGGCGATGGAAGAGATTGAACGTATAGCGATGAAAACACTTCCACCCGGCGTAGAATATGAGTGGACAGACCTGACCTACCAGCAAATTCTTGCAGGCAACAGTGCCGTCTGGATTTTTCCACTCTGTGTATTCCTGGTATTCCTGGTACTGGCTGCCCAGTATGAAAGCCTTACGCTCCCTTTGGCTGTCATTATGATTGTCCCAATGAGTATCCTTTCTGCACTTACCGGGGTGTGGCTGACTCATGGGGACAATAATATCTTTACGCAAATTGGATTTATCGTCCTGGTCGGGCTCGCATCTAAAAATGCCATTCTTATCGTTGAATTTGCCCGTGAACTTGAGCTTTCAGGTAAGTCTGCCTTTAACGCGGTGAAAGAGGCATGCCGTCTCAGGCTGCGTCCAATTCTGATGACCTCACTGGCTTTCATCATGGGTGTAATCCCCCTGATGGTATCGCATGGAGCAGGCGCTGAGATGCGTCAGGCAATTGGGATATCAGTATTCTTTGGCATGCTCGGCGTCACCCTTTTTGGCTTGTTTATGACCCCCGTGTTCTACCTGTTAGCCCGACAAATATCAGGGAAACCACTGCACTCGGCCTCTTTACCGGACGCGCCTGAGGAACGGCCGGTAACAGAACAGGCTTCAGACTAAAATTTATGGTGACCTTTCAACAGCCGGACATTATATGATGCCCGGCTGTTGAATTTATTTATGTTTAAGGACTTCCGGCACAAGCTTATCAAGGGTAAGTTCAGCAAAGCGGTTCGTAATCAGACGTCTCGCCTCTTCAAGCGTATCACTTATTTCATTGTTAACTGCATCCTCTATCTGGCATTTGTCATGTTCAGTCGCCCAGCCTATTGAAAAAAGTTCAGTGCTGCCAATAGCGTGGAAAACCTGAAGGAGAGTGATGTCTCCGAGAGGTTTCTGGAGTGTCCAGCCACCTCCATGCCCTTTTTCAGAATGAATGATACCCGCCTGTTTGAGCCCCTGGAAAAGGCGTCTGACCACGACCGGATTCGTGTTGATCATCAATGCTATATCTTCTGAGGTAACGGGATCGCGTATTTTATCCATATGTATCAGCACGTGTAATGCACGGGACAGCCGGTGGTCTTTTCTCATTTTTTATCCTGTTTGCTGCGAAGTTACTTATGAAACTTTCGTTGTTGCATAAGTGCCGCGATTTCATGTATCTTATACTATTACATGAAATCCATACAGAGAGTATTTTTTATGTCATTCGATAATGTGTCAGAACAGTTATGGGTCTGCCTCGTCATTGCACTGATGTCCAGTTGCATTTCAATCACCGTCACGCAGCAGGAAATGTTTCGCCCGTTGCGTGAATGGATGGTCAAAAAAAATGCCATGATAGGCTACCTGTTCAGTTGTTTTTATTGTTTTAGTCACTGGGTGGTTTTTGCCGGTGTTGCAATTTACAGGCCCGTTCTTGTTCATTCCGGATTCTGGTTAATTGACCTTGCGGTTACGGCATTCTTTACCATCGGTTTAACGGCTATGTTCAGCGGGGTCATTCTGAAAGTAATGAGAAACGCTATCGCCAAAGCAATTGAAGAAAAAGAAATGAAAGACAAGCTGGGTTTGTAAATCGAACGGAGCCTGAAAACCTGGTGATGAAAACAGGACGGTTAGCCCGGCAATCTGCGCATATAAATGGCACTACTGCTTTACGCTTTCGCACCAGGTTTTGCGATGTTTTTACGTTCGTCTTCCACGCAGCTCACAGAGGTACAGGTACATACTGGTTCTTGCTGCCGATGTTGATGTGCCAGCAGGTGTTGCTGACATTTTTGTTACGAACGAAAATCCCACAGGTTATTCAGATAATCTTAATATCAGCATGAACTGTTAGCGTCCTGGAGTCTCAGTCCGGTTTACAGTGAACATTTGCGCATGAATATCGACAGTTGCAGATTAGTGTGTCGATGTCGCTGCTTCGAGTTGCGCAGGTTCCATCAGTGCGAATGCCGTGCGCATTTTACGTGTCTCCTCTCCGGGACTGCGACCAAACAGTCTTTTGAACTCCCGATTGAACTGCGACGCACTTTCGTAGCCGACCCGCGCTGCTGCCCCTGCTGCAGTAACGTTGTCCCGTATCATCATCAGTCGCGCCTGATGAAGACGCACTGACTTGATGTACTGGATGGGAGAAGTCGCCGCCACGGCTTTGAAATGCGCATGAAAAGCCGGAACGCTCAGGCCAGCTTCGTGCGCAAGTGAAGCCACATCCAGTGGACGGGCGTAATCGAGGTGGATACGCCGTAACGTACGTGCAATACGTCCAAAGTTGCCATGACAGGCCAGCGCAGCACGAATGGCTCCGCCCTGTTCACCCAGCAGCACACGAAAAATCAGCTCCCGCACAATCCCTGGCCCCAGAACCCGCGCTTCAAGTGGTGAAAATAATACCTTCAGAAGACGAACTGTCGTATCTGCCAGCGTGTCGTCAAGTGGTGTGGAGACAATGCCAACGGGTGAACCTGATGCAGTGGCATGGTGATCGACAGCCATAACCAGGTCTGCCACCGCTGTCATATCCAGCCGAATGGACACAGCAAGAAAAGGCTCTGCCGGGCTGGCATCTGTCTCGCTTGAAAATGGCAGAGGTACTGACAGCACCAGGTAGTGCAAAGGGTCGTAGTGGTAAACCCTGTCAGCCAGGTAACCTCTTTTGTGCCCCTGACAGACAATAACAATGCCGGGTTCGTACAACACGGGGGTACGCCCCAGCGCACCGTCAGCACGCATCAGACGCACGCCATCCAGCAACGTACGGGTGTGACCTTCATGTGGGGCGAGCTGGCAAATCATAGCCGCCATTTCGGACTGTTGAGATATGGAGGGCAATCTTTCTGGCATACATCAGACCTTCTGATTGAATTTAATGATTATATTTTCACTCTCTGCATGCTTAAAAATCAATAAAGAAAATAGGATTAGGCAATGATGCAAGAGTGTCAGGCCTGTCGTCGTATGTGCCCTCTATTTATGATATCTGCCTGTTTGATATTCCCGTGACATTCCCTGTCCCGTCCGGTGACAGGCAAGGAGGAGTGATGAAAGCAGTGGTATCAGAAACGTCTAAAGTGGTCATTCTTACCGGGGCCAGTAGTGGTATAGGTGAGGCTACAGCCCGTCATCTTTCCAGGAAGGGGCATCATTTGTTTATCGGTGCCAGGCGTATGGAAAAACTGACCGCACTTGCGACAGAGTTGCGGGCAATGGGGGGTAATGTTGATGCCATGGCAATTGACGTCACGCAACCAGAAGATTTGCAACGCATCGCTGCCAGGGCGCTGGAGAAGCACGGACGCATTGACGTTCTCATAAATAACGCTGGCGTTATGCCACTCTCACCGCTGGCATCGTTGAAGGTCGAAGAGTGGAACCGCATGCTGGATGTCAATGTACGGGGTGTATTACACGGAATAGCCGCCGTCCTGCCGATCATGCAGGAGCAGGGTGATGGTCACATCATTAATATTGCCTCCACAGGCGCGTATACGGTCTCGCCCACAGCCGCTGTCTATTGCGCCAGCAAGTTTGCCGTGCGCGCTATTTCTGACGGACTGCGACAGGAGACCGACGCGATCCGGGTGACGCTGGTCAGCCCGGGGGTGGTCGAGTCAGAACTTGCCGATCATATTACGGACGAAACAGCCCGGACTGCCATGCGCGAATTCCGGCGCATCGCCTTACCTCCGGAGCCCGTGGCGCAGGCAATCGCCTATGCCATCGAACAACCCGCTGGCGTTGATATCAGCGAACTCATCGTCCGCCCTGTGGCCAGTCCTCATTAACCTTAAACATGTTTTCATTTATTCAGGAGTGTTCATGTCAGAGTCAGGCTCTTTTTCCAGGGCTATGCCCTTTGCAGGCCGTGTTGCGATTGTCACCGGTGCCGCCAGCGGTATCGGCCTGGCGACCGTCGAACTGTTGCACCGCCAGGGCGCTCGTATCGTCGCAGTTGGCCGGGGGGATAATGTCAATGCGCTAGCACGTGAAGGCATTGTCCCCGTTGTCGCCGACGTGACTCAGGAAGCCAGTGCGGAACTGGCCGTGCGGACTGCAACAGAACAGTTTGGTCGCCTCGACGTCTTAATCAACAACGCTGGCATCATCATCAACCAGCCCGTGGCAGAAATGACGCTCAGGGAATGGAACCAGGTCATGGCTGTTAATGCCACGGGGGCATTCCTTTTCTCAAGGGAAGCCATGCGCCCAATGATGGCGGCAAAATCGGGTGCAATCGTTAATATTGGTTCTTACGCCTGTTATCAGTCTTTTCCCGGTATCGCCGCCTATGCAGCCTCCAAGGGGGCGCTGGCACAGTTAACCCGTACACTCGCGCTGGAGGCTATCGCTCACGGTATTCGTGTTAATGCAGTTGGCTCCGGAGATGCGGTGACAAACATCACGAATACAATCCAGCCCGACGGGCAGGCATATCTGGCAGAGCATGGTCGTAAAGCGCCTGTTGGCCGTGCCGCCCACCCCGATGAAATCGCAGAAGTCGCAGCCTTTCTGGCGTCAGACAGGGCCAGTTACATTGTCGGCGCAGTGGTTATGGCCGACGGTGGCATGAGTGTCGCCATTCAGTGATGCAATTCATTTTTCAACAACAGGAGTCTTCATCAATGCAACAACAAACCTCCCCTGCAAAAGTCTGGTTTATCACCGGCGCTGCTCGTGGTATTGGCCTTTCACTGGCACGCCAGTTACTGGCGCGAGGCGATGCCGTAGCCGCAACCTCCCGCACCCTGACCAGTCTGCGTCAGGCATTCGGCGACGATAACGCGCGACTGCTGGCGCTGGAGGTGGACCTGGTGAACGAAGCCAGCGTTCAAAAAGCCATCGACCGCACCATTGCCGCCTTCGGGCGCGTTGACTGTGTGGTCAACAACGCAGGCTACGGCCAGCAGGGCACCATTGAAGCATTAACCGACAGCGAATTGCGTCGCAATTTCGATGTTAACGTGTTTGCTCCCCTGCATGTACTGCGCCATGCCCTGCCGCATATGCGTACGCGGCGCAGCGGCCATATCTTCAACGTGGCGTCAATCGTGGGCTTTCAGGGCGGTTACGCGGGCTGGGGCAGCTATGTCGCCAGCAAATTCGCACTGGCCGGTCTGACCGAAACCCTGGCGGCCGAACTGGCCGAGCTGAACATCAGAGCCACAGTGGTTTATCCAGGACCGGTGCGCACCGGGTTCCTGTCAAAGGAGACGCTGGTCGTGGCCCAGCGCACAATCTCTGATTATACCGAAGCTCAGGCCTCGCTGGACCTCCATCTGAACGGTCTGGACGGCAAACAGGCTGGCAATCCTGATAAAGTCGCTTCTCTGATACTGCAGGCGGCCAGTGCTGACACCCCACCCGTGCATCTTTTTGCAGGTAAGATTGCTAACACCCTTGCTGAACAAAAAATGCATGCAGTGAGTCAGGACCTTGATGTCTGGCGAAGCGCGTCAGACGCCACGGATTTTGAAGAGTAATAACCCATTCCTCGGGGACATGTGAACCACACTGTCCCTGATTTTCTTTCTGGAGGATATCTCATGCATGACAGCCTGCCTGCGGAAAAAGCGTACCGTATTCTTGAAGCTGGTCCCGTTATTCTGGTGTCCACGAGGGGAACAGATGGCCGGACGAATCTGATGACCGCAGGTTTTCACATGATGATGCAGCATGCCCCACCGCTGGTCGGTGTGATTATCGGCCCCTGGGATTACAGCTATCAGGCGCTGTCAGATACCGGGGAATGTGTTCTGGCTGTACCGCCAGCCGGGATGGCAAAGGCCGTTGTGGACATCGGTAATTGCTCGGGAGAAACAGACGACAAATTTGCACGTTTCGGCCTGACCCCCGTTGCCGCGCAATCGGTCAGTGCGCCTCTGGTAGATGAATGCCTGGCTAACCTGGAGTGCAGAGTGGTGGATGACCGACAGGTGCGGCGCTATAACCTGTGGGTGCTGGAAGTTCGGCGGATTTGGCTTGCCAGCGCATGGCAGGAACTGCGCCTGCTCCACCATCAGGGCGATGGTCGTTTCAGTGTCGACGGAGAGACGCTTGACCTCAGTGACAGGATGGTAAAATGGCGCGACCTGATGGATTGAATGTTCTGCCATGCTAACCAGAATTGGTTAATGGCGATACATTACCGAACATACCGGAAATGTATTGCCATGAATATAGGCGTTCCTCTTCCCCATACCCTGTATGTGGATCATCCGGCAGACTGAGAGAAATTTTTCTAAACTCAATTGGTTAATCAATTAAATCCTTCAAATCCCCGCTTGCATTATGGCTTGAGTAACTGCTGAGCTGCCCGAACAGCGGGTCCCATTGCTGGATATCAAGGTGGGCAATAAGGCCTTCACGTGCAAAAGGGTCCGCACCGATCATGGACTGGACTTCATCGCGCGTCTCAGCCCTGAAAATAAGAAATCCCGCCCGCAGTGGCGTGTTTTTGAGCGGACCGGACGCTAACAGTTTGCCCTGTTCTATCAGACCCTTCAGATAAATCACATGCTCGCGCACAAAGGTATTCCACCCGCTGCCGTCTGGATGGTCCATTCTGACAATATAAATGTGCATCGTTTTCGCTGTCCTGTTCATGAGACAAAAAATAAGCATAATAAGTATTAGCAGTTTTTAAAATTCGCCAATATTGAGTTCTGAAACAACCAGGAGTAGCGAATGCTGGATAAACTTACCGGAATGCGTGCCTTAGTGGTTGTGGTTCAGACAGGCTCTTTTGTCGCGGCCGCAGACAGACTCGGTATGTCGCCTCAGATGGTGGCCCGCCATATCGCCACACTTGAGAAGCAGCTTGAAACGCGCCTGCTTAACCGAACGACGCGCAGGCAAAGCCTGACGCCGGCAGGCTCGCTGTACTACAGGCGTTGTGAAACAATTTTACAGGCCATCGACAGCGCTGACCGGGAAGCAAGCAGTACGAGCGGAGTTCTTGCAGGTACGCTGCGGCTGAATGCGCCGGTAACGTTCGGCCGTTATGTCCTGGTGGATTTTTTGAGCACATTTCTTGAGCGCTACCCGAAAATGCGTATTGAACTTGTTCTTACTGATGACGTTATTAATCCTGCTTCAGAAGATTTTGACCTGGTGATACGAATTGGCGAGCTTGATAAGAAACTCCGGCTTGCGGCAAAACCGTTGCCTGCATACCGATTTATTGCATGTGCGGCTCCTCAATACCTGACAAAGTACGGTCATCCAGAACAACCTTCTGATCTGAAACATCATGAGTGTCTGGTTTTTGCACCCTGGTCTGCGGGGTTAACCCATTACTGGCCTTTTGCCAGCACTGAAGGTCCTGCTGAAGTGATGGTAAACTCTCGCCTGGCGATTAACGACTGGGGAGCAATCCTTGAGGCGGCATTAAGAGGCACAGGTGTGCTGATTGGTTATGAAAAAGAGCTCAGGCGACTGATCAACAGGGAAAAACTCGTTCCTGTCCTGGAGAACTTCACTATTCCCTCACGGGAAATGCATTTGCTCTACGACCCTTCACGGGTAAATGAAAGCCGGTATCAGGTATTTATTGACGAAATGATTGATTATCTTAGCTAATTACCCTGGAAGTTCTGAGAGAACTATCATCGCTGCCTCAGGTGTCATTGCTTACTGTCAGACTCACACAGTTGATTGAGTTCTAACCCGGTCCAGCTTAGCTAAGGTTGTTTTACAGAAGTAACCAGTTAATTATTACCATCAGTTAATATCCTGAAGACCCACGCAGGTCTCGTTTAATCCTGATAGTCTGTTTCAAAAAAAATGCAAGCATGTCTATCTCTTGTAATCTTACAGCGAACCTGCAATTTTATTCTGGAGCAAAAAATGGAGCTACGCCATTTACGCTATTTTGTCACCGTTGCCGAGCATAAAAGCATTCGCCTGGCCTCTCATTATCTTCACGTCACTCAGCCCGCTATTTCCCGGCAAATACAGGACTTAGAAACTGAAGTTGGGGTCAAACTCTTTATTCGTCATCCTCGCGGTCTTACTCTCACCCTGGCGGGTGAAGCGTTTTATCGTGATATCAAAAAAATGCTCGCTGGACTGGATCTTTCTGTTGAACAGGCGCAGCGCATCGCCAGCGGTTTTGACGGGCATCTGCGACTTGGATTTGTGGAAAACAGCAGCTGGGATGGGATTGTACCTTCCACGCTGCGTCACTTTAAGCAGGTTGTGCCGCGGGCAACGCTTGAACTGATTCCGCTGAACACGCCGGAGCAGATTGCATTGATTGAAAAGGGCGAGCTCGATGGCGGTTTTGTTTATGGGTTTGGCGCCATGTCTGAACAGTGTCAGTTTAAAACGTTGTTTCAGTACGATATTCGCTTAGCGCTGCCAAAAGCATGGCCGGTTGAGGATAATCTCGACGTTATATCGCTACATCGGGTGGCGCACTTACCGTTTATCACCTCCTTCCGCCGGGTCTATCCCGCCTATTACGATCACGTTATGGCCGCCTGCCACAGCATGGGAATTACCCTTAACGTGGTACAGGAAGCGCAAACAGAGTCCGCAATACTGGCGCTGGTCAATGCCGGTATTGGCGTCGCCCTGGTTAATTCCGCCACTATTTCACGTCTTCCGGTAGGGGTGCGACTAGTCCGTTTGTCAGATCTAAGTATTATGATGCCATTAAAATTCGCATTTCTGGCAGAAAATAACTCTCCGCTGGTGAAACGATTTTTAGATTCACTCCATGAGTCATTAAATATCTTACATTATCCTTAGTGATGCTTTTAAAGCATCACCATGAGTACTATTAAGTACTTTTATTGATTCGACGGCTAAATTCATACTGAGGCCCATCCGCAAACGACCTGAATCAGGAGTGTTAGATGACCTCACCACGTTCGCTTATCAGTGCCACCGTCGATTTTGATAAAGAGGGATTTCAAACCGGCGTGCTGATGCTTCCTTATTCGCACAACACCTCCGCCTATGGGCGTATTCCCGTTCCGATCGCCGTCCTGAAACAAGGGGAAGGTCCAACGGTCCTGATGACCGGGGGTAACCATGGCGATGAGCTGGAAGGACCCGTCGCGTTGATGAAAATTATCCAGGAAATGGCAGACTGGAAAATTAATGGCAGAATTATTGTGATTCCGGGGCTTAATTTCCCGGCATTTCAGCAGGGTACACGCACTTCTCCGATCGATAATGGCAACCTGAACCGAATGTTCCCCGGGAAGCGGAACGGCAGCCTGACGGAAATGATCGCGCATTATGTTGATACGGAATTATTTCCGCTCGCCGACATTATTTTAGATATGCATGCCGGCGGCGCATCATTTAACCATGCGCCGGTGTTATTAGCCGCGCTGCCGAAAAACGCGGCCCAGCATCGCGACTACATCAAGCTCGTTAACGCTTTCAATGCGCCGACGACCATGATCATGGATCTGCTGGGAGAAGATCGTACATACGGCGCTGCTGCGGAACGTCACGGAAAGCTTTTTCTCTGCGGTGAGTTTGGGGGTGGTGCCTCCTGTAACCCGGATAATCTGCAGATTGTCGAGAGTGGGCTGAGACGCGTTTTACAGGCATCAGGGGTCACGAAGCATGCCCCCGTCGCCTCACAAAATGAGACGCGACTGATGAAGGTAGGCGGCGCCGGACATTATCTATTCTCTGCCGGGCGAGGGGTGTTTGAGCCCTGTTTTAAACTTGGCGATCGCGTTAAACAGGATCAGCTTGCCGGGCGACTCTATAACCTCGATGCCCCCTGGGAACCGGCAAAAGAGCACTATTTTTCCGGGACCGGAGAGGTTATGGTCACGCGCACGTTTTCTCATGTCGTCGCCGGTGATTGTATTGCGGTGATCGCTTCGCCTGCCACCTGGTATTAATCCGCTACGAGAGCATTCCCGATGAATATTCGATCCGGTGCCAGTCAAGAGGGGACCACGGTGGGCGCATGCGCCTACCCTGTTGGGTTATTCCTCGCCTGCTTTGCCTTTTCCTATCTCGATCGTCAAATAATGAGTATTCTGGTTGAGCCATTAAAGGCTACTTTACACATTTCAGATATTCAGATAGGTATACTTCAGGGGTTCTCTTTTACCCTTTGCTATGCTACCGCCGGGGTGATTATTTCCCGAATGGTGGACAGCGCCAGTCGGGTAAAATTAATTGCAGTGTGCGTGGCCATTTGGGCATGTTCAACGATGTTGTGCGCTACCGCCGGTAGCTATACGGAGCTGTTGATCTGGCGCGGTGGAACGGCTATAGCGGAGGCCGCTCTGAGTCCGGCCGTGTTGTCGCTGTTCGCTGATATGTTTATTGCCAGCCGTTTAACTCGCGCTACCGGAATCTTTATGCTGGGCCCCTATATTGGCAGCGGCCTGGCACTCACCGGAGGCGGAATGTTGTTGGGGTGGTTAACCCGCGAAATGGGCCATATGCCCGGTTTGGCGGCAATGCATCCCTGGCAATGGGTCTTTTTAATCGTCGGGTTACCCGGCATATTACTCTCCATATTGGTTTTTTTCACCGTAAGTGAACCCGCCCGGCGGAATCATCAGGCGAGTCAGACGTCGGTGGAAAAGGGAACGCCTGCGTTGCGCGACGTACTTAACGAACTGCTGGTGAAGAACCGTTTTTGTTTGCCTTTTTATTTTGCCTACACCTGCCTCATTATGCTGTTTTATTCGCTGACGGCCTGGTTCCCGACGGTCATGATGCGGCACTTTACTCTCACGGCGGGCTATGTTGGGCAAATTACCGGACCGGTATATATGTGCGCGGGGGTTGTCGGGGTTCTGCTGGCCGGGAAATTGGTGCGCGCGGCGCTACCGGCAAACCTGCTGCGAGACTCGCTCAAAGTGTCTGCTTGCGCGTGCGGATTGTTGATTATTTTCTCCGTACTCGCCTCTTGTATGCCATTTTCTGCGGCGATTATTTTTTATGCCATAACGCTGTTCTGCGCCAGCATGACCATGGCGCTGGCCCCCATTCCGTTACAAATAGCGATCCCCAACAGAATGCGCGGCCGCGCGATTTCCCTGCTGGTTTTTATGACTAACCTGTTGGGCGGGGGCATTGGGCCGTTTCTGGTCGGATATTTAAGCCAGAAATTTCACGGAATTGACAATGCGCTTGGTTTGGGGCTGGCGATAGTGAGCGTCAGCGCGGCAACGGCTGCGACCCTGTTTTATACTCTTGCCATGAAGCGCAGTGCTACAGCTGTCAGCCATGATTAATGATGTGTTTATCAAAAGGATGCCACCGATGTCTACCCCCGCTTCTTATCGTCTCGGAAATGTGGTTATTACCCGAATTACTGAGCAGCTTTTTAGCATGCCGCTGGCTAAATTATTGCCGGATGCCGCAGGCGTTCGTTTTCCTGCGGGGATGAACGCGCAAACGCCGATCGAAATGAGCGTACATAGCTGGTTAATCGACTCGCCACAGGGCCGGATACTGATTGATACGGCGACCGGCAATGGCAAGAATCGGCCATTTAGCCCCTTGTTTCATCAGCTCTCTTCGCCATGGATGGAAAATTTGAAACAGACGGGTATTCAACCCGATGATATCGATTATGTGCTGCATACCCATTTACACACCGATCATGTCGGCTGGAACACCCTCTGGGATGGAGAAAAATGGCGGCCTGCGTTTAGCAACGCGACATGGGTTTGTTCTCAATCTGAACTCAACTTTGTCTCATCTCCGGCAGCAGCCGCGCGCAAAATGGTATTTGATGACAGCATTTTGCCGATTGTTGAGAGCGGCCGTCTGGTGACCGTACCGGATTCCCCGACGGAATTTCTCCCGGGGATCCTGTTTTACCCTACTCCGGGGCATAGCGTCGGTCATATGAGCATTGCCGTTGAAACGGCAGAGGGAACGGCGATTTTTTGTGGCGACCTGATGCATACTCCGCTGCAGGTGTCTCATTACGCCCTGAGTTCCGTATTTTGCAAGGATAGTTTGCAGGCGAATCAGTCCCGGAAGTGGTTCTTAAACTTTGCCGCCGAACGTCAGGCGACGGTATTCACAAGCCACTTTTCAGCAAGTTCTGTGGGACACGTTACCGGCACAGAAGAGGGCTTCGTGTGGGAATTTGAACGGTAAAATAGAAGGGCGTTAAAAATGTGCCTCGCCTTTGCACAGCGCCAGCGGGGCACTGCGGCTTTACCTTGAGGGCCGCGTGAGTACGTTTGTTAGCCTACGGGCGAGCGTTCGCCGCCCGTACCTGCGCCGATTACTTCCCGTTAGCTTCAGCGATCCTCAGCGCGTCGTCGAGGAAATGAACCGCGTTACGCAGAGCCTGGTCGGCTTCGGGTAACGTCCCGGCTAACAGATGCCAGACATGAAACATTCCCGGCCAGACCTCTAGCGACGTGCGTACCCGCGCCTCGCCCAGATTGGCTGCGAGACGGATCGCATCGCTGAGCATGACTTCATTTTCACCGATCTGAATCAGGATCGGCGCCAGATCGTGAACATCTGCAAAAACGGGAGACGCATCAGGATGCGTAGGTAGTTCACCCGCGAGGAAGGTGCGCGCGAGGATATTGAGAAACGCCACGCGGCAGAGCGGATCTATCCCATCGCGCACCGTTGCGGAAAAACCGCTGTGCGTGAGGTTTGCCCATGGGGAGATGGCGACTCCCGCCACCGGTAACGCAATACCTGCGTCGCGGGCCTTACGCATCATGGTCACCACCATTGCTCCGCCAGCAGAATCACCGACCAGAACGAGTTTTCGCGGATCGCTACCGCTGGCCAGGAGGGCGCGATAGGCAGAAAAAACATCGTTTATTGGCATCGGGAACGGGAAGTCAGGCGCCTGGCGGTAGGCCGGGGTGTAGACTTTTGCCTTCAGCTGTCTGGCGAGACGTCCCGTAAGGCCGCGGTAGGCTTCTACGCCTCCGTGAACGTAACCGCCGCCGTGGATATAAAGGACTGTACGGTCTGTCTCAACATCGTCTGGCGTCGCGCAGAGGGCGGGGGTGGATCCCAACATTGTTGTATTGTAGGAAACGCCGCGGATGGCCGGAAAGAGATTAAGCATGCCATGCATATATTGCCTGCGAACCTCGGGCCACTCGGTTTCCGTCTCGCCATACAGTTTCTTCACCACGGGGGCGGCGGCGGTGATCCAGCCATCAAGTGCGTTTTGTGCCTGTTCCGGGAGCATTCTCTTACCTCTTGGTTCATTATTCGACAATAATGATATTACGACTTTAATTAGCGAATATGTTTCCCCTATGAGAGCGCCAAAAGTCCCGAAACGAAATCCGTTAACATCCGAACTCGATCTCCGGGCGATCCGGATATTTGTCGCCGTAGCTGAAGCAGGCAGTTTCGTCGCGGGAGGGGCATCAGTAGGACTGACGCGTTCTGCGGCGGGAAAAGCGCTGTCCCGTCTTGAAGACTACCTGGGGATCCGGTTGTTTCATCGCACAACAAGAAGGCTTTCCCTCACAACGGAAGGTCATGAATTTTATTCCCGCTGCTTACAGATAATCGAAGATGTGCAGGAAGCCGAAGCCAGTATCCGGCATGACCATCCGATTCCCCGTGGCACGCTTCGGCTAACGGTTTCCGAAGGATATGGCAAAGCGATAGTGATTCCGTTTCTGGGCTCGTTGCTGGCCACATCGCCCGAACTGAGCGTTGAGGTCAATTTTACGGACCGGATTGTCGATCTTGTGGAAGAAGGGTTTGATCTGGCTATCAGGGTGGGAGAAGGGGTGACCAGCACTGAATATGTGACGCAGGTGATAGCGCGCGCCAGGCCGCGTCTTTATGCTGCGCCGGGCTACCTTGAAAAGCAGGGCGTTCCTCTCAGCACCTCCGGGCTGGAAAAACATCAACGCCTCATCTACGGGCTTGGCACCACTACCACCGCGTGGAACTTCATCGATAAAGAAGGTCAGTCGGTCAGCGTCAACGGCAGGATTCACGCCCGGTTCGATAGTGGTGATGCCATCCGGGTCGCTGCGACAGAAGGTATGGGGATTGGACTTCTGCCTCCCTTTGTCGTGGCACGGGAGCTGAACGAAGGCAAGCTGGTTGAAGTTTTGCCGTCAATAAGCGCGGCAGAGCTTGCCGTCCATGTCATATATCCCAGCCGCAGGTATCTACCGGCACGAATTCGCACATTTATTGATGAGTTCCGAAAATACCTGAACGCTAAGGAAAGTGAATTCTAATTCCATCAGGAATGGTGCGGATTTAATTTTCAGAATAAAAATATATTCATTTTAAATATCAATGACACGCTCATTGTTACAATGGCAGCGATTTTAATGGTAAACGGTATCGTAAGATATGGGATGGTGAAACACTAAAAACCACAGACTCTGAGTTTAAAATAAAAACACCGCCATTTCGAATAAAAAAACCAAAAAAGAACTAAACGATCTGACATCGGAATTATTATCTACAATGCAAAAGTTATGGTAACCATCCACAAAATAAAGAAATGACATCCTTTACATGTCAAAAAATTATTACATTAAAAAATCAACAAGTAAAAAAGAGACAATCAATACTTTCCGGAACGGAAACTCAATAAATGAAACAGTAAGACTTGCTGGCGTAACAAGCATGAAAGCTATTCGAATATGTAAATTTACTGATTGGAAATTTAAAAAATCCACAGCCCTGAATGAGCTGTGGCTCTACATCCTGAAAATTCAGTAGTGATACAATCTATTCTGTTTCCTTACGAAAATAAACTTGTTTGATATAACGCCCCCGGCCATCTCCATGGCCCAGATCCATTGAAACTAATGCCTCGGCTTCATCGCGACTCATTCCATTTTTAATATGATGATTTACAGCATCTCGTGAATAAGCATAACGTAAACTGTGCGGCGCATTTTTACCATTCATCCCTGCCTCTCTTACAATATTTCGGTAGCGATCAATTGCGGTATGCAGAGAGGGTTTATCAATCAGCTTTCCATTATGTTCACTGATATATTGAATTGCTTTATCAAGAATTGATAAAACTTTTTCACGATTGAAAACTGTTGTTTCTCTCGGCCTTCCGCCTTTCGTCCCAAATACAATGCGGACACGTTCATTATTATTAATCAATGCTTGTCTCCATGTTTTTAAAGACTTTGCAGACTGAACGGTTTCTTCTGTTCTCAACCCAAGATATCGGCAAAGTTGCACAGCAAGAGCTACGCCTTCGTCTTTTCTTTGAGCAAAATTGACTACAGCGTTGAGTTTTTCGTCTGTAATAGGTAGTTTCGTACCATCTCTGTTTGCTCCGGAAATTCCGAGCGCATGATTGCTCAAACTAATATGATTAGGGTCAGCAAGCTTATTTCTTCCGGCTGATAGCAAGATAGATCTGATTGCGGACATTTCATTCTGAAGGGTTCTGAGAGAAAGGTTGTCCGTCTTCCTGCTTTCCATATATTTTTCAATATGTGAAGTTTTAATGTGTTTCACGTCCCTAATCTGAATATTCAGATCAGACAGTCTTTCAGAAAATCGTTCTGCAATTCTTGAGCGATCAGCCACAGTTTTATAACTTCCCCGTCCCTGACGAGCAAGAGTGACAAGTTGTTTGCACAGCTGTTTACTGAATCTGGACATTTCAATATCTCCAAAGGCATACACGTCACTCTGCTTGTAAAGAAGCAGACGGATCTGTAGACCAGCAATTCATTCCCCGACGACACGGTTGCTTTTGCGCTTCATGCGTCTCGACTGGTATCTGTGCATCGGGGCGGCGAATTGTTGAGTTCTTGCGAGGCACCCCAGATCTCTGATCTGTTTGCTGCTTATGCAGAGCTGACTTACGTCAAGCTGCCTCCAACACTACCCTTCGTAGTGTCGCCATTGATACCGAGTCGATTTCCTCCTTACTGATAGTTGAACGTTCAGACGGCCTCCCGTCGTACTTACGTTGATGTAAAAAAGTGAGTTTAATACAGTACTGACACGGATTACATGTTGGTCAGATGGTAGTAAAACGTTGAAATCCACGTCGTACGTGGGTTGAGACGTTATGCGCTGCGCGCGTCACTTGGTAGTGTCTTCGCCACTTCACAAGTGACGCCGCGCAGCTTCGTGCTCCTAATGCAACTCCGTGAGCGGCCAAATCTCCCAAATGGCCTTATCCGTCGATGCAAAAGTCGCACGAAACTCAGGGCGTATCCCTGGCAAGAATCATAACGTAGTGGAAAATCAGAGCCTGATTCAGCTCCTTTAATGACAATTCAACATCAGGAAGATGTGAATCATTGAGGCGTTAGCCGGCCAGTTTTTGGTCGGTGACCTTATCCACATTTGTGGCCCCCGTTTTCAAAGGTTAAACGGGTTTACCGCCATAAGGCGTCCCTCTCAGGTATGTGGGACATTAGCCGGCAGTCACCCGAAGGCGCTTCTCTCAGACCGCTGAAGCATTGGCTGGTAACCGCCCGAAGGCACCCCTCTCAGGTTACAGGGGTTTTGGATGGTCGCCGTAGCGACGGTACACGCAAACAATCCTATCAATGTGTGGTTTTTGGGTCAACCGCTGCTGCTGCAATACAACTAATTTCAGGGAGGCTGTCATCAATAAATCTATATTCAGAAGAATAATCTTTATGTTCTTTCGACAAATAAAAAATGCCACCTGGATTTGCAACGACATTAATACGAGAGTATTTGGTCGTAGCAACTGGAGTGATTATCCTAGTAATGAACTCATCAGGGATTTTTTTGTTTCTAAGATCGATATCGTAAAAACATCGTTGCTCTAACCCTAATCCGCTAGACCTAATACTTAGCGAAGTTATTTGATCTGGCATGCTAAAGAAAAATATTTGAGAAAGACATAATGCTACTAAACACTGAAGAAAAAGGCCAGGAGACTGATTACCTCTATAAGGAATGAAAACAGTTAAAAAAATTAGAAATTGAAACACACACAGAGACGCAATGGCGACACTATCTGGAATCCCCCTTAAAACTTCCTTATATAAAGTGGAAAGCATGCCTACAGAAAATAACATTATGAAAACATTTGCAACACTAACTATGGATATTAGTATAAATTCCTTTATCAGGCGTTTTTTATGTTCATTTATTAGCAAGGTGAAATGAACCATTAAAACACCAACTGGAAAAATAAGTGCTATTATAATTGAATAATTTATCAGTAGAGGCCACAGGGAAACAACAAGGTAAAACAACAGCATTTTTAAGTTTGTGCTTTTAACCAATTCGAACCATTGCTCGCCGGAAAATAAACTTACATATTTAACTTTAGCATTAACATTAAGAGGCAAAAGAATAGTAAATGTCGCAATAAATATGGTGCACGACATTAAAAATATAGATGAGAATGCAATAATAAGATTACTCTGGAGAAGATCAATAAATCTTACATGATGCTTTTTTGAAAAAATAAAAAGCTGAAAAGACCCTGAAACCAACAAAAAAAACACTAATACTGGAATTACCTTTGCAAGAACATCTATGAACGAAGAGTTTTTTCTTATTTTCAAAAAACTATTAAATTTACTACCTTCATAACTTTCCATAGTCCCTACCTTAAAAATCATCACACTAATAAAAAACTTTTTAAGTCTGGGACATCTTATTCCCCATCCTTATTCACTACAATAAATTCAGAAGCAAAACAATATTTATCGCGCCACCTCTATAGCTATATTAATTTGCGAGACTTTTAATACATGTTTAAATTTAAGATAACAAATTTATTCCAATAAGGCGATCTAAATTAATTTTCATAATCTCTCTGAATTTTGAGACTCATAAATTATAGCCAACTTCATGTGGATAACGATTAACATTAAAGACGCTATGAGTCGCACAAAAAATCGGCTATAGTTGTATGGGATTGTATCCAGCTTAATCTTAATCTGGAGGGGAAAATGCATCAGGATCAGGAAGAACGGGCTTTACAGCGCGGGGCTCGCGCGGCGGTTCTATGGAAAAAACTGCGCTTGATAATTTTCGGGCTTGATCACCGCTGTGTCGTATGGGCACAACGACATAATCTGCCAGTATGGAGTGGCCACATACCTATTATAAGCTTGGTGATAGCATCAGTGGTTATATGTGCAATTGGTGGATTCCTTTTAATAAGTGCAGTCTTTATCTGTTGGGCTGCTGCGCTTGTTTTTGGCTTCCTAAGAACTCCTGTACAAGTTGAGATAACAAACTGGGATGACCACAGAAAATCCAGCTATGAACGATTCTCCTGGGAAGCTGACAGACATAAAAACACGTATGATAAACATTCTTGGCATCAAGATGATTAGCCGGGAGAAAACCCGGCCAAAGAAGTTAAAGTCGTTTTGCTGCTTTCTGAGTTACTACGCTGCTAGCCGCACTGCCTAATTGGCTTCCTGCTGCTTTTGCATCCTGCGATCCAGATGATAGGGATTGTCCGAGTGTTTGACCAATACTCACCCCAGCCCATGAAAGCGCCCCCAGCCATACAGCAGGCAGAACCAGAAACATAGTGCCCATAACCAGATTCATAATAAGGTCATCTGAGCTGTTCTGCAGTCCCGCCATATTGAACCGACTGTGTGTATCCGAACTGTACAACGCGGTTAACAGCCAGCTGTCGAGCCAGCGCGCCAGTTCCCACCAGAATGTCAGGAAGTTAAGAGCAAACATCACAAAGGTCAGCGTAATAACGGTTTTGAATTCGTAGGCCGCAAATGCCAGGATCAGCGGCAGCATGACATATATTGCCATCAGCAGTATGGCCTGCACCATTGGCAGCGCCTGTCTCATCGCATCGAACGCCGGGAACGCGGCCAGACTGCCGAGGGCCGTACCGCCAATGGAGGCCACGCGCGCCGCGGCATTATCCAGGGTAAAATCGGCGTTGCCGCCATAGCCTGCATACACGTGACCATTCTGTGAGACCGTCAGGCTTTCCGGGCTTACCAGACGACGGATGACGGCTTCCTGATAGTCACTGTCGTTAAAGCCTGACATTTTCATTGCGGCCGAGATACGCAGCCACATATCGGGGTCGGCCTGATCTTTCACCCGCGCTTTCAGACCGTTGTCCGTACTGCTCCACCACTCGCTGCAGGTGGGGTAGCCGCCTCTTCCGGTATTGGGCCGGCCGCTGTCCCGGCTGTCAGTCCATGGGAACGCAGCCCGGGGCAGTTTGGACTGCAGTGAAGGATAATACCGGCTCAGGAATGTACTGCTGCCAATCCATTCGATATCACGCAGCGTGGTTTTGTCCTTTGTCTGGCCCTGATCCTGTTGCTTCCACAGATACAGCGCAACCGAATAGCAGTCGTTGGTGAAGTCCTGCAGTTCCTGCGCCAGCGCTTTGTTGTCGATACGCGTATGCTGCACTTCAAAGCGGATCTGCCGCATGTCAGGGCGGCAGGGAATGGTCGCCACGGCCGCCTGGGTTACCCCTTTCGAGAGTTTATGAATCAGCACCCACCACACCGGTGCTGCGGCCGTCTGGTCGTTGAGACTGGTGACCACGCCGGCATACCCGCTTTCATCCGGCGCTTTTGGCGTCCACACGCCACAGCTCTTTGCCCGGGTTGTGTCGTACTGCATCGTACTGAGGCTGACATTAATCAGCGGTACGCAGCAGGCAATCATCACCAGGAATCCGGCATACAGCGCGTTCTCGATACGGGGCAGCGACAGCATCCCCTTGTTGCCTTCATCCTCCCCCTCTTCACGGACTTTGAGCCAGATCCCCACCACCTTAAACGCCAGCGGCAGGACAAAAAGCCCGGTGCTCAGCAGGACATTCCACAGGCCGTTATTGATCACCCAGCCGAGCAGCGTGAGAAAATACTCAAGATAGCTGTTTGTTGTCATCGTCAGGCTCCCGGACCGGTAAACATCGCGTACTCACACAACGCGATAAAAAGCACACTGACCACACTGATGCGCAGCAGCGGCCGCCGGTATGCCTCCCGAAAACCCGGCGCATGCCGGATTTTCCAGAGGCCCCTGGCAACAAGCGCATACAGCGCCAGTCGCCACATCAGCCAGCCGTAACGCGTCGACTGCATCCAGCTCCGGAATGCAGCAGCTTCAGTCGGATGTTTCATGGCGGTGTCAGCCATCATCAGTGAGACCACCATGAACAGCGCCATGCAGGCGAGGAAGAAGCCGGCACGAGTCAAGACTTGCCTGACAGTCGTTTTATTACGCATCCTTATTCCCTCATTCAGCCGACTGCGGCGCTGCCATCTGGTTGAAGCGACTGTCGGTATTGTCATCGGACTGGGTCTGCGGGTTGGTTTCGACGCGCTGATTCTCCCTGTCGATAATGGTCAGCACCGAATTACGTGACAGTTCGCGCTTCATCTCCATCTCGTTTTTCAGCGCCGCGATTTCCCGATCCAGCGCCTCAATGCGCTGACCGGCGGTATCAATGGCCTTTGGCTGGGCAGCGGCATTCGGCTCCGACATACCGGTAACCATCATGCGACGCATCAGCAGCGCCGTTTCCACCGTGTCAGACATGGCCAGTTCGCCTGCAAGGCGGGCGGTCAGGGCCGCGTTATCCGGATCACGCTGCAGGGCTTTAATCACGCCGGCCGTCACCGGCAGTCCGCCGGTTTTCAGCTTCGCCAGATTCGCGGCCGTGGGCTTTTCCGTACCGTTGACGAGCCTGACCAGTTGCTCAGCGTTGGCTTTGGTTGCCTCTTCCAGCAGTGGGGCAAAGCCGGTGCCGGCAACGGTCGTACCGGGCTGGTCATCCGCATCACCGCTTGTACATTCACTCGCGTTGGCACAGGTGCGCATCGAGCGATCGCCCAGCACCTTCACGGTCATGGCCGCCGCCTCTTCCGCGCTGCCGAATTTAGAGCATGCGCCACCGTCACAGCTGCTTTCGCCTACGGTCGAATCAGACGTGACGGGCAGACTGTTCATCATGTTGTAGCCGGCAGCGACAAGGTCATGGGTGACACGTATTGCGGGCTGGCCCGCGCCGCCGCGTTTTTGGCCGCCAACCCAGTTACTGCCTGAAGCGCCGCTGGCCTTGCGACCTGCGTCATCAACACGAACTGCGTCGGAATCACCGCTGTTTACGATGGATTTGTATTCATCCATCATGGCCTGCTGTGTCCAGTTACTGCTGTCGCTGAAGTCCATCATCTTTTTCGCCATGTTCTGGCAGTTGAGCTGCGCCTTGTCGAATGACACATTGGCCTGAAGCACGCCGTTGGTGAGCATGTCATACAGACCGGGGTTGGCCCGCTGAATGACCATCGCCGGCAGACTGGCCACCGCGCCGGTGGCCCCCTGAATTACGTCGCCCATGAGGTTTTTAAAGCCGGATGTGACGCCGTTGAGCTGGTTGCCGACGGTGGTTTTCAGGTCAAAGTTGCCGCACATCAGGTCACTGCTCCAGCCGGTATTCAGCCCCAGCTTCTGCATATTGCCGCGCGTGGCCGGCTGGGAAATGACCGAGCCGCCCCCGAGGGTGTAGAACAGTTTGTCAGACACCGCACCATCGACGGACTTGCCGTAACCGATAGCGCTGTTGTTCACCTGCGGCAGGGACATGCCCAGGAAGGTATTGTCATCATCGGCCGCGTGCGCGGCCGGGAGGACAGTCAGCAGGGAGCCGGTCAGCAGCAGGCTTACGCGAACGGCTGAAAATGAAGGTGATTTTTTCACGGTTTTCCTCATCAGATATCAGTGCTGCCCAGAAATTTCTGCCCGCGCTTTTTGCAGCAGCTGTAGGGCTGCCAGAGCGCTAAGGCTTCATTGTTATCGCTCGCGGCGGTATAGCTCCCGTCCGGGAAGACGGCACATGACTGTGTCATATGGGGGGCAAGCCGCTGCCATTTGTGATTGCGTGTGCCGGTGTTTTCCGTGACCTCGCCCGGTGGCCAGTACCCGTCATGGCGGTTGCCTTTGAGCACCTGATAAACATGGGGCTGCCCGACGCGGGTGATAATGTCTGCCACACGCTGCGCCACCACGGCAGAGGCTTTGTCATCATCGGTCTGGCTGATAAACCCGGAGCGGGGATAGATGTTGCCCCACATATTGGCTGCTGCCTGACTGCCGATTTCCCGCTGGCCGGGCACAAGCGCTTCCGGATACAGGGACTCAGGCACGCCCGTGCGCCAGGCCGCCGAATCCAGCGTACTCAGGAAGTAAGGCATTAACGGGGTGGCTGCGGTATCACAGGAATAGCCCGGAATACTGCCACCAATGAGGGAGGTGGCCGGGTGGCCAATCGCATCGGCATACTTGAAACGAATGGCAGACTTACGCTGGCCGGGATTTTTCATGTCGGCCGGATTGGCTCCGCCGGCAGAAACACCGGAAAGCCCGCTGGTCACGGCACTCTCCAGCCCGCCGGCGGTCTGGCTGACAAATGACATTTCCTGCCACGGGTTGCCGCCCGGAGCGACATAGGTCGAAACGACTGTCTGGGGGATGAAGTGGGTGACTTTGACCGACGTGCGCACCTTGCAGCCAAAGGGTGTGCAGAACAGCCAGTAACAGATGCCGCTGACACGCCAGCTGATACAGTTTTGCGACACGGCGCTGGCAATAATCTGCGCAGTATTAAGTGCTGCAACAGCAGCCGGGGCGGTTGCTGTACCCAGTACGGTGGCAACCGCCAGCGAGCACAGCGTGGTTCTGATGCGGGAAGGTTTTGTCTTCACTGACCACCTCCCCGGTTACGTAGAGAAGTGGCCACGGCAACATCCGTGGTGCCGTATATCACTTCGCGGTCATCGAACACCACCGCCGGCACTTTTTTGATGCCCAGTTCCCAGGCCCGGACCACCTGCCGATAAGAATCGTTTAGCTTCAGCTGTTTTTGTTGCCAGGCAGGAGACGCCATAACCTGCCTGACCTGTGCTTCGGCCTGCTGTGGGTCTGCAGGCAGTTCCCCAAACATGTCGGCCTGTAGCTGGTCAGGACCATCAAGAAGCACCATCGGCACGTCCGGCGGCAGATTTGCCGGCAGATGCTGACTGTCGGTGAAGACGACCGTGCCGGCCAGTACGGATGCCGGCAGTAGAGCCGGCAGGAAAACAAGAGAGGTCAGTTTCATGAATCGGAGCTCCGTCAGACTGAATCGCCTGACAGCGTGCCCGTGGCCGCTCAGAAAAGCCGCAATAAACTAAAATCTCGTACTCAGAAGTTTTTCTACAATCTGATGAATGTTAGGAGTACAGAGTAAATTTGTGAAAATCTCAATTAAATAATAACGGCTTAACTGCCTTATGGGTTATCGCGAGGAATTTCTATGAACCAGTAAAAATAGGGATCAAAGAACCAGCCTCAATCAATGGTTTCTCTTTAAACTCTTGATAAGTAAGAAAGAGCAAATGAAACTCTTCTCCAGTTTCCGTACCTAACAAATTTAAAGCTTCCTCACACTCCTCATAAAGGCCTAGAAGCTCTTCAAAAGGGCAATCTACCACTATCATTATATCGATGTCATTGTGAGCTTGAGCTCGAAAAAAAGACCCAAACCCATATATCCCCACTACGTTACTGCTCCTCTCTAATATGATATTGCGGACTGCCGTCTCTATCTTTTCTATGGAAATTCCAGTAATCATTTTTGTATAAAGCCGCGCCGATTTCTGCCGAATTAAACAATCCAAGTTCTTGCTGTATAGCATGCTCTTTAGCACCAGAGGTGTAGCTATTCCAATGACCGCCAACAACTATTATACCCACCCCACCAAACTCCTTGATAACTTTGAGTATTTTTGTCACACTCATTGTATATTCATTAAGAAGAATGATCGTCAATTTATCATTTTGAATTTTCCGTTCAACACGAAAGATTATATCTTTTTCGCGAATAAAATTCTTAACATTTTTATGGGATTTCAAAAAATCATCAAACCATGAAATGGATGAAAAACTGACGCCCCATGAATTATTATTCATAACCAAACTCCTTTTGGAACTCTTGAGGAAATAAAGGATAGGCATCCAATCTATTATACTGATTGTATTCCCAAGCTTCGGCATGATCTCTAAAGTCAATATACAACCTTTTTTGCTTGGCACTTAATAAACCCATATTGCCTTCAATTATATTTATTATTTTACGATTATTCGGCACCATCACACTTAGTTTTTTTAGCTCCCACAACCCTTGAGCATTAGAACCCATATCTTTTGCAACTTCAGAATATGGTCCATAATGAGTAAAGCATTTATTATTTTCATAAAGCATTAACGCAATATCTTCTTTAAGTTGCTCAACACTTTCAAAAACAGCCCCCTTAAAAGCATTTACAACAGAAGATTCGTGTTTCTCTTTCCATTGAAAAAGCATTTCATTCGGATAGGCCCCTTCTGGAGCCTTATCGATCATCCTATGATGGGTTGGGCATAAAAGGATCAAATTGTCATAGGTATCAGGTCCTGTACCCTCAGTTGTTCTAGCAGCACCTTTTTTCTTACCGATAACATGAGCCATTTCACCTACATGATAATTGCCTAAACCATCCATGATATGTGTAAGGTCACACTGGCAGTAAGAACAGCGCCCTGCTGCGCGGCCCCACAGTAACTTGATATCTTTTTCTGAAGTACCCGCCATAGCCACTGCTCGCTCTTAAAAAGCACTTTGGAAGTTATAATATATTTAGCATTGAAATTGGGTAAGTGCTCATAAAAAAACCGGCCTTGGCGACCGGTATCAAAAAAGCATTAAGTATTTTTTATTATCATGCACCTGGTGAAGGCAAGTCTGTCGTTACACGTCAAGCCCGTTAATCCACAGCATCAGATACACCAGGTCAGCCGAATCCGGCACCGTGATATACCAGCGCGGATGCGCGTACTCGTCTTCATGCGGCCAGTTCGTCTGTCCCGTCACGGTGATAAGGATGTTCACCGCCTGCTTCAGCTTGCCCTCAAGATAGATGGCCACGCTGCTGCTGAGTCCCACCCGGTGCGGGTGACAGGTCATTCTGACCGGGCCGGTCAGTCGCTGTCTTATCATTGCCCGCAGCCTCATAAGATGCTGATGGGTCGCCGGGAGCACGCCGGGCTCCCCCTGAGGCGACAGGGTGAACAGCGCTGAGCCACTGTGCTCATGAATGGCGGGTTCAGGGTACTTCAGTGTCATCATACCGTGGCAGGCTCCTGTTGTTTCTCCGTCAGACCGCGCAGGCGGTCCAGATTCAGTGCGACGCGTTTTGCCGCCTCCAGTTCACTGCAGTTAAACTGGTTCATCAGCGCCCGGCGTTCGGCTTTCTCTTCTTTTTCCGTCATACCCAGTGCAAGGAAGAGACTGGGCGGCACGGCACGAAACAGCGCTTCGATCCGTTTCGCCAGCACCACGCCTTCCGTATAACAGCCCGACAATTTACTGGCGGAAAGCAGCACCGATTCCTGCTCCGGCGTGAGCGCGCGGAAACGGCTGATATCTTTAACCTCTTCAGGGGGCATGGTCAGACAAATCCACCATTCCGCCATGTTCAGCATTTTTTCGGCAATATCCGGGTAATCTTTAAGGTTCTGGGTGGCCAGCCACAGCCAGGCACCGAGCTTACGCCACATCTTGACCACCTTGGTCATGTAGGGTGACAGCAGCGGGTTGACAGTGACGATAACGACCTTTGTGATAGTGGTATATCTTCCTGATGTTCTCTTTAAGACCCGCA
>OBVE01000123.1_pt1 | contig 61139 bp, 41 predicted proteins | sample 1475991 | NCBI WGS metagenome assembly OBVE01 (sample SAMEA2579969, study PRJEB22360) | human gut metagenome | biome: human gut; feature: human-associated habitat; material: faeces | place: Denmark | collected 2008/2010 | reverse complement strand
GAACGGTCTGCGCCAGCAGCACGGCTACTGCGATGCCAGTGGCGAACGTCCATTCAAGGCCTTTGTTCGCGATTTTGCATACGGCCCACACGGCCATGATCGGCGCTTTGATCAGCATCATCAGACCCATGGTCACGAACATCTGGATCTGCGTGATGTCGTTCGTGGAGCGGGTGATGAGCGATGCGGTGGAGAAACGGTTCATTTCCGCCGGTCCGAAGCTTTCCACCTTCTTGAATTCGAGCGAGCGCAGACGTTGGCTGAACGACGCGCCGACGCGCGCGGCGATGAATCCGGTGACGACCGCGCACGCCACCGATCCGAGCGAGACGAGCAGCATTTTGCCGCCCGCTATCCAGATATCACTCATTTCACTGCCCGGCGTTTCCACGAGCTGCGTGATGTCGGCCATGTAATCCGGTAGCGTCAGATCGAACCAGATCTGACCGACGATGCTGACCAGTGCAATGAGCATCTGGACTATCTCCGCTTTGGAGAGGTATCGCACAATGCGAAGCATGCTTGGTTCCTTCTCTTACGTTTTGTTGGTTTGGTTAGCTGTATTTGCGATTCTCGAACCACGATTGTTTACACTGTAAATTTCTTGCAGTGTGAAGTATTATGCAACTTCCTGTGTGTTTTCTGAGAATGCCTTGGCGACTTCCTCTGGGGTCGGACGCGGCTTGCCGGGCATGCACAGCGACATGTACGTGGTGAATTCCTCGGTAAGCTCAACGAATTCGCGCGCGCGTCGCTCCCCCATTTGCGAGAAGATCCAGCAGATCGCCTCTCGCATGCTTTCGCGCTGACGTTCGGCGCGTTCCCTGCCGGCTTCGGTAAGGTCCACGTGCACCACACGGCGATCGTCAGGGTCGGATTCGCGCGTGATCTGGCCTTTTTTCTCCAGTGCGGACAACAGTGCGGACACGCGTCCGGTGGTGGTTTTCATCGAAGTGGCGAGTTGCGATGGCGTCAGCGGGCCCTTCCTATACAGTTCCTGCACCGCAAAGGGTTCACCCTTCGCGCCTTTCGCCATCTCCTGCTGCATGCGCGAGCGTTTATCCCATGTGCTGGTCGCCAATTCGTGGAATAGTTCCTCTTCAAAACCCACGCGGCACCTCCTTACGTTGCAATCGCCGTCATAATATCTTACAGTGTAAACAATTTATATCGTAAGTTATTTTCGGGTGATTCTGCGTTGCGCAGAAGGCCGAGATGGTACGAAAGCCGCGGAAATTACGAAAGAGACGAAAATGGCCGCGGCCCGAATCGCAATTATTGTGCGGAATCGGGCGCGGCCAATCGTACGGGCTGCTTGAAACTCAGCCGCGACGGGCGTCGACTGACGCGTTCAACATCGCCAGTTCGTCCGGTGTAAGCGTCAATTCGGCGGCGGCAAAGGAATCGTTGATCTCCTGAGGATTGCGGGCGCTAGGAATGGTGAACAGACGTTCGTAACGAGTCAATTCCCATGCCAGCACCACGCGCTGGTAGGAGCAGCCATGATTGCCTGCGACTTCACGGAACGGATCGTACGCGCGCTGGTCGAACGCGTCAAGAAAGCCTCCGAGCGGACTCCAACAAACGAATGCAAGCCCCAACTCCTTGCAGTGCTCCATCGTACGCTCAGGATCAGGGTGCGATGGCGAGAACTGGTTTTGCACGGCGACCAAGCCGCTGCCGATAATGCCGCGCGCAAGATCGATCTGCTCGTTATTCACACGGGAGATGCCCGCATATTTGATCACGCCTTCGTCGAGCAGCTGCTTCAACGCGCCGCATTGGTCTTCGTAAGGCACCGCGGGATCGGGGCCATGCGAATACAACAGGTCGAGCGTATCGACGCCCAAGTGCAACGCGGACTCCTTGGCGTCACGAATCATGGTTTCGGGGCGCGAATCCGCCATCCACCCGTATTGACTGCCCGCCGCCTGCAAATGCTGGCGTTCCTCGCCAGGCCGACGGCTGCATCCCTCAGAATCCCGCCCCTGAGTGTCCGATTCTGGTGAATCGGACATCTGTACCCCAAATCCGGCACCCTGTTTGTCCGATTCTCCAGAATCGGACACAGGAGCAACAAAAGCGGGGACCTCCATGGTGCGTCGATAGCCAGTTTTCGTGGCGACCAGCACTTCATCTCGGGGGCCATTCCACGAAGTGAGCGCATCACGCACCAACTTTTCGCCGTAGCCAAGGTCTTCCGCAGTGCCGGTGCCAGGCTCGCTCGGCAGATAATATGACCAAGCCGTGTCCAAATAGCGAACACCCGCGTCCAAACCGGCATGAATCGTACGAATCGCGGTATCGCGATCCGGGCGCCCCTCAATCGCCAAAGCCATCGTTCCCATACCAAGCCGAGGAATCGCAAATCCTGCCAACTCGCCGTCCATCATCATCTTCCCCTTCCTTGCAAGCACTCAGCCGATTCGCACATGTTCACATCAAGACTAACCCAACGTGAACCGGCGCAAGCTTGTCGGGCGCGTGCGCGAAGATGAAGGCACAACCGAACGGGAGCCGAAAGGCTGAGAGGGAGCTCATAGAGCTTCGACCGAGGACTTGATGCGGGTAATGCCGCCGTAAGGAGACGGGTTGTTCACGCCGCAAGACGTATCTCATCTTCCGTTCGCGATAACCGAATATCGCGTGATTAGGGTCACGGAGGGGCGCACCACCTCATAGGGTACGGTTCCTTCGGCGACCCTTTTTTCGTACCAACCTTGAGTGCCCGATTCTGCAGAAACGGACGCACAAGCGGCTCGAACAAGCGCCTACGTGTCCGATTCTGCAGAATCGGACATCCGTGGACTGAAATAGATGCCGTGCGTGTCCGATTCTGCAGAATCGGACATTTAAAGACCAACAATGAACCTCCGGATGTCCGATTCACCAGAAACGGACATTTGGAGTGCAGGAAGCATGTGTCACGACAGACACAGAAGGGAACCGCAATGATCATCAACGGTAAGGAAGAGAACATCGCCACGCCGATCACCGTGGCCGAACTGATCGAAAGCAAGGGCCTGCGCGCCGACCGCGTGGCTGTCGAGCTCAATGGTGAGATCGTGCCTCGCACCCAGCGTGCGCAGACGCAGCTCAAGGGCACCGATACGTTGGAAATCGTCACGTTCGTGCAGGGCGGCTGAACCACTTTCAAAATTTCTTGCGATTACGACCGGCACAATGCACGCGTAACAATCGCAAGAACATACAAAACACAACCAACCCGGCAAAAACAACGCACGAACGGAAAACGAGAATACGAGAACAACCATGACTTTTGAACCATCCGCATCGCAGGCGCAGATCGACGCCCGCCAGCACGCTTTCGACAACCAGCCCGACCCGACCACGCTCGTCAGCCGCGAAGAAATCCGTGCGGCCCTGCTCGACCGTCATACCGCAGCCACGCAAGACAAGCTCGACGCGGCGCACGTGGCCATTTGCGGCTGCGGCGGCCTCGGATCGACCATTGCGGTGGCGTTGACCCGCATTGGCGTCGGTCACCTGCATTTGATTGATTTTGATCGCGTGGATATGACGAATCTGAATCGTCAGCAGTATTTTTTGAAGGATCTTGGGCAGTACAAGACGGAAGCATTGCGCAGTAACTTGCGTCAGATCAATCCTTTTATCGATATCACCATTGATACCGTGAAAGTGACCGACGAGAACGTGCCGACGCTGTTCGACAATGAGGATATTATTTGCGAAGCGTTCGACGTGCCGGAAAACAAGACGATGCTGGTGAATGCCGTGCTTGAGAATCTGCCGAACAAGAAGCTGGTGAGCGCTTCTGGAATGGCGGGATTCCGCAGTTCCAATTTGGTGAATACTCGTCGCGTTTCGAAGAATTTCTACTTCTGCGGCGACGGCGAAACCGCTCCGGTGCCGGGCGCTGGTCTGATGGCACCGCGCGTGGGTGTGGTCGCCTGCCATGAAGCCAATATGATCACTCGCTTGATTCTCGGCGAAGAAGACGCCTGACAGCGAAACGCAAACGCAAGTTGCAATCGCAAATCGCAACGAATGACACGACACTAATCGCATAGTAATGATTAACCATTAATTCAACCCTATCTCGCCTATATATGGCAGATCCCCGAGGTTGACCAATGCCTTCTCGCTTGCGCATGGCATAACGATAGTCTGGGTCAGGTGGTGGCGGCGATTTGGCCGCGCAGTTCGGCGTTCGCGCGCTCCAGTTCGGCGTTCGCGCGCTCCAGTTCGTCGATGCGGCGGGCCTGCTGCTTGATGATGATGCCGGCGGTATCACCGTCGAGCGCGCCAATCGAAACATGCGCGCCGACAGCGCCTTCGGACATAACGGGAACGCTCGAATCCGGAACACCGGACGCCTTATTGCCAAGATTCCGCCTCATCACCAAAGTACGCTTGTACCGTTCAACGAGCCGCGCAATGATCTCGCTGTCATCCAGATAATCGTTGCCGCTTACTGATTTGATGGCGGCGGCCTTCCAACGGGTCACACTGCGTTCGATGCGCTTGTACCCGACCAGATCCGGCGGCAATCCCGCCTCACGGAAGATTTTGGTCGGAGATTCCCCCGCAAGATACCGGATGGTGCACACCTGCTTGAAAGTGTCGGAGTATGTGATACGGTCACGCGTCACATTCGCCACCGCCGGCAACCCTCGCAACAGCTGAATCTCCTCGTCGGTGAACGCCCCGCCGCCACGCATGGCAATGCCTCCCGTCGTGTGTCTTCATTGCCCACTTCTCATGGATATACTTTGCGATTCTATGGCCAGCTTGCCGTACGATACCCTCGTTTTTCCCCTCTCTTCGGAGACCGTCTGCGACTGCCTCGCATCCACGGTTCAGCTTGTTGCAACACGTCGCACCAACCCGCACTACCCCCCTCGAAAAACATCCTCATCTGATGCGGATGACACCCCACAGAAGTTCCCGCGGGGCTGGGTCGGATCGTAGGACAGTCGGGTCGCGGGCGCACGCAAAAGGGCCAACCCGGTTGGATTGGCCCCCTGCATGATTTTTGGCGTTACCGCCTTGTGGGTTTAGTGCATGCGCTGACGGCTCTTAACTACAACGGCTACACCGGCACCGGCCAGGAGCAGCGCCACAACGATGAACAGCGTGGTGCCCGCAGCGCCAGTGAGCGGCAGCTGGGTGATGGACTTCACGTTCTTCACGGTGGCAATCTGGTCGTCGGTCGGCAAAGTGACCTGATGGAGGAGATCCTGCTTGAAGGTAACCGTGCCGTTCTCTGCAATGCTCACGTCGAAGATGACCTTGAAGTTCTGGGCGTAGCCGTTTGGAGCATTGGTTTCCATGACCGTGTAGTCTCCAGCTGCAAGGCCCTTGAACTGCACCAGACCATCAGCGCCGGAGGTGAACACCGTGGCGTTCGTTTGATCGTCAACAGAGGACCAAGCTTTGGATTCAGTATCCTGCTTGAGGAACTTGCCATCCTTCTTCTTGATGACGAACTGCGCGCCGGCCAAAGCGTTGGCATCGTTGTCGACACCAATCTTCTTGAACTGGAAGCCGTAGGTCTTGGATTCGGTCTTGCCTTCGCCGCTGGCGCCACCATTGGTGGTGATCATGGCCTTGTTGTTCACGCTGCCGCCCAAGTCGGTCAGCGCATCCTTGGTGACGGTGCCGGTGTACGACACGACGATGGTCTTGCCATCCAGAGTCCTCGCGTTGGCGAACTTGATGATAGTGGTGGTGCCGGCCGCCTCAGTAGCAGCACCAGTCTGTGTCACCGTGTACAGGCTGCTGTCCACATCCTGGCCGTCGACCTGCACCTTAAAGGTGTTCGTCGCGGCGACCTTGAGACCCTTGGACGCGGTATCGGTGATGGTGAACGGGTAGACGTCGTAGTTGGCCGCAGAAGCAGGAACGGTTGCGGACACGGTGAAGTTCACGGTGTCGCCGACGTTCACGGTCTTGCCGTTCACGTCCACATTGCCGACCTTGGCGGTCTTGGCTGGCGGGGTGAGCGGATTCTCGTTCTTCGCATTGAACTGGCCCACAGTGGTGATGTTGCCCTGGCCGGTCTTCGCGTCGGCAACGATCCGCAGATTGGTCAGACCGTTGACGGTGGTGGCCACTACGGCGGGAGTTCCCGTTGTTGCAGTGGTTTCGCCACTCTCGGTGAACGTGTCGGTCACCAGGTACCAGCCTTCGTCACTCACCGCGACCGGCTGGGTCGTGCCCGCCTGCTCCGCGGTCACGGTCAGGCCTGCGCCATCGGCGGTCGGCAGCGGATTGGTCTTGGCCAGTTCATCGGCGAACTTACGGAGCTGCTCCGCGTCGAACGTCGCCACATATGCGGCCGGATTGTTGGCGTATTCCGCCGGAATCGAATCATTACCATTGGCAGTGTCAGCGGCCGCGGTCACGGCGTCCTCCCACGCCTCAACCGTGCTCACCTCAACAGTACCGTTGCCGGCGTTCCCGAACGTGGCGAACCTGTACGGCGTGTACGTGTGGCCTTTCTGCGCATTGTTCACCTGCAGCAACGGGGTCGTCGCGGCGTCATCGGCCTGTGCGCTGGCTGCGCCCAGGGCCATGCCACCGAGCAGCGTCGCAGCGGCGGCGATGCCGGCGAAAAGTTTCCTCATCTTCATGAGAATCCTCTCTTCCTTATTGTTTGATTACTTGTTTCTGCGATCGCGGGAGGCAGGAGCCCAACTTGCTCCCGCGATCCGCAAATCTTGGATTATCGGTCGAAACGCCTTCAAGTTGGCAGACGTTCCGACCCCGCACAGCGATTCAGACGAGTCGCTTCTTGCCGTTCCACACACCGGCAGCGCCGATGAGCAGCACCGCAAGCCCGCCGACCACACCGCCGACGAACAGCCACTGACGATCCGTCATCCCGCCCGTCAACGGCAGCGCCGATACTGCGATGTAATGGTTGGTGAAGGCGACCGGCGTACTGACGCTCTGCGATTCGGAAACCTTCTGGCCGTTGTCGTCCTGCACCTTGGTCACGGACGTTACGGAAGCCGTCCACGCACCGTCATTGTTCTTGGCGACGGTCACCACGACTTTGTATTTCGCCTGCGAATAGTGCAATGCGCTAATCGAGCCGCTGTTTTCCGTCACGTAGTACGTGTAGGTGGCGCCACCGGCGTTGTAGGTAATGTCGTCAAACGCCGCGGAATGTTCGGTCGAATCACGATTCACCGTGACCGTGCATGGCTGCTGATCCTTGCAGCTGGCCGGCAACGGGGCGTTGTCTTCCGCCTCCAACGTGAAGCCGAACTGATCGGAATCCTTCCACGCACGACCGGTCAGATTCTTCCGTACCGAGATTAGGTGCTGCAGTGATACCGTCTTCAGCGTGTTGGTGATGGTCGCTTTCAACGTGCCCGCATCGGCATTGGAAGACCACACCATCTTCTTGGTCAATTCGGTATTGTTACCCGTATAGGTGACGTCATATCGGTCATTACCGGGGGTTTCCACCACGGAATACGTGTAGCCGGGCACCAGATTATCGACCGTTGTGGTCCACTTGTTGTCGGCGTTCAGCGTGATTGGATCACCAACATTCTCCGCGGTGCTATCGGCAGCACCAATCGCCTTGCGCTGCAATTGCACCGTCACGGAATCGTTGGCATGCTTGTCGGCGCCGTCCGACCATCGCTTGGTGATATTAATCTTGCCGAGCTTCACCTGCACCACCGGATGCGGATATTCGGCTTCGGTCCTTTCGCAGGATGTCGCGCCGTTGACCTCGGTGAGCACGCAATAGTTCAGCTTCGCATCCGCGTTGGAATAGTAGCCTTGCTGCCCAGCGGATGCTGCTCCGGTCTGTACGTCTCCCGTATTCGGATAGTTGTTGCCGCTCGCATAGTTGGTATATGCGGCATCGCTTGGCTTGACTTTGAAGGAAACGTCGATGACATCAGTCTTTTCTGCGACAATGCCATCAGTACCGTTGAACGTCACCGTCACGGTGCGATTGCCGGAACTGTCGACACTGTATGTGGCCGCATATCCGCTCGTCAGCTTGATACTGCCGTTCTTCACCGTCACATATTGCGTGATGTCGGTGCCGTTGACGACACCTGCGAACTCGACCGGATCCACCCACTGGGACAAGGTGTCGGTGATGGAGAAGACCCTGATCTTCGCGGACGAGGTGATGCTGGAATAGATCTGGTCGAATGCTTTCGTCAGATTTGCGGCATTCGTGCCGTCAAATTCCTTGCCGTTCACTGCATTGGCTTGTTCGGCGAGATCGGCCATTTTATTAGCATCAGTGGAAGTCTTCACCACATACAGGGCGGCATCTCCACGCCTGTTAGCCTCAGCCAGGGCGGCAGCATAGTTGAAGCCGTAGTCATCGCTACTTCCTGCACCGTACGCGCCATCGGAACCACCATCAGGATTTTCACCCCACGTGTACCGTTGTGCTCGGCAGGACTCCGGGGTCGTATATTCCGGATGAGCAGTCCACCCCCACAACGAATACGAATAACATCCGCTGTACGAAGTCGTACGGTATGTCGGATTGCCATCCGAGAGGAAGATGATGTGCTTCTTCACACCAGAGCGGCCTTGCAGATCGTTTGCCTGCTTGAGCGCGGCCTCCCAGTTGGTGCCGCCATCGGGGTTACCCCTCACGGCGTTGTTGATTTCCGAGACGTTTGTGGTGAACTTCTGCTTGAGAGAAGCTTCAGTGCTGAATGTCACCACCGCCATTTGGACCTGCTGCTCAGGCGGCAACTTCGAATTCGTGCCAGTCAGCAGTTTCTTGGCGAGATCCTTGGCCGCTTTCTGCGCATTGGCGTCGCGGTTGTTTTCATTCATGCTGCCGGACTTGTCCATAACCAGCACAATGTCGGCCGGAGTGGCAGTGGTGACCGTGGATGAGGTGCTATCGCCGGATGCGGTCAGATTCAACGTGTACTGATCACCGTCGCCGCCATCGGTTTTCACGATGCTTTTGTTGTTCGACGGCTTCACATTGGAATTCACGATGGTTACATGACTCGTCTTGCCTACGGTGAACGAACCGGTTTCGGCATATGCATTATTGCCGCTACCCTGCTGCGTCATTGGGGAACCGTTCGCGGACACGGTGTAGCCGCTAGAGTTCAACTCCCGCACCTTATACGTGGTGTCGTCGGTGAAAGTGTCGGATTGCACGCGGGCGAATTGACCCTTGGCCAGCGTTATCACACCGTTGTCTCCGGTCGACTTATCGGATTGAACGACCTGATTGGTGTACGCATTGTACACGCTGTATTTGCCCCGGTACAGGGTTGAGGAATTGCCGACAAGCAGCTGGAATTGGAACTGTTTGTCCGCGTCGATAGTGCCTAGGGTTTCCTTCTCGATATCGATGGCCTTGGATGGCTTCACCGGCAGATTGAAGCTGATCTTGCAGTTGGAGCCGCCGTCGCCGCGTTCCAGATAGAAGAAGCTCAGATGATGTGTCTCATACGGCTTGGAATTCCACTTCTCTCCCGCATTGGCAAATGCCTCGGTGATTGTTGTGGCAGGAGGGTTTCCATAACGCTGCGTCTTGTCATAGGTGATCTTGCCGGTGGCGAAATTGATCTTGCCACCCAGCGCCTGATGGATACCACCCAAATCAAGCACCAGCACACCATCGATGAACACCCAGACATCATCGTCGCCGGTAAAGTCGAACACCATGTCCTGATTGTTGACCTTGCCGTCTTTCGGCATGTAGAAATCGGCGCCAAGATTCATGCCGAAAGAATATTTATTATCCTTAGTATCGTTTCCAAATGGAGTGAAGCAAGGAGTATCAGTCTGGTTCGCACAATAATTCTGCGGACTCAGATTGAACTTTTTCGATGTCTTGTCATATGCAGCATACTGGGAATCGGCGTTGAAACCGTAATACCCATCCTTGTCCAATGTCAGCAGTCCGCCAGCCGGCGTGTGGTTAGTGACGGCATTATCGTCCGTCCCGCCAAAGAGATAGGCCAATGATTCTGATCCCTTATCAGTCGCCATGGCCGGATAGCCCTTTGTCAGGGTTGTCTTCACAATACCGGTGTATGCGCCATTGCCATTACCGACATATCTGTTATACGTTCCTAGACCGCCAACGCTCATGAATTGCAACGCATGATTATTATTGATGGCCTTACGATCGTAATCATGCAATCCTAGGCTGATACCGGCCTGCTGCTCCGAGGTCTGTCCGGCACCATCCGCCATCGCGGCGGAAGTGGTGGCGTAGCCCATGCCGCCGAGCATGGCGATCGCAACGATGACGGCGACTATTCGTTCAGCAAAGCTCCTCTCGGGCTTTGCCTGTTGTATTCGCGCATGCCTCATCTGCTACCTCCCCTTACACACCGTGCGCATGTGCACGATTCACATCTTCATCACCAGTCACGCATCCAGCCGACGCGGATACACTTCCGGCACTCTAGTCATGAACAGTAAAAGGAAAAGGAAATGGATACATACACCCTAAGCGCGGGAGATTCGGGGGTATGAAATAGCCTCAAAACCAAGTGATAGCAACGTTTCCAGCTATCTGCACTACCCGAAATTCACATAAGCCCGACGCCCGACGGGGCAATATTATTCACATGTCCGCAACCGTACGGATGTCGCCGCAGCGTGCCAACGCAACAGCTAGCCACGTTTCGGCCACCAAGCCGCATGTCTGCGAATATGCCACGGCCGGCTACGCAGCCAGGCAAGCAGCATTCCCGACACGAGCACGCCAGCCGACACCGCAATCGCAATCAATCGCGCGTCCTTTGCCGCATTCCGTTCCTCGGGAACCACTCCAGGAATCGCGGAACGCACCGCCGAAACCAGCAACCGGTGGGTGTTCACCCCGTACGGCGTGCAGGTCATCAACGTCACCCGGTCCTCGCCGGGCACAATCTTCAGCTTCGAGGTGTCATTCGGTTCGATCACCGAAATGCGATCCACCTTGTAGCCGAGCGTACGGCCCATCACTTCGATGTAGAAGTAGTCGCCGACGCGCATCTCATCCAAGCGCGTGAACATCATCGCCTCGACCAGCCCACGGTGGCCGGTGATCACCGCATGCGTGCTCCGCCCGCCCACCGGCAGGCTGCTGCCATACAGATGTCCGGCTCCGGATGCGAGCGCCGACTGCGACGTGCCATGGTAGATCGGCAGGCGTACGGAGATCTTCGGAATGCGGATGGTTCCCATCACGCCGCTGCCGGAATCGAGCAGGCTTTGATATTCCTTATCTTTGGCGCTGGCGCTATTTGATTCCGCGGCACCGGATTCACTGGACTGCGAGCCGCCCTGCACTTGGGAGAACGGGTCTTGTGCCTCTCCGAGAACCGGCTGTCCTGAAGCCGCAAGCCGCCTGTTATACGCTTTGGCCGCGGCGAACGTCTCATCGGCTTGGGGATAAGGCCAGCCGGCAACCGTCTGCACGGACCGGTTCGACGTATTCCGTAGCTCCCGCGCCGACTGATACTGCAGAAACGTAGGAAACCCGCCGATGCCTATCGCAAGAATGATCAACAGCGCCGCAACCACCCGCATGGCAATGACTTTCCTGCGATCCCTGCGCCACTGCCGCACCTCATCGGCAATGTCGACCGCCTCTTCGAAAGACGGTTCCCGATAGCGCTCCGCCTGCTGTTGCCGCATGTCCGTCACTGGATGAACTTCCGCAGCACGCGTTCCAGCTCGTCGATACGCAACGCCTGTTTGGCGATGAGCAGATCGCATTTGTTGATGGTCAGTTGCGCCTGCGCAAGCTTTGCCGCCATATCCTGCGATTCGTCAGCCGAGGTCAGGCCATCCGTCTCTTCTTCGTGCGCAGCACCTTGCAGTTCGGCGATTGACAAATCGTCTTCAACATCCTGCAGATAGTGGTTCGCGGATCCTTTCCCTTTTCGACGCCCGTCACGTTCCTCCTGCTGCTTCCACCGTGCGATGCACCGCTCCACCCGTTTGTAGCCAATGAATTTCGGGTCGAGTCCCGCTTCACGAAAGATGGCGGATGGCGATTCGCCAGCATTGTATCGGCACATGACTTCGACTTTGAAACGGTCGGTATATCGGATATGGGATGGGCTCACGCTCTTGACCGCCGGAAGACTTGCCAAATACGCGCGCTCTTTAGCGGTGAACTTGTCGATCATCGTGCACCCCCTTGAACTACTTAATCCGCATGATATTGCCATTTCCCCTTCCCTTCCCCTCATGGATTCCCCCAAAAGGCGTCATCGCCCCTCCATGTATGGCAAGACCATCATTCCAAAAATCCAATCGTTCCAATACTGTAAACGTTTGTATTTTTTTGCATTGAGTCCCCCCCCCCCCACCCCCGGAAAATTCTTCTTTTCGTTACGTCCCTTCTCGCGTGTCATGATTTCACGCAGCATTCGTTCCGTCACATATGCTCACTACGCTCGGTGGTATGACGCAAGAGCTTGTTTCCTTGACCATCATCATGGCGGTGGCGGCCGTCAGCCCCATTGTGGCGCAGCTGATTCCCGGCAAGTTCATTCCGCAGACCGTGCTGCTGCTCGCCGCCGGAGCCGTACTCGGTCCCTACGGATTCGGCGTGATTGAAGTGAACGACGCCGTGAAACTCCTCAGCGAGCTTGGTATGGCGTTCCTGTTCCTGCTCGCCGGCTACGAAATAGACCCCAAGCGGCTTGCCGGACATCAGGGCAAAGTCGGCCTGCTTACATGGGTGGTCACGCTGGGGCTTGCCTGGCTGGTCGTGACATTCCTACCGTTCTTCGCCAAGCAAGGCATCAACGGCGTGGCCACGGTCATCGCGCTCACCACCACCGCGCTCGGCACGCTTATGCCTATTCTCAAGGAACGTGGACTCGAGGGTACCCCCATCGGCGACGCGATCATCTCATACGGCACGTGGGGCGAACTCGGCCCGATCATCGCCATGGCCATCCTGTTATCCACCCGCACCGGCTGGCAGACCATGCTGGTGCTCGGCGCGTTCCTCGCCATTTGCCTTATCTGCGCGACCTTGCCGGCAAAAGCGCGCAAAACCGGCTACCGGATGTACCGTTTCCTTACGGAAAACGCGAACACGTCATCGCAGACGCTGATGCGGCTGACCACGCTCCTGCTCATTTTCCTCGTCACCATTTCCGCACTGTTCGATCTCGACGCGGTGCTCGGCGCGTTCGCAGCGGGCTTCATTCTGCGCTACATCATCCCCGACGGCAGCAAGTCGCTGGAAATGAAACTGGAAGGCGTCGGCTACGGATTCCTCATCCCCGTGTTCTTCGTGGTATCAGGCGCCGCAATCAACGCGAATGCCGTAGCCGGCCGACCCACCCTGCTCGTAGCATTCATCGTCATGCTCATGCTGATTCGTGCGGTGCCGGTATACATCGCCATGTCGATCGACAAACGCAACAATCCGATGTCGTCGCATCACCGCGTCACGGTAGCCCTGTATTGCACGACGGCGCTGCCGATCATCGTCGCCGTCACATCGCTGGCGGTGAAGGTCGGCACCATGCAAAGCGACACCGCGTCGACGTTGGTCGCGGCCGGCGCGATTACGGTGTTCCTGATGCCGCTGCTCGGTTCCGTCACCTACCAGGTAGCCGACGTGCATCCGGTAACCGCGGCACGCGAGATCGCGCACACGCCCTCCGATTGGCGAACGATCGTACGCGAGCATGCGCAGGTGCGCATGCTGCTGCATCATCAGGACCGGCTCAAGCGGATGGCGGAAACACTGGGAATGCTGGAGAAGCGGGATGCCCTTGGCAAGTCTCGGTCCGAGCTCGTCGAACGCGCGCAGCACGAAATCGACCGACAGCTGGAGGAGCTCGGACTGGATCCGCAACGCACCACGCAACTGCCGCACGACTACCGGTATCCGAAGAACTGAGGGCACTAAGTCTATGGACGCCCGGCGTCCGAATCGCCGGAAACGGACATTCGTCATTCCCAAGCCACCGGACTCCAGACCACGCCAGATTATTCCACGGACTTGAGCGAGCTGATCGGATCGATGCGGTCACCAGCTGCACGCTTTCGCTACGGTCGCCGTTCGTCATCCAGTCCGTTCATTCGTCCGGCGCCAACGGAAGAACGTTCCCAGCCACTTCCGGCTACAATCGGGAGCGGCGGCCCGCAACAAGGCCAATCGCAGGTGCCGCAAGTGAGGCAAACACAAGCCAGCGCAACCAGTCGCGGAAACGCCACACAAACCACCGAACAAACGCACCGAGCAACATACCAGTCAACAACAGAGAAGAGGAAGACTCATGAGCGACGTCACCGCCGCAAAGAAGCCGCGCGAAACCGACGACGTGCCAGTGCCCGCAACACTACGTAAATCCTTGAAGAACCGCCACATCCAGTTGATCGCATTGGGCGGAGCCATAGGCACCGGCCTGTTCTACGGTTCCAGCGAATCGATCGCACTGGCCGGACCGTCCATTCTGCTGGCCTACCTGATCGGCGGCCTGATCATTTTCCTGATCGTGCGCGCATTGAGCGAAATGGCCGTGGAAGACCCGAAGGCGGGCGCATTCAGCTACTACGCCACACGCTACTGGTCGAAACGCGCCGGCTTCATCTCCGGATGGAACTACTGGTTCAACTACGTGCTGGTGGCCATGGTGGAACTCGCCGTGGTCGGCTCCTTTGTGAACTACTGGTTCCCGAACATCCCCAAATGGGTTTCGGCGGCCGTGTTCCTGGTGGTGATCGCCGCATTGAACCTGATGGGCGTCAGCAAGTTCGGCGAATTCGAATTCTGGTTCGCCATCATCAAGATCGTGGCGGTGATCGCCATGATTCTGGGCGGCCTGTACGTGATCGTCGCCAACGTGCCCACCGCTTCGGGCATTCGCGCAAGCTTCGCGAACTGGTTCACCGTGGACGGCGGATTCCTGCCGCACGGCCTGATGACCCGCAATGCGGACGGCACGTGGACGGGCCTCATGATGGCGTTGGTCGTGGTGATGTTCAGCTTCGGCGGTACCGAACTCATCGGCATCACCGCAGGCGAGACGGAGAACCCGCGCGTCACGATCCCCAAGGCCACCAATGGCATCATCTGGCGTATTCTCGTGTTCTACATCTTCGCGCTCGGCGTGATCATGGCCGTGGTGCCGTGGAGCAAGATCGACGGCAATTCCAGCCCGTTCGTGCAGATCTTCGATTCCGTGGGCGTGCATGCGGCCGCCGGCATCCTCAACTTCGTGTGCCTGACCGCCGTGATGAGCGTCTACAATTCCGGCCTGTATGCCAACTCCCGCATGCTGTATTCGCTGGCCAAGCAGGGCAATGCCCCGGCATACCTGGGCAAGCTGACCAAGCGCGGCGTGCCGGCAGCCGGCGTGATCACCTCCGCCATCATCATCGCCATCGCCGTGGTGGTGGTGTTCGTATGGCCCGACTTCGCCTTCAACTATCTGATGTCGATCGCCACCATCGCCGCCGCAATCAACTGGACGATGATCATGATCACCGAAATCCACTTCCGCCGCGTGGTGGCCGCGGGCGACGGCCCCGCCGAGCTCAAGGGCCTCAAGGGCAAGGAGGCGCTCGACAAGATCGCGTTCAAGCTGCCGTTCGCACGCGTGATGCCGTATATCGTGATCGCGTTCATGGCGCTGGTCGTGGCGCTGATGTGCTTCTCCGCCAGCTACCGTATCGCCGTGGTCGCCGGCGTGATCTGGCTGATCGTGCTGTTCGCGGCCTACGAGCTGCAGAAGCGGTTCTCGCATCAGGCGGCGTGACATGCGGCGCATGGCGCGCAGATGTCGCATGGGCTGGCTGCAACCAGTCGCGCAGCGGAACATCATGGACTGCGTGGCATGGTACAGGTCGGACTTGCCCGGCCACACGGTACCGATCGGCTGATTGGCGCGATCGAGCTGGTGGAACCATGATCCGTTGACGTGATCCACCGCCGCTCAGCAGCATCCACCGTCCGTCAATCACGCGCCTGTACGCATGACAACCCGGCCGCCGACTGCATGACAGGGCTACGGGTACACTGGTGAAGGCTATTTCTTGCTCATGGAACACAAAGGACGGCAGCACAATAATGTCAACGATTCTTGAGGGCACTCCGGATAAACGTATGGCGCTGGTCACGGGCCGCGCATACCCCGAACTGGCCAAGGAAGTCGCAGACTGCCTGGGCACCCAGGTGTTGGAAACCACGGCATACGACTTCGCAAACGGCGAGATGTACGTACGTTATACCGAACCGGTTCGCGGTGCCGACGTGTTCGTGCTGCAATGCCATTACGGCGATATCAACAAGTGGATCATGGAACAGCTCATTATGGTGGATGCGCTCAAGCGCGCCTCGGCACGCACCATCACCGTGGTTGCGCCGTTCATGGGCTATTCGCGCCAAGACAAGAAGCATCAGGGCCGCGAGCCCATCACCGCCCGCCTGGTGTATGACCTGTTCCGCACCGCCGGCGCCAACCGCATCATGACCGTCGACCTGCATGCCGCCCAGGAGCAGGGCTTCTTCGACGCTCCGGTCGACCATCTGACCGCCACCCCAGTGCTCATCGACTATGTGCGCAATCATCTGCCGCTGCCGAACACCACCATCGTCTCCCCCGACGCGGGTCGCATCAAGGTTTCCGAACAGTGGGCCGCCAAGCTTGGTGGACTGCCGCTCGCATTCATCCACAAGACCCGCGACACCACGCGCCCGAACCATGCCGTGGCGCATGGCATCATCGGCGAGGTTGAAGGCCGCGACTGCGTGGTGGTGGACGATATGATCGACACCGCTGGCACGATCTGCGAAGCCGTGCGCACGCTGAAGGACGCCGGCGCCAAGAGCGTGACGCTGGTGGCCACGCACGGTCTGCTGTCAGGCCCTGCCATTGAACGCCTGCGTGATTGCGGCGCACGTGAGATCGTGCTGATGGACACCGTTCCGGTTCCCGAAGAGAAGCGACTGCCGAATATGACCGTGCTGTCCGTGGCGCCGCTGCTGGCCGCTGGCATCCGTTCCGTGTTCGAAGAGGGTTCCGTGGCCACGCTACTGGAGGGCCTGCCGGACGATATGCGCCCGCGCAATATCTACGCCTGATTTTTCGGTTTCGTCTTTTACGATCTATGCAAAACGCCCGCAACCGGTTAATTCGGTTGCGGGCGTTTTGCGTTTCTTATCCCTGTGCGCGGAGCGATGTTCCGGCATCATCCGCAATGGGCCACGCTTGCGTGTTCCCCAACGTAGCCACCCCTAGGCATCGCCCATATTTGGCTACGCTTATGCACTCCAGCGTAGCCGTTTACGGAGTCCACCCGACTCCAGCCGCATATATGGTTTCGCGGCACAGCTGACAGGACGGGGCTTCCGCGTGATGCGTTCGACACGCTCAAGGCACCGCTACGCGGTCTTCGCAGCACAGCCGCTCACCTCGCCTACAAAGAGCCCACTGGGCTCTTCGCTTCACGGCTCAGCAGCCAAGCCTACGGTCTCACGCATCACGGAAACCCCACCTCTCATAGGCGATCCTTCGAGCCAGCGGGAGCCGCCACTGCGCCAGCATAAACTACTGCGCCAGCGTGAACTGGCTGTTGTAGATGTCGGCGTAGAAGCCGGACTTGGCGAGCAGCTCCTCATGGGTGCCGCGTTCCACGATGTCGCCGCCGTTCATCACGAGAATCATGTCGGCGTCGCGGATGGTGGACAGGCGGTGCGCGATCACGAAGCTCGTGCGGCCCACGGTCAGCGCGTCCATGGCCTTCTGGATCAGCTCCTCGGTACGCGTGTCGACCGACGAGGTCGCCTCGTCGAGGATCAGGATCGGCGCGTCCTCCACCATGGCGCGAGCGATGGTGAGCAGCTGCTTCTGGCCTTGCGATAGCGAGGTCCTGTCGTCCAGCACGGTGTCGTAGCCGTTCGGCAGCGACATGATGTAATGGTGCAGGCCCACGGCCTTGCAGGCGTTGATGATCTGTTCGTCGGTCACGCCGGGCTTCGAGTACGCGATGTTTTCACGTACTGTTCCATGGAACACCCATGTGTCCTGCAGCACCATGGAGAACTGGTCGTGCACGTTCCAGCGCGGCACGGACTTGGTGTCCACGCCATCGATCGAGATCGAGCCGCCGGAGATCTCGTAGAAACGCATGAGCAGGTTCACCATGGTGGTCTTGCCGGCACCGGTCGGGCCGACGACGGCGATCTTCTGGCCGGATTTCACGGAGGCGGAGAAGTCGTTGATGACGGTCCTGCCCGGATCGTAGCCGAAACGCACGTGGCTGAATTCCACGTCGCCGCGCACCTGCTGCGGCTTGCCGTCCACACCGACGCCGAGCAGCGCCTGCTTGTCGGATTCGTCGGCCAGTTCCGGCTCGTCGAGGAAGCCGAACACGCGCTCGGAGGCGGCCGCGCAACGCTGCAGGTTCTGGAAGGCCTGCGCGAACTGCGACAGCGGCTGGGTGAACAGGCGGATGTACATCATGAACGCCACGATCACGCCGAATTCGATCTTGCCGTCCATGGCGAGCGCCGCGCCCACCACGCACACAACCACGTAGCCGAAGTTGCCGATGAAGTTCATGAGCGGCATCATCAGGCCGGAGAGGAACTGGCTCTTCCAGCCGGAGACGTACAGGTCGTTGTTGTATTTTTCGAAGCGTGCGATGGAGTCCTCTTCGCCGCAGTAGGCCTTGACCACGGTGTGGCCGGAGTACATCTCCTCCACGTGGCCGTTCACGTCGCCCAGGGCGATCTGCTGCTGGGCGAAGTATTTCTGCGAGACCTTCATGATCAGGCCCATGATGATCAGGCCGAACAACGCGGAGCCGATGGCGCACAGCGTCATGATCACGTTGTTGTAGAACATCATGATCAGCGCGCCGAAGAACAGCGTGATGGAGGTGATGAGCGAGCCGAGCGACTGGCCGAGCGTCTGGCCGATGGCGTCCACATCGTTGGTGATGCGGCTGAGCACGTCGCCGTAGCTGGTGTTGTCGAAGTATTTGAGCGGCAGCTTGTTGATTTTCACGCTGATCGCTTCGCGCAGCTGCTGTGCGGTGCGCTGTGTCACGTTCGCCATCAGCCAGCTTTGCACGTAGCACAGCACCGCATAGCCCACGTATAGTGCGACGAGCGTCCAGCCGATGCGTGAGACGGCGTCCATATCGATCGAGTTCATCACCGGCTTGCCGTGCACGATGGCCGGCAGGCCCTTGGTGATCTCGTTGGTCATGTCTTTAAGCTTGTCCGGGCCGATGATCTGGCAGATGGTGCCGGCCGCGCCCAGAATCAGCGAAACAACGATCACCGGAATATATCGGCGGCAGAAGCGTACCAGCTTCTTCATCGCACCGCCGAAATTCAGCGGTTTTTCAACGGGGCCACGCCCACGTCCCATTCCTCTTGGCATATCGGTCCTCCTTTCAGTGCTTCAATTCGTCTTCGCTGAGCTGCGATTGCGCGATCTGGCGGTATACGTCGCAGTTGTCGAGCAGTTCCTCATGCGTGCCTTGACCGACCACCTTGCCTTGGTCGAGTACGACGATGCGGTCGGCGTTCATGATGGTGCCGATGCGCTGGGCGACGATGAGTTTGGTGGAGTCCTTCGCTTCCTTGGCGAGCGCGTCGCGTACCGCACGGTCGGTTTTGAAGTCGAGCGCGGAGAAGGAGTCGTCGAAGATCAGGATCTCCGGGTGGCGGTAGACGGCGCGGGCGATCGACAGGCGCTGCTTCTGCCCGCCGGATACGTTGGAGCCGCCTTGTGCGATGGAGGATTCGTAGGTGTTGTCTTTCTTTTCTACGAATTCGGTGGCCTGGGCCACTTCGCATGCCTTGCGCACGTTGGCCATATCGGCATCCGTGCCGGCTTCCTCGCTGCCCGACTCGCTGCCCGACTTGTCGCCGTAGCTCACGTTGGAGGCGATGGTGCCTTTGAACAGGAACGACTGCTGCGGTACGTAGCCGATCTTGTCGCGCAGGGCTTTGAGCGTGTAGTCGCGCACGTCCACGCCGTCGACCAGCACCTGGCCTTGTGTGGCGTCGTAGAAGCGCGGCACCAGGTTGATGAGTGAGGATTTGCCGGAACCGGTGGAGCCGATGAATGCCACGGTCTGGCCTTTTTTGGCGGTGAAGCTGATGCCTTCGAGCATGGCCTTGCGCGAATCCGGGTAGGTGAAGCTTACGTTGCGGAATTCGATTTCGCCCTGCTTGCCGGGTTCGCCTTCGGTGTGTGTGCCGTCGGTGATGAGCGGTTTGGTGTCGATTACTTCCAGCACGCGCTGTGCGGACACGTCGGCGCGCGGCCAGAGCACAAATACCATGCTCATGAGCAGGAAGCTCATGATGACCTGCACGGAGTAGCTGGAGAACACGACCATGTTGGCGAAGGTGGTGAGCTTGTCGGTCAGGTCGGCCGCGTCGATGAGGTAGGCGCCGATCCAGTAGACGGCCAGCATGAGTCCGTTCATGATGGTGTTCATCAGCGGCATCATGATGGCCATGGCACGGTTGGTGAACAGCTGGGTGTCGGTGAGTTCCTTGTTGGCCTTGGTGAATTTGGCTTCCTGGTAGTCTTCGGCGTTGTAGGCGCGTACCACGCGCAGACCGGTCAGGTTTTCGCGTGCCACCAGGTTGATGTTGTCGGTCAGGCGCTGCATGGCTTTGAACTTCGGCATGACGAAGAACATGATCACACAGATGGCGGCCATCAATACCACGACGGCGATGCCGGTGGCGACCGTCCACTCGAAGCCTTTGCCGGCGATCTTGCAGATGGCCCATACGGCCATGATCGGCGATTTGACGATCATCATGAGGCCCATGGTGATGAACATCTGGATCTGCGTGATGTCGTTGGTGGAGCGGGTGATGAGCGATGCGGTGGAGAATCTGCTCATTTCGGCCGGGCCGAAGCTTTCCACCTTGTTGAATTCGAGCGAGCGCAGTCGCTGGCTGAATGAGGCGCCCACGCGTGCGGCGATATAGCCGGTGACGATGGCGCAGGCGACGGAGCCGAGCGAGACGAGCAGCATTTTGCCGCCGGCCACCCAGATGTCGTGCATTGTGCTACCGGGGGTTTCCACGAGTGTGGTGATGTCGGACATGTAGTCCGGCAGGGTCAGATCGAGCCAGATCTGCCCTACGATGCTGACCAGTGCTATGAGCATCTGGCCTATCTCCGCTTTGGAGAGGTATCGCATGATGCGAAGCATATGTTTGGTTCCTTCTCTAGAGCTGTTCTTACGACTTCGATTACTTACACCGTAAGTAACTTACACTGTAAGATACTACATCCATAGCCGACTATTTTCTGACAGCGATTTGCGGCATGCGCAACGTTTGCCCCCGCTTCTTTCTCTTCCCTCAAACTACCGACGGCGAGCACCCTCTCACCGTCAACAGACTGAGAAACACCCAAACTACCGACGGTGAGGAACGGCTCAGCGTCAACAGTTTGAGGAGGATGGTAGGCACGTATGGCGCAGGAATCGGAACCGGACTCGCCCACCCGCTATATGCCCGCTATTGCTCACAGAAACCGGAACCGGAACCGCTATTGTTCACGGGAACCGGAACCGGGCTCGCTCGCCTTGTCGAACGCCTGCCTCACCTGCTCCGGAGTGGGGCGAGACTTGCCGGGCATGCACAACGTCATATATGTAGTGAATTCGTCGGTAAGGTCGATGAATTCGCGAGTCCGGCGCTCCCCCATCTGCGAGAAGATCCAGCAGATCGCCTCACGCATGTCCTCACGCTGCTTGTGCGCACGTTCCTCACCGGTTTTGGTGAGCTTCACGTGCACGCTACGGCGGTCTTCAGGGTCTGGTTCGCGCACGATCTGGCCTTTTTTCTCCAATCCGGCCAGCAATGTGGAGACGCGCCCCGTCGTAGCCCGCATGGCCTGTGCGATCTGCGATGGCGTCATCGCGCCCTTGATATACAGCTCCTGCACCACGAACGGCTCACCTTTGACGCCACGGGACATCTCCTGCTGCATCTGGGAACGCTTGCCCCAGGTGGTCTGCACCAACCGATCGAACGCTTCCTGCTCGAACCCCAATGGGCTTCCTCCTTTACGCCATAGACAACCGTCATAATATCTTACGGTGTAAACCAATTTGTGGGGGAATCGGACTATTGCGTCATCAGCGCAACCGGGAACCACCGAACACGGCACGATTCAGCCTGGCAAGCTCGTCGCACGTAAGCTCCAGCCCTGTGGCGGCGAAGGAATCGTTGATCTCATGCGGATTACGGGCGCTGGGAATGGTGTACAGACGCTCGTATTGCGCCAGCTCCCACGCCAGCACCACACGCTGATAGGAGCAGCCATGCTCGCCCGCGACCGCGCGGAACGGATCGTACGCACGCTGGTCGAACGCGTCAAGGAACCCGCCGAGCGGACTCCAGCAGACGAACGCCAGACCCAGCTCCCTGCAATGACCCATCGTATGTTCCGGGTCGGGGTGCGACGGCGAGAACTGGTTCTGCACGGCGATCAGCTTGTCGCCGAGTATGGTGCGTGCGATGTCGATCTGCTCGTTGTTCACGCGGGAGATGCCGGCGTATCGGATCACGCCCTCGTCCAACAGCTGCTTCAACGCGCCGACCTGATCCGCATACGGCACCGCCGGGTCCGGGCCATGCGAGTAGAGCAGATCAAGCGCATCCACACCAAGATGCGACGCCGACTCCTTCGCATCACGGATCATGGTCTCCGGGCGCGAATCGGCCATCCAGCCATACCTGCTGCCGGCAGCCTGCAAATGCTGACGCTCCTGAGCGCTCTCCCCCTGCGCGCCCTGAGCACCCTGCGCGTCCGATTCGGCCGAATCGGACATCTGCGCAACGGAAACAGGCTCCTCCATCGTGCGACGGTACCCGGTTTTCGTAGCGACCAGCACCTCATCACGCGGACCGTCCCACGTGCGCAACGCGTCACGCACCAGCCGCTCGCCGTACCCCAAGTCCTCCGGGGTTCCAGTGCCGGGCCGGCTCGGCAGATAATACGACCATGCGGTGTCGAGATACCGCACGCCCGCATCGAGACCGGCGTGAATCGTCTCGATCGCCGTCTCCCGATCCGGGCGCCCCTCAATCGCCAACGCCATCGTTCCCATGCCGAGCCTGGGAATCGCAAACCCAGCCAATTCGCCCATGTTCCGCGCAATCACCATCATCGTCCCTTTCCATCGTCGGCACTCCGCCACCCATTCTTGCACACGCACGGCACCCGGCTTGTCGGGCGGGCGCGGGAAGATGAGGGCACAACCGAACGGGAGCCGAAAGGCTGAGAGGGAGCGACGAGCTTCGACCGAGGACTTGATGCGGGTAATGCCGCCGTAAGGAGACGGGTTGTTCGCGCCGCCAGGGCGCATCTCAATCTTCCGTTCGCGATAACCGAATATCGCGTGATCAGGGTCACGGAGGGGCGCACCACCTCATAGGGTACGGCTTCTCTTCGCGACCCTTTTTCGTACCGGATGCCATGCAAACCCACGGCTCCCAACACATAAGAAGGGATAGTCCAATGATCATCAACGGCAAGGAAGAGCAGATCGCCACGCCCATCACCGTGGCCGAGCTGATCGAAAGCAAGGGCCTGCGCGCCGACCGCGTGGCCGTGGAACTCAACGGCGAGATCGTGCCACGCGCCCAGCGTGCGCAGACGCAGCTCAAAGGCACCGACACCCTGGAGATCGTCACGTTCGTGCAGGGCGGCTGAGCGGCGCGCATCACGCAGCCACACGTATCACACGCACCACACGCACCACGCACATCACGACGAACGAACCATAGACAACGAACGGAAGACCACGCCAATCATGACCCTTGAACCATCGGCAACCCCGGAGCAGATCAGCGCCCGCCAGCAGGCGTTCGACAACCAGCCCGACCCCGCCACGCTCGTCAGCCGCGAGGAGATCCGCGCCGCCCTGCTCGACCGTCACACCGCCGCCACACAAGACAAACTCGATGCCGCACATGTGGCCATCTGCGGTTGCGGCGGCCTCGGCTCCACCATCGCGGTGGCTCTGACCCGCATCGGCGTCGGCCACCTGCACCTCATCGACTTCGACCGCGTGGACATGACCAACCTGAACCGTCAGCAGTATTTCCTCAAGGATCTCGGCCAGTACAAGACCGAGGCACTGCGTTCCAACCTGCGCCAGATCAACCCGTTCACCGACATCACCATCGACACCGTGAAAGTGACCGACGAGAACGTGCCGACGCTGTTCGAGAACGAAAGCATCATCTGCGAGGCGTTCGATGTGCCGGAAAACAAGACGATGCTCGTCAACGCGGTGCTGGAGAACCTGCCGGATAAGAAGCTCGTAAGCGCTTCGGGCATGGCCGGATTCCGCAGCTCCAACCTGGTGAGCACGCGCCGCGTGTCGAAGAACTTCTACTTCTGCGGCGACGGCGAAACCGCCCCCGTGCCGGGCGCAGGCCTGATGGCCCCACGCGTGGGCGTGGTCGCCTGCCATGAGGCGAATATGATCACCCGCCTGATCCTCGGCGAAGAGGACGCATAACACACGCAGGACACCAACGAAAGGACACATTATGAGCACCGAACACACCATCACCACCGCAGAGAAGGACGTCGCCGCCGCGCCGAACGCCACGCTTGACGAGCTGGTCGGCACCACTACGAACACGGCCATCCTGCCCGAGCCGGACGCGCACGCCTACGACGAGATCGCCACCGGCAGCGCCGATCCGCTCATCCTCGGCGGGCATAAGTTCACCAGCCGTTTCATCCTCGGTTCCGGCCGCTACGATCTGAACCTCATCAAGGCGACCATCGAGAACGCCGGCACGCAGATCGTCACCATGGCGCTGCGCCGCTGCCGCACCACCGAAAACAATCTGCTCGACTACATTCCCAAGGGCATCACCATGCTGCCGAACACGTCGGGTGCGCGTAACGCGGAAGAAGCGGTGCGCATCGCGCGTCTGGCCCGCGAGGTGTGCCAGACGGACTTCGTGAAGGTGGAGATCGAGCATGAGGCGAAGTATCTGCTGCCCGACAACGAGGAGACCATCAAGGCCACGAAGCAGCTGGCCAAGGAGGGGTTCGTGGTCATGCCGTACATGTTCCCCGACCCGATCGCCGCAAAGCGCCTGGAGGATGCGGGCGCGGCGTGCGTGATGCCGCTCGGCGCGATGATCGGCTCGAACAAGGGCCTGCGTGCACGCGATTTTATCGAGGTGATCATCAAGAACTCCAATGTTCCGGTGATCATCGATGCGGGTATCGGCCGTCCGAGCCAGGCCGCGGAAGCCATGGAAATGGGCGCGGACGCGGTGATGGCGTACACGGCCATCGCTTCCGCCGGCAATATTCCGCTGATGGCACGCGCGTTCAAGAACGCGATCGAGGCAGGCCGCGAGGCGTACCTGTCCGGCCTGGGCAAGGTGACGGAGGATCATGCCGTGCCGTCCAGCCCGACGAACGAGGCCGACTATATCGGCTGAGTCGCGCATGCGGGGTGCGCAAGCCGAGTCACACGTAGCCGGCCGAGATAACTGTGCGTTTAGTGACAACAACCCGAGGTAAAAATGACAACAACTGTGACTGGAGCGACAGAATCCGTCGCTCCAGTCACAGTTGTTGTCATTTCGTCACAGTTACCGTCATTTGGTCTTGCGCAACGCCTCTTTCAGGTCACGATTCTCAAAACGCTCGTGCAGCAGGCAGTACCCGCCGAACACCACCAGCCAGACCACGCCGGCGATCGCAGAACCGCGCGTATCGGCCGAGAGGAACAGCGTGACGTACACGAGCACGAAGAATACGATCGCAATCCAATCCGTCACCTTCCATGCCGGCATCAGGAAGCCGTCCGCAATGAAGTCGGCACTCTTGCAGTAGCCGCGATGCGCGAACATCGTGAGCACGTAGATGAAGATCACCACGGCGCTGGCGGCGGACGAGAACAGCACGAACGCGCTGGAAATGCTCGGAATCATATTGATGATCGGCGACAGCAGAATCATGCAGCCGGACACCACGATCGCCTTGGCCGGCACCTTGCGGTCGGAGACCTCGGCAAGACCGCGCATGGCCGGCGCATCGGAATCCTGCGCCAACTGGTACAGGTGTCGGCCTGCCGAATACAGCAGCGAGTTGAGCGACGAGGCGGCGGCGGTGATCACCACGAAGAACACCAGCGCGGCGGCCCAGTCAAGACCCGCGTATTTGAACACCATGATGAACGGGGACGGGTAGGAGCCGTCGGAATTCGGCTTGAAGTTACGCCACGGCACGATCGCCATGATGGCGACCAGCGCACCCACATAGAAGATCAGAATACGCATGATGATCTCGTTGATGGCCTTGGGCAGCACCTTGCGCGGATTCTGCGTTTCGGAGACGGTCACGCCCACGAATTCGATAAGCAGGTAGGCGAAGAACACCATCTGGAAGCTCATGAAGAAGTTCATCCAACCGTTCGGCGCGATGGCGAATCCGTCGATCAGGTTCTTCAATGAGACCGAGGCGCCGGGAATGGCACCATCCACGCCGTCGATGCTGGTGGCCGGGTAGTGGAAGCCGACGATCAGCATGACCACTGCGGTGGCGATAAGGCCCACGATCAACGTGATCTTGATCATGGAGAACCAGAATTCCGCCTCGCCGAACACTTTTACGGCGATGAGGTTGATGGCGGTCAATACCACCAGGAAGCATAGTTCGATCAGCCATTTCCAACCGTGGAGCTCTATGCCGAACATGCGGAAGAACGTGACGAAATACGTACTGACCGCGGTGATTTCCGTCATGCCGGTCAGGATGAGCACGATCCAGTACGTCCAACCGGCGAACTTGCCCCACGCGCGGCCGAGATAGCGCCCGATGAAGTTGATGAAGGTATGCTGGCTGGGGTCGCGGTACATCATTTCGCCGATGGCGCGCATGAGCAGGAACATGATGAGCCCGACGCCGATGTATACGAAGATGATGCTGGGGCCGGTCAGGGCGATGGATTTGCCGGAACCGAGAAACAGACCGGTGCCGATAGTGCCGCCGATGGCGATGAACTGTACATGGCGATTCGTCAGGCCACGAGACATTTCATTGCCCTCGTCGAGGTGTTCAAGGGATTTCAAATCGGCCGATGAGCCGTTATCGCTGTTCTGAGCTGTCATAATGGGGCTTAGTTTACTCGGCGGCTGGAAACGTTCACGTTACCGTTTACCCGCAGGCAAATCGCGGGTGCTGGATGCTCGGGTTGATTGGAGGTGGGATGGAACGCAGCAGAACGACCGACATGTGCACTCTGGCATTCCCTCAGGCATTAGGCACCGGCATCGTGGTGCAGGTCCAACTTCGAATGACCGATTCGGCAGAATCGGACAACCACACCCCCAAAACAACATCCCAGGTGACCGATTCGGCAGAATCGGACAACCAGCATGCCAACCTCACCTCTCAGATGACCGATTCGGCAGAATCGGACATGCGGGAGGCTGTCGCGGCATTGCTGCGCACGTATGAGCACACGCTGTCGCGCTTTCGTGAGGATTCGCTGGTTGCGGCCATGCGCCGGGCCACCCATGGTGGTTCTTTTGATTTTCCGAATTGGGCGGGCGGTCTGTTCGACTTGTACGATGCGCTGCATGAGGCGAGCGATGGCGCGATCGACCCGTGCGTGGGCGAGGATCTGACTCGTTTGGGGTATGGGCCGGCCTACACGTTTGCCGCGCAGCCCAACGCCCGGGCGTATGCGGGAGCGGTTCACGGGCGGGCCACGTGGCATGACAGCGTGGAACGGCATGGGTGCACGCTGATCACCCGAGGGCCGGTTTCGTTGGATTTCGGCGCATGCGGCAAAGGGTATGCGGTGGATCTGATCGCCGCATTGCTGCATGATGGCGGCTGCAATGACGAGCGCAATACCGAGCGCAACGCCGATCACCATGCCGGCCCGAATGCCAATCGTGCCGCCGATCGAGCATTGGTGATCGATGCGGGTGGCGATCTGCTGGTGCATCTAGGCCAGTCTCCCGATCAGCCGGTTCCGCTGCGCGTCGCGTTGGAGCACCCGTCCGACTCTACGCAGGCGGTGGGTGTGGCTGAGATTATGGACGGCGCGCTGTGCGCGAGCGCTCCGAGCCGCCGGCATTGGAGCGAGCAGTCCGGTATGCGTCTGCATCATCTGCTCAATGCGATCGACGGTATGCCGGCTGATAGTGTTGCCGCCGCATGGGCGTATGTGCCGCAACAGGCCGCTTTCCCTTGTGCTACGGCTGATGGGCTTGCCACTGCGCTGTTCGTTACGCCGCCGGATCGCTTGCGCGCACGATTCCGTTTCGAGTGTGCGTTCATCGACGCGGATGGCATGCTGCATGCCTCGCGGAATTTTCCCGCCACTTTGTTTCTCGCGTAATCCGCACGTCGTCTCACGCGCAATGCGATGCGAGGAATCACGCCGTTCGCACAATCACTGGAACGGCGGTAGTCTTGGTAACTATGGAATTGCATGTTTTGAATCACCCGCTCGTCGAGCACAAACTGACTGTGCTGCGCGACAAGAACACCGCCTCCTCCACCTTCCGCGAGCTCGTCACCGAGCTCGTCATGCTTGAGGCTTACGAAGCCACGCGTGACATCGATGTGGTGGACAAGCCCATCGAAACCCCGGTCGCTCCCATGATCGGCAAGCACATCGCCTCCCCCGCCCCGATCATCGTGCCTGTGCTGCGCGCGGGCCTGGGCATGCTTGACGGCATGACCAAGATGATCCCCTCCGCCGAGGTCGGCTTCCTTGGTATGAAGCGCGACGAGGAGCACCCCACCCAGCAGATCACGTATGCGAACCGCCTGCCTGAGGATCTGACCGGCCGCCAGTGCTTCCTGATCGACCCGATGCTTGCCACCGGTGGCACGCTGGTCGCCGCAACGCACTATCTGACCGAGCGTGGCGCCAAGGATGTGACCGCCGTGTGCATTCTGGGCGCTCCGGAAGGCTTGAAGTTCGTTGAGGAGAACCTCGATCCGTCCGTCAAGTTCAAGCTGGTGCTGTGCGCGGTCGACGAGAAGCTGAACGACAAGTGCTATATCGTTCCTGGTTTGGGCGATGCCGGCGACCGTCTGTACGGCGTAATCGACTGACCGACTGACCGACTGACCGACTAGCTGTCGGCTGTGTGACCATCGCACAACGACTGCCGCAAAGGGCCGTGCACCCGTAATACGTGCATGGCCCTTTATGCTGCGCGCACACGGTTTCGATTGTTCCACAACTTGTTTCACGGATTGTTCCGTAAGCGATTCCGCCGATCCCGTAACCGATTCCACGGGCCGTTCCGCAAGCCTGACCGCAAACCTGACCGCAAACCTGACCACAGCAACCCCATACCGACCGCAATCGAAGGTGACCCATGCAAATCGACATCATCTGCGTAGGCAAGGTGAAGGAACAGTACCTTCGCGACGCCATCGCCGAATATTCCAAACGACTCGGCCGCTACTGCAAGCTCAACATTCTTGAAGTGGCCGACGAGAAAACACCCGAACATGCCTCTGAAGGCGTGGAACGGCAGATCAAAGCCAAAGAGGGCGAGCGCATCGCCAAGCACATCAAGCCCGGCGCCTACGTGATCGCGCTGGCGATCGACGGCCAGCAGGTCACGTCCGAAGGGTTCGCGCGTAAGATCGACCAGCTGGGCATTCAGGGCGTGAGTCATATCCAGTTCGTGATCGGCGGGTCGATCGGCATGGACGACGCGATCCTGCGCCAGGCGAACTACAAGCTCAGCTTCTCCAAGATGACGTTCCCGCACCAGCTGATGCGCGTGATCCTGCTGGAGCAGGTGTATCGCGCGTATAAGATCAACGCGCACGAGCCGTACCACAAGTAAGGCGTCTGCCGTATCGCGTCACAGTGCGGATAACCGTGACTAAATGACAACAACTGTGGCCAGGGTGACACATTCTGTCACTCCAGTCACAGTTGTTGTCACGATTACCTCGTGTTGTTGTCACCCAGTCACAGTTATTTTCCTGTCGCGGCTGTCATCGCAACCAGTACTGCGACCGGTATCGCAACCGCAACCGCATCACTCGCCCTGCGGCACGAACGCTTCGAAGATAAAGCGGTCGAACCGTTCGCCGCACGCTTCGAGCTCCTCCTGGCTGCGCACGGTCCAGGCAACCGGCATCGCACCCATCGCACGGGTCAACCGCACCTGCGGCAGTGCGCCGCCATGCCAGTCATAGGCCACGAAATCCGGGCGGGACAGCCAGTCGAACGCCAACGATCCGGCGGCATACCTGCGCACCTGATCCACCGGCGAACCGTTCCGCGCACCGCCCGAAGCCGGCCAGAATGCCAGCTGACCACGGCACACGTCCGGGTGGTTCTCCTTATACCAGTTCACGGCACCCGGGTGGAACGATTCGACCACGAACGGCCCATCATACGCTTCGAGCAGCGCGTGGCCCTTCTCCATCAGTTCCACGTCACGGTCATCCCATGTGGCGTTGTTTTCGAACTTGTATTCCACAATCAGCGGCACGCGCCCGGCGACCAGTTTCAGTACATCCGAGAACAGTGGCACATGCTGGTAGTAGCCTTCCGGCGCTTGTGACGGCGTGACCACCAGCGGAGGGTTCTCCTCGCCGCCCGGCAGCAGCGCGGCCCTGGCGTCACCCGGTTCGGCGGTGGGGTACAACGGGATGCGCGTCAGTTCGCTGTAGCTCAGATCCTTGATGTTGCGCGGATCGCCGGCCACACGCCCCAGGTCTGCGTCGTGAACCACCACGACTTCGCCGTCGCGGCTGAGCTGAATATCGAGTTCGATGCCATACCCGGCTTCGCAGGCGGCGGCGAATGCGGCCATCGAGTTTTCCGGCGCGATCGGCCCCGGCTTGGTTTCGCTGCCATACCCGGCTTTGACCGCCATACGGCGTGCCAATGCCACGTATTCTCCGCTCTGCTCGGCATAGTCGGCGGTCAGGCCGGAACCGGCGTCGTGCAGACCGCGATGCGCATACCACACGTTCGGCACGGTGGGCACGTAATGCTTCTGCTTGTTTTTGAATCCTCGCGGCGCCACGGCCCATACTGCGGCACCAGCAGCACCGGCGAGCGCGGCACCGCCAATCAGCACGTTCCTGAAGACTTTCGACATTGAATGCTCCTTTCTACGAGCCTGAGCCGTTTGGTGAGTTCGGCTATGTGATTTCAGACTACCGCGTGTGCGAGCCAGTCGGGGCATTGCGGCGAGGCTGTGTCGAGTATGCGATCGGCGTGGTTGCGTTGGAGCGGTTCCCAGCTGAAATCGTTGAGCAGGCTGGCCGGCGTGCGGGGTTCCGGGGTGGCGGCGAGCCCGAGCAGGTAGGCGCAGTAGCCGGTGACTTGTTCGGCGGTGACGCCACGTTTGCGTAGGGCGCCCATGTCGAGGGAGCGTTCGCGTTTGGCCAGGCGACGGCCTGCTGCGTTCTCTATGAGCGGAATGTGTGCGTATTCGGGGTGGGTCGGAGTGGCTGCAGTGGCTGAAGTGACTGATACGGCCGATACGGCAGCAAGTCCATTGGCCGCGAATCCGTTGGCCAGCAGCGTGGTGCGAATCCATGATTGCAGCGCGGTGGAACGCAGCAGATCGCGCCCGCGCACAATGGAGTCGACGCCCATGGCAAGATCGTCCACGGTGACGACGAACTGGTAGGAGAACAGGCCGTCCGACCGGCGGATGATGGAATCGCCGATGCTGTGCGCCAGATCATAGGTCTGCATGCCGAATACGCGGTCGATAAAGGTGACGGTGTTGGCGGGGGTGCCTGGGCTGGGCATGGCGAGACGCCATGAGTGGCGTTGGTGTTGATCGACGCGGCGTGCGGATTCCTGCGGTTCGTTTACTGCGAGCGTGTGGCAGGTGCCCGGGTAGATCTGGAATCCGTCGCCTTCCTGCGGGGCGGATGCGGCGCGGATGTCGGCGCGAGAACAGAAGCACGGGTACTGCCAGCCGGTTCCCGTTGTACCGGAAGGGGGTATAAGAGGGGTATTGAAGGGGGCGTGCGATGCGGTGCCGGAATCGGGCGAAGCGCCGGCAGCGGGCGCCCCGCACGGTATCAGTTTCATCGCCTGCTCATACAGGTCAAGACGCTGTGACTGGTACACCGGTTCGCCATCCCAGTCCATGCCGAGCCATGTCAGATCGTCCATGATCCAACGGTCGGCATCCGGCAGTACGCGCGGCGTATCGATGTCTTCGATGCGCAGCACCATGCGCTGCCCGCGCGACCGTGCGTCCAGCCACGCGGCCAGCATGGCGACCATATTGCCAATATGCATACGCCCCGAGGGCGTGGGAGCGAAACGACCTGTCATGGTTTCCGAGCCTACACGCCAATCTGCATCATGACCGGCAGCCGGTCGGCAGATACAGCCGGCAAGTACAGCCGGCAATCCGACGCTACGCCGCAAACGCACCATCATGCGCAATCCCACTGCACGCATCACATACCCCCCTAATACCCCCTTCGTTGCATATCGGACGGCGCACGCGGCAGTAACCGCCCGCAACCACGTTGCTCTCCATTCGCACTCAACACAGTACCCCCCGTTTTACCCCTTCCCGGAACACCATCAAGTAATCTGTTGTTCGCAAGCCGGCACGCAAGCACCCGCGTAATGGCCAAGGAGGAGAGATGCGAAGCATGGCGATCGTCGACGACTCGCCGACACAGCGCGGCTGCAGCGAGCGGGCACTACCTGTGACTGAAGTGACAACAACACGAGGTGATGGTGACAGCAACTGTGACTGGAGTGGCAGAATCCGTCACCCCAGTCACAGTTGTTGTCACTGAGTCACAGTTCGTCAGCGCACGTCGGCACCGTCAGCCTCACCCGCACCGTCGTCCATGAGCTTGTCGCTCGCCCATGCGGTGAGCTCCAGGTGTTCGCTACCGGTCTGGTCCACCAGCACGGTGTCGCCGTCATGAACCTTGCCGGCCAGCAGCATGCGCGCCAGCTGGTCGCCCACTTCGGTCTGCACCAGGCGGCGCAGCGGGCGGGCGCCGTATGCCGGGTCGTAGCCCACGTTTGCCAGCCATTCGCGGGCCGAATCGGTCACGTCGAGCGTGATGCGACGATCGGTCAGGCGTGCGGACACGTTAGCCACCTGAATGTCCACGATGCCGCCCAGCTCCTCACGGGTGAGCGGGTGGAACATCACGGTATCGTCCAAACGGTTCAGGAACTCCGGCTTGAAGTTCATGTGCACGGTATCCATCACGGCCTTGCGCTTGGCCTCGTCGTCCATATCCTCGTTGACGAGGAACTGCGAGCCGAGGTTCGAGGTCATGATCAGGATCGTGTTCTTGAAGTCCACGGTCCTGCCCTGCCCGTCGGTCAGGCGGCCGTCGTCCAGCACCTGCAACAGCACGTCGAAGATCTCCGGGTTCGCCTTTTCCACCTCGTCGAACAGCACCACCGAGTATGGGCGGCGACGCACGGCTTCAGTCAGCTGACCGCCCTGCTCGTAGCCGACGTAGCCTGGCGCGGCGCCGATCAGGCGGGACACGGATGCCTTTTCCATGTATTCGCTCATGTCGATGCGTACCATGGCCTTCTCGTCGTCGAACAGGAAGTCGGCGAGCGCCTTGGCAAGTTCGGTTTTGCCCACGCCGGTGGGTCCGAGGAACAGGAACGAGCCGGTGGGGCGGTTCGGGTCGGAGATGCCGGCACGCGAGCGGCGCACGGCGTCGGACACGGCTTTGATGGCTTCTTTCTGGCCGATCACGCGCTTGCCGAGGTAGTCTTCCATGGTCAGGAGCTTCTCGTTTTCGCCTTGCATGAGGCGGCCGACGGGGATGCCGGTCCAGTCGGAGACGATTTCGGCTACGGAATCGGCGTCCACGCGGTCGAGGACCATGGGCACGTCGGCGGCGGTGTTGGCGGCGTTCGAACCGTTCTTGGCGTTCTGTTCGTTCTTTTCGGCTTGTGCGATCTCCTTTTGGATGTTGGGGATTTCACCGTAGTTGATGGCGGAGGATTTCGCCAGGTCGCCTTCGCGCTCGTAGCGTTCGGCCTGGGTGCGTAGTTCGTCGAGCTTCTTGCGCAGGTCGCCGATGCGGTTGTGCCCGCTTTTTTCGGCGTCCCAGCGCGCTTTGAGCCCGTTGAGCTTCTCGCTTTTATTGGCGATTTCCTTGTTCAGGTCGGCCAGGCGGTCTTTGGCGCTGTCGTCGAGTTCGGCTTCGGCCTTGTCGGCGGCTTTGTCGTTCTTCGGGTTGCCCAGCAGATACGACTTTTCCATCTTCAGGCGTTCCACCTGGCGGGTGAGTTCGTCGATTTCCTCAGGCGAGGAGTCGAGTTCCATGCGCAGGTGCGCTGCGGCTTCGTCGACCAGGTCGATGGCCTTGTCGGGCAGCTGGCGGCCGGAGATGTAGCGGTTCGACAGTGTTGCGGCTGCGACCAGCGCGTCGTCGCCGATGGTGACCTTGTGGTGCGCCTCGTATTTGGGGGCGATGCCACGCAGGATGGCGATGGTGTCCTCCACGCTTGGCTCGCCGACGAACACCTGCTGGAAGCGGCGTTCGAGCGCCGGGTCCTTTTCGATGTTCTCGCGGTATTCGTCCAGTGTGGTGGCGCCGATCAGGCGTAGTTCGCCGCGGGCCAGCATGGGCTTGAGCATGTTGCCCGCGTCCATGGAACCTTCGGCTGCGCCTGCGCCCACGATGGTGTGGATCTCGTCGATGAACGTGATGATCTGCCCGTTGGCGTTCTTGATCTCTTCCAGCACGCTCTTCAAGCGTTCCTCGAATTCGCCACGGTATTTGGAGCCGGCCACCATGGAGCCCAGGTCGAGCGAGATGAGCTTCTTGTTCTGCAGGGTGGTGGGCACATCGCCGGCGACGATGCGCTGGGCCAGTCCTTCTACGACGGCGGTTTTGCCCACGCCGGGCTCGCCGATCAGCACCGGGTTGTTCTTGGTGCGGCGGGAGAGGATCTGGATGACGCGGCGGATCTCCTGATCGCGCCCGATCACCGGGTCGAGTTTGCCTTCCTTGGCCGCGGCGGTCAGGTCGGTGGAGTACTTTTCCAGCGCCTTGTAGCTGCCTTCGGCGTCCGGGCTGGTGACCTTCCGGTCGCCTCCGCGCACGGTCGGCACGGCGGCACGCAGCGCCTGCGCGGTGACGTTGTTGGCTTGCAGAATATCGGCGGCCTGGTTCGGTGCGGCTGCGGCGATGCCGATGAGCAGGTGTTCAGTGGAGATGTATTCGTCGCCCATCTGCTGCATTTCCTTTTCGGACTGCACCAATGCGGCTTCGAACTGGCGGCTGGGCTGCGGCTGTGCGGTGGTGGAGCCGCTGGCGGAGGGCAGGTTGGTCAGCGCGTTGCGTACGGCGGTGCCGATGGCTTTGGCGTCGCCGCCTGCGGCTTCGATGAGTCCACGAACCACGCCTTGTTCCTGGGTGAGCAGGGCGTTGAGTAGGTGCAGCACGTCGATTTGCGCGTTGCCTGCGGCGGATGCGCTCTGCACGGCGTCGGTGATAGCTTCGCGCGACATATTGGTGAGTTTGTTCTGGTCCATTGCGGTAACCTCCAAGTCTCTTGGCCTTCCGTACGCCGGCTTCTTGAATGCCGCCGCACGGAAGGCTCACGTGTCATGTTCTGACACGTTCAACAGAGCTATCGTCTATTCTATTCCCAAAACTTGAGTGATATTGACTCAACTTTCGTTTTGGCGTTTCGTCGTGCCGTCACCACAGTGAAACCGCAACAACGAAGCTGCCCCAGCGAAACCATCCACAGTGCCCCCAATATCACCGCATAGAGCAAGAGCCGTGACCGAAGCGGCACAACACGCTTCGATCACGGCTCTTCACAGCGTATCGCCGTTCAGCGGGCTTTCAGCACCACATTGCGCAATGCGCCGATGCCTTCCACAATCACCATCGCCTCATCGCTCGGCTTCAGGGTGCCGGACGCGTTCGGCGTGCCGGTCATGATCACGTCGCCCGGCAGCAGTGTGGAGAACGACGAGATCGCGGCAATCTGCTCCGGAATGCTATGGATCAGGTTCGCGGTGGTACCGCCTGCGGCACGCACGGTGCGACCGTTGAGCTTGAACGAGATCTTCGCATTGGTCCAGTCGATGTCGTCGCGCGTCACCAACCACGGGCCGAGCGGGCAGGAGGTGTCGAAGCCCTTGGCTCGCGTCCACGTGGGGTCGGTGCCCTGCACGTCGCGCAACGTCACGTCGTTCACGCAGGTGAAGCCGAGCACGTAGTCCATAGCGTCTTCCACGGAAACGTTCTTGGCCACGCGGCCCATCACCACGGCCAGTTCAGGCTCGTAGTTCATGTCGTTGGAGCAGGCGGGGATGATGATCGGGTCGTCCGGGCCGATCACCGACGTGGACGGCTTGGTGAAGATGATCATGTCTTCGGGCGCGTGCTTGATGTCGGAATGGCCGGCCTCGTGCATGAATTCGGCGTGAGCCTCATAGTTTTTGGCAAGGCCGTAGATCTTGGATGGGATGACCGGGGACAGCAGGCGGACGCCTTCGGATTCGATTTTGAACCGTTCACCGGTCGGGGTGACTTGATTGCCCAGGATCGGGTGGCCGTTGAGCACTACCAGGTAGTCTTCGCCATCCTTGTCGTCCTTCTGTACGAAGGCGTATCCGGGCGTATTATTCCGGGAAAAACGTGCGATTCTCATACGCACTAGTCTAACGCCATGCATGGCGGCAGAACCGCGGAATCTTGGCAAATCGTATATTCGTTTGCATCGTATGGCGGTTGTATGGCGCTGACGCGCTGTGCGGCATTTGCGCAGGTCAGCCTAATAGCCGCGCACACGGAAACCGTTGTCATCGCCGCGCAACGGCGTCTCGTCAACCGCGACCCGCCGCACATCGCTCCATGCCGGCCCGAGCTTCAGCCGTGAGATCAGCATGGCCACGTCACTTCGCGCCCCTTGCGCCTCCAACTCCACATCACCGTTCATCAGGTTGCGCACCCAGCCAGCAAGGCCGAGCTTGCGCGCCTCGGTCACGGTGAAATATCGGTACCCGACGCCTTGCACCATGCCGCTTACCGTAACGTGCACACGGACCGCAGCGTCATGCCCAGCGCCGTCGCTCATGCTTCATCTCCTTGCCTGCACCGACTGCATTCGTCTTGCGTATTGCGGTTTGCGATTTGCGATTTAAGACAGAAGGCGTGATATGCGCCACCGGCCAAGCTCAGATGAACGCTCTCTCGCCGAAAATACCGGTGCCCACGCGCACAATGGTCGCACCTTCGGCGATGGCGAGTTCCATGTCGCCGGTCATGCCCATGGACAGTTCGGTGCAATGCTCGGTGCCGGGAGCGCCGGATGCAAGGATCTGATCGCGGGTTTTGCGCAGATGCGCGAAACCGGCACGAATGGCGGTCTCGTCGCTCACATGCGCGCCGATGGTCATCAGGCCCTGCAACTGCAGACCGCCCATGTTGCCGATGCGCTGCGCAAGATCGATGGCGCGGCTGGCCGGGCAGCCGGACTTCGACGCTTCGCCCGACTCGTTGACCTCCAGCAGCACGCCCACGGTAATGCCGCGCATCACGGCTCGGCGGGCGATCTTCTCCGCCAGTTCGATGGAATCCACCGATTCGATGGTGTCTACAAACGGCAGAATCTTGCCGATTTTGTTGGATTGCAGCTGACCGATCAGGTGGAACGGAATCATGCCGTTCATGGCGGCCGCTGCGTCGGATGCGGCTGTGTTGGATGCATCAGCAGTGGCATCGCCGCCCACACCGAGTGCGAAACCACGTTCGGCGGCCAAGCGCAGCAAGCCGGGAGCCTTGACCTGCACTTCCTGCGGGCGGTTCTCGCCGATCATGCGAATACCGGCATCGATCGCGGCCATGATCTCGCCCACATCGCGGGTTTTGGTCGCGGCCAGCAAACGTACCGAGCCTTCCTTGCGGCCCGCCGCCTGCTCGGCAGCCGTCACACGGTCGAGCACGGCATGCACATTGCCTGCGATCTCGCCGGCACGCGCCGCATCGATCGTCTCATTCGCCAGATTCTTGTGTTCCATGTACGCCGTCATTACCATTCACCTACCGTTCGTCCGTGTTCTTCTACGCTACGGTCTTACCCTTCTCGTGTTACCGGCATCGTATCGTCTGCCCGCATGCCGCCGGCTCCACGCTGCCCGGTTCTACCGTATTACGTGTCGCGTCTCCTGCCAAGTTTCGCTCACCGAACACCTTCACATGGCAGCACCTGTGCTTCAGCGCCAATAGCTGCGGCCAAGTAGCAGCACAAGCAGTACAAGCAGCAATAACTGTGACCAGAAAAACAACAACACGAGGTAATCGTGACAACAACTGTGACTACGGTGACAGAATCCGTCACCCCAGTCACAGTTATCGTGATCCAGTCACAGTTGTTGTCATCCAGTCACAGTTATCGCCATAATGCCGCTATTTCCGCCGCCCGGGCAACATGCAGGCAGCACAAGGGGCCGAACATGATGATGTTCAGCCCCTTGTATCAACAGCGGTCAGCCGCAGCCAGCAAATTGCGCGTCCGAAACATCCAGCCAGAACCAGTCTGGACCAGTCAGGACCGGTTTGGAACAGCTTGCGCCCGTCCGAAACCTCCAGTCTGGAACAATCCGACTCAAACCGGTTCAGACCAATCCAGCTGAGTCCGAAACATCCAGCCAGAACCAGTCAGAACCAGTCAGAACCAGTCCGGACCGGTTTGGAACAGCTTGCGCCCGTCCGAAACATCCAGTCTGGAACAATCCGACTCAGACCGGTTCAGAACGGTTGGCTTAGGCTGCACAGTTCGGTCAGGCTTCCGACTGCCCCGCGTTCTCGCCTTCGGTGCCATCGGCGGTTTCGCCATGAGCGGATTCGGCAGGCTCAGCCGGAGCAGTAGGCTCAGCCGGAACAACCGCAGCAGCACCATCAGCAGCGTCACCCGCAGCCACACCGTCACCAGTCTCAGTACCGGTCTTCTCCACATCCGTGAACGGCACGCCTTCGAACGTGAACTCGCCCAGCGGGCCTTCGCCCTCGGCATCCACCTTCACATGCTCGCCGTCGGTCAGCTCGCCCATCAGGATCTTCTCGGAGATCGCATCCTCAATGTCGCGCTGAATCACGCGGCGCAGCGGGCGAGCGCCCAGCAGCGGGTCGAAGCCCTTCTGCGCCAGCAGGTCCTTGGCCTCGTCGGTCAGGTCGAGCGACATGTGGCGGTCGAACAGGCGATCGTCCAGCTTCTTCACGTCAAGATCGACGATCTGGCGCACTTCCGACTTGGTGAGCTGCTTGAACACGATGATGTCGTCCAAACGGTTCAGGAACTCCGGGCGGAACTGCTGCTTGAGTTCGGAGGAGACCTGCTCCTTCATGCGCTGGTAGCTCGACTCGGTGTTCGCACCCAGGTTGAAGCCGGTGTTCGCGGCCTTGGCAATGTCGCGCGTACCCAGGTTGGTGGTCAGAATGATGATGGTGTTCTTGAAGTCCACCTTGCGACCCTGACCGTCGGTCAGGTGGCCGTCGTCCAGCACCTGCAGCAGCGAGTTGAAGATGTCGGGGTGAGCCTTTTCGATCTCGTCGAACAGCACCACGGAGAACGGCTTGCGGCGCACCTTTTCGGTAAGCTCGCCGCCCTCCTCGTAGCCGATGTACCCTGGGGGCGCACCGAACAGGCGGGATGCCGCGTACTTTTCGGAGAATTCGGACATGTCCACACGAATCAGCGCGTCTTCGTCGTCGAACAGGAATTCGGCGAGCGTCTTGGCAAGCTCGGTCTTACCCACACCGGTCGGGCCGGCGAAGATGAACGAACCAGCCGGGCGCTTCGGGTCTTTCAGGCCGACGCGCGTACGGCGGATCGAACGGGCCAGTGCGGACACCGCCTCGTCCTGGCCGATGATGCGCTTGTGCAGTTCGGCTTCCATGTTGAGCAGCTTCTTGGATTCGGCCTGCGTGAGCTTGACGACCGGAATGCCCGTGGTGGAAGACACCACTTCGGCGATCACGTCTTCGTCCACAACCATCTTGGCGTCGGTTTCGCCCTCATGCCAAGCCTTCTGCCTGTCTTTAAGCTCAGTTTGCAGCTTTTCCAGGTCGTCGCGCATGTCGGCGGCCTTCTCGAAGTCCTGGTCCTTAACGGCCTGTTCCTTTTCGGCGCTCAGCTTGGCCACCTTGGCTTCAAGCTCCTTAAGCTCCGGCGGCATGGTCAGACGCTTGATACGCAGGCGTGCACCGGCCTCGTCGATCAGGTCGATGGCCTTATCGGGCAGGCGGCGATCCTGAATGTAGCGGGACGAAAGTTCCGCGGCAGCCTGGATGGCGCTATCAGTGATGGTCACGCGATGGTGGTTCTCGTAACGTTCGCGCAGGCCCTTCAGAATCTCAATGGTTTCGGCGATGGTCGGCTCGTGCACCTGGATCGGCTGGAAACGACGTTCCAGCGCGGCATCCTTTTCGATGTACTTGCGGTATTCGTCGGTGGTGGTGGCGCCAATGGTCTGAAGCTCGCCACGAGCCAGCATCGGCTTGAGCATGTCGGACGCGCCCAGCGCGCCATCGGCGGAACCCGCGCCCACAATCGTGTGGATCTCGTCGATGAACAGCACGATGTCGCCGCGCGTCTTGATCTCCTTGAGCACCTTCTTCAGGCGTTCCTCAAAGTCGCCACGGTAACGCGAACCAGCCACCATGGAACCCAGGTCAAGCGAATACACCTGCTTGCCTTTCAGGGTTTCCGGCACGTCGCCCGCGTTGATCTTCTCCGCCAGGCCTTCGACCACAGCGGTCTTGCCCACGCCCGGCTCGCCGATCAGCACCGGATTGTTCTTGGTGCGGCGGCTCAGCACGACCATCACACGCTCAATCTCCTGCGTGCGGCCGATTACCGGGTCCAGCTTGCCTGCGGCGGCTTCGGCGGTAAGGTTACGACCGAACTGGTCGAGAATGGCGGAACCGGACTTGTTGGTCTTGTCTGCCACGCCACCGGCGTTCGCCAGTTCGCCCTTTTCGTCGCCGCCCGCATTGCCGCGGATCATGTCGATGGTGGCCGAACGCAGTTCGCCCAGATTTACTTCCATCTTGATGAGCACCTGCGTGCCGACGCCTTCACCTTCGCGAATCAGGCCGAGCAGAATATGCTCCGTGCCGATGTAGCTGTGGCCGAGCTGCAGGGCTTCACGCAGGCTGAGTTCCAACACTTGCTTGGCGTGCGAAGTGAACGGAATGTGGCCGTTGGACGAGGCGTTGCCCTTGCCGATCATTTCGATGACCTGCTTGCGGGTGGCCTCAAGCTCCACGCCCTTGGAAGCGAGCGCCTTGGCGGCCACGCCTTCACCTTCGCGAATCAGGCCGAGCAACAGGTGTTCGGTGCCGATGTAGTTGTGCTGAAGGGACCGTGCCTCTTCCTGCGCCAACACAATCACGCGCCGTGCACGGTCTGTAAACCGTTCGAACATGCTTGTCCTTCCTCAAGTTACACTGCGCCCCACTTTACCGATTCACAGTGACGTTTACGGTGATATTCCTCACTTTCCGCTCAGAACGTAGGCGAAATTCGATGAAATTCAGTGAAATCGTGCGATTGGGGGTTCAAGGGCGGTTTTGCGGGCGTATGATGCCGCCAACTATCGCATTCCTGCCGCGTTCCCGCCGCGTTCCCGTCGCGTTCCTGCCGCATTCCCGTCGCAAACTGCCACAAACCTGTTGCGCTCAACACCATACGCGGTTTACACAGTATGCTTGAAGCAGGTGCGCCGGTGATGGCGCTGAGAACCATGCCGCTGAAGGAGGCAACCCATGGTGGACGAAACTACTGCAACTGCAACCAATGCAACCACTCCCCTGGCCGACATTGTGGTCGGCGTGGATGGTTCCGATGAATCGTTCGCCGCTTTGAAGTGGGCCATGCGCGAGGCTTCGCTTACCGGGCAGAGCATCAATGCCGTGTTCGGTTGGACGCACTCGTGGGACACGAATTCCGACGAGCCGGATAGCGACGAATCCTGGGCGCACGTACGCCATGAGATCGCGGACGAACTGCGCTCCTGGGTCGAGCAGGCCAGCGACGGCATCGATTTTGACCCGGAACGCTTGAAGATGACTTCCGTGCGCGCTTCGGGCACGTCCGCACTGTTGCAGATCGGCAAGGACGCGCAGCAGATTGTGGTGGGCAGGCGTTCGTTGGGGCGTGTGGCCCGCTGGTTCATGGGTTCGCTGTCCGCATCGCTGGCGGAAACGGCGCAAGTGCCGGTTACGGTGGTGCGTATTGCGGGCAGTGAGGATGAGACCGTTGCCGACGAGATTGCGAATTCGCTTACCCCGTCGAATGTGACGGTGCATTACACGCAGGGTGCTTCGCCCGCCAAGCCCGCGCAACGCCCGGTGGTGGTTGGCGTGGACGGGTCGTCTACGTCGCTGCGCGCGCTGGATTTCGCGGTGCGGCATGCGCGTGTTCATGAGCTGCCGTTGCATGTGATGTTCTGCTGGCAGCTGCGTGACCTGGGTGCGGTTCCGGGCCATGAGACCACGGTGCCGAGCACTGAGGAAGGCCAGGCGTTCGCGGAGCAGGTGTTGAACGAGCTGATCGCGAAGGCTGATATTCCGGACGATGTGGATGTGGTGGCGAATGCGTTCCACATTCCGGCATCGAAGGGTTTGATCGCTGCGTCGCGTTATGCGAGCCATGTGGTGGTTGGGTCGCGTGGCCTGACCGGTATGGACGCGCATTTCCTGGGGTCGGTAAGCCGCCAGATCATTAATTTTGCCGAGTGCCCGATCACCGTGGTGCACTGAGCGCCGGTTGCCGGCAGTAACTGTGACGGGATTACAGCAACCGTGACAGGATTACGGAAACTGCGGCTCAGCGGCGACAACTGTGACAGAATTACGGAAACTGCGACCAGATGACAATGACTGTGACTGGAGTGACGAAATCCGTCACCTCGGTCACAGTTGTTGTCACGATCACCTCGCGTTGTTGCAACACCAGTCACAGTGTTGCCCCCAGCCGCGCACCACGGCACAACCGTCACGGTAAACCAGGTCACAACCGTCACGGTAAACCAGGTCACAACCGTCACACCACAAACCGTCACACCACAAACCATGACGGGATCACGGAAACTGCGGCTAAACGGCGACAACTGTGACTAGATGACAATGACTGTGACTGGAGTGACGGGATCCGTCACCTCGGTCACAGTTGCTGTCACGATCACCTCGCGTTGTTGCAACACCAGTCACAGTCGTTGCCGCAACCGCCACATCGCTTATTCGCCACGTATTCGCCACGTATTCGCCGGGTTGCCGTATAGCACCCATAGCTGGATTCACCGCGTATTCACCGCGTATTCACCGCGTCGGATTACTGAATCGGCGCGAACAAAACGCGAATTGACGGCACGATGCGGTACGGCGAGTCCAGGTGCATTTCCGTCGGTGCTCATGCGTACCTGTTCGCCCCGTCTGCATCCGCCCCCCCCCACATCACCTGCCCACTTGCCCCGCCTGCCCCACATGCCACCTGCCACCTTGTTGTCATCGGCGTCCATGCGGCTGCGGCAATACAGGCGGCGCACCGCAGGGAACCCCGGCCTCGCGTAGCTTCCGTTCCAACGGCGCGCGCCGTACCACGTCATCGAAAGTAAAACGAACAACGGCGCTGACACCGCATCGATACAACATCTGCGATCGCTCACGTTCGTCCTCAACAATCGCGGCAATCGAACGCCCGCCCGTCATGCTGGGATCCACGTACTTTTGCTGACCGTCCAGTTCACCGACCACAATCCGCCCGTCCGGCAAATACCACGCAAAATCCACGCGTCTCACCTTCCGTGCGCCATCCGGCCCTATGCACGTGAATTCCACTTGCTGCTCCGGCCAAGGGAAACCAAGCTCAAAGATGACGGCCAGAGCAAACGACTCGCCACCGTTTTCGCTCAATCCTCGCACCTTGCTCATGACGAATGCCGGCAAATGCCGGTTGCGCCCAACGTAGGCTTGACTGCAGTACTCCAGAAACGCAGTACTGTCAACAGAATTTTGCCGAATCGCCGATTCGAATACGGGGAATGCGTCATGGAACGCTTCCGTTCGCCCGCAGTCGAAAAGCGTGCGCGTGGGATCGGTGACCTGTGTGTTGTTGTGCATGGTGACGTGGTTCATGTGCCGTGCCGGAAGGTAGATACGGTGCAGCTGCGAATGCGTGGCTCGATTGGGATTGCCGTATGGCTTTGCGATGGTGATGACGCCGCTCTTATGAAGATACGCGGAATGGTCGAGTCCCCAAACCGCGGCTGCCGATATGCCGGCGATGATAGTTCCAGGCTTTTCGCGGCATAACGTGCTACCGATGTGTTGCACTTTGCTGATGTGGTTGAGCATGCTCCAATATTCGGGTTCCGCATACATGCCGCGATGAGGGGTAACAAGTTCGCAGCTCTCTGCCATTCGGCGTACGGTGACGCGTTCGGTATTTGAGCGAGGTGTGTAGCACTGGCGCGCTTGGTGGGCTTGGCGTACTTGTTGCTTGATGTGCAGGCGCATGGTCATGGATTTACCGTAGAGGGATTGGGTTGCGATTATCCACTCGAATCGGGGGTTGTGGTCGACACGCGGTGAGGGTACGGAATAGGGGGACGGAATAAGCGGAATAAGCGGAATAAGCGGAAACGAACGGCTGTGATGCTTGGAGCTGCGGGCGATAACTGTGACCAAGTGACAGCAACTGTGACTGGAATGACAATGACTGCGGCCAAGCGGCGACAACTGTGACGGGAGTGCGGAAACTGTGACGGGATTACAAACACTGTGACGGGAGTGCGGAAACCGTGACTAGATGACAATGACTGTGACTGGGGTGACGGAATCCGTCACCTCGGTCACAGTTGCCGTCACGATCACCTCGCGTTGTCGTAACACCAGTCACAGTCGTTGCCGCAGCCACGACCCATCCCGCAGCAACAACCCCGGGAACGAACATCACATCAACAACCGTGATAGGAGCGACGGAAACCGGATGGAAGCGCGGGAACCGTGACGGAATGACAATGACTGCGGCCAAGCGGCGACAACTGTGACGGGAGTGCGGAAACTGTGACGGGATTACAAACACTGTGACGGGAGTGCGGAAACCGTGACTAGATGACAATGACTGTGACTGGGGTGACGGAATCCGTCACCCCGGTCACAGTTGCCGTCACGATCACCTCGCGTTGTCGCAACACCAGTCACAGTGCTGCCCCCCAGCCGCGCACCACGGCACAACCGTCACGGCAAACCCCGGAAAACCGCCATTCCCGGCACCTCCGAATGGGGGCTCTCACAGCCAAACCACCTACGGAAGCGGCCAACCACCTACGGAAGCTGCCAACCCCAAATGGGGACTTTCACAGCCAGCCATCACAGAACAGCAAACCAGTCAACCACGAATGTGGACTTTCACAGCCGATTGGGGTGGTTAGCGGCGGACGGATTGAATTACTGCAGGGTTAGTGACAACTTCCGTGATAAAAATGACAATTTCTGTCACATTCGTCACAGAAGTTGTCATCAACCCCGCAGTAGTTGTCACTAACCCCGCAGAAAACTAAGCAAGGGGCCAAAATGAGACCGAAGCGAGACCGAATAATCCGATGATCAGGCAGGATCAACCGGTTCCAGGCCACCTAAGCCATCTAAACCGCCTAAGCCACCCAGTCCAAACAATCCACAAACAGTCCAAACAATCCAGACAATCCAAACAGTCCAGACAATCCAGACAGTCCAAACAATCCAAACAGTTCAGACAGGCCACTTCGACCCCTTGGACGCTCCACTCACCTAGCGTTTGCTGCGATGCGTGGGACTATGACGCGTGGGACTACGATGCTCGGGACTACGATGCTTGGGGCGTGACTTGCGGTAGGCGCGCCCGGAGTTGTGCGATCCGGTGGATTCGCGGGCGCTGCGGCTGCGCACGAACCAGGTGCCGAGCGCGATCAGGGCCGCGAGCACCAGCAATGCCACGATGATCGTGGCGAACACCATGGTGGTCGGATCATCGTATTGCGTGTTGTCCGGCGTGGTCGGGTTCGGAATACGATGCCCGCGCACGAGCAGTCGATGCGAGTTCACGCCGTATGGCGTGCAGGTGATGAGCGTGGCGAAGTCCGTCGAAGTGCGGATGTTCAATGCGCTCAGGTTGTCCGGCAGGACCACTTTGATCTGATCGACCTGGTACGTGTAGGTGTCGTCGAGCACGTGGAATGCGAAGGTGTCGCCTTTTGCCAGCTCATCCAAACCAGTGAATAGTCGCGCGGACGGCAAGCCGGTATGGCCGGAGATCACGGCATGCGTGGTCGGCCCGCCGACCGGCAGTGAGGTGCCCGCCAAATGCCCGGTGGCAACCTGCAGCACGCCTTCATCGGTGCCGTGGTAGATCGGCAGTTTCACTTTGATGCGGGGAATGGTCACGTAGCCCATGATGCCGGTGCCGGTCACGTCGAGCGTCTCGTTGTATTCGTGCTTCTGTTCGTCGGTCATGTGCCAGCGGTCGCTGGTGGCGGCGAGTTTGAGGTTGTAGGCATGGGCGGCGTCGAGGAGTTTTTTCTTCTCCGCTTTACTCATGTCGTTGGTTTTGGCCACATAACCGGCCACCGCGTAGGACTGGTGCATACGATTCCACCAATCGGCCACGGATGGGTAGGCGATGAGGCCGAGGCCGCCGATAAGCACGATGACAAGGAAGCCGATAAGAATGTTCAGGCCGAGGTTGTCTTTGTTGCGTTTTTTGCGACGGTCGACGCGGGTCATCGTTTCCGATTGCTGCGCGTCGGTTTCCGGAGCTGTTGCGTCGGTTTCGGGGTTCGCGGCGCCTTCGGATGCAACGCTTTCGGCGTCGCTATCCGTTATCTGGCGTTCTTTACGGCGTTTGCCGGTATGTTTCTCATTCGAGTCGAACATCACTCGCTATCGTCCGGGGAGGTTTGTGCCGCGGCGTTTTTCGTGGTGTTCTTCTTGCGTACCACGACGGCGATTGCAATGCCCGCAGCGGCCAGTACGACTACGATCACGGCGATGATGGCAACGCTCGCACCGGTTTTCGCCGATCCGGTCTTGGCGGTGTTGGTTACCGTGTAATCGTTGTTTTCACGGTCGACGAGCGCGGTGTAGTTGCCCGGCACGCTCGCTTCGACCACGGTGTATTCGTGCTTGGCTTGCAAGCCTTTCCACGTGTATTTCCAGTCGTTGGCGTTGTTGAGCATGATGGAATCGTAGATCTTGCCGTCTTGCAGCAGGTTCATCGTCACGCTTTCGGGGCGTTTGGACTGATCCTTGTCTTTCCACACCTTGTTCACGCTGATGGTGGTGGTGGGCGGGACCGCGCAGTCGGCTTTCGGTTCGATGCTGAGGGTGCGCTGGCCGTCGGCATCCTTGTGCACGTTCGGCAGGGCGACGAGCATGGCGGCGGTCTGGCAGGTGAGCACGTTGCCTTGGTAGGGGGCGACGACCGCGAGGTAGAGGCCGTCCTTCAGTTGGTTGAAGGTGGCGACACCGGCGCTATCGGTTTTGAGCGTGTTTTCCGCGGCGGGCTTGTTTACGGCGATGTACCCGGCCATGGTGTTGGCGAAGTCGCGCAGGGTTTGCTGGTCGGTGTTGAGAATATCCCAATCCACCGGGTATGCGGTGTGGTTGGCGAAGTCGCCGGTGGGCGTGTAGCCGCCTTTGGCGGACCAGTCGGCCAGGCGGTACAGGTTGATGTCGGCGTTGTTGAGCGCGGCTTCCTGGTATTGGTAGGTGACGGTGAGGCTGCCTTCCGCGGTGGTGCCGGATGCGGTGGCGGCGGGGGCGGCGGGCGCGCTCAAGCCGATGGTTGCGAGCATGAGTGCGAACATGCAGCACAACGCCATGATGGTGCGGTGTTTTGCCGTTCTGTTGTTCATCTCTGCCCTCTCGTTGTGGCTTGTCATTTCTTTCCCCTCGTCGGGAGTTCCCTAGTTTTCCTGGTCAGGGTCCTTAGGATGCGGACAGCTGGCAACCGTGTTCGGCGCGTTTGCTGGCCATTCGTAACATAAGGACAAGTTCAGGGCACACGGCTCAACATATGTTGTGTTGGGCGACGTGGTTGGGCACAACATGCGCTGTGATACCTTGATAGGCGGGTACAACGTGTGTTGTGTGTAGTTGGGTGCGGTTGGACACTGACGGCCGGATCCGGTGCGTAGCCGGATCCGGGTCATGTGCGTATTAAGTTATTTGGCTTTTGCCGTGGGGGGGGGGAATCAAGCGGATGCCGCAATAGCAGGCCCAAATCTTCACCCATTGAACGACCACTATTGAAGCATCGCGCTTGACCCACGTCTATTTTCTTGGCTGGCTGTGGCTACGCTCAGCGAGCGTTGCGACGACGGACCGCGAAGGCGATGCCGAAGGCAGCAACCAGGACGATGGCAGCGCCAGCAGCATACAGGATCGTGGTGCCCATGCCACCGGTGGACGGCAGGTTGGAACCCTTAGTGTTCTTGATGACGATGGCTGCAGTACCAGTCGTCACGTCACCCGGATTGGCGGCGGTGCCGTCCACAGTGACATCAATCTTGGTCAAAGCATCCGTTGCTGTTCCAGCCCAATTCTGTCTATTGACAGTGGTCGCGGAAATCTTGACTTCGAAGTCCTTTGCCGGCAGGTTGTAGCCTGCAGGAGCCTTGGTTTCCCTCAGCGTGTAGGTGCCATCGTCCAGACCGATGACGGAGAAATTGCCCTGATCGTCAGACTTGATTGCGGTGCCGTCGTTTTCATCTGTGGCCCAGCCGGTGACCTTGTGGTTGGTGTCAATCTGAGCCCAAGAACCAGCAGCATTCTGCAGCTTGAACTCGGCATCCTTCAGAGTCGTGTTGTTGTCGGTGGCGTCAACCTTGGTACCGTTCAGCTTGTAAGTGAAGACGATGACCTTGTCTTCCGGGGTCTCGCCGGTGGGCTGATTCTCGCCCTGGCCGGACTGATCAGGCTTGTTGGAGTAGGTGAGCTTTGCGGTGTTCACGTTGCCAGGAAGGCCAATCTCAGCAGAGGCGTTCAGCTTCGCGGTGTAGTCCACAATGATGTACTGGCCCTTGGCAATGTCACCGTTATTAACGGTCTTCAGGTTGTTAGTGGAAACTGTGAAGGACTTGGCGCTATCTTCGCTAGTAGTCACCTGGGAGACAGTGAAATCCTTCGTAACGTCAGTATCTTTGTTGTCGACAACCTTATCGTCGGAGAGGTAAACCTTCACATCCGCCGGAGCGTCGAAGCCCTTGCCCAGAGTATCGGTGAACTTGTACACGTAAGTCGTGTACTGACTCATGTCCGGCACAGAACCGATCAGGTGGAACGGAACCTTATCACCGATGTTGTAATCAGCGACATCGTTGAAACCGTTGCCATAATCGCCAGTCACGCTCTTCTGGTTTTCCTGAACCTTCTTTTCGAGGGTCGGGACCGAGGTCTTGTCCTGAATCGTGATATCGCTGGTGATGGCGAGCACTGCCGGGTTGTAGACAGTCTGGTTACCTTCAGTGGTGGAATCGACAATCAGGTAGTAGCCGGTGACAAGAGCATTAGCACCATTCTGCAGAGCGATACCGTCACCCGTCTTGTTCGCCAAAGCGATCTTGGCGACAATGTTGGTGTTCGCGCCATTGGATGCGAAGACGTTCGCGTTGCCGAGTGCCTTCACGAACTCGTCAGGAGTGTTCACATTGGTGAAATAACCGCCAATGGTCTTATCGGCCTTCAACGCCTTAAGGAACTCAGCGTCATTGATGCCATTGCCCCAGTGGGTGGAGCCAAGGGCCCCACCAGACTCAGCCTGGCTACCAGTGAGGATCTGATATGCAGTGTATGTGTGGTTCTGCAGGTTCGCGGTAGTCGGAACGGTAACCGTCACGGTGTTGTCGGCTGCCATTGCGGAACTAGCCACGCCGGCGAAACCGGCGACAGCCATGGCTGCGGATGCAGTCACGGCAACAAGGCCTTTGAGTACCTTATTCATTCTTTTTCCTTTACTTTGTTGGTTATATCTTCTCTGATGTTAAGTTTTTAGCCTTTTAGGAGAGGGCGTTCATAGAACAGCTACGGGTCGCCCTCCCCTCTCACAGAGTCGATAATCATGATTGCCGCCTCCTGAGGCTCAAGGCCAAACCGGCCACGGCAATCGCCACTGCGAGCAAGCCCGCAGCGTACATCTTGTTCAACCCTTCGCCGCCCGTGCCAGGCAGGACGACACCAGGGGTGTTGGTAATGGATCCACCATCAACGGTGAACGCCGTATTCGCGTTGTATACGCCGGTGCTATCCGTCTTGAAACCGCTGGACGTGTACCATCTGCCGGTCACATCGGAGCCTTCGGCGGGGCCAATGCGGAACGTGTGCGGCGTGCTGTCGAGGTTGAATCCGTCAGGAGCCTTGGTTTCGACGAGCTGATACTCGCCCCATTCCAAGCCTCGAAGCTCGAACTTGCCCTGCTCGCCATTCAGGTCAACGTACTGGCCGGACTGGGTGGACTGGGTGGAGCAGTCAGAGACACCACTTTCGCCATTCACGCAATCCTTGACAGTTCCGAGATCGTCAGACGCAGCCACGTATGTGGCAACGCCATTATTATTCCAAGAGAACGTCTTGATACGGGTCAGCTTCCATTCGGCGCCACTCAGGAACTCGGTGTTGTACTCAGAACTCACCTTGTTCCACTTGACCGTACCGGTCTTGCGGGTGTTCGCAATCTTGGAATCCGTGATACCGGGACTCCAAGTAGCATTTCCGCCAGTGATGGTGATGGTGTATACCGTATCGGACACTTCGTAACCGTTCGGCGCGGTCTTCTCCTGCAGGCGGTACGTACCGTCCGCGAGATCGGAGACCTTGAACTTGCCGGCCTTGGTATCTTCATCCTTCTTGCTGGAAATAGTGCTGTTTTCCGCCACGTTCACCACATTGCTTTGGGTCCGCAACACGGAGGCGACCGCGCGATGCTCGCCACTGCGGGCGGCAACACGACGGCTGCTGTATGCGGCGGTGGAGGTGACGGCGCAGCCGGAGGGGGCGGTGATCGAGTACGACGGTCCAGCGGAAATCACCACAACTTCAGGAAGGGTGCTGTCGTTAGTGAACTTGAAGTTCTTGTCATCAGCTTTGGGTACATCCGCTCTGCCCGGACCATACCAACCGCTTCCATTGATGTACATGAATCCGAACTGGCTGGTCGAATCAATCGCATTGCTACCCGTCAACGGAATGTTCGCATATGCATAACTATTGCAAGAGCCATCCATTTGCGTCATGCTGATGTCCGTCCAATCAATGTCGTTCGTGGTCTGGTAATGCACCTTGACATTATTCGCGGGCCAGTCGTTCTGTGCTTGGAAGTAGAGCGTCAGGTACTGCTTGGCGGTCACCTTCACCCTCAGGGTGACGGTATTATTCGTACGAGTTTCTTTGGCCGTGATGGTCACAGGATTCGTGGTAACGCTGTTCGCGATCAACGTGACGCTTGTGCCGGTGGTGGTGCTCAACGAGACGTTATCCGCATTGGAAGTGGACCATGTAACAGTGTTGTCTTGAGGAGCCACGGAAGCAGTCAGCTTGAGGGTCTTGCCCTTCTCAAGACTGATTTCCTGACCATTGGTATAGCCGCTAATCGACACGGAAGTCTCTACGGTCACGCCGGAAACTTCGACAGTGAACGATGCAGTAACATTACCATCAGCCGACTTCACGGTAATAGTGGTATTGCCACTGCCGGTCGGCGTGACCAAACCGTTTTCGCTCACTGCAGCCACGGCGCTGTCGGCAGACGACCATGTCAACTTCGCATTGTCAATGGTTTTACCGTTCTGGTCATAAGCCACCGCGTGGAATTGCTGCGCAGTGCTGTTCGTAAACGACGCGGAAACCACTCCGTTATTACTCGCATCAAAGATCTTGACGGACTTGACCTCTGTACCGGACTGGTCATCAATAATGTTCCAAGACTGCTCAGCAGTATTGTCGTTCATCTTGGAGAGCGTCCACGTTGAACCGGCCAGCAACGTGTTGTTGTCGGTGCCGTCGACCTTCTGCCATTCGATTGCCGAACCGGTCTTCTTATTGATGATCTTGCCGTCAGTCGTCAACAGTTTGTCTGCATCCGTGCTGATTACCCTACCGGCACTGTCGAAAACGCTGGAGATGTTTGTCGCGGCATCGGTAGTGCTGTTACCAGTATTGATCTGGTAAATGTTGGTGTTCTGCGCATAACCTTCAGCCGTACCCGATTCCTTCAGGAAATAGGTGCCGTTCGGAGCCAGGCTGCCCAGCTTGAACGAGCCGCTGGCATCGGCATCATCGTTCCAACCGCCATCGGCGATGGTGGCGAGAGCGTTCGTGCCGTTTACCGCATCTTCCTTCTTGCCGTACACAGTCCAACTGGTTCCGCCGAGAGCATTGTGCCCAGCGGTGTCATCCACCTTGTTCCACGCGATCGCGGCGCAGGAGGTGGTCATCTGCCCGTACCAAGACAGGTTATGCCGTTCCTGGTCCATATCCACTGCAGAGGTGGAATATTTACCTTCGGAGTTGACAAAATTACCGTTGTCTGTGGTAACAACATCCTTGTTGTACATTTCGAAATCGCCGGTAGTCCACACACGACCGTTGGTGGAGACATGCGACTGGAAGTTACCTGCAGCACCGGAATCGTTGCCCGTTACCATAACGGAACCCATCCATGCGGCAGACGGATCATCGGTTACGTTGACGTTGTACCAGTCTTCCTTATCACCATGGTTCTGGTTCTTGTACCAACCGGTATTGATATGCCCCGACCCCTTACCGCCAAGGATGGTAAGGGAGTCGGTGTTATAGAAGTTCCACATCAGCTGGCTTGCACGCTTGACGTATTCCTGCCCATGCGTATTGTTGTAGCGGTTTTCACCCGTCGAATTCATCATGACGTAGCCATCGGAGATATCGACGCCGTTCCATTTGAACTGCCAGCCATTGCGGAACTTCACATCATTGCCATTACCATTGATATTGACGGCAACCGAAGCATTGTCGGAAATGTTCTTGAAGTTGAACACCACGCCGGCATCACCAATGCTATTCAGCATTGATGCATCCAGATTGAACACCTGCAACTCGTCTTTGCCGTTGCCAGTCAACGTGATTTCCGTCTGTCGGGAATTGTTCTGAATATCGAACCGATAGACGTTGTGTTCGTAGGTGTTGTAGCTGTACGAGTAACGAGAACCTGTGTAATTATCCTCATTGCCTTTCGTAACAGTGTTGCTGGAAGCAATCTTCGCGAGCTTGCCGGACAGCGTAGCCACATAATTCTTATAGTCGGAATACGTGTAATCCGAACCCGTCGAAGGATTCTTCACTCCGGAAATAACGGTGTTGCTGTGATTCCAGTTGACTTTGCCGTTGCCGCCCATGGCATATACGGAATACTGTTCGCCGTTCTTCCAACTGTTACGGCTTTGCACTGTGGTTTGATTGCCCGCAATGTTCGCGTTGAAGTTATGATCATTCGTCTCGCCGGTAGCGCTATTTCCCGCTCCAGTTCCAAGCCAGCTGGAACCCTGAGTAGCGTTATCGGTCCAGCCTTGGGCTCCACCGAACCAATTCAGTTCGGAATTGGTGCTATTGCCACCGACCGAAAGCACCGTTGAACCGTCCTTCGGGCGGAACTGCGAGCCAAAGCCGACGATACCCCAACGGAAACCACGCGAACGATTGAACGAACCGTCTTTATTCCAAATATTCCAAGCCTGCTTCATTGGATGGAGCAGAAGCTTTCCGTTCACAGCGGTCAAGCCTTCGGCCTCAACGGCGTAAGAACCTTCAGGAGCATTGTTGTTATTAGCAGAAGTAATGCCCGACTTCTTGCCACCTACATACATGTCGCCGCCAACGAAAGTAGCAATACCCTCATCGTTACCGCTACCGGAAGTCTGATCGCCTAATGGCTCTGTAGTAGGCATGCAAATCGCACCGTTATTGTGACCACCGTCGGCGTTGGCGGTGGAGGAGCCGAGGACGACGGAACCGGTCACCATCATGCCGACGGCGACGAGGGTTGCGGTGAGCGCACGAGCCGGTTTTACCCCGTGCTTCAGCGCTACGTGCTTCAGCCGTTCCACCTGATGCCTCATCGTTTCATGCTCCTCAAATAGCTCTATGTACTGAATGTCATCGTCCCCCCTTCTTACCCCTTCGTCGGTGAACTTTTCACGTCATTGAGGAACGATGAATTCAGTTATTCACAAACCTAAATACGAGAATATAGCGTTCGTTTGCATTGTGCAAATCGACCAACCGGCAAGTTTAGCGGGTTTACCCTGCATCCTGGTTTATTGCTTGCACCCACCCCCGCCCCACAACGGCACAACAATGTGTTTTCGTTGGAAATTCGCGGTTTTTACCGCCTGATAAAGCTGTTTAGCAGTGTTATTTTTCTTGGGTTCGCCGGAAAAAACAATAGATAAATTTCACCTATTTGTCTATATATTCATCACTCACATCCAACAACTATTGACGTTTCACCTATTTTTTATAGCGACTTTTTTACCACCAAATGAGAGCGTTGTCATCACCTATCCTCCATCCCCCACCAATCCCCCCGTCACACACCACCCTTCACCTCCCACAACAGGTTCGCACTCCCCCGTGTTGCAGCACACTCCCCCAGCCCACACCCGGCCACACCATCTACGCTCTACAGCCGCGCCGCATAGCCGCATACCTACGCAACGCCTGCCCGCCACTCATGCAACGCCTGCCCAGCAACCTGCCTATGCCTATGCCTATGCAAAAGGTCGCACCGAATCATCACGATTCAGTGCGACCCACTACGCCACATGCCACAAACAACGCCAATCTCCGCACGCCAGCAGGCAGAGACAAACCGCCGTTACGCGCAGTATGACTTGTTCGCAGTATTTACTTGTTCAGTTTGTCAGATTCGCCCGGCTCGTCAGGCTCAGCAGCTTCGGCTGGCTCAGCCGGTTCGACCGGTTCGGCATCTTCAGCCGCTTCAGCCGCTTCAGCCGGTTCAGCAGACTCAGTCGATTGGGCAACGGCCTCCGCGGTCTCCTCAGCGGACTCCTCAGCCTCCGCGGCCTCAGCAGATTCCTCAGATTCGCCGGCATCCCCGGACTCGCCCGATTCGGCAGACACCACAGACTCTTCCGGCTCTTCCGGCTTCACCGACTCCTCGGCGTCACGCGGCTCTCCGGTCTCAGCAGTTTCTTCAGCCTCAACGGGCTCAGTAGGCTCAGCAGATACCTCGCCCTCAGCACCCTCAGCAGATTCAGCGGTCTCTGCGGACTCCTCAGCCTCCGCAGACTCCTCGCCCTCATTCTCGTCCGAATCGCCATCGCCTTCGCCAACAGTAATCACAGCCTCCAACTCGGAGGAAGCCTCCACGCCAGCAGGCTGGGTCTCGTTCGGCTCATCATCACCGGTGTCCGGCTCGGTGTTGGCCAGAATATCCTCTTCCGTAGCCTCATCCGAATCCTGCGAATCATCATCCAACTGCTCGATCGCTTCGACCGCACCACGCTCATCACGCGGCTTCTGCGCAATCACATCAATATGGAAATCGTCATATGCGGGCTTCGACTGCACCCACAAGTGGCTCGGCTCCGGCGGCTCGATCTCAGAATGCTCGCCGCACCCGTGATCGACCGACACCACGCGGCCATCATCCGGGCTCCACTTATTCGCGCACACGCCGAACATGAGATTCAGTTCACCCTTCAACGGCACGAAGAACCCGCAGGTGGAGCACAGGTTGCCGTCCGCGGTTTTGGTGGACAGCGCCTTCGGGCCGCGCGGGCCCTCATACCAGCGCTTCGCCACCTGGGCGCGCCCCTTCGGGGATAGCACGTGGCGGCGGGACAACGCGAATTCCTCAACGATCTCGTCGGTCTGCTGGGCCTGCGCTTCGGCCTTGGCGGCTTCAGCGGTTTCCTCAGTCGCCTCGGTTACAGCGGTTTCCTGAGTTTCAGCGGTTTCCGCAGATTCCGTAGCTTCCGTGGATTCGGCAGTCTCGGAGGAATCGGCAGACTCGGCATTCTCGGCATTTTCAGCGGAATCCTGAGTCTTTTCGGCAACCGGCTCGACTGGTTCGGCCTGCTCAGCCATTTCAGTCGACGTCTCAGCCTGCTCAGCCGTTTCAGTCGACGTCCCGTCTTCGCCCGCAGTCGCACCGGCAACCGGCTCGGTCTTACGGAACCCGCCCTCAAGACGCGGATCGTCAGGATCGGTACCAATGGAATCAGTCGGCGCCAAATCAGTAGGCTCCAACCTATCCTTCCACGGCACCCAAGCGGGCGGCACCAAAGCATCATCCGTGGGCACCAGCGACGACTCATTCACCGTCCACGTGCCCACCTCAGCATCGTGATACAACGTGACCGACCACTGCCATCCCTCGTATCCGCGCACATCCGCAGCCAAGCGGAAATCCGTCACGTTGTCGCCAAGCTCGATGGCATTGACAACATCGCCCACCTGCTCGGGTTCATCGGCCACATCCATGGCCACCGCACGGGCAATATCGCGCGGATCCGGCTGCCCCGGCAGTTCCGCCTGCTCAAACGGCTCATGCGGCATCTGCGGATCAAGAGCTTCTGCAGCTTCGGTCATATATCAGTCCTCAATCAGTCCTGTACGTCGAAATTGTCGGCCACTGCACGCAGCAACGTCGCCAGCTTACGGCTCTCGGCAGGAGCCGGGTAATGGTGGCGACGCAGCGTATTGCCTGCAGAATCCAACATCTTGATAAGGTCTTCGCAAATCGCGGCCATGTCGTCCGGCTTCGGGCGGTTGGCCTTGACCATCGACGGCCCAGACGCGATCAGCTTCACATCCATGGCCTGCGGGCCCCTACGGCCTGCGACCACGGCATATTCCACCTTGGCATTCTTACGCAACGTGGTGGTTCCAGCGGGCAAAGCGGCCGCAGGCAGGAACACATCCTCGCCTTTCTCACTGGCGATGAAGCCGTACCCCTTAGCGGCGTCAAACCAACGAACTCGACCGGTGGGCATTGCGCACTCTCGCTTTCTTAGTCGTAAAAACATTAACCGATTTATTTTAGCGCAAGTCCCGTATGGATACCAGATGGCTTCGCCCACAGCCGCTCACAGCGCCCACCCTGATCGGCCACGCCAGGGCCGCTCCCAGCGTGGCCAGATACGGACGGGAACCGGAAACAGCCACGCTCAGGGAGATCATTGGCTGGATACGCGAGTCACTTAATGCCAGCAGAACCAGCCGCACCAACGCCAGCGCCAGCCGCCGCACCAGCCGAACCCGAACCGCCAACACCGCCAACACCGTCGTCAATATGCGCCAACGGCAGCACGATGGTGAAGGTCAGGCCGCCGCCGGGCGTCTCCGTGGCACAGATGAACCCCTGATGCGCCCGCACCACCGACAACGCGATGGCAAGACCCAAACCGGTTCCGCCCTTGGCTCGCGCACGCGAAGGATCCGCTGTATAGAACCGTTCAAACAGCTGCGAGCGCGTTTCCGCAGGAGCTCCCGGCCCGTGGTCTTCGAAGCGCATGACGGCATACGCGGTGCCGGTGGACATGCTTTGCCCCACTTCGGCGGCGTCCAGGAACTGCCGTAGCGATGCGTCGGTAGGTGGCAGTGTGGCCAATGTGTGCTGGTCGATGGAGGCGAGCATGGTGCCCATCGATACGCGTACCGGCGAATCGGATGGCGTGTAGCGGTGCACGTTGCCGATGATGTTCGTTACCACTTGGCGTAGGCGTGAGGCGTCGCCGATCAGGCTGATCGGCTGCATCTGCCCTTCTTCGATTGCGAAGTCGCACGGGTGTTCGCCATCTGCGGGTTTGAGCGTTATGGTGCCGCGCGTAACTTCGCGTTCCGGGTCGAGCGCGTGCAGGTCGTCGGTTGCGTCGGCCACGAGCGAGGTGAGCGATACCTGTTGCGTCATGTCGATGCCGCGGCCTTCGTCCAGGCGGGCGAGCGAGAGCAGGTCTTCGACCAGTACGGTCATGCGCTGGCTGGAGCGTTCGATGTGCGCGATGGATTCGTCGGCGCGTTCCAGGGCGCCTGGCAGATCGCGTTGCATGGTGTATAGCTCCGCATACCCGTGGATTGCGGCGAGTGGTGTGCGCAGCTCGTGGCTTGCGTCGGAGACGAAGCGTTTCATTTTCTCGGTGGTCTGTTCCTGCTCGTGGAAGCTGCGTTCGATGCGCGCGAGCATGGTGTTGAGCGAGGTGGACAGTGAACCGACTTCCGTGTTTTCGGGTGCGGGGGGCACGCGCTGGCTGAGGTCGCCTACCGCGATCTGGGCGGCGGTTTTTTCGATGCGTTTGAGCGGGCGTAGCGTGCGGCGGATGATGAGTGCGGAAAGCGAGCCGCCGAGCAGTACGATGGCGATGCCTACGGTGACGCAGTATTGGGTGAGGGTGTTGATGATGTCGATCTGGTCGGATAGCGACAGGCCGATGAACACCACGCCTTTGACGGTTTCGTTGTTTTTCCCGTCAGGTTCGACCCATTTGAATGCGGCTACGCGCCACGGCGATCGGGCCGCCTGCAGCACGTTGCCGCCAGCCGCGAATCGTTCGGCTTTATTGTTCGTGTCACCGCCCGTATCGCCGCTGCCGGAAGCGTTGTCGCCCTCGTTCGGCACGACGTCCACGCCGTTCAGGTCGAATCCGCCGTTCGCATCGTTCGTCACTGTGCGCAGCATCGCACTGGTGGTGAACGGTTTGCCGAACATGTCGTCGGTGATCTGGCTGTTGGCCGGCAGTTTGGGCATGGACACGATGGAGTTGCCGGACAGGCCTGCGACGGACGGCACGAGTGGTGTGCTTACCTTGCCGGTGAATTCGCCGTTTTCCACGTAGCGCACTTGCAGGAAGTAGTTGTTGCCCATGCCGCTGGATTGGCTGTTCGAGCCGCGCAGCATGGTGGTGTTGCTGAGGATCAGCGACCGTTGCGAGATGAGCTGGTTGTCGGTTTTCTGCAGCAGGTAGCTGCTGACCAGCTGGCGGATGGCCGTGGAGATGCCGACGGTGCCGACGATGAGTACGACCAGCGTGCAGGCCACTAGTTTAGTGCTCAGCGAGAAGCGGTCGAATTTGTAGAAGAAGAGTTTGGCGAGTGTGCGATGCTTGGTTTTGAAGGCTTCCGCGCCGGCTGCAGCCGTGGCTTTGGCCTGGTTGGCTTTGGCCCGACCGCGATTGCGGAACCAGGCGAACCGGTTTTTGTGGGCCGGCTGGGCTGACTGGTCTGACTGGGCTGGCGTAGATGCCGCATTGGTGGCGCCACCATCCGAAGCGCCACCGTCAATGGGAGCACCCGGGTTCTCGGTATCCGCGCTTTCGCAGGAGACCTGCGAATCATGCGGCTCGTTCACGTCATACTGCTCATTCATACCATGCGATTCGTTCGCATCGTTCAGCCCGCTTGGATCGTTTGGATCCCGCTCGAACGGTTCATGCCGAGGGGGTGTCATGAGCGCGGCTCTCGAATCATGTAGCCGATACCACGCTTGGTTTCAATCAGCGGGGTCACCTTGTGCTTGTCGCCGTTCTCGTCAGTCACCTCAATTCCGTCGACCTTCTTGCGCAAGTACGAGATGTAGCTTTCCACGATCGCGGCGTCTCCGCCCCAGTCGTACTGCCACACATGGTCGAGGATCTGCGCCTTGCTCAGCACACGGCCGGCATTGTCCATCAGGTAGCGCAGCAGCTTGTATTCCGTGGGGCTCAGGTCGATGGTCTGGCCGGAACGGGTTACGTCGTGCGAATCCTCATTGATCTCCAGATCGCCCACGCGAATGATCGGATCCTCTTCGGTCTGTTCGCGCGTGCGGCGCAGAATGGCACGAATGCGCGCCACGACCTCTTCGAGGCTGAATGGCTTGGTGACGTAATCATCGCCGCCGACGGTCAGACCCATCACCTTGTCTTGCGTATCGTCGCGGGCGGTGAGGAACAGGACCGGAGCGTTGATACCCTCCTGGCGGATGCGCCGGGTGACGGTGAATCCGTCAATGTCCGGGAGCATGACGTCGAGCACGATGAGATCGGGCTGGACCTTTTCGATGACTTCGATGGCTTCCGAGCCGGAGGCTGCGGTAGAGACTTCGAAATTGGCGAAATGGAGGGACGCAACCAGCAGTTCGCGGATGGACGGTTCGTCGTCGACGACGACAATAGATGCTTCAGTAGGCTTGCTCATAGCCTCCAGCATGACCCGCAAGTCTGTAGGTTTCCTGAATGTCTTCTGAATTTTCATGTATCTGATGCAATTGCCCGCACGCAACGGCGCGTGGGCGAATCCGCGGGGCGGACAAACCTGTAACATCCCAACCAATAGCCGTCCACGACCAATACCGATCTTCGACCAATAGCAAAAGCCCTGTGCCGGGCCGCGTTTGCGCGGTGGCACAGGGCTTTCTGCTGCTGTGAGTTACTTGGCTCCCGGCTTCATCCTCGATCTAGTCCTTATTCTCGTCGTTCTCGTTATTCTCGCCGCTCGGCCGTTGCGTTCCCGGAATGAACGGGCGGGCGAACATGGACTCGATATCGTCGGATACGGATTGATCGACGGAACCGTCACCCGGCATAAACGAGTCACCCGCATGGAACAGCGGCTCGGCGGAAGCGCCCTTCGCGCCGCCCTTGCCACCTTTGCCGCCCTTACCGAACAGGTGGAAGCCGGAATGCTTCTTCGGCTCGCTCTCGTCGCCTGCCGGAGTCTCCACAGGCTGAGTCTCAGTGCGCTCAGCGGCACCGGCTTCAGGCGTCGCCTCGGGGAATTCCATACGCTGCGCAACCGGTTGCCCGGTCGGCTCAACCGGCTCAGTCGACTCAGCCGGCCCGGTCGACTCGGTTAGCTCAGCCATCTCAGACTGTTCGACTTGATCGCTTACCGGCATGAATTTGGCGGAATCGTCTGCAGGCGCATCAGCCGAAACCATTGCAGGCTCCGCCGCACCCTCCGTTACGCTTGCCGCCTCGATACCGTCCTTATCAGCATCAGACTTAGCCACAGACTTAGCCACGTCGGCAGATTCCACACTCTCATCACTCCGCTTGCCGCGCCTGCCCCGGCCATGCTCCTCGCCACGCCTGCCGCGGGAACGGCTCCCCCCTTGCGCGGGCGGATCCACCCCCCCCCCCCAAGCTGGCG